>Ga0307468_100000375_pt1 | contig 10920 bp, 9 predicted proteins | sample atmdna_FD_203085 | JGI IMG/M metagenome (GOLD analysis project Ga0307468, IMG submission 203085) | Hardwood forest soil microbial communities from Morgan-Monroe State Forest, Indiana, United States - atmos_gases AM2C_05 | ecosystem: Environmental > Terrestrial > Soil > Temperate forest > Bulk...
AGAGAATCACGACGACGCCGGTGAAGAAGCCGAGGGCGTAATTGCGCACGTAGCCGGTCTGCGTGAGACGCATGATCTCGCCGGTCATGTCGGTCATGAAACCGGTGGCGTTCACGAGGCCGTCGAGCAGGCGGGTGTCGATCGCGGCGCAGAAACGACAGATCGCGTAGTACGGCGCGAGGATGATCCGGTCGTACAGCGCGTCGACGTACCAGGCGTTCTCGAGGACTCGCGTCGCCGGCGACGCCGCCTCGGCGCGCGGGCCGCGGCTGTAGAGCGTCCAGGCGACGCCGATCCCGGCTGCGGCCGCCGCGAGCGCCACCAGCATCGCGGTCATCTCGCCGAGCGCGGCATGACCGGCGGCCTGCTCACCCGCCGCTTCGGCCGCGGCGGCGGCGTGCGGCAGGACCGGCTCGAGCCAGCGCTCGAGATAGTTCGGCAGGGCGCCGCCACCGAGGAAATGCGGCACGCCGACAAAGCCCGCGACGATCGAGCCGACCGCCAGGAGCATCAGCGGCAGCGTCATGACCGGCGGCGACTCGTGCAGGTGATGCTCGGCCTCGTGGCTCAAGCGCGACGTGCCCGCGAACACCAGAAGGTACAGGCGGGTCATGTAGAACGCCGTCATCGCCGCCGTCAGCACGCCGAGGGCCCACAGCCAGACGGCGCCGCCCTGACCCGACAGCGCCGCCCAGAGGATCTCGTCCTTCGAGAAGAACCCGGCGAACGGCGGGATGCCGGCGATCGCGACGCAGGCGATGAAGAACGTCGCGTGCGTCCTCGGCAGCCGCGACCGCAGCCCCCCCATCTTCATGATGTCCTGCTCTCCCGACAGCGCGTGGATCACCGACCCCGCCCCGAGGAACAGCAGCGCCTTGAAGAACGCATGCGTCATTAGATGGAATATCGCCGCCCCGAACGCCCCCACCCCCACCGCCAGCATCATGTATCCCAGCTGGCTCACCGTGCTGTACGCCAGCACCTTCTTGATGTCCCGCTGCGCCAGCCCCATGCTCGCCGCGAACACCGCCGTCAGGCACCCCACCACCGCCACCACCCCCATCGCCGTCGGCGATGCCAGGAGCAACGGCGACATCCGGCACAGCACGTACACACCCGCCGTCACCATCGTCGCCGCGTGGATCAGCGCCGACACCGGCGTCGGGCCCGCCATCGCGTCCGGCAGCCACACGTACAGCGGGATCTGCGCCGACTTCCCGCACGCCCCGAAGAACAGCAGGAGCGCCGCCGCCGTCGCCACCCCCGGCGCCAGCCCCGGCACCGCCGCCAGGATCCCCTGCACCTCCAGCGTCCCCGTCATCCCGAGGAGCATCAGCATCCCCAGCATGAACCCCATGTCGCCGATCCGGTTCACGATGAACGCCTTCCGGCCCGCGTCGGCGCAACTCATCTTCCGGCTCTCGTCGAACATCCGGTCGTAGTGGTAGCCGATCAGCAGGTACGAGCAGACTCCCACCCCCTCCCAGCCCACGAAGATGACCGGCAGGGTGCCGCCCAGGACCAGGGTCAGCATCATCCCCATGAACAGGTTGAGGTACGAGAAGAAGCGCGCGAACCCGGCGTCGTCCTCGTCGCCCATGTAGCCGGTGGCGTAGACGTGGATCAGGAACCCGACCCCGGTCACGACCAGGAGCATCACCGCCGACAAAGGGTCGAGGACGTACGACCAGTCGACCTTCAGGTCGCCGATCGGCATCCAGGTGTAGAGCGTCTGGGTGACCCGGTGCTCTTCCCCGCCGGCCGACGACAGGCCCAGCACGGCGCCGACCGAGAGAAGGAACGACGCCAGCACCGCCCCGCAGGCGACGAACGTCACGAAGCGCCGGCCGAATCTCCGGCCGGCCAGTCCCGTCGCCGCGAACCCCAGGAACGGCAGGAGCGGCACCAGCCACAGGAGGCGGATCATCACCATCGCAGGAGACTCACGTCGTCGACGTCGGTCGTCTGCCGCCGCCGGAAAAGGGCCAGCACGATCGCCAGGCCGACCGCCGCCTCGCAGGCGGCGACCGTGATCACGAACAGCGCGAAGACATGCCCGGTCATCGAGCGCAGCTCGTGCGAGAAGGCGACGAAGGTGAGGTTGACGGCGTTGAGCATCAGCTCGATCGACATCAGCACCACGATGATGTTGCGGCGCACGAGCACCCCGACGCAGCCGATGCTGAACAGCAGCGCGGCCATGACCAGGAAGTAGTCGACCCGCATCATCGAAGCCTCAATCCAGCCGCCGCTTGGCCAGGATCACCGCGCCCACCATCGCCGCCACCAGGAGCACCGAGGCGATCTCGGTCGCGAAGACGAAGTCGGTGAACAGGAGCGTCCCCATGTCACGCGCCGTCCCGAACCCCTCGAGCCAGCGCGGACTGTCGGCGAAGGCCTGGTCGGTCCGGTGCCGGAGGACCCAGAAGAGAATCCCGGCGAACCCGACGCCGAGAAGGTGCGCCGGCCAGCGCTGCCGGCCGCGCCCGAGCCGCAGTCCCTCCTCGGATTTGAGGTTGAGCAGCATGATCACGAAGACGAACAGCACCATGATGGCGCCGGCATAGACGATGACCTGGAGCGCGGCGAGCAGGTGCGCGTGCAGCATGATGTAGAACAGCGCCACGCACAGAAGGTTCAGGATCAGGAAGAGCACCGACACCATCGGGTTCGGGTGCAGCACCACGAGAAGCGCCGACAGGATCGCGACGAATCCGACCGCGCCGGCCCAGAAGTCCATCCCGAGAAGGTCGCGCCAGTAGAGCGCGAGCAGCACGATCGCGGCGGGGCCGCCGGCGACCGCCGACAGGATCGGCCGCGACGGCATGAGGGCGCGCAGGAGCGCCACCGCCATCACCACGATCACGAGGCCGCTCAGGAGCGTCATCAGGCCCATCCCATCAGGATGATGAAGGCCACCCACAGCACGTGCGCGACCGCGATCGGCAGGAGCACCTTCCACCCGAGGTTCATCAGCTGGTCGTAGCGGAAGCGCGGCAGCGTCCAGCGGACCCAGACGTAGACGAAGAGGAAGAACGCCACCTTGGCGAGGAACGCCCCGACCTGGATGAGGGCCGCGAGCGTCGGGTTCAGGTCGAGCGCCGCCAGGCCCGGCACGTGGTAGCCGCCGAAGTAGAGGGTCGTCACCAGGGCCGAGGCGGTGATCATGTTCAGGTACTCGGCCATGTAGAACATCGAGAAGCGCATGCCGGAGTACTCGGTGTGGTATCCGGCGACCAGCTCGCTCTCGGCCTCCGGCAGGTCGAACGGCAGACGGTTGGTCTCGGCGAACGCCGCGGTCAGGAAGACCAGGAACCCCGGGAACTGCCAGAGGATGTTCCAGCCGTGCTGCATCTGGCGCTCGACGACGTCGTTGAGCCGGAGCGACCCGGCGGACATCAGCACGCCGACCACCGCGAACCCCATGGCGAGCTCGTAGGAAATCAACTGCGCCGAGGATCGGAGCCCGCCCATCAGCGAGTACTTGTTGTTCGAGGACCAGCCGGCGAGCGCGATGCCGTAGACGCCGAGCGACGACAGCCCGAGGATGACCAGCAATCCCGAGTCGACGTCGGCGATCTGCAGCGGCACGGCGCGCCCGAGGATCATCAGCGGGGGCCCGATCGGGATCACCGAGAAGGCCGCCATCGCGGGCACGAAGATGATCACCGGCGCCAGGAGATAGAGCGCCTTGTGCGCCTGCGGCGGGGTGATCGCCTCCTTGAAGATGAACTTGATGCCGTCGGCGAGCGGCTGCAGGAGGCCGAACGGTCCGACGCGATTGGGACCGCTGCGGTCCTGGATCCAGGCGCAGACCCGCCGCTCCACCAGCGTCATGTAGGCGACCGCGGTCAGGTTGACGAAGAAGAGCAGGGCGATCTTGATGGTCGCCTCGAGCAGCAGCCGCGCGGTGAGCGGGTTCACATCACTCCCCGCGGACCGGCGCGCCGATCTCGCCGAGCGCGCGGTGCGTCATCCCGGCGAAGGCCGGGTAGGTGCGGGCCGCTTCCTCGAAGACCTGCGCCGCCGAGGTCCACGAGGATGCCGCGCCGAAGCGGCGCCCCAGCTCGCGCAGGATCGCCCAGACCGGATCGGCGGCGGCCTGCGGCCGGACGGCGGCGCGCGTCCGCTGCGCGCGGCCGGTGCAGTTCACGAAGACCCCTTCCGACTCGCCGTAGGCGGTCGACGGGAGGGACACCTGCGCCGCCTCGGCGGTGGCGGTGCGGAAGGCGTCGATGACCACCAGCGCCTCGAGGTTCTGGAGCGCCGACGCCGGCAGCCAGCCGTCCCCGGCCGGATCCTCACCGATGACCAGGAGAGCCTTCACGCGCCCGGTGGCGATGTCGCCGGCGAGCGCGGCCGCCGTGGCCGCGGCCGGCGCACCGAACCCGACGAGGGCCGCGCCGCGCGCGTTCGGCGTGCGGTCGCGCCGGATGAGGAGCGCGTCGTCGGCTCCCTCGTCGTGCGGCGGCACGGCGACCCTTTCGATCCCGGCCGCCGCGAGCGTCGTCCTGGCCGCGTGCAGGTCCTCGATCGAGAGGCGCGCCGAGACGACCGCGGCGACCGACCCCTTGCCGTGGCGCGAGGCCGCGGCCTGCAGGATGGCCGCCGCCTGATCGAGCGCGTCCCCGGCCGCGGTGCCCGCCGACCCGGCGCCGGCGCCCGCCGCGCGCTCGAGGCGCTTCCCCTCCTGGGCCGGCAGGTGCGTCTGGCGGCCGTAGTCGCACATCCACCAGCCGTTGACGTCCGCGTTCTGGCGCGGCGTGATCCGGTGCACCTTGTGATCGTAGGTCGCGAGATCGACGTTGCAGCCGCGCGCGCAGCCGGTGCAGATCGACGGCACGTTCTTGAGGAACCAGACGCGCGCCTGGAACCGGAACGGCTTCCAGGTGAGCGCGCCGACCGGGCAGATGTCGACGGTGTTGCCGGAGTAGGCGTTGTCGAGCGGCTTCCCGGGGAAGGTGTCGATGATCGCGTGCCCGCCGCGATCGACCAGGGTCAGCTCGCGCGTGCCGGTGACCTCTTCGCAGAAGCGCACGCACCGGGTGCACTTGATGCAGCGCTCGCCGTCGAACACGATGCGCTCGCCGATCGGCACCCGCTTGTCGTGGTGCACCTTCTCGTCGACGAAGCGGCTCTGCCCCTTCCCGTACTCGGCGGAGTACTGCTGCAGCCGGCACTCCCCCGCCTGATCGCAGATCGGGCAGTCGAGCGGGTGGTTGATCAGCAGGAACTCCATCATCGCGGCGCGCGTCGTCCCGACGCGCGGGGTCGTGGTCTTCACCACCATCCCCTGCGCCGCGATCGTGGCGCAGCCGATCTGGAGTTTCGGCATCTTCTCGATCTCGACCAGGCACATGCGGCAGTTGCCGGCGACACTCAGGCCCGGGTGGTAGCAGTAGTGCGGCACTTCGACGCCGAGCCCGGCGGCCGCCTGCAGGACGTTGGTCCCCTTCTTCACCACCACCGGCCGGCCGTCGATGAGAAGCGCCACCTCGTCCGGTCCGCAGGGCGGCAGCGCGGGCCCCGCCGGCGCGGCGGCGGCCTGCGGCGCCGGCGCGGGGCCGGGGGGCGGGGCGGGTGGATTCGGGTCGGGCATCGTCGTCCTCGATTCCTTCAGCGCACCGACGCGGCGCCGAACGGGCAGGCCTTCCGCGTGACGTGATCGTCGAACTCGGAACGGAACTCGGCGACGTACGACCCGACCGGCCAGGCGACCGCCTCGCCGAACGGGCAGATGGTGTTCCCCTCGACCTTGCGCGCCACGTCGATCAGGAGATCGGGATCCTCCGGGCGACCCTGCCCCGTCTCGAGGCGGCGCAGCACCTGCACGAACCAGCCGGTTCCCTCGCGGCAGGGGGTGCACTGGCCGCACGACTCGTGGGCGTAGAACTCCGCCAGGTTCAGGAGCGCCCCGACCATGCAGGTGCTCGAATCCATCACCATGCCGCCCGCCGAGCCGAGGCTGGTGCCGGCGGCGGCGAGCGAATCGAAGTCGAGGAGGACGTCGCAGCGCGAGGCCGGCAGGATCTTCATCGACGAGCCGCCCGGCACGCACGCCTTGAGCGGCCGGTCGGGATGCAGCATGCCGCCGGCGCGGTCGTTCAGGAGCTCCAGGAGCGGGATGCCGAGCGGCGCCTCGTAGACGCCGGGCTTCCTGACGTGGCCCGAGAGGCAGAACAGTTTCGGGCCGGTGTTCTTCGGCCGGCCGATCGAGGCGAACCAGGCCGCGCCGCGCTCGGCGATGTACGGGACGTTCGCCAGGGTCTCGACGTTGTTGATGATCGTCGGGCAGCCGTACAGGCCGACCACCGCCGGGAACGGCGGCTTCAGGCGCGGCAGGCCGCGCTTCCCCTCGAGCGATTCGAGGAGCGCCGTCTCCTCGCCGCAGATGTAGGCTCCGGCGCCGCGGTAGACCAGGACGTCGAGGTCGTAGCCGCTGCCGAGGATGTTCTTCCCGAGGAAGCCCTTCTGGTACGCCTCGGCGATCGCCTTCTCGAAGGTGCGCGCCCCGCGGTGGAACTCGCCGCGGATGTAGAAGAACGCCGTGTGACACTCGATCGCGTACGACGCCAGGATGATCCCCTCGAGCACGAGATGCGGATCCTTTTCGATCAGCAGCCGGTCCTTGAAGGTGCCCGGCTCGCTCTCGTCGGCGTTCACGCACAGGTAGCGCGGCTTGTCCTTGGTCTTCGGCAGGAACGACCACTTCATCCCGGCCGGGAAGCCGGCGCCGCCGCGCCCGCGCAGCTCCGATGCCTTCACCTCGTTCAGGAGCGCCTCGGGCGTCGTTCCCTTCAGCACCTTGCGGAGCGCCTCGTACCCGCCGTGCCGGAGGTACACGTCGATCGTCTCCGAGCGCTCGCGGTGGATGTTGCGCGTGAGCAGGAGCTCCTGGGCCATCAGCGCTTCCCCCGCAGGCGCTCGACCAGCGCGTCGGCGGCGGCCTGGTCGAGGAGCGGGACGTCCTCGTCGTTCACCTGCGCGCACGGAGCGGTGTCGCACGCCCCGAGGCATTCGACCCACTCGAGGGAGAACTGGCCGTCCCGGGTCACCTCGCCCGGCCCGATGCCGAGCCGTGACGCGAGGTGATTCATGGTGTCGCGCGAACCGCGCAGCATGCACGAGAGCGTCCGGCAGATCTGGAGATGGTGCTTCCCCACCGGCCTGCGGTGGAACATCGTGTAGAACGACACGACGCCGGCGACGAAGGCGGGGGCGACGCCGAGCTTGCCGGCGACGTACTCCATCGCCTCGGTCGACACCCAGCCCTTTTCCTCCTGCACCAGGTGCAACGCCGGCAGGAGCGCCGAGGACCGGCGCGGGTAACGGTCGAGCACCGCGTCGATCCGCCGGTCGGTCTCGGGGGAGACCGGGATGGTCGTCGCGCTCACCGGTCGACCTCCCCCATGACCGGGTCGAGGCTGGCGATGATCGCAATCAGGTCCGACACCAGGCCGCCGACCGCCATCTTCTCGATCGCCTGCAGCGAGATGAAGGACGGCGAGCGGATGTGCAGGCGGTACGGCGACTTGTCGCCGGTGCTGCGGATGTAGAAGCCGAGCTCCCCCTTGGGAGCCTCGATGGCGTGGTAGATCGCGCCCTCCGGCGCCTTGAACCCCTCGGTCACGATCATGAACTGCTGGATCAGCTCCTCCATCTTCTGGAGGACCGTGTCCTTCGGCGGCAGCACCACCTTGGGGTCGTCGATGTTGATCGGCCCCTCGGGGAGGTTGCGCACCGCCTGATCGAGGATCCGCACGCTCTGGCGCATCTCCTCGAACCGGACGAGGTAGCGATCGAAAACGTCGCCGTGGCTTCCGATCGGCACGTCGAAGTCGTAGTTCTCGTAGCCGAGGTACGGCTCGGTCTTGCGCACGTCGTAGGGAATGCCGCAACCGCGCAGGTTCGGGCCGGTGACCCCCAGCGCGACGGCGTCGGCGGCGGTGATGACGCCGACGTTCTGGGTGCGCTGCAGCCAGATGGTGTTGCCGGTCAACAGGGCGTCGAGCTCGTCGAGCACCTTCGGGAAATCGCGCACGAAATTGGTGACCAGGCGCACCCAGCCGTCCGGGATGTCGCGGCAGAGACCGCCGACGCGCGGGTAGGACGTCGTCAGCCGGCCGCCGGTGAGCGACTCGATGATGTTGTAGATCGCCTCGCGCTCGCGGAAGGTGTGGAAGAAGACCGTCGCGGCGCCGAGATCGAGCGCGCCGGTCCCGAGCCACAGCAGGTGCGCCGAGATGCGCGCGATCTCGCAGCACATGACGCGGATCACCTGCGCGCGCGGCGGCACGGTGATTCCCATGAGCTTCTCGACCGCCATGACGTAGCCGACGTTGGTCGACAGCGGCGCCAGGTAGTCCATCCGGTCGGTGTACGGGATGAACTGGTTGTAGGTCATCCCCTCGGCGATCTTCTCCATGCCGCGGTGCAGGTAGCCGACGTACGGGCGCACCGCCTTGACGGTCTCGCCGTCGAGGGTCACGACCAGGCGCAGCACGCCGTGCGTCGACGGGTGCGACGGCCCCATGTTGAGGACCGTCTGGTCGGCGCGCAGGGCGTCGTCCGGCCCCGGATGATCGGCCGCCATGCCGGGCAGATCGGTCGACGCCATCTAGGCGTGCTCCATGTCGCGCCAGCCGGGCGAGGCGGGACGGCCGCCCGGATCGATCGAGACCGGCCCTCCCTCGACGTCGAAGTCCTTCCGGAGCGGATGGTCGGGGTAGTCCTCCGGCATGATGATGCGGCGCAGATCCGGATGCCCCTCGAAGCGGACGCCGACCAGGTCGTACTGCTCGCGCTCGAGCCAGTTGGCGCCAGACCAGATCGAGGTGACCGACTGGACCCCCTCGCCCGGCTTGAGGCGCACTTTCAGGTTGATCCGCCGGTTCTTCGCCAGCGAGTAGAGGACGTACACCACCTCGTGCTCGTACTCCCCTTCGAGGAAGTGCAGCCCCGCGCAGGCGGTCAGCATCGAAAACGGCAGGTCGTGATCGTCGCGCAGCGCCTGCGCCACCTCGACGAGACGGGTGCGATCGAGGACGAGCGTGATCTCGCCGCGGAACTCCTCGACGGCGACGACGGCGCCGGGATGGCGCTCCCGGACCTTCGCGATCACCTCGCGCGGCGGGTTCGGCTCGATGTAGGGGCCGGCGGCCATCGCGTCAGTCCCACTCCAGGGCGCCACGCCGCCAGACGTACGCCAGCCCGGCGGTCAGGACGGCGAGGAAGAGGATCATCGACACGAAGCCGTCCATCCCCATGTGACGGAAGACGGTCGCCCACGGGTACAGGAAGGCCGCCTCGATGTCGAACAGGATGAACAGCATCGCCACCATGTAGAAGCGCACGGTGAAGCGCTTGTCGGAGGGGTCGATGAGGTCGCTGCCGCACTCGTACGGGGAGAGGTCGGTGCGGCTCCGGCGCGGGGTGCCGAGCCAGGTCGAGAGACCCAGGATCACCCCGGCCAGTCCGAGGGCCAGGAAGACCTGGATGCCTATGGGAATGTAGGGGATCACGCCCGCCCCGCGCACCCGGCCGGCGCTTCCCCCTCACCGCGAGAGGCCCTCTCCCGCGTGGCTTTTCAGGGGTTTTCGGCGCGACCGGAACCGGGGGCGGATGCTAGCACCCCCCTTCACGGGGCGTCAATGCGGCAAGGGCCTCGAGGACGGGCGTTCTGCGACCCCGGGGGGGGCCCGGCGTAGAGGCCGGCGGGGGACGGGTCCGGCGACGCTGGCGCGTCGCCTCCCCACGGCTCGCTGCGCGCCAGGCCACCGCGCGCGCAGTTCGCGCGCGGCGGGGCCCGCGGCGCGCAGTCTCGCACGCCCCCGCCGGCCTCTGCGCCGGGCCACTGTGGGAGGCGCGACCCACGGCTCGAGGTGCGGGGGGCTATACTCCGGGCACGGGGCGGTCGCCGTCGAGCGCTCGATCCTCTCGAGGTCGAACACGATGCAAACAGAAGCGAAGGGTCGGACCGCGCAGGCGGACGACGCGGCGGTCACGCAGAGGCTGCTCGATCTGTTCATCCGGGGGGGGCTGATCGCGCTGCTCGCGGCGTTGTGCTTCGCGGTCTTTTCTCCTTTCCTGTCGCTCATGGCCTGGGCGGTGGTGCTGGCGGTCGTGCTCTACCCCGCGCACGCCTGGCTGGCGCGGCGGGTGGGCGGAAGGAACGGGCTCGCCTCGACCCTGATCGTCGTCGTCGGCGTCCTGTTCCTCGTGGTGCCGACCGCGCTTCTCCTGGAATCGTTCGGCGGGACGGTGCACGGCCTCGTCGCCTCCGTGCAGGACAACACCCTGCGGATCCCGGCGCCGGCGGAGAGCGTGCGGGGGTGGCCGCTGGTCGGCAACAAGATCTACGGCTTCTGGTCGAAGGCGTCCACCGATCTGCCGGCGCTGGTCCAGAGCCTGCAGCCGAAGATCGGCGAGCTGGCGCGCAAGGCGCTCGCGATGGTCGCGAAGGTCGGGATCGGGGTCCTGCAGTTCCTCGCCTCGCTCATCGTGGCAGGCATCCTGATGGCGCACGGCGAGAGCGGCACGCGGGCGATCGGCGGGATCCTCACGCGTCTCGTCGGCGTCGAGCGGAGCGTGCCGTTCCAGCGTCTGTCGACCGCGACGATCCGCGGCGTGGCGCAGGGGGTCATCGGCATCGCCTTCGTGCAGGCGATCCTCGTGGGTCTGGTCCTGCTGATCGCCGGAGTGCCCTGGGCCGGGGTGCTGGCGGGGATCACGCTCGTCCTGAGCATCGCGCAGGTGCCGGCGCTCCTGATCATCATCCCCGTGGTCGTCTATCTCTGGGCGAGCGGCGACTACGGCACCAGAGCGGCGGTCCTCTACACGATCCTGCTGCTCGCGGCGGGGATGGCCGACAACATCCTGAAGCCCCTGATGCTGGGGCGAGGGGTCGACGCGCCGATGCCG
>Ga0307468_100000376_pt1 | contig 10920 bp, 13 predicted proteins | sample atmdna_FD_203085 | JGI IMG/M metagenome (GOLD analysis project Ga0307468, IMG submission 203085) | Hardwood forest soil microbial communities from Morgan-Monroe State Forest, Indiana, United States - atmos_gases AM2C_05 | ecosystem: Environmental > Terrestrial > Soil > Temperate forest > Bulk...
GCGCGCGAGCTCGAACAGATCGCGCGTGCCGTACGTCGTGCGCGCATCGGCGTCGCGCAATCCCATCACTTCGAGCTGCGCGGCGATCTCCCATTCGTCCTTCGGGGTGCCGAGGAGGTGGATGATTTGCTGGCCGAGAGCTTCGGTGGTCATGGGTGTGCGCGCTGGCCGTCGTCCGTTGGCCGTGTGCCGTAGTGTTCGTGATGTTCTTCGGCCAACGGCGAACGGCCGGCAGCCAACGAGAGATAAAGCGCCAGGTATCGCGCGATCGATCCGTCCAGCGTGAATTCCTCGAGCACGCGCGCGCGCGCTTTCGTGCCGAGGCGCAGACGGAGTGCTCGGTTGTCGAGGAGTGTGCGAATCTCGTTCGCGAATGCTTCGTCGTCGCGCGGTTTCACGAGCACGCCACAGCCTTCGAGCGCTTCGCTCACGCCGCCGACGTCGCTCGCGACGACGGCTTTCTCGCACGACATCGCTTCGAGCACGGAATACGGAAACGCTTCGGAGATGCTCGTCAGCAACACGACGTCCGCTTCGCGATACGCGGCGACGACGTCGTTCGTCGCGCTGCCAAGCTGCACGACGTCATCGAGCTTCAGTCGCGTGCGCAGCGTGAGACAGCGTCGGTAATACGCTTCGTCCGCGACTGCGCCGTACACGGTGAAGCGCACGTCGCGATGCGTTTCGCGCACGCGCGCGGCGACGCGCAACAGCGTTTCGATGTCTTTCAGCGGATCGATGCGCGCGGTCGTGACGACGTGCTGCACGCCGTTCAATTTCGGCGCGGCCGCGAAGTGATCGGGCTCGACGCCGTTGTAGATCACCTGAATCTTCTGCCGCGGCGTGCCATGCGCGATCTCCCAGCGCGTGTTGTAGTGACACACCGGCGCGATCACGTCCGCGAAGTGATAGTTCGCGTGCACGACCGCGGTGAACAGGTTCATCAGGAACTGCTTGCAGAAGAACAGCCGGCGGAACCGCGAGAGGAAGAGGTATTGCTCGCGGAGATACACGCCGTGCTCGGTCACGATCATCGGCGTGCCGTCGCGCACTTTCGCCGTGATGCACGGCAGTCCGCAAAACGCGGCCGCCGTTGCGTGCGTGACGGACGTGCGCGGCACGCGCACGTTGAGCACGATCAGAAATCGATAGAGCCAGCGCAGGCATTCGGTGAGGTCGAACAACGTCGGCTCGACGCCCTCCGCCGCTCGCACTTCCATCTCGTACTTGAACGTCCGCCACGTCGCCGGATGTTTGAACGTCTGGTTGTAATCGTGTGCACGGAAAAAATCTTCGAGCGCGACGAGCGTGCGCCCGAAGCGCGCGTAGTCGCGACTCGCGCCGCTCGCGACTTCGAGAAAATCACGGAAGCGCGGGATGAACTCGCGCTCGATGGCATCGCTCGTCGTGCGCCGCTTGCGGTCGTACAACTGCGCGAACGGAATGTCGGTGAGAAACTCCGCCGGCTCTTCGATGCCCCACAGCGGGACGGTGATGATCCTGCGCACGTTGTCGGGCGGGTCGTATTTGAGCTCGATGTGCGGGCTCATCATGATCGGCAGCAGCATGTAGCGAACTTCGGGCGTGTTGCGCAGCAACGCATCGCACCACGTGCTCACGCCCCCCGCGCTGTACGGATACGTCCCCTCGGTCGTCATCAGCACGGACAAGCTCATGGCCGGCTCGCCAGTCGTTGCAGTTTCCAGCGCTCGACGCGCGCGCCGGCAAGATCGCTTTCGCGTTTCGCGAGCTCGGCGGCGGCGTCGAGGAGATCCGATTCCGTGCGCGCGCCCGCGGCGACGAGACGCGCGATCGATTCCTGCCGCTGCTTCGCGACGAAGGTTGCGCGTCCTAGGACCTCGATGCGCTTTTCGGCGGCGGCGAGGCTGAGCGTGCGGAGCGTTTCGCGCTCGCGCAGCTGTCTCGCAGCTTCGGCGCGCGCTCGCGATGCTTCTTCGAGCTCGAGCTCCGCTGCGGACAGACTTCGCGCAATCGCCGAGTTCAGCGACGGCAGCGTGAGCGACATGCGCAATCCGTAAATGCCGAAGCTTTCATCGGTCGCATCGTTCGCGACGCCGGCGAACGCGGAGACCAGCACTTGCGGACGCCGCTGTGCGCGCACTTCATCGAGCGTGAGCCGGCTGCGTTGCTCGTAGAGCGCCGCGCGATCGAGCGATTCTTTCGTGATCTCCGTTGGTGTCCTGTAAGAATCACTGACGAAATCGATCGCGACCTCGAGTGGCTCGCTCGTCGTATCGCCGATGAGCAGCTTGAGCCGCGTCTCCACCTCGACGCGCTGCAGATCGAGATCGAGCAACTGCGCCTCGATCGCGAGCGCCTGGTCCTGCCACTGCGCGGCCGTGAGGTTCGAGATCTGTCCGATCTCGAGCAGCGACTTTGCGCGCTCGCGCAATTGCCGCGCGCGAGCGATGCTGTCGGCCATCAGCTCGATGTGCTGCGTCGTGAGATAGAGCTGCGCGTATGCCTCGACGGTCGCGCGATAGACCGCATCCGCTTCATCGACCGCACGCTGTTGATACAGCAGCGCATCCGTCTTCGCCGATTCCGATCGCCGCAGCGAAGCCGCGCGCTCGAACAGCGGATAGTCGACCGCCACGATCGCCGTCATCGCGTCGTAGCGCACCGCACCCGGCGAAAGGTTGCTGAAGGTCTCCACGCGATTCGCCGAAGCCTCGGCACGAATCGCCGGAGTCGTGCGCGTCGAAATCGAAGAGAGCCTCGCAAGCGCCGGCGCGCGCAGCGCAGTCGCGCGGCTCACCGCATCTTCGAAGGACAGCGTCGCTGCAAAAGCAGAAGGCGTTGCGAAAGCAGAAAGCAGAAAGCAGAAAGCAGAAATGAGAGCGCCGCACATGCTTCTCGCGATGCCCATTGCTGCCTTCTGCCTTCTGCTTTCTGCTCTCACGTCATCGCACCGTGATCAGCGCGGGCGTTCCCGCGTGCAGCACGCCGTCCGGATTCGGCACCGCAACGATGATCGTCGTGTCGGCGATGGTGGCGACCGGCTCGACGAAATGCCGCGGCGGGACCGTGAACACTTTCACGTCTACCGGTACGCCCGTCTTGATGTAGCGCAGCAGCTCCGGAGCGATGGTCCCTCGGACTTGCGCACTCGTGGTGTTCGCGACCTCCAGCAGCGGATCGCGGACGTAGATCCCTTCGCCCGCGTTCGCCGCGACGCGTATCACCGTGCCGGCGACCGGCGCGTACACCGCGAGCTGGCGCTTGCGATCTTCGACGAACGCCATCTCCGCGCGCGCTTTCTCGAGCTCGAGCTTGAGCAGACCGGCGTCGGCGGCAGGCGGTGCAACGCGACGCGCTTCGCGCTCGGCCGCATAGTCGCGCAACGCCGCGGCGTACTCCGCTTCGGCGATCTCGAGCTCGTCCTTCGACACATCGTGCGTCGCGAAGAGCGCGCGATAGCGCTCCACGCGCGACTTGCGATTGCGCACGATCGTCGCGTCGGCTTGCTCGCGTTCATCGTCGCGCTTCATCACCGGTGCTCGACTCGCGTTGCGCAGCCGGTATTCGGCAAGCGCGAGCTGCGTGCGTGCGTACGCAAGATCGCGCTCGACCGCGGGATTCACGATCGACACGAGCAGGTCGCCGGCTTTCACCGCGGCGCCTTCGCGCACGTGAATCGTCTCGATGCGCCCGTCGATCGGCGCCGCGACGACCGTGCTTTTCGGCGGCGCAACCTCGGCCTTGATCTCGAGCTTCGGCGCGTCGGCGGCGACGGCATCCTGCCGGTCGTCGCAACGCGCGAACGCAAGCGCAATCAACGCGATATTGCAGACGACAGGCAATCGCTTCATCATGAGGCGAGTTTCTTGCAGGGCTCGCGTGCAAGACGTGGACCGATGACTTCCGGGCGTGAACGTTCTCTGGAGTGGGGGATCCCCGTCGTCATGACCGCCATTACGTTTCTGGTCTGCACCGGCGCGCTCGTGACGACTGCCGTGCTCGATCTGCGTACCGCCGCGCGCGAAACCAAGGATAGCGCGAGCGCCGCAGCCTCGCTACCGATCGATGCGATGCGCGCGATTCCGGCGGTGGCATCGGCAAAACGCTATGACGCGAGCGGCGCGATCCGCGCGAGCTACGACGCGCCGCGCCAGCCGCCGAGCCGCATCGCATCGCTGTTCCTGCAACCGGAGATCGCCTGCTCGTCGATTGCGATCGCTGGCCGTTCGCCGTCGGCCGTTGGCCGCAATCCGACTCAGGCAACGGCCAACGGCCAACGGCCAACGGCCAACGGAACACTCTGCATCGAGACCTCGACGGCGATCGTCGCCGCGCGCGCGCATCGCTGGCTGCGGATCCTTGCGTTCGCGCTTCCCGCGTCGTTGCTGATCGGCTTCCTCGGCGGCCGCTTGCTCGCGTCGTCGATCGCAAGACGCCTGCGCCGCATCGGCGACGTCGTCGAGCAAGCCACGCGCGACGACGCGTATTCGCTGCGCGTCGAGTCCTCGAAAGGGGAGCTCGGACGCACGATCGGCGTGCTCAACGAGCTGCTTGCGCGCATGCAGGAGCGCGAAGTCGCGCTGCGCCGCCGCACCGCGGAGGTCGAAGCCGCGAACAAGGATCTCGAATCGTTCGCCTACTCCGTCTCGCACGATCTCCGCGCCCCACTCGGCAGCGTCGACGGCTTCGCGCAGGCGCTCGCCGAATACACGAGCGATCTCGACGAAAACGCGCGCGAGTGCGTGCACTGGATCCGCGAAGCAGCGCGGCAGATGCGCGATCTCATCGAAGGCCTGCTGCAGATGTCGCGGCTCGCGCGCACCGACATCGAGCAAGGCACGGTCGATCTCACCGCGATCGCGCGCGCGATCGGCGACTCGCTGCGCCAGGCGCATCCCGAGCGCGAGATCGATTTCGTCGTCCGCGACGGTGTGCGCGTCACCGGCGATGAGCACCTGCTGCGTGCGGTGATGGAGAACCTGTTGTCGAACGCGTGGAAGTTCACGCGCGATGCGTCGCGCGCGCGCGTCGAGTTCGGCGTCGTCGAAGACAACGGCCATCCCGCATACTTCGTGCGCGACAACGGCGCGGGCTTCGATCCGACGCACGCATCGAAATTGTTCCGCCCGTTCCAGCGCCTGCACTCGATGCGCGAGTTCGAAGGCACGGGCATCGGCCTCGCAACAGTGCAGAGAATCATTCAGCGCCACGGCGGCACGGCATGGGCGGAGGGCGATGTGGGCAAAGGAGCGACGATCTACTTCACGATGGGGACCGCTGCATGAAACGAACGTTGATCGCGATCGCGATGCTCTGCGCCGCCGCTGCTGCATCGGCGAAGTGCGCGCCGAAGAACGTGCTGAAGTTCATCGTGTCGAACGACCTGCCGGTGAGCACAACGCGAACGCTTTACCGGCAGGGCGAAAAATTCGGCCGCTACGAACTGCCGGGCGTGCTCATCATCGTGAGCGAGCCAGACCTCTGGGTGGTGAACAAGGTCGAGAAGACCGGCCAGCACGCGCTGGATCCGGATGACTCTTCGGTGTTCCACGCAGTGGTCCTCGACGACAGCGAGTCGAAGTACTGGAACAACTTCGAGTTCGGATGCGAGGTGCCGTTCATGCACGCGGTTGGCGCCGAGCCGAAAGACGGCGTGTACGAGCACACTGCGGAAGGCGTGACTGTGCGGTTGACGGTCGCGAAATCGGGCATCCCGCAGCGCATCGACGTGAAGACGCCGAAGTCGTCGTACAGCATGATCTATCACGCGTGGGAAGAGCTGCGCGACGCGCCGCCGGATCTTTACGCGAAGCCGGAAGGCATCACGTTCACGGAGCAATCCGCCGAGCCGGACAAGCCATAGATCGCGTAGACGTACAATCGTCGCATGGCCAACGCCTCGTTCCTGGAGACCGTCCGCGAGGCGAGCCGGTTTTTCATGAAGACCGACGACGTCCACGAAACCCTCGGCCGCATCGTGCGCAGACTCTCCGAGGAGGGGATCGACTACGCGATCATCGGGGGGATGGCGCTCGTTGCGCACGGGTTCGTGCGCTTGACGGATGACGTCGATATTCTTACGACGCGCGAAGGTCTCGATGCGATTCACAGCCGGCTCGTCGGACGCGGATACGTTCCGCTCTTCGCCGGCGCGCGCAAACGCCTTCGCGATGCAACGACTGGGACGAAGGTCGAGTTCATCACCGCGGGCGAATATCCCGGCGACGGAAAACCGAAGCCCGTCACGTTCCCCGAGCCAACCGCGGCCTCCGTCGATATCGACGGCGTGCGTGTCATCACGATCGAAAAACTCGTCGAGCTGAAACTCGCATCCGGACTCACATCCCCCGATCGCTTGCGCGACCTCGCCGACGTTCAGGACCTCATCAAAGCCGTGGCGTTGCCGCGCGAGTTTGCGGAGAAACTGGATCCGTCCGTGCGCGAGAAGTATCTCGAGTTCTGGGACGCGATTCAGAACGCAACGGGACCGGATCGCGATTAGTCGCGGCTTACGCGGCGAACGCGATGATCTCCAACTCGGCCGCCGGCAATCTGATGCGTCGAAAACAGCACGGTCGCGTTTTCGTTCGCCACGTGTGCGATCAGGGCCTGCAGAACCTCGTCGCACATCGCGGGATCGAATCCCGAAGTCGGTTCGTCGAGAATCAGCAGCTCCGCGCCGCGGCAGAGCGCGAGCAGCAGCGCGAGTCCGGTGCGCATGCCGCGCGAGAGCGCTTTGATCTTGCGATCGAGCGGCAGCGCGAAGTTGCGGAGATAGCGCTGCTCGAGATCGCTGCGCCAGTTCGGATAGAACGACGCCGTGAAGCGGAGCATGTCATCGACGGTCATGTAGCCGTAGAGATCTTTCTCCTCGCTCACGAACGCGGCGCGGCGGCGAATCTCGACACTCGATTGCGGCGCACTCGCGTCGAGATCGAAGACGCTCGCACTTCCGGAGGATGGTCGCGTCATGCCGAGGAGGATCTTGATCGTCGTGGTTTTGCCGGCGCCGTTGCGGCCGAGGAGCCGCAGATCGAGCCGGCGGGAACCTGGAGGTCGAGACCGCGGAGCGCTTCGACGTCGTCGAACGATTTGCGTAGATCGACCGTTTCGATGAGCTCAGCCACGACGACCTCCCGTGCGCGGGTGTCCCGCGAGCTCCGCTTCGAACAGTCGGCGGATCTCTTCGTCGCTGACGCCGCGTGCGCGCAGACGATCGACAGTGCCGGAGACGATCGTGCGCGCGGCGCGCAGCGTGTCGGAGATCCTGTCCGCGCGCCGGTTGCGCGCGACGAACGCGCCCGAGCCGTGACGCAGCTCGATCACACCTTCGTGCTCGAGCTCGCGATACACCTTCGCGACCGTGTTCGGATTGATCACGAGCTCCTCCGCGAGCGGCCGGATTCCGGGAAGCTGATCCCCTTCGCGCAGAGCCCCTGTCTCGATCGCATGCTTCACCTGCTCCATCAACTGCAGATAGATCGGAACGCCGGACGACGGGTTTGGACGGAAAAGCATCGCGGCGCCAACTGTACTACAGAACTATCACAGTGGCAGTGTACGGAAGGTGAAGCGGAAGGTTTCTACGTTCGTAGTTTGACCGCGGCCGCTACAGCCAACATCGCGCCGAGCGTCATCAACATCCACGCGGACAAGGTGGGTGTATCGCCGGCGGCGATCACGGTAAGCGGAGCCGACGCGGCGGTGCCGGGTGGCGCGTTGCCGGAGGTGACTTGCGACGTCGTGTTGATGTGTGTGCCGATGGCGATTCCGTGCACGCTGACGGTGATCGTGCAGGACTGGCCCCCGGCGAGCACACTCGATGTGCTGGAAAAGGTCTCTGTCCCAGGATTGATGCTGAACATGCCTCCGCCGGTTGCGGGCGTGCTGCACGTGCCGCCGGTTTGGGTGATGAGATCGATTCCCGCCGGCATGGTGTCGCTGAACTGCACGTTCGTGAGCGGCAGAGCAGCGTTGGGATTCGTCACCGTGATCGTGGCGATGGACGTTCCGTTGAGCGTGACCACCGCCGGGTTGAAGCTTTTGGTGATGACCGCAGCGGCGGCCTGTGCAAACGCGGATCCTGTGAAGGACGCACTGATCAGCACAGCGGTGACGATGACAAGGCGCGACGACGATCGATTCATGGCGCGTGATTATGTCGAACACCGTGCGCTCCCGCAAACGGCATTGAAAGAATCGCGACGGCGAGCGCGACGACGATCAGAATCGCAGCGACTTCGAACGTGATCCGCATCCCGCCGGCAACGAACACGGCGCCCATCACGGAGGCTCCGGTGATGAGTCCCAGATTGCGCGAGAGGTTGAGCATGCCGGAGATCACTCCGCGCTGATCCGGGCGCGCGTCCGCCATCATCGCGGTGTTGTTGGCCGCCTGGAACAGCGCATAGCTCGCCGTGATGACCATGATCGGGCCGAGGTAGCCGGCGATGCCGAGTCGGGCCGGCATCACGGACAGCGTGAAGCAACCGGTCGCGATTCCGATCAGGCCGGCGATGGTCATGCCTTGTGCACCAACGCGATCGACGATGCGACCGGCGGGGATGCCGGTCAGTGCGGCGACGAGCGGACCGGCCGACATCGCGATTCCGACGAGTGCCGTGTCGAGGCCGAGCGCACGAGAGAGATAGAACGGTCCGACGACGAGCGTCGCCATCATCACCGTCGAGACGAGCGCGCTCATGGCGAGGCCTGCACTCAGCGCTGGATTGTGAAACATCGCCAGTCGGATCAACGGTGATGTTGCTCGCCCCTCGGCAAACACGAAGAAAGCCCGCTCCGCATGCGGCAATGAGCAGCAATGCGATGTTGAGCGAGCCGAATGTGCCTCGCCCCATGGTCATCGCGAGCGCATAGGCCGAGAGTGTCAACACAAGCAGCAGCGTGCCGACATGGTCGATGCCGGCGCGAGCGGTCGCGGGTTCGCGGCGGTCCGCCGGCAGGTAGCGATACGCGAGAAACACATTCAGCACGCCCAGCGCACGTTGATCAGGAAGATCGAGGGCCAGCCGAATCCGGCGATGAGAAGGCCGCCGAGGGACGGCCCGAGCGTGGTGCCGATCGCGGACATCGTGCCGAGCAGTCCCATCGCGCTGCCGGTCTTCGTCTTCGGAACGGTCTCGCCGGCGATGGCGACGGTGAGCGCCATCATGACGGCCGCGCCGAGGCCTTGCGCTGCGCGCGCGGCGATCAGCAGCGACAGCGTCGGTGCGGCGCCGCAGAGGAGTGAGGCAATCGTGAACAGACCGATGCCCGCAATCAGCAAGCGCCGCCGGCCAACGATGTCTCCGAGGCGTCCGGCGCTGACGATCAAGGTGGTGATGGCGAGGAGATACGCGAGGACGATCCACTGAACGTGCTGGAACGACGCGTGGAACGATTGCGCCAGCGCCGGCAACCCGACGTTGGCAATGCTGGTGTCGAGCGAGGGCATCAACATGGAGATCGACAAAGACAGCACGCTGCTTCGGGACGGGACCGTCGATCTGGAAACGGGGGTCGTGGAGGAAACGACCAGTCCCGAATTGCGCACGCAGGCGCTCTTTCGCGACCGTTTCGTCGGCGTCGTGCGAAGCGGACATCCGCTGACGCAACGCAGGATCACTGCGGTGCGCTACGCGGCCGGCAGGCACGTCTCCGTGTCGCGAAGAGGCGAGGAGACTGAGCCCGTCGATGGCGCGCTGAAGCCGCTCGGTCTCGAACGGAACATCGTCACGATCGTGAGCGGCTTTTCGATGGCGCTGGCCCTGGCCCGCGCCTCCGATCTGATCGCAACCGTTCCCGAGAAGCACACGGGCAATCTGCGCTCGAGGATGCACACCTTTTCGCTGCCCTTCGCAACGGACGCATTCACGGTGTCTCTGCAGTGGCATCCGCGCCTGCACGCCGATCCCGCGCATCGCTGGCTGCGCGAGTGCGTGCGAGGAATCTGCGCACGCTCGTAGATTCAGATGGGCAGTTTGTTGATGAAGTCCTGCGTGAACGTCGTCGAGACCCCATTGCTCATCGGATCCGCCGCCAGCGCGCCCACCGTGATCGTGCACGTAGCCGGCAATCTCAGGGCAACGCTCGCGCGCGTCACCTCGCTCGCCTTCAACGGCACATGCTCCATCGTCGCGGGCTCGAGACCATCGAGTGTCACTTCGACCCGATACATTCCGTCATCCAGGGAAGCGATGGTGAATTCACCATACACGTCCGTCACTGCCGTGATCTCGCGCGCCGTCGCCTCGTTTCGCACTTTGACGCTGACTCCGGGGAGCGGATTCCCGCCCTCGTTTTCACGAACTACGCCGGTCAACACCGCCGGCTGTTGCGCCGCGACTCGCTCGATTTCGAGTTTGACCGAGGATCCCGGTCGCGACTTCTTCCACGTGGTGCTCCCGCACGCAAAGGACGCGACACTGAGCAGTGCGGTGATCCACGCAGCCGCAACGCGTGACGCCCGGCGGCGCAGCGCGCGAAGTCCGGTTGGACAGTCGCGCGTCAGCACCGTGCCGTCGGCGCGCCGATACAGCCGCGCGCAGACCCGCCCTTCCGTCCGCACGAGGAGCTTGCGCACTTCATCGCGCGTCATCTCCGCGAAGTTGTAGACGTTGAGACTGCAAAGCGTGCAGTGGCGCACGCGCTCATCGCCGGCCATTCCTTCCCAGGAAGCCTCGCACGGCACGGCGATGCGGAGAGCACCCAACGGATCTTGTGTCTTCGGCATGGCGGAGCGAGTGTAAGTCGCGATCAGTGGGGCGCATGTCAACGGCGGGAAACAGTGTCGTGCGCCCCGAGTAAACTTAATTAATGCCGTTCACCGCCGGAACGCGTTTCGGTGCCTACGAGATCATTTCTTCGATCGGCGCCGGTGGGATGGGCGAGGTCTATCGCGCCCGCGACTCGCGCCTCGGGCGCGACGTCGCGCTGAAG
>Ga0307468_100000377_pt1 | contig 10910 bp, 9 predicted proteins | sample atmdna_FD_203085 | JGI IMG/M metagenome (GOLD analysis project Ga0307468, IMG submission 203085) | Hardwood forest soil microbial communities from Morgan-Monroe State Forest, Indiana, United States - atmos_gases AM2C_05 | ecosystem: Environmental > Terrestrial > Soil > Temperate forest > Bulk...
GCATTGCGACAGGTGTACTGCTGCAGCTCGCGCACGGCTATCGCGACTTCGCGCCGCTCGTGTATCTCGCGCTTTTCGATTTCGCCGGCGTGCCGCTCGCGTTGTGCGCCGCGGCTGTCGTGCTGATCCACACATTCAGTCCGAACCGTTACGTCGGGATGATGTTCGTGCTGATGCTGTTCGTCGTCGCGCAGCGCGCGCAAGTGATCGGGCTCGAACATCACCTCTGGCGATTCGCGACCGCGCCGCCGGTGAAGTACACGGAGATGAACGCCTTCGGCGATTACGCGCGGCCGTTTCATTGGTACATGCTGCACTGGAGCGGAATCGCGGCGCTGTTTCTGATCGGGGCCGCGATTCTCTGGCGAACGGTGCGACGCACGCCGCGGCGCGTTCGCATCGCATCGGCCGTGCTCGCAGGTTTCGTGATCGCGACCGGTACGTGGATCCTCTTCAACACGGACGTGCTCAACGCGCGCACGACGACGAAGCAATCGCTCGATTGGCGCGCGAGCTACGAGAAGGCGTATCGCCGATTCGAAACGCTGCCGCAGCCGCGCGTCGCTGCGGTCGACACGAATGTCGATCTCTTTCCGCGCGAGCGTCGTTATCGCATCGCGGGACGCTATGAGCTCGTCAACGAAACGACGAAGCCCATCAACACGATCTTCGTCGCGATTCGTCGCGAGGCGCGCGTCGAGCAGCTCGCGATTCCTTCGGCTCGACTCGTCGAAACCGATGCGCGATTCGGAATGCGGCGCTTCGAATTGAATCCGCCGCTCGCGCCGCATGCGAAGACCGAGCTGCGCTTCGCGCTCGCGTTTGCGAAGCGCGGATTCGTCGATGACGAGCAGGACGACGCGATCGTCGAGAACGGCTCGTACGTCACGAACTTCCGCACGTATCCGACGATCGGCTATCGCAAGAGCTACGAGATTCGCGATCCGCGCGAGCGCCGCAAACGCGACCTTCCCGTCGCGATTGCGAAGGAGGAAGACGAAGAAAACGTCAGCGATCGCATCCGCTTCGCGGCGGTCGTGTCGACGGATGCCGATCAGACCGTGATCGCGCCGGGAGCGCTCGCGCGCACGTGGACGCGCGACGGGCGCCGCTACTTCGACTATCGCGCCGACGCGCCGATCCTGCATCGCTTCGCGTTCGCATCGGGTCGTTATGCAACGGCGAAGCAACATCACGACGGCGTCGACATCGAGATCGACTATCACCCGTCGCACGGCGCGAACGTGCCGCGCATGCTCGAGGCGGCGGCGCTGTCGCTCGATCGCTTCAACGCGAGCTTCGGACCGTATCCGCATCGGCAACTGCGCATCGTCGAGGTGCCGTCGTACTGGCCGTTCGGTGCGTTCGCGCTGCCGGGCACGATCTTCTTCGTCGAGAACCGCGGATTTCTCACCGACACGCGCAATACCGATCGTCCCGATCTCGTCACGCGCCGCGTCGCGCACGAGATCGCGCATCAGTGGTGGGGGAACCAGATCAATCCGCCGGCGGGTGAGGGCGCGACCGTGATCGTCGAGTCGCTCGCGAAGTATTCGGAGCTGCTCGTGCTCGAGCAAAAGTACGGACGCGCGATGATTCGCGGACAGCTCGCAATCGAGCTCGATCGCTATCTCGCCGGACGTTCGAACGAAGAGGAAGTTGAAGTACCGCTCGCGCGCGCGGGCAATCAGGCGTACCTCTACTACGCGAAAGGCTCGATCGTGATGCACGCCATTCGCGATCACATCGGCGAAGAGGCGATGAACGCCGCGCTGCGCCGCGTCGCAACGAATCGCAACGCGAGCATTCGCGACCTCGTCGCGCAGTTTCCCGATCCGCTCGTGCAGCAGTGGTTGACCGAGATTGTGCTCTACGACCTTCGGGTCGAGTCTGCGCGTGTGGTTGTGCGCGCGGATGGGCAGTACGACGTGCACGTGCGGGTCGCTGCAACGAAGTCGCGTGCGGATGGGCGGGGGAACGAGAGCCCGATTCCGCTGCGCGAGTCGATTGCGTTAGGTGTGTTTGGGAGGGATGACGAACTGCATCTGCAGAAGTACGCGTTGCATGAGGGGATAAACGACGTCGTGGTGGTGGTGAAAGGAAAGCCTGCCTCGGTTGCGATCGATCCGGATTTCACGCGGATAGATAAGAATCGGCTCGATAACGTCAAAGACGTCTAGGAGTGCGGCGGCACAGCCGCCGCTTTCGTGTCCGGATCAGAAAGCGGTGGCTTTGCCACCGCACTCCTAGACATCAATCGCACGGACAACGCGATTCCGATCGTCACCACCGCCGCCTGCGAGAGCAGCGCGCCGGGCGCTTTCAGCGCGTCGTAGGCGAGGCCGGCGAGGGCGGGGCCGATGACGCGGGCGAGGGCGTTGAGCGAGCTCGAGACGCCGAGGATTCCGCCGCTGTGAGTCGATGGCGCGATTTTGCTGATGTACGCGCTGAGCGCGGGATTGCAGAGTCCCTGGCCCACGCCCATCAGGCACGTCGCGGTGATGAGCACGTTGCGGTCGACGCTGAACGGGACGAGGAGCAATCCGACGATCAACGCGATTGCGCCGACGATGCCGGTGCCGATGTCGCCGAATCGTCGCGTGAGTCGATGCACGACCGTCGCTTGCAGCAGCACGACGACGACGCCCATCAAGCCGAACAGGTATCCGATCGCGCGTGCCGACAAACCGTAGCGATCGCGGCCGACGAGTACGAGGATCGGAGCGAGCGATGCGAGCGTGAACATGAGCACCGCAAGCGATCCGCCGGCGAGGCGCAGTCCGCGCACGCGAAAAAAGATTGCCCAGCTTTCGTGATCGAAGAGCGATCCGCTGCGTGACTCGTGATTCACGACTCGTGATTCGGGCAGCGCGACGATCGCCATCACCAACGCGATCGTCGAGAGCAACGCAGCGGAAGCGCCCGGAACGAAATTCGGCGTGTGGCCGAAGCCGGAGAGAATTCCGCCGATTGGCGGTCCGAGGACGAGTCCGAGTCCGAACGCCATGCCGATCAGCGCCATCCCTTTCGCGCGATTCGATTCGTCCGTCGAGTCGGTGATGTACGCCTGCGCGGTGGCGATGCTCGCGGCGGCGATGCCGCAGATGATCCGCGACGCGAAGAGCATCGCGACGTTCGATGCGATTGCGAACGTGACGAATCCGAGGATGCTGCCGAGGAGACTCGTCATCAGCACGGGGCGGCGTCCGATACGATCGGAAAGGCGGCCCCACACGGGCGAGAAGAGGAACTGCATCAGCGAGAAACTGCCGAGGATCATGCCGAGCGTCATGCCGCCTGCGCCGTACTCCTTCGCGCAGAACGCGAGCACGGGCACAACGATCCCGAAGCCGAGGAGATCGATGAAGACCGTCAGGAACAGAACGCGGAAGGCCGCTCTCACCGCGCGCAAGTCTACGTCGATATACTCGCGCCCGAATGGATCAGCGATCGCTCGCCGTCCAGTACGCGACGAGCGCGAATCTCGCGGCGCGCATCGAGCTGCATCGGCGGTGCAGCACGAACGCCTACGGTTTTCAGCGATGGGTCTTCGATCAGCTCGGCCTCGCGAGTGGCCGGCGCGTGCTCGAGATCGGGTGCGGCACCGGCAATCTCTGGCGCGAAAACGCCGATCGCCTTCCGCGCCCCATGAACCTCGTGCTCTCCGATTTCTCGATCAGCATGATCGAGACGACGTCGCGCGTGATCGCTGCGCGCTTCGTGAACTGCGCGCTGCCCGATCTGCCGTTCCGATCGGGATCGCTCGATCTCGTGATCGCGAATCACATGCTGTATCACGTCGCCGATCGCGCGCGCGGCTTTGCGGAAATTCGTCGCGTGCTCGCTCGCGGCGGCGTGCTGTTCGCGGCGACGAACGGCGAATCGCATCTGCGCGAGATCAAAGAGCTCATGCGCGCATTCGGAATCGAAGCGACTGATTTCTCGAGCGGATTCACGATCGAGAACGGCGACGCGCAGATGCGCAGCGCGTTCGAGAACTTTCGCCGCGCCGACTACGAAGACAGTCTGCGCATCACCGACCCCGACCTACTCCTCGGCTACATCGCATCGATGAGCGAACGCGCGCGCGACGTCGTCGCAGCGCGCGGCAAAGAAATGCGCGCGGCGATCGAAGATCGCATCGCGCGCGAGGGTGCGTTTCACGTCGTCAAATCGACCGGAGCCTTCGTCGCCGTCAACGAGTGAGCGAGATGCGCCGGCGGACGCGGCGCGCGCTTAGGGCGCCGCTTCACCGGCGCGGGTGGAATGATCGCCTTCACGCGATGTTCGACGCGCGGCAGCTGATTGCGCACGAGTGTCGCGAACATCGGCTCGGCGATCGCGATCTCTTCGAGCACGCGATCGCGACGATCTTCGGGCATTGCGAGCAGCAGCGCTTCGAGTCGCAGCGCGCTCACTTCGTCGCCGCCCTGTTCGCCCGCGAGCGCGAACGCCGCGTGATGATCGACGTCCTTGCGTCCGACGCGGTCGGCCTGCGCGAACATCGTGGCGAGACCGCCGTGTCCGAGCTTTTCGATCACGTCGCCGATCTCGGGGAGCCAATGCTTGAACGCGCCGATGGCGTGCAGCATCTCGAGCTCCGCGCCCGCGCGATCGTCGTGGAACAACTTGACGATGCCGCGCACGCGCAGGAAGCGATCGCCGCGCTCGTGCCCCCAGAGAATCGAGGCGCGCAACGGATCGGCGAGCTCCGCGTGCAACTGTCCGAGGTGGAGCTTGCTCGCGCAGGCGCGCACGATGCGCATCGCACATTCGATCGGCGCTGCGTGAATCGCATTCCACGCGACGATCGCCGGCGAGCGGTGGACCCAGCTCGCGTAACCGCCGCATGAATCCTTGAGGAGGCCTTGCGCCGCGGAAGCCTCGGCGGATCCCGAGGTGAGCATCGCGGCCGCGACTTCGTTGAGGGAGATTTCAGGAGAGATGGGGATGAGGATGCGATCGATGTTCATCAGCCCGTTGAGCTCGAGGGCCGCATCGCTGTGAAAAATCGAGAGATCGACTTCGACGCCGTGCGAGTCCCAGATCAGTCCCCAGCCAGCGACGTACGGCTCGCGCTCGTTGTACGTGCGCCGGCGCGGGTACACGTAGCGGGGCAGGAACTTGAGCTCGGGAGAATCGACCGCTTCGCCGATGCGCCGCGCGAGGTCTTGATCGACCGGGCGATCGGCGACGAGAACCATGTCGAGATCGCGCATTCGCAGGGCATTTCCGGAGAAGAGATGATCCAGCAGCGCCGGGGCGCTTCCGCCGCCGATCGCCAGTCGCGCGAGACCGAAACGGTCGCGCAGCTCCTTCGAGACAGCCGCGAGGATGGACGATAGCCGCCTCACGGGCAGGGCTTTCATCTGGTGCATCTTAGGGACCTCTTGGGGGATGGGGATTGCCGGCGACCCAACGCCAGCGCCGAACGGGAACGGCGCATAGTAAGCGAATTTTCGAAAACGGTTACAACTTTTGCACAACGAGTTGCCAATCTTGCCGTTTTACGACCGCTCCGGCCCCCAAAAGAGACACAAATGCATCGAGCGCGCGACCCGGCGCGCGAGCAAAAAGTCCCGCGGCCACATCATCCACGAGATCGTAGTCATCGAAAATCGCCGTGCCGCCCGCGCGCAGCACCGTCCATGCCAGAACCGCGTCCTGCAGCACGTCGCCGACGCGATGCGAGCCGTCGATGTAGACGAAATCGAATTGCTTCGGCGCCATCGTGCGCAGCACGACCTGCGAGCTGCCGATGAGCTTGGTCACGCGCTCGCCCGCGCCGGATGCGGCGACGTTCGCGTCGAAGTAGCCTTCGAAGTAGCGCAGCAGCGTGCTGTCCATCGGAATCGCGAACGGATCGACGCAGGTGAGGCGGCTCGTCGGATCGGTGAGCACGTTGTCGAGAAACCAGCACGCCGACTGTCCTTCGAAGCAGCCGACCTCGAGCGCGCGGATGTTCGGCTTGCCGGCGATGTGCGCGAGATCGCTCTTCCACGCGTTCGCGTGCGGGCTCACCCAATCGAACGTGAAGCGATATTTCGGATGCGGCAGCGGAGGACTGTCGACGAAGAGATCGTGCATCTCGCGCGCGATGATGCGCGACGCGCGTTCTTCGCCGCCGCTGTCGATGAGCCGGCGCATGGCCATCGTCATCACGAAGCGCTGATCGTTGTGCTCTTCGACGGTGATCGCGTTTTGCGCGAGCTCGTTCGCGAGAACGACGCATCGCTCGCGAACTTTCTGCACGACGAACGCGGCGGCATCGGCGGAGACGCGTCCCGCACCGACGGTCGCGACCCATTCTTCGTGCATCGCGCGCGCCTGGCGCGCGAGCTCCTGCTGCTTGGCTGTGCTCACGGCGGCGAACGATACATCAGGTGCGGCGGACTTATCGTCCGCCGATTCGCGCGAAAAACCGGCGGACTATAAGTCCGCCGTCCCTACAGAAACGCCTTCACGCACGGCGTGACCAGGTCGTAGTCGATCAGAAACGTGTCGTGTCCGTTCGGCGACGAGATCCGCTCGTGAATCACCGGCGTTCCGTTCGTGCGCATCGCGGTCTCGACGCGCTCGACGTCCGCGACGGGAAAGAGCCAGTCGGTATCGAACGAAACGAGCAGCGAGCGGCCGCGCCAATTTGCGAACGCCGCTTCGAGCGAGCCGTACTGCTCCGCGAGATCCATTTCGTCCATTGCCGCCTGCACGCGCACGTACGAATTTGCGTCGTACTGCGAGGCAAATTTCTTTCCCTGATGCTCGAAATACGAATCGATCTCGAACTGCCGCGTGCCGCCGCGACGACGGCGTCCGAACTTCGACTGCAGCGCTTCCTTCGACAGATACGTCATGTGCCCGACCATGCGCGCGACCTGCAAGCCGCGCAGCGAATCGGGATCCTCGTAGTAATCACCGCCGCGGTAGCGCTGATCCGCTTCGATGATCTTGCGTCCGATGATGTGCCAGGCGATCCCCTGCACCGGCACCGCCGCGCCGGTCGCCATCGCGACGATCGAGTCGCTCATCTCGGGATAAAGCGCGCACCACATCAACACCTGCATCCCGCCGAGCGAGCCGCCGGCGATGGAGCGGAGATGCGTGATGCCGAGTTGATCGAGGAGGAGTTTCTGGGAGTGCACCATGTCCTCGATCGTTGGCCACGGATAGCGTGATCCGTACGGCTTGCCGGTCGCGGGATCGATCGACTTCGGCGCGGTCGTGCCGTACGGCGAACCGGGCAGATTCGCGCAAATCACAAAGTACTTGTCGAGATCGATTCCTTTGCCGTAGCCGACCAGCCCATCCCACCACCCCGGACGCTCGTCTTCCGCGTTCGTGTATTTCCCGGCCGCGTGTGCACTCGCAGAAAGCGCGTGGCAGACGAGGATCGCGTTCGACTTGTCGGCGTTCAGCGTGCCGAACGTTTCGTAGACAATCGTGAACGGCGCGATCGTCTGTCCGTGCGTGAAGCGGAATCCATCCGCCAGCGTCAGCTCTTTCGGCGCCTCGGCAATGAACGTCTCCGGCATGGGCGCGGAAGCATAGCCTACGCGCTCGCCTTCGGCATCACCGCCCACAGGATCACGTACACGATCATCCCGGGAAACGCCGCGGAGAAGATCGACACGAGGACGTAGGCCACGCGCACGAGCGTCGGATCCCACGCAAGCCACTCCGCGATCCCGCCGCACACGCCGGCGATCATCTTGTTTTTTTCGGAACGTTGCAGAGGCATCTCATTTCTCCTGAAGCTCTCGTTTCAACTGTCCCTCGTAGATACGGCGAACTTCGTCGATGGTTGAGATCTGCTCGACGGTCTTATCGTCCCGTATGCGGACGATGCGCGGAAAGCGCAGCGCGTACCCCGATTTGTGACGCGAGGACTCCTGGATGCGATCGAAGGCGATCTCGAGCACGATCGTCGGCTGGACGCGATGCACCGGACCGTGCTGATCGATGGTCGTGCTCTTGAAATGCTCGGTCATCGTGGCGATCTCCGCGTCGGTGAGACCGGAGTAGGCCTTGCCGATGTTGACGAGCTCGTCGTCGAGGCGCACTGCGAACGTGAGATCGGAGAGCACCGAGCGCCGCTTGCCGTTCCCCCACTGCGCGTATGTGACGACGCAGTCGAGCGTCGCCAGCGCCTTCTTGTACTTCAGCCACGACTTTCCGCGGCGTCCCGGCGTGTAGATCGATTTCGGATCTTTGATGACGAGGCCTTCGTTCGCGCGAGCGCGTGCCGCGTCGAAGAGCGCGTCGACGTGGGCCGCGTCGCGAATCGGCGTCTGATCGGACGGGCGGATCACACCGCCGCCATGCACGAGGTCGCGCAGTTTGTACAAACGCTGCGCGAGCGCGCGCTCGAAGAACGGCTCGCCGTCGAGGTAGAGCAGATCGAACGCAAAAAACACGACCGGCGCTTCGGCGAGCAGTTTCTCCGTGACTTTGCGCCGGCCGAGGCGCGTTTGGATCGTGGCGAACGGCAGCACGCGATCGCGGAACGCGACGATCTCGCCGTCGAGGATCATGCTGCGACCGTGGGAGAGCGCGGCGGCTTCGAGCTCGGGGAAACGATGCGTGACGTTGTCGAGCGTGCGCGAATAGATCCGCACTTCCTTGCCGTCGCTGTGAATCTGCGCGCGGATGCCGTCGTACTTGTCGTCCGCGAATGCGCCGGTGCCGAGGGCAGCGAAAATTTCCTCGGGGTCCTCCTCGGGCTGCGCGAGCATGAACGCGAACGGCTGGAACAGCGTCATCTTCGCGTTCGTGAGCGAGTCGCTCTTCGCGAGCAGCGCGGCCGCGCCGATGTCGCCCGTGAACATGTTCCCCTGGCGCACGGCGTCGAGCGTGCGGCCGAATGCCTTCGCGATCGACGACTCGACGAGGCCTTCGACGAGTCCGATGCGCAGCTCGCGCGTGAGGATCTTCACGACATAGCGAGCGCCCTGCGCGTCGACTTTGCGAAAGAGCTCGACGAGCAGGTCCTTCTTCGCGGTCGCGCCCGGCGTCGACGCGAGGCGGTCGAAGAATTCACCGAGCTCGGGGAGCGTGATGTCGCGCGACGCGTCGACCGGAAACGACTCCGCGATCGTGTCGCCGGGATCGGCGTACTTCGACCACGGCGCCCACACCTGCTCGGCGGTGCGACCCGTCGCCTCGGCCACGGCATCGCCGATCGTCGAGCCGCCGACGCCCGTCACGCGCTCTTCCTTGCGCGGAAACGGCGAGCCGGAGAAAAACACGACCGCGCGCTCGAGCGCCGCGTCATCGAGCGTGGCGAGATAGGTGGCGAGAAGGCGCTCCTTTTCGAGCTTCTTCGTCGTGGCGGAAATGGCGTTGGCGACGCGTGTGAAATCGCTCAGCATTCTTCCCCCTCAAGGAAAAATTGCGACTATTGCTTCCCGAATCGTGAGGGTAGAATCCGCGCCGCTATGAAAACGAAAGTCACCGTGGTCGGCGCCGGAAACGTCGGCGCCACCGTCGCACAGGGAATCGCACTCAAAGAGCTCGCGGACGTCGTGCTCGTCGACATCGTCGAGGGAGTTCCGCAGGGCAAGTCACTCGACATGATGGAGACCGCGCCGGTCGAGAAATACGACTCGATTCTCAGCGGCACGAATGGCTACGACGAGACCGAGAGCTCGGACGTCGTCGTCATCACCGCAGGACTGCCGCGCAAGCCCGGCATGAGCCGCGACGATCTGCTTTGGAAGAACGAAGAAATCGTCGGCGGCGTGACCGCGGAGATCGCGAAACGCTCGCCGAATGCGATTCTCATCGTCGTCTCGAATCCGCTCGACGCGATGTGCGAAGTCGCGCGCCGCGTCTCGAAGTTCCCGCGCGAGCGCGTCATCGGCATGGCCGGCGTGCTCGACTCCGCGCGCATGCGCGCATTCATCGCGATGGAACTGAACGTCTCCGTCGAGAACACGCACGCCTTCGTCCTCGGCGGCCACGGCGACACGATGGTCCCGCTGCCGCGCTACTCGACGGTCGCCGGCATTCCGATCACGGAGTTGATTTCATCCGAGCGCATCGACGCGATCGTCAACCGCACGCGCAACGGCGGCGCAGAGATCGTGAACCTGCTCAAGACGAGTGCCTGGTACGCGCCCGGCGCGTCGTCGGTCGAAATGGTCGAAGCCATTCTCAAAGACAAGCGCAAGATCCTCCCGTGCGCCGCGTACCTGCAGGGCGAGTACAACGTCCACGGCCTCTTTGTCGGAGTGCCGGTGAAACTCGGCCGCAACGGCATCGAGCAGATCATCGAGATCAAGCTCACCGATGACGAAGCCGCAGCGCTCAGGAAGAGCGCGGATGCGGTGCAGGAGCTCGTCGAGAAGCTGAAGACCGCAGCATAGTTCCGCTCTCAAATTTGACGGTCTAATCTCAATTCTGGCTATCATCTGGCCAGATGCGATTCGAGATTATCGAAGACGATTGGTTCGAGTACCGGCTCGAGCGTGATCCGAAATTTCTGGCACGGATCGAGACCGCTCGCGCGGAGATTCGCGCCGGGAAAGGAATCAAGCTCGAGGATCTTCCGGAGTAACAAGTAAACTGAGCGAGTCCCCATGAAACGCCTCGTCATCGACATCGAAACCGTCGGCATCCCCTGGGAAGAGCTCGATCCTTACGTCCGCGAGTACCTGATCAAAGGCCTGAGCGAAGGTGAGGCCGAGGAGACGCGGCGCGCGGGCGGGCTGTCGCCGTTTCGTGGGAAGGTCGTTGCGATCGGCGTGATTCGGCTCGATGACGGACGCTCGTGCGCGATGTATGAAGTGCCCGGACAGAAAGACATGCGCTACGAGAAAGTCGGCTCGCGCACGTACATCTCCGGTACCGAGAAGCAGCTGCTCGAGAAGTTCTGGGAGTTCTTCGACAGCGATTCGCGCTTCATTTCGTTC
>Ga0307468_100000378_pt1 | contig 10903 bp, 5 predicted proteins | sample atmdna_FD_203085 | JGI IMG/M metagenome (GOLD analysis project Ga0307468, IMG submission 203085) | Hardwood forest soil microbial communities from Morgan-Monroe State Forest, Indiana, United States - atmos_gases AM2C_05 | ecosystem: Environmental > Terrestrial > Soil > Temperate forest > Bulk...
CGTCGTGATGCGAATGCTGCCATCGCCCTGGCGCTGAATGCCGCAAAGCGGGCAGGTCGCAGTCGGGCTGCTGTACATACCGATCGTGAAATCGGATCCCGACTGGTGGTTGTCGGACTTGCGCATCGACACCCAGTCGTCATAACCGGCGACGAGGTTGTGCGTGCCCGTGCCCTTGGTCGAGAGGTAGTACGTACCCTTCGCCTGCCAGTTCTTGTTGTCGCGGCTTTCCGGCGTGCAGACGCCGCAGAACGTCGGAGCGCCGAAGAAGTTGCCGGAGATGTCGTTCGCGTTCGTGCCGAGCACGAGATCGCGGCTGTCGCCACCGGACTGTTCGAATGCGAATTTCTTCTTCGCGTACAAACCTTCGATGAGGAAGCTGTTCGTGATGACGCCGTTGTAGTGCGCGGTGAGGAAGCTGTTCGGAAGCGAACGGCCCGGATCGACCGAGCGCACTTCCCACGTGCGTGCCGCAGACGGGAAGAAGTTGTTGACCTGGTCGTCCTTGATGTCGAGCGACGACACGGTGAGGCTGTGCTTCGGCGTGACCTGGCCGGTCAGCTTGACTTCGATGCGCTGCTGCTCGCGGCTGGTCGGAACCGTCGGAGCGCCGGCGCCGAACAGCGGGCTGGCGCTGTTCGTCTGGAAGTAGCGGCCTGCGGTGAAGAACCACAGACGATCGCGAATGATGCGGCCGCCGAGGGTTGCTTCATAGGTCTGGTTGATGTTCTTCGTCCGGCGCGCGGTGGAGTTCGGCGAAAGCGCCGTCCACTTCGGGCTCTGGAACGAATCGCGGAACGAGCCGGAGAACTCGTTGCCGCCCGTCTTCGAAACCGCGGTCACGACGCCGCCGGTGAACCGGCCGAATTCCGCCGAGATACCGCCGGTGAGAACTGTCGTTTCCTGAATCGCGTCTTCGATGAAGAGATCGTGCGGCTGGCCGCGCAGGTTCTCGTTCACGACTGCGCCGTCGATCATGTACAGGTTATCGAACGACGGAGCGCCCGAGATGACCTGGGCGTTGCCCGGACCGGTGCTGGTGACGCCCGGCGCGAGACCGACCGTACCGCGAAGGTCGCGGTTCATCGGGAGATTGCTGACGAGCTGCGACGTGATGTTCGTCTGAACTTCCGTCGTCTCGAGCACCGCCGGCGCGCTGGCCGTAACGGTGATGGCTTCGGCGACGGCGGTGAGCTTGAGCTCCGCATCGACACGAGCCGTCGTGGCAAGACCGACTCTCGTCGTTCTCGTCACGGTCTGCATGCTCTCCATTTCGAACTTGATCGTGTATTCACCTGGAGGGATTGCACCGATCGTGAAATTGCCATTGCTATCGGTGACTGTTGTGCGGGTTCCGATCAGGCTGGGAGACGACACCGTGACGGTCACGCCGGGAAGCGGGTTCCCGCCGAGCGTCGCGGTTCCTGTCAGAGTGCCCGTCGTCTGTGCGAAGGCGCTGACGCCGACGAGCAGAACGGCTGCGAGTACTACATAAAACCGTAACTTCATCCGTACCTCCTCTTAAATTTCAACCCCGTGATGATCTGCGAAAGACTGCTGCGACCTGCTGGCGAGTGCAGGTCCGAAACCATGAGCTGCATCGCCTAAGTTGTTGCCGAACCAATACGTTCCGGTGACGCGCCGAACCGAACATCCAATCGGTTGAATTCGAGCCGTGGTTTTGTTGAATCCAGCTTTGCCGAATGTGACGCTACGGTTACGGGTCGGAAACGATATCCCCGATCCGGAAATGACGCAACCGCCGGACAGCAAAAAGGCCGCGCGGGAGCTCCGCGCGGCCTATCCATCGGTCGATGAGCTGCGCGAGTTAGAAGCGCACTCCCGCCGACAGCAGGAACGTCCTCGGCAGTTGGAAATCGCCCGCGGTGTTGAAGTTCGTTGCCGTGCGCGCCTTGCCGAAGTTCCGGCCGCGCACGAAGTTCACGCCTTCGACCGGCGTTTCGGTGATTGAAGAGCTTGCACGGCGTCCCGCCGTTGATCGAGCGGCACGTGCTCGCCTGCGATCCGAACGCCGTATAGATCGTGGTGTCGCCACCGACCTGCGCCTGCTCGTTGAACGCGTTGCGCAGCTCGGTCTGCAAGTAGAGCTGCACCTTGCCCGCGATCGGCGGAGCGTTGTAGTTGAGCGCGAGGTTCGTCGAGGTCACGTCGTCCCAGCGGAATCCGCCGCGCTCGCCGATGTAGTAGTTCACCGTCGTCGGCAATCCGATGTCTTCGTAGCCGAAGGTGTTGTCGATGACTTGCGTCGGGTCGATCGTCGCGATCAGCGAATATGACGTGCCCGAGTCGTAGGCCTGCAGCACGCTGAGGTTGAACGTGCCGATCGCCGTCGGCTGGTCATAGCTCACCCACGCACGCAATTTGTGGCGCTGATCCGCCGGCAGGTAGCCGATCGGGTTGTTCTGCGCGAACCCTGTGAGCTCGGGGTAATTGAGGGGGCTCGCCGACGGAACCGGACCGGAGCCCGTCGTTTCGCCGACGTGATTGCCGCGCAGTTTCGACAACGTGTAATTGCCGCCGATCGTCACGCGCGTGAATGGCTGATACGAAGCCTGCAGTTGCAATGCGCGATAACGACGCTCGAGATCATCACTGTTCGTAATGACACCCTGATCGATTGTGATGCCCGGCAGCGGATCGAACACCTTGCCTGTGGTCGTGTTCGTGTAGCCGACATAGAAATTGTTCCAGTCGCGGCGAATGAGATCGGCGCGCAGGTACCCTTTGCGTCCGAGCTGCAATCCCGCGCCGACGGTCCATTCGTCGACGCCCGGCGTTTTCAATTTACCGAGAATGCGCGAGGTGATTCCGTTCGTGCCGCCGCCGAGGAGGAAATCGGTGTTCGACATACCGCCGACGCTCTTGAACCATTCGAACATGGTCTTCAATGCCTGCTGCGAAGTTCCGGTGGTCTCCGGACCGTAATAGAACCAATAGAGAATTGACGGCGAACCGGCGGGCGACGTGGAATCGCCGATGTTGCCGTCAGAGATTGTGGAAGCGTATTGGCTGTAGCTCGCATTGAGGCGCAGATGGCCGTCGCCCTTGACGTCGAAGATTGCGCCGAGGCGCGGACTGAATTTCGAGTCGTCGGCAACTTTCGCACCGGAGCTGTCGCTGCCGGTATTGTCGTCATAGCGAAGTCCGACATTGAAGCTGAGACGCGAATTGAGATCCAACTTGTCATTGACGAACAAAGAACGTGTCTTGAAGTCGGTGCCCTTGGTGTTCTGCAGAATCGGCCACGCAATGATGAAATCGCCAGGCGCGAGCGTCACAATGGCATTGCCGCTCGCATCGTGCTCAGGCTGCGTGAACGTCCACACAGTGAAGTCGCTGCCCGATTGATGATTGTTGGAGATCATCTCGGCCTGCCAGTCGTCATAGCCGGCAACGATCGAATGCGTTCCGAACGACGACGTCGACAGGTAGTACGTGCCCTTCACTGCGAAATTGCGATTGTTGCGCTCTTCATCGCCGCAGACGCCGCAGAACGACGGCGCGCCGGCGTACGAGTTGTCGAAGAAGCTGAAGATGTTCGTCGTGCGCGCGAGCTGCTCCGGCGTACCGGCCGGTCCGAAGTACTCATCGGATCCCGAGCCGACGAACGCGAATTTCTTCTTCGCGGCGTTCGCTTCGAGCAGGAACGTGTTCGACAGCACGCCGTTGTAGTGCAGCGTGTAGAAGCTGTTCGGCGTTTCGCGCGCGACGTCGAGCGCGGACGGCTCGAGCGCGGCGACGAACACGTTGTTCGTCTGCTTGTCGTCGATGTCGAGTCCCGACACGGTCACGCTGTGCCGCGGCGTGAGCTGGCCGGTGAGCTTGAGCTCGAGGCGCTGCTGCTCGCGGCCGGTCGAGAATTCGTTCGTCGTGCGCGTGAAGAACGCAGGCGTCTCCTGTTCGAACGTGCGGCCCGCAGCGAAGAACCAGAGGCGGTCGCGCACGATGCGGCCGCCGAACGTCGCTTCGTACGTGTGCTGCAGATCGCTTTCGGCGCGCTCTTCGCCGAGGGGGCTGGTGGCGGTCCAGCGCGGATTGCGGATCGAGTCGCGGAACGTGCCGCTGAACTCATTGCCGCCCGTCTTCGAGACCGCAGTCACCACGCCGCCCGTGAAACGGCCGAACTCCGCGGAGATCGCGCCGGTGAGCACGGTCGTTTCCTGCAGCGCGTCTTCGATGAAGAGATCGTGCGGCTGGCCGCGAAGGTTTTCGTTCACGACGGCGCCGTCGATCATGAACAAGCTGTCGAACGAGGGCGCGCCCGAGATCACCGTCGCGCCGCCCGGACCATTTTGCGTGACGCCCGGCGACAGATTGACCGTCGCGATCAGCGTGCGTCCGATCGGCAGATCCTCGATGAGCTTCGCACGGATGTTCGTCTGCACTTCGGTGGTCTCGAGCAGCGGCGACGTCGCGGTGACGGTCACCACTTCTTCGGTCGTGAGCTGCAGATCGGCATCAGCGCGCGCAATCTGCGCGAGTCCGACGCGCACCGATTTCGTGAGCGCCTTCATCCCTTCGAGCTCGAAGCGGACGTTGTAATCGCCCGGCGGCAACGCGCCGACGTTGTAGTTGCCGTTCGCGTCGGTGACGGTCGTGCGCACGCCGAGAAGATTCGGGGACGAAACCGTCACCGTGATCCCCTCGGTCGGCGTCCCTCCGATCGTCGCCGTTCCGGTGAGACTGGCCGTCGTCTGCGCGACAGCGGTTGTTGCAGCGAGGAGAAGAATGAGGAATGTGAAAACAGCTCTGCGGGAATTCAAACCACACCTCCTTTGATGTCGCGCCGCTGTGTTGCACGCGAACGCCCGGAGATGCCAAAAGCGCAAGCGACTGACTGCACAACACTTGGTCATGCGTCACAGCTCGTTCACTACGGCGAGTTGGAGAAACACGCGCGGTTCCTTGAAGAACGGCGATTTTCGCGTTCACAACGCGATCGGTGTGATGTTCACAACGTGATCGCAGCGTCGCAATCGCGTGAACGGCGCGTTACACGTGTATGTGCACGTGTTCTTACGAGTGTCATCCTGAGCGGGTGGCGGAGTGGGTGCGAAGGATCCCCTCCAGCGACACGAGACGCGCTCCGTCGGCAGGGGATCCTTCGCGCCCCCCCCGCCACCCGCTCAGGATGACACTTGATTTCAACCTTGACGCGCTAGCGACGCTTCGATCGTCGGATACGTGAACGCGAATCCCTCGGCAATTGCGTGTGAGGGAATCGCGCGCTGTCCGGCGAGCAACGCTTCATCCGCCATCTGTCCGAATGCGATGCGCAGCGCGAACGCGGGCACCGGAATGAGCGCGGGACGATGCATCACGCGTCCGAGCGTGCGCGCGAAATCACGCGCACGCACCGGCTCCGGCGCCGTCACGTTGTAAACACCGCGCACGTTTTCGTTGTCGAGCGCCCACTCGACTGCGCGAATTGCGTCGTCGCGATCGATCCATGCCATCCACTGCTTGCCGTTGCCGATCGGACCACCCACGCCGAGCTTGAACGGCAGCCACATTTTCTTCAGCGCACCGCCGTCGCGCGCGAGCACGACGCCGAATCGCGGGATCACGAGGCGTCCGAGCGGTTCCGCTTCGCGCGCGGCGGATTCCCATTGCTCCACGAGCTCCGCGAGAAATCCTTCGCCGCGTGACGAATGTTCGTCGAGCGTTTCATCGCCGCGATTGCCGTAGTAACCAACCGCGGATGCGCTGATGATCGTGCGCTTCTTTGATGGATTGCACCGCATCGCGGCAACGAGCGCGCTCGTCGAATCGAGACGGCTCGCGATCATTCGCCGCTTGCGCTCCTCGGTCCAGCGGCGATCGCCGATGTTCTCGCCCGCCAGATTGATCACCGCGTCTGCGTTCGCGACCTCATCCGCCCACGCGCCGTCGGGCTTCGTTGGATCCCAAGCGAGTCCGCGACCAGCCTCGACCTTCGCGGGATTGCGGCTCAGCACGGCGACGTCATCGCCGCGCGCAACGAGACGTCGCGTCAGCGGCTCGCCGATGAATCCGCTTCCGCCCGCGATCGCGATCTTCATCTCACGGATTGTATGAGCAAAAAAACCGCCGCCGGCTGAGCGAAGGCCGGCGGCGGTTGGAGATCAAGAGGAGTAGGAGATCTTTGGGTCTGGGTTCGTTTCGTCCGGTTCGTTTCTTGTCGTTTCGCAGCCGCTCCTACATTCAGACGAGCGTCCCGCGGAAAGGTTTCACGCGATTCTCGACCTCGCGGCAACCCGTCGCGGATCACCCGCCTGGCCTCGCTTCAGCCCGGCAAATGCGATCATCGCGGCGTTGTCGGTGCAATAGCGTTTCTCGGGCAATCGCACGATCAATCTGCGCTGCTCTCCCCAAACAACGATGCGCTCGCGCAACACGCCATTCGCTGCGACACCGCCCGCAATCGCGAGCTCCGTCGGCTTCGGCGAATCGAGCCGCGACCACACCGCTTCCAGTCGATCGAACAACTGCGCGATGAGCGCGTCCTGAAACGTCGCGCAGAAATCGGCGAGCAATTGCGCGTCGCCGTCGATGCGCACGCCGTGCTCGCGCGCGAGCCGAATCGCGCCCGCCTTGATTCCGGAGTACGAGAAATCGAGCGTCTGATCTTTCTTGAACTGCGGAACCGGAAACGGAAATCGCTTCGGATCCGCAGTGCCCGCGCGCGCGTGCTTCTCGATCTGCGGCCCGCCGGGATACGGCAGTCCGATGAACTTTGCCACTTTGTCGAACGTCTCGCCGATCGCATCGTCGCGCGTGCGATTCAGCATCGTCACGTCGCTGCCGCGCACGTCGTAGATCGACGAATGCCCGCCCGAGATCACGAGCGAGAGAAAGCGCGGCGGCAGCGGAATCGACGCCGCGTCTTTCGTGAGATACGGCGAGTAAATGTGCCCTTCGAGATGATTCACGGAAACCAGCGGGATGCCGAGTCCGTACGCGAGACCTTGCGCACCGGCGACACCGACGAGCAGCGCGCCGATCAAACCCGGCCCCGACGTCACCGCGATCGAATCGACATCGCTCCACGCAGCACGCGCATCTTCGAGCGCGCGGCCGACGAGCGGAAAGAGGTGTTGCAAATGCTCGCGCGATGCGATCTCCGGCACGACGCCGCCGAACGGCTGATGACGCTCGATCTGCGACGCGATGAGATTCACGCGCACCGTGCCGTCGCGCTCCAAAAGCGCGACCGAAGTTTCATCGCACGACGTCTCGATTCCCAGAATCATGAGTGGGCAGTGAGCAGTAGGCAGTGGGCAGAGAGAACAAAGACCTCTGCCCACTGCCCACTGCTCACTGCCCACTATAATCGCGCGCTCCAATCACCATGAAAGAAGAACTCGCAACCCGATACGAGCCCGCCTCATTCGAGCAACGCATTTATCAGATGTGGGAGGCTGGCGGATACTTCACGCCCGAGGCCGAGAAGGATCGGCCGAAATTCTCGATCGTCATCCCGCCGCCGAACGTGACCGGCCGTCTGCACATCGGCCACGCGCTCGTCAACACGTTGCAGGACATCATCGTTCGCTGGAAGCGCATGTGCGGCTTCAACACGCTCTGGCTTCCGGGCACCGATCACGCCGGCATCGCGACGCAGATGGTCGTCGAACGCCATCTGCAGAAGCAGGGCATCTCGCGTTTCGACATCGGCCGCGAGAAGTTCGTCGAGAAGGTGTGGGAGTGGAAGGAGCAGCACCGCACCGAGATCAAAGACCAGCTCGCACGCCTCGGCGCATCCGCAGACTGGACGCGCGAACGCTTCACCCTCGACGACGGACTCTCGCACGCCGTGCGCTACGTCTTCGTGAAGCTCTACGAAGACGGCTTGATCTATCGCGATCTCGCGATGGTGAACTGGTGTCCGCACTGCCGCACCGCGATCTCCGACATCGAAGTCGAGTTCCGCGAGCGCAACGGAAAGCTCTACCACATCAACTATCCGATCGCGGATTCGGATCGCGTGCTCACGATCGCGACGACGCGACCTGAGACGATGCTCGGCGACACGGGTGTCGCAGTGCATCCCGAGGATGAGCGCTACCAGGATCTCATCGGCAAAGAAGTGATTCTGCCGATCGCGAATCGCCGCATTCCGATCGTCGGCGACGCGATCCTCGTCGATCGCGAGTTCGGCACCGGCGTCGTGAAAGTCACGCCGTCGCATGACAAGAACGACTACGAAGCCGGGTTGCGCAACAACCTGCCGCAGCTGCAGGTCATCGCCGAAGACGGACGCATGACCGCCGCCGCGGGCGCGGAGTTCGAAGGACTCGATCGCTTCGCCGCGCGCAAGAAAGTCGTGGCGCTGCTCGAAGAGCAGGGCTTGCTCGTGAAGATCGAAGAGCATCTGCACAACGTCGGCGTGCACGGCAAGTGCGACACCGACATCGAGCCGATGATCTCGCGGCAGTGGTTCGTGAAGATCGAGCCGCTCGCGAAGCCCGCGATCGAGATCGTGCGCAACGGCACGATCCAGATCCTTCCCGAAACGTGGACGCAGACGTACTACCACTGGATGGAGAACATCCGCGACTGGACGATCTCGCGCCAGCTCTGGTGGGGCCATCGCATTCCCGCGTTCTACTGCGCGAACGGCCACATCACCGTCGCAGTCGAAGACCCGGCGGCATGTCCGCAATGCGGTGAGCCCGTGACGCAGGAGACCGACGTGCTCGACACGTGGTTCTCGTCCGCGCTCTGGCCGTTCTCGACGATGGGCTGGCCGGAGAAAACCCCCGATCTCGAAACGTTTTATCCGACCGACGTTCTCATCACCGGCTTCGACATCCTCTTCTTCTGGGTCGCGCGCATGATCATGGCCGGCCTGCGCTTCACCGGCACCGCGCCGTTCACGCAAGTCTTTCTCAATGGACTCGTGCGCGACGAGCAGGGGCAGAAGATGTCGAAGTCGAAAGGCAACGTCATCGATCCGCTCGACGTCGTCGACGAAGTCGGCGCGGACGCGTTGCGCTTCACGCTCGCGATCGCCGCATCGGGACGCGACATTCCGCTCGGCAAGAGCCGCATCCAGGGCTACTCCGCATTCGTGAACAAGATCTGGAACGCGTCGCGCTTCGCGCTGATGCACATCGACACGGAGTTGAAGAACGCGCGCGCCATCGATCGCGATGAGCTGCGCACCGTCGAGCGCTGGATTCTCTCGCGCCTCAACGACGCGACGCGCGAGGTGAACAAGTCGCTCTCCGGCTTCCGTTTCGACGAGGCGTCGAACCGGCTCTATCAATTCTTCTGGCACGAGCTGTGTGACTGGTATCTCGAGATGGCGAAGCCAGTCCTCCTCGGCCGCCACGGCACGGAAAGCGATCGCGCCAACGCAAAGCGCGTGCTGCTCGAAGTGCTCGATCGCTCGCTCCGCCTGCTCCATCCGTTCATGCCGTTCGTCACCGAGGAGATCTGGCAAAAGCTCGGCGGCGTGGAACCGTCGGTGATGATCGCGCCGTATCCGATCGCCGAGGAAGTGCTCGAGGATTCCGAGGCGGAGCGGTTGATGGAGGCGGTGAAGGCGATCATCACGACGGTGCGCAACGCGCGCGCGGAGCGCGGCTTCACGCCGAAGGATCGCTTCCGTCTCTTCATCAAAGCGAACGACGACCGCGAGGCGAATTTCTTCCGCGACAACGCATACCTGCTGCTCAATCTCGCGCGCCTCGACGAAGCCGCAATCGACGCCGAGCCGCCCGCCGGCGCACATCACGACGTGATCGAAGGCTTCCACATCGCGATCGTCTTCCCGCCGAAGGAAGTGACACCCGCGGAACGCGAGAAACTCGCGAAAGACATCGAGAAGAGCCAGAAAGAGCTCGCCGGCCTCGACGCAAAACTCGCGAACGAACAATTCGTGCGCAACGCGCCCGCGCAGGTTGTCGAGCAGGCGCGCACGCGACAAGTCGAGCTGCGCGCAAGGCTGGAGAAATTACAGGGGAATCAGGGTGCATAGGGACACAGGTGCACAGGTACATAGGGTTCCGACCCCTGTGCACCTCTGCACCTGTGCCGCTCTGCAACTGTCAACCTCATGATCCGCATCCGCAACCTCATCGACACGCTCCACACGATCGAGTCGATCGCGGTGATCCCGCGCGTCGCGTCGACGAACCTCGTCGCGCGGCGCATCGTCGGCGAGTGCGTGAACAACGAGCTGTCGCTGCCGCAGGCCATCATCATCGCGGGCGAGCAGTTCGCGGGCCGCGGCCGCAACGACCGCCGCTGGTCGTCGCCGCCGGGAAAAGGCATCTATGCGACGACGCTGCTCACGCGTCCCGTGCATCTGCTCCCGCTCGTGCCGCTCGAAATCGCGAATGCAATCGCGTCGTATCTGCGCGAGACGTTCGCGATCGACGCGCGCATCAAATGGCCGAACGACATCCTGGTCGACGGGAAAAAGATCGCCGGCATCCTCATCGAAGCGCGCGTGCAGGACGATCGCGCGTACCTGCTCATCGGCACCGGCATCAACGTCGAGCCGGTGCAGGACGACGCGCGCCCGAACGCCGTCGCGATCAGCGAGATCTCGCCGCGCAATTTCACCGGCGTCACCGACGCGACGATCGCCTTCATCGAGCACCTCGACGCGCGCATCACCGAACCGCTCGAGCACGATCGCGTGCTCGCCGAATGGCGCGGCCTCTCCATCCACCAACCGGGCGACCGCATCCACTGCATCCTCGGCGAGCGCACGATCAGCGGAACCTGGGACGGCATCGACGAGCAGGGCCGCGCGCTGATCCGCAACGGGAGCGATGTGATTGCGGTGAGTGCGGGAGAGATCTTGATCGGGTGATCCAGGAGTGGGGGGGGGGTGACACCCCCCAGGGCTTAACAAAAAACAAACGAGGGGTTGGGACCGCCACACAGA
>Ga0307468_100000379_pt1 | contig 10883 bp, 9 predicted proteins | sample atmdna_FD_203085 | JGI IMG/M metagenome (GOLD analysis project Ga0307468, IMG submission 203085) | Hardwood forest soil microbial communities from Morgan-Monroe State Forest, Indiana, United States - atmos_gases AM2C_05 | ecosystem: Environmental > Terrestrial > Soil > Temperate forest > Bulk...
CAGCACCCAGGCCGCCACCGTGTGGTTGGACGTAGGCCACAAGAGCCCGACGCCGCGGACTCCTGCCCGCCGCGCGAGAAACGCGAAGAGGGCCGAGAGCTCGTCGCATTCCGCCGAGGCGGTCGGAACCGAGACGGTGGGTCTTCGGGCGCTTTCCCACTGCCGCCAGATGTTGTCGGATTCGGGCGGCAGGTCCGTGATCGTCCAGTGGAGATTCCAGAATCCCGCGTCCCGCGTGCCTTCGAAGAGCAGGCGTACGACGGCGAAGTCGGAGTAGCTGACGGACTCGGAGGACAGCCCGTGGGCCGTGGTGAAATTGCGGAAGGCGAGCCGCATGCCCGCGGTGCTCTCGAGGGCCTTGGCCTTCTCGCGGATTGCTTCAACGAATCGGGCGAGGGTGGCTCCCTGTGAAGGCTGAGCGGACGCGCTGCTGGTGGCCACGATGGTGGAGAACACGACAACCGCGAGACGGATCAGGGGGCGCGGTTGGGGTCGCATCTCTTAGCACTCTAACCTCTCACTGATAAGCTGGTTCAGACTCTTGCCCTCGTTCTTGGCTTGTACGTACAATTTTCTATGTAGATCGGGAGATAGCCGCACCATGAGGCGGCCTGAAAAAGGTTTGTCAGGCTCCTCCCCACGCTGAGCGCAGAACTCCAGGTAATCATCGACCGACTCGCGGAAAGCCTCTCTTACTTCATCCACGCTCTGGCCTTGGAATGTAATGACATCGCGAGTATCGAGAACCTCTCCATGGATGATTCCAACGTCAGGATCCAACTCCACGCGAGCTACATAGCCTTTGTATTCCAGCATACTAATCCTCCGGCTCAACACCTGCTTCTACGAGGAAGCGGCGGACGGACTTGAGCGCCCCTTTATCGGTTTCCTTTCTGGGGTGTGGCCTATGAAAAACGGCACGGACACCATTGAGATATATGCGTACACGAGACCCGCGCCCTTCGCTGAGCTCAGCCCCAAGTGCTTTGAGTAGAGTTTCAATATCAGACCACAGGACACCGGAGAGAACGGGTTCGGCGAAGACGTCGGCCAAGGTTTTGCGATGCCGCGCCCCCAGCTTCATGGTGTCATTCTATGACACTGGATGCCTTCCGGCAACTGCGCCATACCCCCGCTTGCATCCGACCCGCCTCTCGGACAGACTTCCCGCCGTGGCTAGAAGCGCCGCGCTCGAGCTCGAGCGCCACCTGAACCCGGAGCAGATCGCCGCCGTGACCCACGGGGAGGGGCCGCAGCTCGTCCTCGCCGGGGCGGGGTCGGGCAAGACGCGGGTCATCACGTTCCGGGTCGCCTGGCTGGTCGAGGTCCAGGGGGTCGATCCAGGGCACGTCGCCGCCATGACGTTCACCAACAAGGCGGCGGCCGAGATGCGCGAGCGGGTCGAGGATCTCCTCGGCCTCCACCCCCTCCCGTCGTCGGTCGGCACGTTCCACCGCTTCGCCCTGGTCCTGCTGCGCCGGTGGGGCGAGCGGGTGGGGCTGCGGCGCGACTTCGCGATCCTCGACGGCGCCGACCAGCTCAACCTCGTCAAGGAGGCGATCGCCGGCGAGGGGCTGTCCGAGACCGCGTTCTCTCCGCGGGCCGTCCTGCACCAGATCAGCGCCGCCAAAAACCGGCTGCTCGAGCCGCCGGCCTACGAGTCGCGCGCCCAGAACTTCTTCGAGAAGAAGGTCGCCGCCCTCTACCGCCGCTACCAGGGGCTGCTCCACCAGGCCTCCGGCGTCGACTTCGACGACCTGATCTCGCTGTCGGTCAAGCTGCTCGCCGAGGACCGCGACGTCTGCGAGCGGGTCCGCTACCGCACCCGCTATCTGATGGTCGACGAGTACCAGGACACCAACCACGCGCAGCTCCGGCTCGTCCACGAGCTGGTCGGCTCCGACGGCAACATCACCGCCGTCGGCGACGAGGACCAGGGCATCTACCGCTGGCGCGGCGCCGACCTCGACAACATCCTGCGTTTCGAGGACAGCTTCCCCGGCGCCGAGGTGCGCAAGCTGGAGCGCAACTACCGCTCCACCCAGACGGTCCTCGACGTCTCCGGCGCGCTGATCGCCCACAACGTCAACCGCCGCGGCAAGCGGCTGTGGACCGAGGGCGAGAAGGGCGACAAGGTCGTCCTCTACAAGGCCGGGGACGAGATCGAGGAGGCGCGCTGGGTGGTCGATACCCTCCAGCGGCTGCGCAAGAGCCTCCGCCTCGCGGACATGGCGGTCCTGGTCCGCACCAACGCCCAGACCCGCGCCATTGAAGACGAGCTGCTGCGCCAGGAGGTCGCCTACTCGCTGGTCGGCGGCGTGCGCTTCTACGACCGCGCCGAGATCAAGGACCTCGTCGCCTACCTGCGCGTGCTGCGCAACCCGCGCGACAACTTCTCGCTGATGCGGATCGTCAACCAGCCGCCGCGCGGCATCGGCAAGGCGACGCTGGAGCTGCTGCGCGACCGCGCCGTGCAGCTCGGCCAGCCGCTCTGGGACGTGCTCTACCTCGACGACCTGGGATCGCTGCCGGCCCGCAGCGCCACGGCGCTGCGCAAGTTCCGCGACCTGATCGTCGGCCTGCAGCAGTCCGCCGCCGAGCTGCCGCTGCCGGCGCTGCTCGACCGCCTGCTCGAAGCGACCGCCTATACCGACCTCTACCGGAAGGACGACCCGGAGGACCAGGCGCGGCTGGAGAACATCCGCGAGTTCCTCTCCGCCGCGCAGGAGTTCACCGAGTCGAACAGCTACAACAGCAGCGACCAGGACCTCCTCACGTCGTTCCTCGACCATGTGTCGCTGGTCACCGACCTCGACGCGCTGCAGGACGAGCGCGGGGTGTCGCTGATGACTCTCCACAGCGCCAAGGGGCTGGAGTTCCGGGCGGTGGTGGTCGCCGGCCTCGAGGACGGCCTGCTCCCGCATTTCAACTCGCAGGGGGCGCGCGAGGACATCGAGGAGGAGCGCCGGCTGCTCTACGTCGGCATGACGCGGGCGCGGGAGCGGCTCTATCTCACCAATTGCCGGCGGCGGCGCATCGCCGGCCGCTACCAGGACCAGATGGAGTCGCCGTTCCTCTCGGAGCTGCCGGACCCGCTGATCGACGTCCAGCAGAGCCCCAGCCTGTTCAGCTATGAATCGCGCTACGACGAGCGGACGTCGAGCGTCTACTCCTTCTTCGGCCGGGACCCCGGTCCGGCGGTCCGCCCGTCCGCCGTGCCGAGCACCGTGATCCCGCAGCGTCCGGCTCCTCGTCCGGTGTCGGGAGGGCCTTCGGCACCCAGACCGGGCGGCTTCCGCGAGCGGACGGTGGTCCCGGAGCCGGGCGAGGCGCCGCGGCGCGCCATCAAGCGCGGCAGCCGCGTCCGCCATCCCACGCTCGGTCAGGGGGTCGTGCTGGAGCTCGAAGGGCTGGGCGACGAGGCCAAGATCACCGTCTTCTTTGACAAGGCCGGCAAACGCAAGCTGGTCGCCCGTTTCGCCAACCTGGAGATGCTGTAGGGGTCAGACGCCCTTTTTGCGGCGCGCGAGGTAGTCCTCGCGCAGCAGGCCGTAGAGGAAGTTGTCGACCCGCTTGCCGCGCAGCTTGAAATAGGCGCGCAGGTGCCCTTCGCGGCGGAAGCCGTTCTTCTCCAGGACCTTCTGGGAGCCGACGTTCTCGACCGCGCACCGGGCTTCGATGCGTTCGAGGAGGGTGTTGAGGAAGAGGTCTTCGAGGAGCGCCTGCAGGGCTTCGGACATCACCCCGCGGCTCTGGTAGGGGGTCGAGAGGGCGTAGCCGACCTCGGCGAGGCCGTGCTCCCAGTTGCTCACCACGAGGGTGATCCAGCCCGCGGCGTCGCCGTCGACCTGGACGATCCACTGGAATTTTTCGCCCCGGCCGCGGTAGAGGTCGCCCATCCGCTGGCTCGCTACGTCGGCGCGGAGCTGCGAGGTCGGGAGCTCGTTCAAGGGCTGGTAGCGCCGCACGCTCGGCTCGGCCCGCCACTGCCGCAACAGCTCGGCGTCCCGAGGCGCCGCGGGCCTCAGAGTCACACGGTTGGGGAGCTCCATCGAAACCATATGGAGATTTTAGCCGCTGGACCCGAGATCCAGAAGATTGCACTTCCGGACGTAGGCGGACGTAGAAGAATGCACTTCCAAACGTAACGGCCCTCAGCCCGGGGGCCGGAGAGGGCTATGCCGCTTCGTTCGCGGTCCGCACCCGGCGGGCGGAGAGGATCGGCAGGATCGAGAGGGCGGAGATGTAGGCGTAGCCCTGGAGGAAGACGTAGAGGAAGGGGATCGACATCCACATGCCGGCCGCGAGGGCATAGACGGTGCAGCCGGCGAGGTAGAGCGCGAGCGCGATCTCCAGGATCAGCGCGGCGTTGACCCCGGCGCGGTAGCGCTTGTTTTTCCAGTCCTCACCGCGCCGCTCGATCCGGTACTTGGGCGTGCGGTGGAAGGTGCCGCCGCGCTGGAACAGGCCGGAGAGCACCGCCCGGGCGTTGTTGACCGACAGGCCGGCGCCCAGGCCCATCACCGACGGCAGGTAGCGGATCTGCTGGCGCCACGGGATGCCGGCCGCCGTCTGGCTCGCCAGGTAGAAGGCCAGCACCGAGGCCGTCGCCGCCAGGAAAAGCGGCAGGTCGATCAGCAGCAGCAGGTGGATCGCGGTGCCGCGCCGCGCCACCATCGCCGGGAAGATCAGCAGCGACAACAGGACCATCAAGGCATAGCTGAAGTTGTTGGTCAGGTGGACGAAGGCTTCGAATTTGACGCGGAAGGGGAGCGGTGCGCGCAGCACCCGCCCGAGGAGCTTGCGGCCGGTCTGCACCGAGCCCTTGGTCCAGCGGTATTGCTGGCTCTTGAAGCCGTTGATGTCGACCGGCAGCTCGGACGGCACCGCCAGCTCGGGCAGGTAGAGGAACCTCCAGCCGGCGAGCTGCGAGCGGTAGGAGAGGTCGAGGTCTTCGGTCAGCGTGTCGTGCTGCCAGCCGCCGCCGTCCAGGATCGCCGCGCGCCGCCAGACGCCGGCCGTGCCGTTGAAGTTGAAGAAGCAGCCGCTGCGGTGCCGGGCGGTGTGCTCGATCAGGAAGTGGCCGTCGAGCAGGATGGCCTCGATCCGGGTCAGCAGCGAGTAGTGGCGGTTGATGTGCGCCCAGCTGCCCTGCACCATGCCGAGCCCGGGGTCGGAGAAGTGGGGGACGACGCTGCGCAGGAACTCCGCCTGCGGCACGAAGTCGGCGTCGAAGACCGCCAGCAGCTCGCCGCGCGCCTGGGCGAGGCCGGCGGCGAGCGCTCCGGCCTTGAAGCCGCGGCGGTCGGCGCGGCGGAGGTGGTGGATGTCGAGCCCCCGGCGGCGCTGCTCCTCGACGGCGCGGGCGACGATCTCGGAGGTCTCGTCGGTCGAGTCGTCGAGCACCTGGACCTCCAGGCGGTCGCGCGGATAGTCGAGCCGGCCGACGGCCTCGATCAGGCGCGCCGCCACATACATCTCGTTGTAGAGTGGCAGCTGTACCGTGACCACCGGCCACTGCTCCGGGTCAGGAGGCCGTACCGGCCTTTGTTCCCGGGTCCTCAGGTAGAGCAGTACCAGCACGAGGCGATGGACGCCATAGAAGGCGAGGATCGCCAGGGCGAGGTAATAGATTGCCAGCAGCGCCGGCGCACCCGGAAAGCTCATCCCTGGCACACCTCGTGCCGGCACTGCCCCTGCTGGCGGCGCACGCCGGCCTGCTGCTCGTCTTCGACCTCGCTCATCATCTGGTCCTCGTTCTGGCGCTGCTCGGGGCGGCTTTCCTCTGGCTGCCTTTCGCGGCCCGGCGCCTGGAAGCCCGGCCGGGGGCCGGCAGGGCGATCCTCCTCGGCGCGCTGCTGCTGCGGCTCACCATGCTGCCGCTGCCGCCCACTCTGTCGGACGACGCGCTGCGCTATCTCTGGGATGGGAAGGTGGCGGCGGCCGGCTTCAACCCTTACACCCTGACGCCGGAAGCCTCCGACCTCGTCCCCCTCCGCGACGGAGCCTGGCGACGGGTGCCCCACCCCGAGATCCCCACCGTCTACCCGCCTCTCGCGGTCGCGGCATTCAGTATAACGAGTCGTTTTCCCTTTCCACTCCTGGCCTGGAAGGCGCTCGCCACCGGCGCCGATCTCGCCGCCTGCGCGCTGCTGCTCGCCCTCGCCCGGCGGCTCGGGGTCCCCGAAGGCCGCGTCGTCTGGTACGCCTGGAACCCCCTCCCCGTCCTGGAGGTGGCCGGGATGGGGCACGTCGACGTCCTCGGAGTGGCGGCGGTGCTCGCCGCGGTGCTGGCTCTCACCCGGCGCGACGACGGGGGCCGGACCGGGAACGCCGTCCAGGCCGCGGTCTGCGCCGCCGCCGGAGTGCTCGCCAAGCTGGTGCCGCTCGTCGCCCTGCCGATGTGGGCTCGCCTCAGCCGCCGCCCCTGGCGCTTCCTCGGCGCCGCTCTCGGCCTGGTGGCCGCGGCGGTCCTGCCGGTGCTCGCCGCGACCGGCGGCATCCCCCCCGGCCTGGTGCGGTACGGCGTCTCGTGGGAGTTCAACGGCCCCCTCTACGAGCCGCTCTGGCGTCTGCTCGACGCCGCCGGGACCGCTCCCTGGATCGCCGGCCGGCTGGAGGCCAACGAGGAGGCGACGCGGCAGTTCTACCGCTGGGACGCTGTCTATCCTTATCTCTATCCCCAGCTCCTGGCCAAGCTCCTGCTGGCCGCCGGGATCGGCACCGCCGCCGTCCTGTCGCTGCGCGAGCGGGACCCCGCGGCCGGCACCGGCCGGCTCTTCGGCCGGCTCATGCTGCTGTCGGCCACGGTCTACCCCTGGTACCTTCTCTGGGTGCTCCCCTGGGCGGCGCTCCTGGGATGGCGGGCCTGGCGGGCGCTCTCGGCGCTCATCCTCCTCTCCTACCTGGTGCTCGCGGGGCTGCCCCTCCTCCCCTGGATCCATCTCGCCATCTGGGGGCCGTTCGCGGTCCTCCTGGCTTTTGAGAGGGGGGAACGATGGCGACCTACCGGCTGACCGTCTCCTACCGCGGCGCCGCCTACGGCGGCTGGCAGCGGCAGGAGAACGCCTTGACCGTGCAGCAGGTCCTGGAGGAGGCGCTGTCCGGCCTGCTCGGCCGTCCCGTCCAGGTGGCGGGCGCCAGCCGGACCGACGCCGGAGTCCACGCCCGCGGCCAGGTGGCCCACCTGGAGCTCGACACGCCGTTTTCAGAGAGCGCCCTGGTCCACGGTACCAACCACCGCCTGCCCGAAGACGTGCGGGTGCTGGCCGCCGCCCGGGCGCGGGACGGCTTCCACGCCCGCAAGAGCGCCCTGGCCAAGGAGTACAGCTACCGGCTGAGCCGCGCCCCGGTGTTGTCGCCGCTCGACTCCCTCTTCGCGGTCCGCGTGCCGGCGGGGCTGGATGTGGAGCGGATGTCCGAGGCGGCGGTCCACCTGCTCGGCCGGCACGACTTTTCGGCCTTCGCGCTGGCCGGAGGCTCCCATGGACAGCCGTTCCGGCGTATCCTCTCCGCCCTCTGGGAGGAGTCGGGGGAGGAGCTCCGGTTCCGGGTGGTGGGCGACGGTTTCCTGCGCGGCATGGTTCGTGCTCTGGTCGGGACACTGATCGAAGTCGGGGTGGGGAAGAGGTCGCCGGACGACTTTGCCGGTCTGCTCGCGGGGAGCCCGCGGTCGGCGGCCGGCCCCACCGCCCCGGCGCACGGCCTCGTCCTCGAACGCGTCATCTATCCTCCGGAGTGGCGGTGACCGGGTGTGATAACGTAAAGGGCTCTGACGATGGCAGATATCTCCAAACTCGCCGATCCGGGTTCCCCTGAAGAGCTGCTCGTCCGCCGTATCGACATGGAGCGTCTGCCGCGCCATGTCGCCATCATCATGGATGGCAACGGACGGTGGGCGAAGGCGCGCAATCTGCCTCGGGTCGAAGGGCACCGGTCCGGGGTGGCCTCGGTGCGCGAAACCGTGGAGACGGCGGCGCGGCTCGGCGTCGAGGTGCTGACCCTCTACGCTTTCTCGGTCGAGAACTGGAAGCGCCCGCGCTTCGAGATCTGGACCCTGATGAACCTGCTCAAGGAGTACGTCCGCAAGGAGCGCGAGGCGCTGGTCGAGAACGACATCCGCTTCAACGCCATCGGCCGCTGGGAGGAGCTCGACACATCGGTGGTGCGCGAGCTGCGCCAGACCCTGGACGCGACCCGCCATTGCCAGGGGATGAGCTTCAACATCGCGCTCAACTACTCGGGCCGCTGCGAGATCGTCGACGCCTGCCGCAGCATCGTGGCCGACTGGGCCGCGGGCAAGCACGCGGACATCGACGAGGAGACGCTCCACCGCCACCTCTACACCTCGGGCCAGCCGGACCCCGACCTCCTGATCCGCACCTCCGGCGAGATGCGGGTCTCGAACTTCCTGCTCTGGCAGATCGCCTACTCCGAGATCTGGGTGACGCGGACGCTCTGGCCCGACTTCCGGCGCCGCGACCTCTACGAGGCGATCCTCGATTTCCAGAACCGCGAACGCCGGTACGGCGGCGTCCGGCAGCAGGACACGGAGACCGAGGACGTCTTCGCCTCGAGCAGGCGCCAGGGCTGACCTCGCCGGCGCTATCCGGACCATTCCATGAAGAGACTCCTGACCGCGGCCATCGGGACGCCGATCATCCTGGCGGCCGTCTTCCTGCTCCCCAGTCCCTGGTTTTTCATCCTCATGACCGTGCTGATCGGCGTGGCAACCTTCGAGTACACGGCGATCGTCCGTTCGCAGGCGCCGCACGCGCCGCTGCGGCTGCTGCTGGTCCTGGTGCCGCTCGCCGCCCTGGCCCTCACCCTGTCGCTGTCGGGCGACCTACAGCCGGCGCGGCCCGGCGCGCCGCTGTTCGCGGCCGCCGCGCTGATGTCGGTCGGCCTCGGCACCTTGATCCTGTTCAGCCGTACACCGCTACCGGAGACGCTGCCGGCGCTCGGCGTCTTCGGCTTCGGCATCCCCTACTTCGCGGTCCCCTTCACCAGCCTGTACGCCCTGCAGCAGATGGAGGACCCGAGCGGCCGGGAGCCCTATTACGGCCCCTGGCTGATCGTGCTGCTGCTCGCCATCGTCTGGCTGGGCGACACCGCCGCCTACTACGTCGGCTCGCGGATCGGCCGGCACAAGATGGCGCCGGTGATCAGCCCCAACAAGAGCTGGGAGGGGGCGGCGGCCGGTTTCCTGACCGGCGTCGCCGCCGCCGCCGCCTGGTGCCTGCTGCGGCTCGGCCGGGTGGACGTGCGGATCCTGGTCCTCGCCGGGATCACCGCCGTGGCGGCGCAGGTCGGCGACCTCGCCGAGTCGATGATCAAGCGCGGCGCCGGGGTCAAGGACTCCGGCAACATCCTCCCCGGCCACGGCGGCGTCCTCGACCGCATGGACGCCCTGCTGTTCGCCGCTCCGGTGCTGCTGGCCGGCCTCTGGCTGCTCGGCCTCGAAGGCGTCGCCCGCTGAACGAGCGGGAATCCAGAGCTTCCAACAGCCGTTCGGTATAATCGGACCTTCGACCAAGGCGGCCGTACATGATCAACATCCTGACCAACGTCCTCTCGTTCATCCTCGGGCTCGGCCTGATCATCTTCGTCCACGAAGGCGGCCACCTGCTGATGGCCAAGGCTTTCAAAGTGCGCGTGATGACCTTCTCGCTGGGCTTTGGCAAGCGCCTCTGGGGCTTCACCCGCGGCGGTACCGACTACCGGCTCTCGGCGATCCCGTTCGGCGGCTACGTGCGCATGGGCGGCGAGAACCCCGAGGAGTCGACCGGCGATCCCAACGAGTTCATGAGCAAGCCGCGCTGGCAGCGCATCCTGGTCTATCTCGCCGGCCCGGCCATGAACTTCGTCCTGGCGATCCTGCTCTTCGCCTGTCTGTTCATGGTCGGCATCGAGGTGCCGAACCTGCCCGAGATGCCGCCGCTCGTCGGCGGGGTGGAGCAGGGCTCGCCGGCCGCCGCCGCCGGCCTCCAGCGCGGCGACCGCATCGTCGCCGTCAGGGGCGAGCCGACCGAGGACTGGCAGGCCGTCCTGATGGAGCTGATCACCTCGCCGGACCGCCCGGTGGCCCTGACCGTGCAGCGCGGCGACCGTACCTTCCAGGCCGTGGTCACGCCGCGCAAGGACGAGAAATACGAGATGGGGGACACGGCGGGCCTCTACCCGAGCATCCGGCCGCAGCTCACCCAGATCCAGGCGGACAGCCCGGCGGAGAAGGCCGGTCTGCAGCCCGGCGACGAGATCGTCGCCCTCGACGGCCGGCCGATCGCCGACAACAAGGACTTCGTGGCCTACATCGAGCGCAAGGCCGGCCAGCGGGTCGACGTCGAGATCCTGCGCGCCGGCCGGACGATGGTGCTGCCGGTGGTGCCGCGGGCCGACGGCAAGGTCGGCAAGATCGGCGTCGGCATCGGCTTCTTCCAGCGCTATCCCCCCGGCCGCGCCCTGGTCCAGGGAGCGCGCTACAGCGTCGACCTGGTGCGCCAGACCTTCGAGATCATCGGCAAGATCTTCAGCCGCGAGATGTCGGCCCGCGGCGCGCTCGCCGGCCCGATCGAGATCGCCGCGCAGAGCGGCGCGGCGGCCCGCGCCGGCTTCAAGATCCTGCTCCACATGGTCGGCTTCCTGAGCATCGGCATCGCCATCATGAACCTGATGCCGATCCCGATCCTCGACGGCGGCCAGACGCTGATCCTGATGATCGAAGGCGTCATCCGCCGCGACCTGTCGCTGCGCCTCAAGGAAGCCATCAACCACGTCGGCTTCATCATGATCCTGCTGCTGACGGTGATGGTGCTGTACTTCGATTTGCTCAAGAATTTGCCGAAGGGGTTGTTGCCGGGGTCGTAGGGCCGCCCGTTCGCGGC
>Ga0307468_100000381_pt1 | contig 10842 bp, 7 predicted proteins | sample atmdna_FD_203085 | JGI IMG/M metagenome (GOLD analysis project Ga0307468, IMG submission 203085) | Hardwood forest soil microbial communities from Morgan-Monroe State Forest, Indiana, United States - atmos_gases AM2C_05 | ecosystem: Environmental > Terrestrial > Soil > Temperate forest > Bulk...
GCAACCTGAGCGAAGGCTTGGGTTCAAATATTTTTACCGTGCGCGACGGGGAAATCCTCACACCGCGCGAGAAGTTCGTGCTGCCAGGTGTGAGCCGCCAGACCGTGATCGACCTTGCGCGCCAGGAGGGCCTGCCGCTACGCGAAGCGGACATTGACCTTTATGATGCTTACAACGCCGATGAGATTTTCCTCACCTCGACGTCGCTGTGCATTTGCCCGGTGACGCGCGTCAACGGCGTGGCGATCGGCTCCAAGACACAAGTGTGGGGCGTCGTGACCAAGCAACTGGCCGACGCCTATCGTCGCTTGGTCGATCATGATTTTGTGGACCAATACCTCAAGCGCTACGTGGAGGGCATGCAAGCGCGTGCGTTTTGAGGTCCAAGGGCGCTCACCGGCGCCAACCCGGCGCTGGCTGCGCGCGGGGCGGTCCGGCAGGTGACTTGGCAAGGAGAGAAGGGACCGGCAGGTGCCGGCATCAGCGCGTTTTGCTAGCGGTTGGCCCGCGCCGCGGCGGAGGCTTTCTGCGGCGCCTAGCTGCTCGCGGGTGCGATGGTGCGGGCGATGTCGTGGGGGTGGTGCGCGGCGCCGTTGTTGTCGGGGGGCGTGCGCCCCAGCAAGGCAAGGCGCAGGCGCCAGTCATCGGCCGCGGCTGCTGTCTTGAAAATCCGAATGTCGCCAGCAACCAGCATGGCAACCGGCAACCCATCTTCGAAGAGGAGGCGATTGCCCGTCATCGCAGGCAGCCGAGGCCCCGGCAGCAGGATGCCGACAAGGTTGAGTGGATCGGCTGCCGAGACTGATACCAGGCTGCCGTCTGGCTTCTTGCGTCGCGTTGCGCGCAGGAGGCCAACGGCTTCGGGCAAGGCAAACTGCTCGCCAGGGATGCCAGCAACGAAGCGACCACCGCGAATCTCGCCGCGACTTTCCAACCGTCGGTAGGCGCGCAGCAATTCGCGCCACGGCGGCAGCCGACCCGCCTCCCGTTCTAGCAGCCGCCAAAACACCACGCCGTAGCGGCGCAGCAGGCTGCGCGCGATATGCTCGGTTGTGGCACTCTCGTCGGCTGACGGCGCCGTGATAATGGCCCAGCGGCCGGCCTCGTCCATGCCGTATGAAGCCGTGCGGTGCCGGCGTTTGACGCCAGCAAACGGTTTGCGCTGCGCAGACGGAACCAGCAAGCATCGCAGTCCGCCGAAACAGTCCGAGTTTGCCATGCCGAGACCAACCAATTCGGCTAGGGCATCCTCGACTTGACACCTCAGCAATCGCCTGCCCGAGACGATGTCGCCAAAGAACGAGGCCCCGTGCTGGCCAATGAACTCGGCAACGGCGCGGGCGTGCTCGGAAAGGTTGCGCGGTCCCTGCGCACCGGCACTCGCGCGCCAGATGGCGACGTTTTGGCGCGCTAGGAGCGTGATTGGCGTCGTTTTGATCGGGCCGGACCGTCGCCCGGTGCTGCTGAGGCGGACACTACCGCTTCCCAGCCGCATCCAGGTTACGCGACCGGATCGGCAAGCATCGTCGAGCCAGCTCGGTTGGTAGTCGCTGTGCCGGGCGGCAAGGATCTCTGTTTCCCAGGCACCGGCCGGCGCCTCAAAGCCTTCGAGTTGCTCCACCGTCGTTTGCAGTGTGTGAGGACCTTGCAGGCGCGCCTCGGTGTCAACATGTTGCCACGTCAACAAGAAGCGCAGGAAGTCGCGCGCCGATACCGGTTCGATCTCGGCGCGGAGTCGCCTTACCGTGTAGCGGTTGATGCGCGCCAGCAGCCTGCGTTCACACCACTCCTCTTCGCTGGGGTTGGGCGTGAAGCGACCCCGCATGGCAAAACCCTCGGCCTGCAGGGCTGCCAGCGCCGCGGCCATGGCTTCGCGCTCGACGCCAAGGCAAGCCACAAGATCGGCCGGCGTAACCGGGCCCAAGCCCTCCAAACGTCCGCGCACGATCTCGACCAAGGCTTGCTCGGGCGACCAGGCTTGTCCCACCAATGCGGCAGGAGCCGCAAGGGGAGGCTGCGTCGCGGCGGTGGGCCAAAGGCTGGCAAACTGCAAGCGCCGCTCCGCGGCGATCCAAATTGGCCCTGCAGGCGAGATCAACCGGCCGGCCCGCCGCTGCCCGGCCAGCTCCGTCAACCATTGCTGCCAATCGCTTTCTTTTGTCGCTTCCTGGGCGGTGACAAAACTGAGCCAGAGCAACGCGTCGTGCAGCTCGTCGGCATTGGTGGGATCCGGCCAGGCTTCGCGCTGCACGCGCGCTATGGCCTCCGGATCGAGGCGACCGATATCCGCTGCCGTCTGTGGATCCAGCCAGCGCCGGCTCATGACGGCTTGTGTGCGGCGCTCTTCCAGCGGGGCGTCGTCTAGGTAGGCGTAGGGCCGGGCTGAGAGGACTTCAAGCGCCAGGGGTGATGGCTCGGTTAGGTCGCGGGCAACAATGGCTATCGCGCCCGTTTCGAGCCCGTGGAGCAGGAGCTTTAGTCCGCCCAGGTCCATCGCCTCGTGCAGACAGTCCGAAAGGGCCTGAGCGACCAGCGGATGTTCGGGCACCTCCCGTTCACCGCTGAGGTTTTCGGCACACGCGAGCTGATCGGGGAAGACGCTGCCGATCAGATCCTCGGCCGCCATGCGTGCCAGCTGTGGTGGTAACTTTTTGCCGCCGCGAAAGCGGGGTATTGCCAACGATACGCCTGCGACCCAGCGCCAGCGCGCCGTGAACATCGGCGCATCGAGGAGGGCCTGGGTCAGGACGTGGTCGACGTTGCTGGAGTTGAGATAGCGGGCGACTTCAGCGAGCTCGAAGCTGTGTGCCGTCGTTAGCGAAAGGATGATGCTATCCTCGGTTGCAGCCGCCTGTAGCTCAAAATTGAATTTGCGGCAGAAGCGCTTGCGCAGCGCTAGGCCCCACGCCCGATTGATACGACTGCCGTAGGGCGAATGGATGATCAGCTGCATGCCGCCGGCTTCGTCAAAGAAGCGCTCCAGCACGATGGTCGTGTGCGTGGGCAAACAGCCGAGCGCTGCCAAAGCCGCGGCCAGATATTCGACGAGCTGGCTCGCGGCCGCCCCGCCAATCAAGACTTCTTCGGCAAGCCAACGCCGCGCCGTGTCGCCGGAAGGTTCGGCACTGAGGCGAGACGCCAGCTCACCGCGAAGTCGGGATACCGCCACCGAAAGCTCATGGCTGCGTCCCGGTGCCTCACCCAGCCAGAAGGGAATGGTGGGCGGCGCTCCCTGCGCGTCCTCGACGCGCACCAGCCCGCGTTCCACGCGCAAGATGCGATAGGCCGTATTGCCGAGCTGAAACACGTCCCCGGCGAGGCTCTCAACGGCAAAATCTTCATTGACGGTGCCGACGATCAGGCTCTGTGGTTCCAGGACTACTTGAAAGTCCGCATTATCGGGAATGGTGCCGCCGGAGGTCAGCGCTGTGAGGCGCGCTCCCTTGCGGCTGCGCAGAACGCCATTTACCAAATCGCGATGGATGAGTGCGCCGCGCCGACCGCGGCGCGTCGTAAAGCCCTCGGCCAGCATGCCGACGATGGCATCGAACTGGGTGCGCGCGAGTGAGCGATACGGCCAAGCCCGCCGCACAAGCGCATACAACTGCGTCTCGTCCCATTGGCGCGCCGCGACCTCCGCCACGATCTGTTGCGCCAACACATCCAGTGGCTGATCCGGGATCACCAAATTGTCGAGTTCGCCGCGCTGGCTGGCTTCGATCAGTGCGGCGCATTCGACCAGATCGTCACGCGAGAGCGGGAATAGACGTCCCTTGGGCGTGCCGTCGACGGCGTGCCCCGAGCGGCCGACGCGCTGTAGGAAGGTTGCGATGGAGCGAGGCGAGCCGAGCTGGCAGACAAGATCGACCTCGCCGATGTCGATGCCGAGCTCGAGGGATGCGGTGGCGACCAGGGCGCTGAGTTGGCCGCACTGGAGGCGCTGCTCCGCGTCAAAACGTTGTTCCTTGGCGAGGCTGCCGTGGTGTGCAGCTACTCGGTCGCCCCCGAGACGCTCGGCAATGTGCCGCGTCACGCGTTCGACCATCCGACGCGTATTGGCGAAAATCAGGGTCGTGCGATGAGCCGCGATCAGCTCGGCCAGGCGATCGTAGATCTGCTCCCAGACCTCGGCCGACATCACGGCTTCGAGCGGCGAGGACGGCAGCTCAATTGCAAGATCGCGCGCGCGGCGATGCCCGAGGTCAATAATGCGGCAGCGACGGGTCAGATGGTCATTGTCGTCCGGATCATCACCATGCGAACCGAGCAAGAGGCGTGCGACGGCGTCGATAGGTTTTTGCGTCGCCGAAAGCCCAATGCGCAGCGGAGGACGCGGACAAAGTGCCGAAAGCCGCTCCAGCGATAGGCTCAAATGCGAGCCGCGCTTGCTGGCCGCGAGCGCGTGAATTTCGTCGACAATGACCGTCCGTGTTGTCCTTAACATGGCTCGGCCCGACTCCGAGCCCAGCAGCACGTAGAGCGATTCCGGGGTCGTGACGATGATGTGCGGCGGACGACGCGACATCCGGCTACGTTCGCCCGAAGGCGTATCGCCTGTGCGCACAAAGGTGCGGATCGCAACGTCGGCAAGACCTTGCCGCAATAGCTCGGCGCGGATGCCGGCGAGCGGCGCAGCGAGATTGCGCTCGATATCGTTAGAAAGCGCCTTAAGGGGGGAGACGTAAACGACCTGTGTCTCCTCGCCGAGAGAGCCGTCGAGCCCTTGGCGCACCAGCGAATCAATGGCGGCGAGAAAGGCAGCGAGCGTCTTGCCGCTGCCGGTGGGGGCGGCAATCAGCACATGCCGGCCGGCCTGAATGGCCGGCCAGGCTTCGGCCTGCGCCGGTGTTGGCACGGCGAAGGTTTGGCTAAACCACCGGGCGACGGCGGGATGGAAAGGGTTTGGACGGGTCATGTGCTTTGGTCGGGCAAGGGCGGTATCGGTGAGGGCAGGCAAATCCCTTGCGTCAACAGAATATGGGATAAGGCGGCATGCTTTCAACGCGAGCCGTCGAGACGGGTATTTTCCATACAGGTCAACACGGCTACGGCCCGGGCCCCTCCCTTGCGCCGCAACGGCAGATTGCTTTCACTATTTGCGCCAGCTTGCCCAATGCACGCCCCCCGCGATTGATACGAAATAGGGACCGATATCGACGTGGATGTGGCTCATGTCGGCGTACGTCATGGTGCCGCCCGCATGATGGTTGGCGATCAGCCACTCAACGATCGCACCCTTGCGGGCACCGGCATCGAAGTCCACGGCATTGCCGCTCGCGTGTCGCGACGGCCGCCCGGTGCCGGCGATCATGGCACCGGGCCGGCAGGTCGACACGAGTTTGACGGGCCCGAACTCCGCCTCGATGCGCTCCAAGAGTGCACGCGCGGGCGACGTCAAGCAGCTGCGTGGCGCATCGGTAGCATCGCGCGTGCTGGCGAGGTCCCGTTGCGGATCCTCGTCGGTAACGGCGCCGTGCACAGCGTCAGGCTGAGCGTGCGCCAGCACGGGTGCGTCGAGGACAAGATAGGTGCGGTTGACCCAACCGCTGGCGCCGCGATGTTGCACCGGGCACCAGCCTGACCGGCAGGCCCCCGTGATGCTAACGCCACGGCTGCCCGGCGGTAGCGCAGCGACCACATCGAACTCGGTCGATGGGCCGCTACGCACGTTGAGCACGTCGCCGCGTTCGACGTTCGCGACCACGTAGGAGGGCTCGACCGCACCCTTGGGCTCCGCCGCGGCCTTTGCTTGCGGGTAGGCCGCGCTCGGGGTGGGCATCGGCGCGGGCTGTTGCGCCGCTGGCACTGCCGCCGCCGTCGAGGACTGCCATGTGCCCGTCATCCCGTGCGTCGACATAAGTGCGGCCTGGGCAAACAAGGCGACCGCGGGCGTGCTCGTTGTCTCTGGTGAGGGACCGCGCCCTTCGGCGCTCGCCTGGGTGAGGGACACGGCCTCGATGGCCGGTTGCGTGATCAGCGCGGTGCCGCTCTTGCCGTCCTGGCTCCACCAGCGCAGCAATTGACCTTCTTTTTGCAGGCGAAAGCATTGGGGCTCGGAAGCGAGCCAGCGGTTCCATTTGTGGCACAGCCGGTCCGAGCTGACCCACCAACGACCAGTGTCCGCCATCGCCCCGAGATAGAGTGTCAGCTGGCGGGCGCGGCCGAAGAGCTCACCATCCTGCCCATAACGGACCGGCATTTTGCTGCCGAGCGGCGTGTCGATCTCAATGCTGGCGCCGCTGAAAAGACGGCTGATTTCCTGTCCGGAGAGGAGGACACGGTCCGCCTGTGAGCCCGTCGTCAGGCAAATGGAGCACGCGACCATAATGCCAGCTTTGAGCATTGGGCGTCCCAAAAACTCGTTGATCTATCAAACACGTATGACGGCGCGTATAGGATCTTTTGAGCGACGAGTGTGGCAGCAAAACGGAGGCGGTGAGAGGCGTCAGCAAAATTGCCCCTGCGGAGGGATGGCGATCTGTGTCGAGGCCAACCGACACGGCCCTCGCTGTCGCGCGCTGACTTGCTTAGCGTTTCGCCGTACCTTCGACCCCGCGTTTGACGCGGTCGGCTGTGCGGGCATGCAGGTCGTCCAGCGCCCGCCGGAGATTGAAGATCGCTCTGGTGTTGTGGGCAGAAGGCAGCTTGGCATTCAAGAAGGTCAGCCGATCCATGAGCACCATGATGACCTCCTCGGTCGTCGTTCCATCGTCGACTTCCTCAAGCCTGTCATCACCTGCCGCGGGCGGGGCTTTGTGGACAAACTCAAGGAGTTGCGTCACGCCGTTGGGCTTGTGACTGGCAAGTTCGTAGACATAGCCAGGGACGATCGTCTTCATGGTGGCAATTGCTCGCGTTCCGCAGACCCGGCCAGCGGTTGGCTCCGGCGATCATCCTTGTTGGCGGACCGAGCCCCCACTAGGTGGGCGATGGAGCACGTGATCATCTCGCGGGCATAAGTGCAGGTTAGTGGGTGTCGCGAGACGGTAGATCCTGAAGTGGGTACAGGTGCAAGGCATCGCGAACACCGGCGGCGACGCAAGCTGACACGAGACGGGGTGGCGCGGCGCTAAGCGCGACGCCTCAATGCGCCAGCGGCGCGCGCTGTTGGTAACAAGCTTGCGAACGCGAAAGCCGGCGCGCTTTCGGAAAAGTCGGCGCGTTTTAGGAAAAATTGCCAGCCCGCCGCACCGGCGATCGTCGTTTGGGTTAGGTCGGTGGTCTTGCGGGCGAGCTGCGTTGCAGCTCAAGCTCACGCAGCAATCGTCCGGTGCGCTCCTGCAGCTCGACGAGCGCCTGTTCCAGCTTCCCCCATTCCTTTTGCGTCAGGGCATCGATCGCGGCCGACAAACTGCGGCTGGCGGCGGCCAATTCGTCGGACATTGCGTGGTCAACCATGCGTCTGGCGCCTCACTTCAACTTTGCCTGGGCGAAAGCAAAACGCCGGGCTCGCGGCTTGGTTGCCTCAGCCAGGTGGTTCGTGAGTGCCAGGTAGGGTCATGCGACCGAGGCCCACGGTTAGGGGCAGCGCGCTGAGGCAGAGCAGACTCATGCACAGGAAAGCCGGTGGACCGAGGCGGGCATAGAGCCAGCCGGATAGGAGGATCATGCTAGCTGTTGCAGCGCCGATGCCGAGCGTGCCGTAGACGGCCTGCGCCGTCGCCGCCAACTGCCGCGGCACTACCTGCGCGATCAGCTGCATGGAGGCAAGATGCAAGAGGGCAAACGTGAACCCGTGCAAGGGTTGGGTGAGAGCGACAGTGACGACGTCGGCGGTGAGCGCGGTGATGCTCCAGCGGACGGTGCCACACGCAGCGGCCAGCGCGAGGCTACCGGGCGGTGTCAAATAGGCGACGAGCCGCGGGCCGATGAGAAAGAAGACAATCACCTCTGCTGCAACGGCCAGTGCCCAGAGCAGGCTCGTTTCCCAGGGTGAGATGCCAGCCGCCCGCCAGCGGATCATGGCGAAGGTGTCGTGCATGGCGTGACTGCCGAGCACGAGAGCGGCAATGAGTACGACGCGTCGGAATACTGGCGACTTGCCGAGGGGCACTAGACCAAAGCATGATTGGCTACTTGCCATATCTTCCACGGGGATTGCTGCCGGTGGAACCCGGCGAACCGCCCAAGGCACAGCGCTCAACAATGCGGCCTGCAACCACAAAATGACGGCCAATCCATAGGCGGAGATCATGGCTCCGGCGAGAATCAAGCCAACGATGAAGGCGGCCGAGCCGGTGCCGCGAACCCAACCATATTCGAAACCCGCTCCAGACTTGGCTTTGCTGGCGGTGAGCGCCAGCGCATCGGCGAGATTGGCGGTTGGGGCCAGCGCCGCTGCTTGCAGGAGACTGACGATAAGTACCTTCTGGAACTGCGCCACAGGCAGATAGCACAAGGCAGCGACCGCAGCGATAGCGCTACAGGCCGCAAGGGTGAAGCGAAGGGCACCAAAAGCATCGGCGAGCCGTGCCGCCAGTGGAGCCGCTACGAGCCGCAGCGCCGTGCCGGCGGCGAATATGACACCGAGTTGTTCGGCCGTGATGCCGCGCAACTCGAGGAACGCCGGCAAAAAGGGCGAGGTCGTTCCAAAGGCGAGGTAGAGCACGAAATAGAGCGACGCGAAGCGAACCAGCGGTCGCGAAAGCCAAGCTGCGGTCAAAGGGGCGTCTCCCGGCCTAACTGAGAGCAACGGTTGTGGCGAGGGAAAGTGCCATGGCGCAGGCTTGCCGTCGCCGGCAAGGTTGCGCGCCGCGTGCCCGATGCCCTGGCTGGGAGACGCAGAGGAGACTATGGCTCTGGCGCAGCCAGTCCCGGCAACTCTGGCATAAAGCCTGACGCCGCTTGCAACGGTGCCGTTGGGCGCGCAAGCGATGGGGGGCTGATGTCGGCGTCGAGCCGCCTCGTGTCTCGCCGCTAGGGCTGCGGCACACGGCATTTCTTCGCATCGGCACGGCGGAGCGACCGCGTTCTGGCACGCCCATGGAGAAAGGCTTCACCGAACGCGGTCCAAGGAAAACAGTACGCACCCTGACCAAAGCACCAGCAAGGTCGGGTTTGTGTCTGTATTGCCGGGTGATGCTCCAATGGCGAATGGATCGCGCCCTGACTGTCCCTGCGCCGGGCGGTCCATTCAGGACCGGCTTTCCTGATCACGACCGGCAAATGACGATGATCGCCCGATCCGTCGATCCCCAATTGGGGGGAGGCTTGCCGTCCAGGCGAGCGTCAATCGACTCCAGCGCCCGGCAGCCCCGATCTCGCCTGGCCGATACCAGTACGGGTAACGACGAATACTCGGGCGCGGTCTGCGCTGGCGTCGCGCTGTTCGGCTCGATGAGCCGCCCCGCTGGGCCTCGCCAGCAATGCGATCGCTAGCAGCGAGCCTGCAAGGCCGTCAGCGGACGCACTGCGGGGCAAACCCCACCAAAGCAGGGTTTGCCCCGCGCAGTGCTGAAATCGCTACGGCTTGCCAATGGCAGGTGGTTGCGGCGCGGTATTGGTGTCGGGTGCCGCGGGTGCGCGATAGGCAGGGCCGATTGCCGTTGGCGCATTTTGCGCCGTGTTCATGTGCACCTCGTCGACGCGCATGGACAAAAGCAACCAGCCCGCAATGAGAAGGGCAGCAAAACCCAAAAGAAGAGCCGTGATGCCCGATCCCCGACTGTCCTGGTAGCGATCGATGTAATCGTCTTGCGCCAACTTCGAATTTCGAGGTCTCTGGTCCATCTCGACACCTCCTTTCTTGGTTCCGTCACTGTGAACGCCACAGCCTAGGGCGCGTTCCCGGCGTGAGTCGGGGTCCCGAGCTGCGGCCTTAGGGCAACAAATTGAAACGGCGGCAGGGTCGGCGAGCCGGCCGAAGGATCGACGGTGTGGCGTCTAGCAGGTGGCTGCGCGTGACCGGAAAACCACGAAAATGGCGGCACTGCGCGCCGCGCCGACATGACAAAGCCCCTGCTTGGTGGTGCCGGCCGCGTCGGGATCAAATACGGCCGCGCGGCGTTTGCCTGTCGAGATGCCCCGTTACTTCTCTCACGTCAGGCGCGGCGATGTAACAGTGTTCGACCGGGAGGGTGTCGAGCTAATCGACATTGCGCAAGCAGCCAAAGAAGCCACACGGCGCGGACGCGAACTCGCGGCTCAGGATGCCGAGAATGGCGCCAGCCTCGGCGCTGGCAGAATCATCATCGAGGAAGGATGGCGCACCGTTCTCGAACTGCCGTTCTCGTAGGGCAGGGTCGACAGGACGGCGGTGGACGGATTTGGCTTGAGCGTGGCAGGCCCCGCTCCGCCGGGACCGCGGCGCGTCGGCAGCGTTTCGGACCGCAGTTCGGAAAGGTTCGGAAAGACTATGCGGGGACGGACGGTGCGGGGACGGACGGTGCGGGGACGGACGGTGCGGGGACGGACGGTGCAGGGAAAGGACGCTGCGGAATCTGCAACACCGGCAAGCCCGCAGCCGTCTCTTGACAATTGAAGGCACCCATCGCCCTTGGCCTAGATTGGCATCGATTTTTGCTGGGCCTCGGTGCGATTGCCGGGTTCCGGTGCGACTGCCGGAATACGGGGCCGGTGGGTCAAGGAAGCGCAAGATTATCGATCAGCTGACGCAAGCCAAACAACGAGCGCTGCGTCGTGGCGGCCGGCTGCGCTGGCGCATGGGTCTCAATCGTCAATGTCAAGGGCGCCGTGTGTGCAGGTAATGTTGCGGCAAATAGTTGTGCGAACGGAATATCGCCCTCACCGAGGGCAACGAAGCGGCCCGCTGCGTTGGCGTAGTCCTTACAGTGCAAAATGTCCGTGAAAGGCAGCAGTCGCGCCAGATCCGAGGCGGACGGC
>Ga0307468_100000382_pt1 | contig 10841 bp, 10 predicted proteins | sample atmdna_FD_203085 | JGI IMG/M metagenome (GOLD analysis project Ga0307468, IMG submission 203085) | Hardwood forest soil microbial communities from Morgan-Monroe State Forest, Indiana, United States - atmos_gases AM2C_05 | ecosystem: Environmental > Terrestrial > Soil > Temperate forest > Bulk...
GGCGATTCACCCGCGTCTCGAATTCGCGGTACGTGTACCGGCGCGCACCGTGGACGACGGCGACCTTGTCGGGGAACACATAGGCACTACGGGTGAGAAAGCTCACCGGCGAGAGCTCGGTGCGATACACCTGGCGAAACTCGCTCATAACGCCCCTCCGAACGGGATGGCGCAAGTGTACCCCAGGACTCCCGGGGTCGTGCCTCCCGGACGGACGGTGGGGCGCTACGCTCCGGCGGTCGCGACCCTCACGATGTAGTCGACGAAGCGCGGGAACGGGTCGAACCCGAGCACCGTCGGCGCGTCGGCGACGAAGTTGGACGTGGCATTGACGTCGTAGAAGTAGACGCGGCCGTCTGCGCGCCCCACGAGGTACTCGATTCCCCCGACGTCGATCGACGCCGCACGCGCGAGGGCCCGGGCCTGATCGACGACCGCCTCCGGCGCGTCGTAATGGGTCACGCTGAGGCCGGGCTTCGCGTCGACCGGGCAGGCGCCGAGGTCGGCGCCCGGAGCGGCCGCGGGAACCTGGCAGATGTCGGCCGGGCAGAGATTGAAATTGGACTCCGGGCGGACGATCCGGATCGCGTAGAGATAGCGGTCGTCGAGCACCTCGACGCGCACGATCGCGCCGCCCTCGGACTCGACGAACTCCTGGACGAGCACGGTGCCATCAGGGCCGAAGTCGAGCGCCGCCGCCCGGGCCTCGAGGTCGGCGCGCGAATCGAACCGCTCGATGAGCGCGCCCGAGCCGCCGATGTTCGGCTTGACCAGGAGCGGGAAGCGCAGCTCGCCGCTCGCCTTGAGCACCTGATCGCGATGATTCACGACGACGGTCCTCGGATAATTCACGCCCAGACGCTCGAAGAGCCCGATCTGCAGCGCCTTGGACTTCTCGAACCGGTACGCGTGGACGGGATTGATCACGGGAATGCCGAGGGCCTCCCAGTGCGCCAGGAGCGCCTCGGCGTAGAACAGAACGCCGCCGTGGCCGCGCCGGTGCGACGAGGGGCTCGTGCGATTGACGATGACCGAATACCGCGCGACCCGGTCACGCGGGTCGAAGGCGTGGTTCGAGTGATCGATCTTCTCGAACGGAAGCCGGCGATGCTCGAGCTCGGCGATGAGCCGGGCCGACCACTCTGGATGCTCGTCGAGGATGCCGATGGGAGCGGAGAGGCGAACACTCATTGAGCGATCTCCATGAGCACGTGATTGTCGGCGAACCACTGCAGGCGCTCGCGCAGCGCAACGACGTCGCCGACGACGGCCACGACGGGCGGCTCGAGCCGCGCGCGCGCCGCCCGGGCGGCAATGTCAGCGAGCGTGCCGACGACGGTTTCCTGGACCTCGGTGGTGCCCCAGCGCACGAGCGCCGCGGGCGTGGTGGCCGGGCGCCCGTGGGCGATGAGCTCGCGGGCGATGCGGGGCAGGCTCTTGAGGCCCATCAGGATCACGAGTGTGTCGACGGACCGCGCCAGGCCCGCCCAGTCCACGCTCGACCCGCGCTTGCCCGCCTCCTCGTGGCCGGTCACCACCGCGAACGACGAGGCGACGCCGCGATGCGTGAGCGGGATGCCCGCGTAGGCGGGGACGGCGACGGCGGAGCTGACGCCGGGAACCACCTCGAACGGAATTCCCGCCCGGCTCAGCGCGTCGGCCTCTTCACCGCCCCTTCCAAAGACGAACGGATCGCCGCCCTTGAGCCGCACGACGCGGCGCCCGCGCTTGGCGTGCATGATCAGGAGCGCGTTGATGCGCTCCTGCGGCAGCGTGTGGTGGCCGGATTCCTTGCCGGCGAAGATGCGGCGCGCGCGCGGCGCCTCGTCGAGGAGGCTCGGATGGACGAGCCGGTCGTAGACGACGACCTGAGCGCGACGCAGGAGCGCGAGACCCCGCACCGTCATGAGCCCGGGGTCGCCGGGCCCGGCGCCGACCAGCGCGACCGTGCCTACGGCGCGCACGTCTCGACCCCCAGGAGCTCGAGCAGCCGGAGCTTGGCGGTGTCGCGGCCGCGCTCCACGATGAGCCGGCGCACTTCCGGGCCGAGCGCGCGCCGCCACGCCTCGGCTGTCACGGCCCGCCCCGACGCGCGCAGCTCACGCCGGGCCTCGGCCGCCAGCGCGGCCAGCGTCGCGTAGTCCGCGGTCAGGTACGTCTCGAGCTCCTCGCGGATGGCGCGGGAGAGGGCGGGGCTGGTGCCGCCCGTCGCGACCGAGACGGTGAGGTCCCCTCGCCGCACGATCGCCGGAAGGATGAACGTGCAGTGGGCCGGATCGTCGGCGGCGTTGATCCAGACCCCGCGCGCCCGCGCCTCGCGCGCCACCGCCAGATTCACCTCGCGCGCGGCGGTGGCCACGAACGCGAGCTGGGCGTCCGCCAGATCGCCCTCCTCGTAGGTCCGCGACTCCAGTGCGATCCGCCCCTCGAGCGCCAGCGCCTCGAGCGCCGGCGTCGCGCGCGGGCTGATCACCGTCACCTGCGCGCCCGCCTCCAGGAGCGAAAGGACCCGTCGCTCGGCGATCGGCCCGCCGCCCACCATCACGCAGTGGCGCTGCGTCAGGTCGAGGAGCACGGAGAAGTAGCCCATCTCAGCCGTCGACACCCTGCGGCGGCCGCTCGGCGGCCACGTCACGCGTCACCGCTTCGACCAGCTGGCCGGCGAGAAGGACGCGCAGCTCGTCGTCGGTGTGGCGCGCCGAGAACTGGCGGAAGTTCTCGTTCGGCCGCCGCTCGCCGAGGAACGTGCGCAGCAACCGCTCGATCGCCGGCGCCACCGCGGTCGCCGGCAGCCGGAGACCGATGGGCCGCGCCACCGCTTGATGGCGGCCGACCCCGCCGCCCACGCAGAAGTAGTAGGCGTCGACGAGCGCGCCGTCGACCTTGATCTTCTTGCCCTCGAGGCCGAGGTCGGCGATCCAGTGCTGGCCGCAGCTGTTCGGGCAGCCGGTGACGTTGATCCGCAGATGCTGCTCGAACCCGGGCAGCCGCCGCTCGAGCGCCTCCACGAGGCCGCGGGCGAAGCCCTTGGTCTCGGTGAGCGCCAGCTTGCAGAACTCGGTGCCGGTGCAGGCCACGGTCCCGCGCCGGAACGGCGAGGCGTCGAGCACGAAGTCGGCCGCCTCGAGCTCCCGCACGAGGGCGCCGGCGCGCCCCGTCGGCACGTTGGGGATCACGAGATTCTGCATGCTGGTGGTTCTGAGGGCGCCGGTGCCGTAGCGGTCGGCCAGCTTCGCGGCCACCCGCATCTGCTCGGCGCTGAGCCGCCCACGCAGCACGGCGACGCCGACGTAGCAGGTGCCCGGCGCCTTTTGCGGATAAATCCCTACGTGGTCGCGGTACGCGTCGTCCGGCGCGTCCTCGGGCACGCCCCGCGGCAGCGGCGATCCCAGGCGCTCCTCGATCGCCGCCAGGAACCGGTCGCCGGTCCAGCCGTGGTGCAGGAACAGGAATTTCAGGCGGGCGCGCTCGCGGTTCTGCCGGAGCACGTCGGACTCGCGGAAGATCTCGGCGATCGCGCGAACGACCGCCAGCGCGCGGGCCGGCGGCACGAACGCGTCGAGCCGCACGCCGAGGTGCGGATCGGTGGAGAGCCCGCCGCCGACCCTGACGGTGTAGCCGATCTCGCCGGCCGGATGGCGCGTCGCGGTGAGGCCGATGTCGTTGATCTCGGGATACGTGCACCACGCGCGGCAGCCCGAGATCGAGACCTTGAACTTCCGCGGCAGGTTGTAGAAGACGGGGTTGCCGTTCAGCATGCGCGTCGCCTCGAACACGATGGGCGAGGCGTCGATCAGCTCGTCGGCATCGAGGCCGGCGACGGGGCAGCCGGTGACGTTGCGGGTCACGTCCCCGCACGAGCCCATCGACGTCACGCCTTGCAGCCAGAGCGCACGGAAGACCTCGGGCAGCGCGTCGAGGGTGACCCAGTGGAGCTGGAAGTTCTGGCGCACGGTGATGTCGGCGATGCCGTGGCCGTGCGACTCCGCGAGGTCGGCGATGGTTCTGAGCTGCGAGGATTCGATGACGCCGTTCGGGATCCGGATGCGGACCATGAAGTGCCGGACGGCCTTGCCTTCGCCGCCCTTGCCGCCGACCGCGCCGACGCCGTCCCCCTGGGTGTAGATACCCCACCAGCGGAAATACGTGCCGAGCCACTCCGGCGGGACCGAGTCCCAGCCCTCGCGGGCGAAGCGCTCGATCTCGGCGTGGGCCTCCCACGGATTCAGCTCGCGCTTGAGCCGCTCGACACGCTGCGCCTTCGTTTCCTTCACCGCTTCGCTCATCGGTCCCTCCAGAACGTAAAAGGCCGGGGGACGGGCGCGATTCTCAGCCCGTCCTCCCGGCCGATATCCTTTGGCTTCGTCGTCGCCTGGCCGAGGGTTACGTCATCCGAGACATCGCAGGGGTACGCCAACCCGCGCTTTACATCGCGCGTACTTGGATCCCGAGCGGCCTGGCTCGAGGGGGGTCATCCCTTTGCTCTGATGGGAAAATACCTATTGTCGATCGAGATTGTCAAGAGAAAGCTCCGGCCCGGGATCGAGGGCGCCCATTACCCGGCGCCCGTGGTAACGTTCGCGAGCCTGGATCAGGGAGGCCTGACATGACGAAGAGCGTCTACGACGACACATACGCGTGGTCGATGCGCGACCCCGATGGCTTCTGGGCGGCGGCCGCGGCGGACGTTCACTGGGATCGCCGCTGGGACCGCGTGCTGGACGATTCGCGCAAGCCCTTCTACCGCTGGTTCACCGGAGGCGAGCTGAACACCTGCTACAACGCGCTCGACCTGCACGTGGACCGCGGGCGCGGCAAGCAGCGCGCGCTCGTGTACGACAGCCCGGTGACCGGCACGGTGCGCGCCTACACCTACCGCGAGCTCCGCGACGCGGTGGCGCTCTGCGCCGGCATGCTGCGGCGCCAGGGCGTCGAGAAGGGCGACCGCGTGATCATCTACATGCCGATGGTGCCCGAGGCCGTCATCGCCATGCTGGCGTGCGCGCGGCTCGGCGCGATCCACTCCGTTGTCTTCGGCGGCTTCGCGCCGGGCGAGCTGGCCAAGCGCATCGACGACGCCAAGCCCCGGCTGATCCTCTCGGCCTCGTGCGGCATCGAGGTCAACCGCGTGATCGCCTACAAGCCGCTGCTCGACGGCGCCATCGAGCTGGCGCAGCACAAGGTGCCTCGCTGCGTGATTCTCCAGCGGCCGCAGCAGACGGCGACGCTCGTGCGCGGCCGAGATCAGGACTGGGGCGAGGCGCTGGCCGGCGCGCAGCCGGTTGATTGCGTCCCGGTCGCCGCGACCGATCCGCTCTACATCCTCTATACGTCAGGCACGACGGGCATTCCCAAGGGCGTCGTGCACGACAACGGCGGCCACGCCGTCGCGCTCAAGTGGTCGATGGGCTCGGTCTACGGCATGGGCTCGGGCGAGGTCTTCTGGGCCGCCTCGGACATCGGCTGGGTGGTCGGCCACTCGTACATCGTCTACGCGCCGCTCCTCAAGGGCTGCACCACGATCCTCTACGAGGGCAAGCCGGTCGGCACGCCGGATCCCGGCGCGTTCTGGCGTCTCATCGCCGAGCACGGCGTGAACGCTCTCTTCACGGCGCCGACGGCCTTCCGCGCGATTAAGAAAGAGGATCCGAACGGGACCTACATGGCCAAGTACGACCTCTCGCGGTTCCGCACGCTCTTCCTCGCGGGCGAGCGCTGCGACCCGGACACGCTGCACTGGGCGGAGGACAAGCTGCGCGTCCCGGTCATCGACCACTGGTGGCAGACCGAGACCGCGTGGCCCATCGCCGCCAACTGCGTCGGGCTGGGCATGCTGCCGGTAAGGGCCGGGTCGCCCACCAAGCCCGTGCCGGGGTACGACGTGCACGTGCTGGGCGAGGACAATACGGAGATGGCGCCGGGTCAGATCGGCTCGATCGCGCTGCGCCTGCCGCTGGCGCCGGGGTGCCTGCCGACTCTGTGGAACAACGACGCCGGATACGAGAAGTCCTACCTCACGAAGCATCCCGGCCACTACCTGACGGGCGACGCCGGCTATCGCGACGAGGACGGCTACGTCTACATCATGAGCCGCGTGGACGCCATCATCAACGTCGCGGGGCACCGGCTGTCGACCGGCGGCATGGAAGAAGTCCTGGCCGCCCATCCCGACGTGGCCGAGTGCGCGGTCGTCGGCGTCGCCGACGAGATCAAAGGCGAGGTGCCCGTGGGGTTCGTCGTCACCAAGGCCGGCGTGGCGCGCAGCGAGGCCGACATCGTCCGCGAGCTCGTGGAGCGCGTGCGCGAGCACATCGGCCCGGTCGCCGCGTTCAAGACCGCGCTCGTGGTACAGCGGCTGCCCAAGACGCGCTCGGGCAAGATCCTGCGCGGCACGATCAAGAAGATCGCCGACGGTCAGGAGTGGGTGGCGCCCGCGACGATCGACGACCCGGTCGTCCTGGACGAGATCACCGCGGCGCTCGGTACTAAGGGCTACCCGAAAAGGTAGGCGCCGTCACCCCCGGCGCCACTGCCACCAGAGAGCGAGCGCGGCCACGGCGGCGAGGCCGAGCGTGCCGTTGAAGAGAAACGCGGTCGAGACGCCCCAGCCTTCGGAGATCGAGCCGACGACGAAGGCGCCGATCGGGAAGACGCCGCCCGACACCCAGGTGTAGATGCTCATCACGCGGCCGCGCAGCGCGTCGGGCGCCTGCAGCTGGATCGACGTGTTGCAGCTCGCCATGAGCATGATGCCCCAGTAGCCGGTCAGGAACAGGAGGGGCACGGCGAGCTCGATGCGGCGGATGAAGCCGAGCGCCGACAGCATGCCGAGCGCCAGGGCCGCCGCCACCAGCATGGAGCGCACCGACGGAAAGCGCGACGCGCGCGCGCCGACCGTCAAGGCGCCCCCGACCGCCCCGACGCCGAGCGAGGCCATCAGGAACCCGAACCCCTCCGCGCCGAGTCCCAGGACGTCCCTGGCCAGGAGCGGCACGTACACGCTGAAGTTGAAGACGCAGAGGCTCACCACGAACACCAGCCCGATCGCGAGCCGCAGGCGCGGTGTCCCGGCGGCGTAGCGCACCCCCTCGGCGATCTCCTCGAGGATCGACGCGCGCGGCGGACCCGGCGGCGGATCCAGCGTCTTCATCCGGAGCAGCGTGATGATGACGCCGGTGAAGCCGAGGCCGTTGATGAGGAACGTGGGCCCCACCCCGAAGCGCCCGATCACGACCCCGGCGATCGCCGGCCCGATGATCCGGGCGAGGTTGAACCCGGCCGAGTTGAGGGCGACCGCGCTCGACACGTCATTCCGGCCCACCATCTCGATCAGGAACGACTGGCGCGCCGGCTGATCGACGACGTTGGCGAAACCCAGGGCCAGCCCCAGCAGGGCTACGTGCCAGTACTCGACGTGCCCGGTGGCCACCAGGAGCGCCAGCAAGAGCCCCTGGCAGGCGAGCGTCGTCTGGGTGGCGATGAGCAGCCGGCGCTTGGGCAATCGATCGGCGACGGCGCCGCTGACGATTGAGAAGAGCAGCACCGGGGAGAACTGGAGCGTCGCGAGCAGCCCGAGGCGGAACGGCGAGTTCGTGAGCTGCAGGACGAGCCAGGCCTGCGCGACGTTCTGCATCCAGCTGCCAATCTGTGCCGCGAACTGCGAGAGGAAGAAGTGGCGGAAGTCGGCGTGGTTCAGCGCGCGCAGGCCGTGGGGAAACGAGCCCACGGTCACGCCCGGCGGCTACCTCCGCGCGAGGCCTCGCTCAGGCCGCGGCCAGGTTCGACGTGCAGTGCGGGCACCGCTTGGCTTTTTCGGGGATCATCGCCGCGCACCACGAGCATTCCTTCGTCGGCGCGGGCGCGGGCTTCGGGAATAGACGGTTCACCTGCTGGACCAGCAGGAAGACCGCGAACGCCACGATGAGGAAATTGATGATCGCGTTGAGGAACACGCCGTAGTTGAGCGTCGGGGCCCCGGCGGCCTTCGCGGCGGCGAGCGTCGGGAACGACTGCCCGGACAGGCTGATGAAGAGATCCTTGAAGTCGGCGCCTCCGAGGAGCCGGCCGATCGGCGGCATCAGGATGTCGTTGACGAGCGAGGTGACGATGGTGCCGAACGCCGCGCCAATGATCACGCCGACCGCGAGGTCGACGACGTTGCCCCGCATGATGAACGTCTTGAACTCGCTCAGCATGGCTCCCCTCCTGCCCCGAGGTGCGATGCGCGCGCCAGGTGGACTCGGCGCGCCGACACTCTACAACGGGCCGCCGGGGAGCGCGAGCGGGGTGCGCGGCCGGGCTAGCAGCTGGCGATGTGGGCGTGCACCGGCGCGCCCTTGGGGGCGCGGTGCACACGCACCCGGACCGCGGCCGCCCTGAGGCTCGGGCCGACCCGGTGCAGGAGCTCCTCGGTCACGAGCCAGAGCGGAACACCGAACACCACACCGTAGGCGATCAGGTTCTCGAGTCCCATCGTCCGTCCTCCTTGGCCCGGAGCTAATGCGTGCATCGTGCCATCGCGGAGGACCCGTAAATTTGCGGTTTTTCGCATGGGGACCCCGTCGGAGCACCGGGCGAATCGCCCGATCGCTCGGCAAGCCCGCCCGAGCCGTTCCCTGGTATTCTCTAGGCTCTCGACGACCGGTGGTGCGAGCCGCAGGACGTCGCGGGGCTGGGGCCCCGCCGTCCGAGGCGCGCGATATTGAGGAGACTCTATGCGAGCCCTGGCGCTCCTGGCGTTGGCGATGCTGCTCTCGGGCTGTGTCCTCGACCTCCGCGGTACCGAGTGGAAGAAGCCCGGCGCGATGTTCCCGGAGGTATCGCTGGTCGAGACCGAGTGCGCCCGGAACGCCTTCCTCATCGGCCCGGGGCCCGATCTGATCCTCGGCGGTCTCCTCGACGTGGGGCGCCTGGCGGTCCAGGAATCGCGGCAGGCCAGCGCGTTCAGCGACTGCATGAAGCAAGCGGGATTCGAGCGCAGCTAGAGGTCGCATGCGAGCCGCCTTCTATCAGGGTGCGAGGACGTTCACGACGGGCGAGATGGAGAAGCCCGCGCTCGGCGGCGATGAGGCGCTCCTGCGGGTCCGCCGCGTCGGCATCTGCGGGACGGACCTGCACATCTTCCAGGGACATCTCGACCATCGCGTTCCGAAGGGCGGCGTCATCGGCCACGAGACCTTCGGCGAGGTCGTCGAGGCGCCCGGGGCCAGCGGATTCACCTCGGGCGATCGCGTGGTGGTCGAGCCCGTCGTCTGCTGCGGAGCTTGCCGCGCCTGCCGCATGGGCGCCTCCTACCTCTGCTACCAGCTCAAGGTTCTCGGAGTCGATCTTCCGGGCGGGATGCGCGAATACTGGGCCGTCAGCGCCTCGCGGCTCCTGCGCGTGCCGGATTCGATCAGCGACGACCACGCCGCGCTGATCGAGCCCCTGGCCGTCGCCGTGCACGACGTCAATCGCGCCGATGTCAAGCGCGGCGACGCGGTGCTCGTCTTCGGTGGCGGACCCATCGGCACGCTGATCGCGCTGGTCGCCCGCCACCGCGGCGCGCGCGTCGCGGTCGCGGAGGTGAATCCGTTCCGGCTCGACATCCTCGAGGCCTTCGGCCTGGAACGCGTCGGCCCCGGCACGGACGTGGTCAAGTGGACCGATCAGTGGACGGACGGCACCGGCGTGGACGTCGCCTTCGAGGTGACCGGCAACCCCCTCGCCGCGCGCACCGTCGCCGACGTGGTGCGCGTCTGGGGCACCGTGAGCATCGTGGCGATCCACGCCGAGCCGGTTCCGGTGAACCTCTATCAGATGTTCGCCCGTGAGCTCGTCATGCACGGCAGCCGGCTCTACGCGCGCGCCGACTGGGAGGAGGCGATCCGCCTGGTCGCGTCGGGGGCCGTGCCGGTAGGGCCCCTCGTGAGCCGCCGCATTCCCCTCGAATCACTCCAGCGCGGGATGGAAGAGGCGCTCGGCGGAGGGCCGGTCATGAAGGTGCTCGTGGAGGTCTGATGCTTCGGTTGTCCGGCCGCGTCCGCAAGATCCTGGTCGCGGTCCTCGCGGGGCTGGTGGTGATCGTCGCGGTGGGTCTCGCGATCCTTCCGGAGATCGTACGCCGGGTCGCGGTCGATCAGGTCCCAAAGCTCACCGGACGTATCCTCGCTATCGACGACGTCGACCTGAACCTCTTCACCGGTCACGTCGCCCTGAAGAGCGTCAGGTTTCTCAAGCAGGGCGTGAACGAGCGCGCCCTCGAGCTGGAGCGCCTGGACGTCCGCATCGGCTATCTGCCCTTCCTGTTCCGCACGGTCCGGGTCAAGGAGATCTCGCTCGTCGGGGCGAAGGCGAGCATCCTGCGCCGCGGCCCCACCGAGTTCGACTTCTCGGACGTCCTGGACCGGCTCAAGGGCAACAAGGCGGAGGCGTCCAAGGAGTCCGCCTCGTCGGCCAAGTGGACGGTCCAGATCGACCGGATCTCGCTGCAGCGCGTTCAGGTACTCATGCGCGACGCGACGACGTCACCGGAGAGCGATTGGCGCGCCGACGACGTGAGCCTCGAGGCGCGCAACCTGATGATCGGCGAGGGCGCGCGCCCCGGAAATCTCGACGTGAAGCTCAGGCTGAACGGCGCTTCGATCGCAGCGACCGCCGATTCGCTGGCGATCGTGCCCCTCGCAGTATCGGCGCGCGTCACGGTCGACGGCTTCGACCTGGCGCCCATACACCCCTATCTGGCGAGCGCGCCGGCCGCGCCGCGCGCGGGCAAGGTGAATGCCGCGCTGGCGCTGGCGTTGGAGCTCGCCCCCACCGGCCTCAAGCGCGGCACCGTCAAGGGCGGCGTCGCGCTCAACGGG
>Ga0307468_100000383_pt1 | contig 10838 bp, 7 predicted proteins | sample atmdna_FD_203085 | JGI IMG/M metagenome (GOLD analysis project Ga0307468, IMG submission 203085) | Hardwood forest soil microbial communities from Morgan-Monroe State Forest, Indiana, United States - atmos_gases AM2C_05 | ecosystem: Environmental > Terrestrial > Soil > Temperate forest > Bulk...
GACGCTCCGACAGGTCTCGGCAGCTCCCATCCTGCGCCACTTCGAGACCCGCTGCGGCTTCCAGGTACGCGGAATAGCGGTCGAGGAGGCGGCGAGCTCCGGCGGCGTGGTGGAGCTGCTGGACGGTCCCGGGGGTGTCGTGCGGATCTCGGAGGTCTCCGGCCCGGCGACGAACGTGCTGCTCACGTTCGCCGACGGCCATGGGGCGCTGCTCCCCGCCATCCCGGATTTCATCGCCACCCTGACCTACGAGGACGGCGAGCTCGTGAACGTGACGTACGAGCCGTCCGACAACACGCCGCGGTGGGCCGACCTGCAGGGCCGGCTGTCGGAGCTGCGCGAGCTGCGCGGCATGATCGCGTCCGCGGCCCGCCTCGGGGTCTTCCGCCTGGAGCGGAAGGAAGACGCAGCCGCTCTCGTCGATCGTATGCGGGCCGTCAAGGGAGTGGACCCCACCATGGCGGTGTACGCCGCCTATGCCCTCGACGAGCGGGGGCAACGGCGGGACATCGAGGACATGGAGCGCTTCCTGCGCGATGATCTGCGCCTGAGTCTTTTCGATGTGGCGCTCCTGGCGCAACCGCCGAAGGCGGAGCCCGCACTCATGCCCGCCGACGTCTTCCCCGCCGTGCCGCTGCTGTCGCAGGGCTGGGCGCTGCTGGACGCCTATGGCGTCGCGCTGCCCCCGCCGCTCCGCGGTCTCCGCCGCCACGCCGTCGATTCCCTCTGGACGCTCTTCGATTCCACAGGCCTCGCGGCCGTCCGTGCCGCGGTCCATTCCGGGGAGGTACCCTGATGCGAGAGCTGGTGCTGGTGCATGGCCGGGCGCAGGAGCACAAGGATTCGGTGGCCCTCAAGAAAGAGTGGCTGGACACTTTCAGGGAAGGGTTGGGGAAGAGTGGGCTCGAACTGCCGATCCCCGAGGACCGCGTGCGGTTCCCGTACTATGGACAGACCCTCTTCGACCTGGTCGCCGGCGTCGCGCTGGACAAGGTCGCCGAAGTGGTCGTACGGGGCAGTGAGGAAGACCCGCAGCTCCGCGAGTTCATGATGGACGTCCTGGACGAGGTGCTCACCCGCAAAGGGATCACCGACGAAGAGGTCCAGGCCGAGGCCGAAGCCATCACCCGCGGCGGCGTGATCGAACGCGGGCCCCTCAACTGGAAGTGGGTGCAGGGAGTCCTGTCCGCGATCGACCGGCACGTCCCCGGCGGGAGCGGCGCGAGCATCGCGCTGTTCACCAAGGACGTCTATCAATACCTCACCAACCCCGGCCTGCGCGACGTGATCGAGGCCGGGGTGCGGCAGGCGATGACCCCCGGTGTCGAGAGCGTGGTCGTCAGCCATTCGCTCGGCACGGTGGTGTCGTACAACCTGCTGCGCCGGGAGGGGAAGGCGCTCGGCTGGAAGGTGCCTCTCTACGTGACCGTCGGCTCGCCGCTGGCGATCAGCAAGATCCGGAAGTCGCTCGCGCCGAACAAGCATCCGGCATGCGTCGGCAAGTGGTTCAACGCCATGGATCCGGACGACGTGGTGGCGCTCTATCCGCTGGACGAGCGGCACTTCCCGGTCGATCCGGCGATCGAGAACAAGAAGGACGTGAAGAACCAGACGAGCAATCAGCACGGCATCGCGGGCTACCTCAACGACAAGGACGTCGCCAAGCGGATCTACGACGCGTTGATCGCCTAGCTCGAAGGTGCCCAGGCTAAACTCGGAGGCCGTACCTGCGTAGAGAGAAGGTATGACCACCACCGCCCTCCAGGAGCAGCCTGCCGATCCTATTGCGCCCGCGGAGCCCTTGTTGCCGGTCGCCGACGGCGTCGAGCGCTCTCTCGACCCGCGGTGGGTCCGGGTGGAGCGGATCGGCGGCTGGATCGTCACGCTGCCGATCCTCTGCGCCTTGCTCGGCGCGCTCGTTCTCGTCCTGACCCTGGCCCCTCTTCCGGGCTGGATCAAGGGGATGGTGGCCCTGGGATGGGCGGCCCTCTCACTGGGCCTCGCTTGGCTCGCGCACCGCTGGCCCGAGGTGGCGCACCGCCATGCTTCTTATAAGGTGGACCCCCGCGGCATCGAGATCCGACGCGGAGTCTTCTGGCGCAAGGTGATCAACGTGCCGCGCTCCCGCGTGCAGCACACCGACGTCGCGCAGGGGCCGATCGAGCGCGCTTTCGGGCTGGCCACGCTGGTCCTCTATACCGCGGGCACCGAGCACGCGCGGGTCGACCTGCGGGGGATCGACCATGGCATGGCGCTCCGCCTCCGCGACCACCTCGTGGCGGGGGAGGGAGACGATGCCGTCTGAACGGCGGCTCCACCCCCTGTCGATCCTCTTCGGCCTGGGATCGCTGCTCCGCTCGTTCGCCCTCCCGGGCCTCGCCGTCCTCGTCACTGCAGGCTCCGCGGGATGGGGCTGGCAGGCCTGGCTGCTGTGGCTCCTGCCCCTCTATGCGATCGTCGGGGTCGGCCGCTATCTCACCTTCCGCTACCATTACGAGCCGCACGAGATGGTGGTCCGCACCGGCTTCCTCTTCCGCAACGAGCGGCACATCCCCTACGCGCGCATCCAGAACCTCGACGGCGTGCAGAACGTCTTCCACCGGCTGTTCAACGTGGTGACCGTGCGCGTCGAGACCGGCGGCGGCAAGGAGCCGGAGGCGACGATGAGCGTGCTGCCGGTCGCCGACCTGGAGGAGATGCGGCGGCGCGTTTTTGCAGGCAAAGCGGCCGGCAGCACGGAGGCTGGACCGGAGGAGGCTTCGGCCGAGCCCGCACCCGGCCGCACCCTGCTGCATCTGCCGCCCCGCGAGCTGTTGCTCTTCGGCCTCATCGTGAACCGCAGCGCCGTGCTCGTCGCCGCGGCCCTGGGCCTGTACTTCGAGTTCCAGATGTCCGACCGCTTCTTCGGCGAGGACTTCTACAAGGGGCCGCTGCGCGATGCGATCCGCGGACTGCTGGGGTCGGTGTCCATCGGAGACTGGCTGGCTTCGAGCCGGATCGCGGTCGCCGTCGCCTCCGTCCTCGCCCTCCTGGTGCTCCTCCGCCTGGTCTCCATGGCCTGGGCGCTGGTCCGGCTCCACGGCTTCCGGCTCACCCTCGCGGGCGAGGACCTCCGCACCCAGTTCGGCCTTCTCACCCGGGTCACCGCGACGATCCCCCTGCGCCGGATCCAGACGCTGTCGATCCGGGAAGGGCCGTTCTTCCGGCTCTGCGGGCGCGTCTCGGTTAAGGCGGACACCGCCGGGGCCGACGGTGGCGCGGGAGAGGAGAAGCAGAAACATCGCGAGTGGCTGGCGCCGATCCTCCGCCGCGCCGAGCTGCCGAGCCTCGTCCAGGAGGTTCTTCCCGGTCTGGACCTCACGGCGGTGGAGTGGAAGTCCGTGCACCCCCGCGCCTTCCGGCGCGAGCTCAAGAAGTCGCTCCTGGCCGTCGGCGTGATCGCGGTGCCGCTCGTGATCTTCTTGAAGGTGTGGGCCCTCCTCCCTCTCGCCCTCCTGGTTCTCTGGACCGTCGTCGTGGCGCGCCAGTCGGTGGCTCACCTCGGATGGGCCGCGACCGGCGACGCGGTTCTCTTCCGCAGCGGCTGGCTCTGGCGGCGGGTGATCGTGGCGCGGTTCGTCAAGATCCAGGCGGTCGCGATCCACGAGTCGCCTTTCGACCGCCGCGCCGCCATGGCGCGGGTGCGGGTGGACACCGCCGGCGCCAAGGACCTGACGCATCGGGTGGACATCCCCTACCTCGCCCGAGAGACCGCGCGCGAGCTGCACGATCTCCTTTCGGCCCAGGCCGCCCGTACCGCTTTCAGGTGGTGAGGGGGCAGGTCTGCGGGCTGGCGGCGGAGCAGGCGCAGCTCGCGCTATTTCGAGCCGCTGGCGCTAGCGCCTCTTTGAATGATCTGTTTCGTCCTGCCTGTCCGGCGTGACCACCGTCCTTACCACCTGAGGGCTGTTACAATCCCTGTCACACGCCATGAACGGCCCGCAACGCGTTACGCCAGAAGAGCTTCGGCTCTTCACCGACCGGATCGCCCGCAGCCTCCGGGAGCGTCCTCTCGATGTCCCCCCGACCCCGCACAAGGAGCGGGTGGCGGACTTCTTGCGGCGTGCCGGCGAGGCCAGCCACTACGAGCTCCTGGGCATCGAGCTGGTGGCCTCCGCCCGCGAGGTGCATGACGGGTTCGAGCGCGTCGCGCGGCTCCTGCACCCGGACAACGCTTCGCGGATCGGTCTCCCCGGCCGCGAAGGGGTGCTGGAGGTGCTGTTCGAGCGTGCCGTCCAGGCGTACCTCACGCTGAGCCATCCGGACTCGCGCAAGGCCTACGACCGCGAGCTGAGCCCGAAGACCCGGGCCGCCCTGATATCCGCCATCTCGCCGAGCGAGGACGCCGCGCGCGACCTGGCGCGGCGCAACTACGAGAAGGCCTCGGCCCTGGCGATGAGCGAGGAGTACCACTTCGCGATCGAGCTGATGCAGCAGGCGGTGCGGTCCGATCCGCGAGGGGAGTATTACGCCCTGCTCGGCCGGCTGCAGGCCAAAAACCCCCAGTGGCTGGGGGAGGCCGCGTCCAGCCTGAAGCGGGCCATGGAGCTTGGAGCGAGGGACTCGGACCTCCCGGCCGCGCTCAAGGAGGTCAAGCTCCGGATCGAGTCGGGGGATGCGCAGGCGCCGCCGGACTCTATGCAGGAGGGAACGATCGAGGTGGTGGAGGAGGACGAGGACGAGCCCGGCAGGCCGCGCCGCAGGGCGTCGCGCAAGAAGCGCTGATGCAGGGAAGGCGGACCGCTCCCAAACCGTTCTACAATCTGGACGCCGGAGAGCTTCAGGCGGTCGCTCCGCGGTGCCTTCGGGCACGCGCGGGGAGGAAAGTCCGAACTCCCACGGGCAGCATGCTCGCCAACGGCGAGGCGCGGCGACGCGACGGAAAGTGCAACAGAAAGCAAACCGCCTGTTGTTCGTCCCTCAGGGGGCGGAGAGCGGGTAAGGGTGAAAGGGTGCGGTAAGAGCGCACCGCTCCGGCGGCGACGTCGGAGGCACGGCAAACCCCATGCGGAGCAAGACCAAATAGGGGAACGGACCGCGGGCCGCCCGTCCCGCCTCTGGGTTCGCCCAGGGCCGTTTCCGGGTAGGTTGCTCGAGGCCGGCGGCAACGCCGGTCCCAGAGGAATGACTGCGGCCGGTGCTTCGGCATCGGACACAGAATTCGGCTTACGGAGCTCTCCGGCGTTTTGATCTCCCCCGTCCAACTGCCCCCTCCCGCCGGTCCGGGCGACCGGGATCGGCGTCGCGGCCCCAATCCCACCACGGCTTTCTCGCCGGCCCCGATGCCGAGCGTCTGGACGCCTTCCATCGCCTGCTCGGCGTGGTCGAGCGGCTGGGTCTGGCGGCCTTTCATGGCCCCATGGTCGCAACCGAGCTGGCGTGCGGCCTGGCGCCGGACAAGGAGGAGTCGTTCCTGGGCGCGCTCGCCGGCCGCTATCCGCGGGCCGAGCCGTTCCGGGCGTGCCTCCGCGACGGCGATTTGGGCCGCGAGGCTCCAGTCTCGAAAGACCGTTATACTCTCCACAGGAGAATTCCACGCGGCTGTCACAGACACGCTCTCAGGACTGAACACGGCTTCTCGCGAAATGACCTCCAGGGAACGTGCTGCACCCTCCTATGTCTTCTTCCTGAGCTACGCGCGGGCGGACGCGAACCGGAGGCTGTACCGGTTCTTCAAAGATCTTGTGGAGGCGATCAGGGATTTTACGGCCTGGCCACTTCGCAAGGTTGGGTTTAGGGATACCAGCGACATTGAGCCAGGGGAGCGGTGGCCGGAGGAGTTGGAGACAGCGCTCTCCTCCTGCCGCTGTTTTGTGCCTCTGTTTTCCCCCACCTACTTTACGCGTACAGCCTGCGGCCAAGAGTGGGCACTCTTTGGCTCACGTCTCGACGCACAAAGAACCGCTTTCTCCGGCCGGCTGCCGCCCCTGATCATCCCAGTCCTCTGGCTACCTCCAGGGCAGCACCGACTGCCACCGGGTATTGGGGAGATTCAGTATAGCCATGCGGAATTTGGTGATCTGTACGCCCAAGAGGGCCTTCAGTTCCTCCTGAGGCTCGGCAAGACCAAGGAGTACCAACAGTTCCTGACCCGCTACGCCCAGAGGCTCGCCGTCGCGGTGAGCGAATATGAGCTTCCCGCGACCGAACCGCCGCTCCGCCTATCCGAGGTGCGGAGCGCCTTCGAAGCCGTTCCGCAGACCGTCATTCAACCGCATGCATACCGAACGCGCAAGGGCGACTCTCCGACCGGCAGAGTCGGACGTCGGAAGCTCCGGCAAGACCTGCTGTCCCGGGTCGAGGTTGTCTGTCAACTCCGTGAGTCAAAGGCTCGGATCGAGCGTCTGCCCGGGCCCGGATCTCTGGGTGATCATCTAGTGGTTCATACCTTCCTGGGAGGCATTCCTCGCGCTTATCCCATCGGTACAGTGGAAGGGACGGTCACGCCGGAAGTGCTTCAGGCCTTCGTCAACGAAATCGACGCAGTCTATCGGGAGCGAGACTCGGGAATGATCTCGATCCTGGTCTATGACGAAGGCCCCCTGCCCGATCCCATCGCCCGCGCCGCTGAATCTCAACGCGTGCGGCCGATCAGCTTCAGAGACTATCAAACGATCATTGATTTCCGACCCTATGTCGCGGAGCAAAGCTCCAGGCTGGCGTCGGACCCGGTCTATGCTCCCCGACTCTACGTCCCGCAACGAATGTGTTACCGCCTGGGGGGTGTCGAGGAGGAGGCCGAGGACGCCCTCGGCCGAGTCATGGAGTGGCTGGATTCTCTGGATGGACGCTTCGTCCTGCTGCTGGGGGACTTCGGAACCGGCAAGACGTTCCTGCTGCACGAACTAGCCCGGAGGATGGGGCAGACGGACAACGGCTCGCTGCCCATCCTGCTTCAGATGCGGGATCTCGAGAAGGGCCGCTCGCTCGATGCTCTCCTGGCACAGCACTTCGCCCTGGGCAAGGTCGAGGACTTCTCGCCCCGCCGCTTTCGCTACATGCTCGAGCAGGGTCACGTCACTCTGCTGTTCGATGGCTTCGACGAACTGGCCCTCCGGGTGACCTACCCCAGAGCCCTGGAGCACTTCGACACCCTGCTGGAGGCCGCCTCCGGGGCAGCCAAGGTCGTCGTCACCAGCCGTCGCCAGCATTTCCTCTCTGACCAGCAGATCCTGACCGCGCTGGGAGGACAGGTCGAGCGACTGAGAGGGCAGCGAATCGGGATTCTCCAACCCTTCAACCGGGAACAGGTCCGCAGCTTTCTCGTGAAGTTCTGTGGCGGCGCCCGCGACGCCGATGAGCGGCTCCGTATCATGGAGCTCGTCAGGGACCTGCTGGGCCTCTCCCAGAACCCCCGGATGCTGGGTTTCATCACGGAGATTCCTACGGATCGGCTTCTAGAGGCGGAGACGAAGACGGGAGAGATGACCGCCGCCAGCCTCTATCGGCTGCTGATCGATCGCTGGCTGGCGGAGGAGTTCCATCGTCTCCATCCGCGAGGCGCTCCGCCCGGTCTCTCCGTCGACGAGCGCTGGAAGGCGGTGACCGCTCTGGCGTTGCGGCTGTGGCGGAAGACCGAGCCGTCCGTGAGCCTCGCCGAGTTGGAGCAGGACGTCGCCGGGGTCCTCGAGCGGCTCGCCGGGCCTGTACCCCTCGACCTGCCGACGGCGGCGTTTCAGGTCGCCTCGGGTACGCTGCTGGTGCGTGACGGAGACGGAAACTTCTCGTTCCTCCATCAGTCGGTGCTGGAGTGGCTGGTCGCCAATCGTGCCGCGGAGGAGATGGCGGAGGGCGTCTCTCCACCGGCGCTGTCGGTCCGCGAGATCTCCCCTCTCCTGGCGGAGTTCCTGATCGTCCTGGCGGGGCGGGACGTGGTGCTCGCCTGGGCGTGCAATGTCCTCGCGGCCACCGCAAAAGGAACGGTAAAGAGAAACGCTTTGAGCCTGTTGGGAAGGCTCGGCACTGACGACCGCGAGTCGCTCAAGGTCATCCATCTGGCCGGGCAGGACCTGCAGGGCCAGGATCTCACGGGCCGGAACCTGGATGAGGCCGATCTTACAGGCGCCGATCTATCGGGCGCGACCCTAGTGGGGACCCGTTTGCGGGCGGCCCGTCTGTCGGGCGCACAGCTCCGAGGAGCGGATCTCGCCAGGGCGGACCTGACCGGCGCCAATCTCTCGGGTGCCGACCTCTCGGGTAGTCGCCTCTCTGGAGCGATCCTCTCGGGTGTCGATCTTCGGGGAGCGGTCATCCGGCGGGCCAAGCTGATCGGCGCCACCCTGGACGAGGGTGCACTGGACCATTGCGACACGCTTGGAGCGGCGATCGTCTTCGAGCCTCCTGTACAGGCCTTTGTGGCGATTTCCCTATCGTCCAATGCGGTGGCCTGGAGCCCCGATGGTGAGCTGCTGGCGAGTGCCGAGGGCTCTCTCGTCCGAATCTGGGAGGTAAGCAGCGGACGGGAACTGCGGCGCTTCCAGGGGCATGAAGGGGGAGTCCAGAGCGTCGCTTTCAGCCCGGATGGCCGGCAGGTCGCGAGCGGCTCCGAGGACCAGACCGTGCGGATCTGGGATCTGGAGACGGGACGTCAGAGGCGCAGCTTCCGGGGGCACGAAGATTGGATCTGGACGGTGGCGTTCAGCCCGGACGGTCTGCTGGTCGCCAGCGGAGGCTCGGACCGCTCCATACGCGTCTGGAGCCTGGCGAGCGGCTACGAGGTGTGGCATACACGGGAGCACGAGAATCATGTGAGGTGCGTAGCATTCAGTGCCGACGGCCAGCTGCTGGCGAGCGCCTCCTCGGATGGATGGATCAGGGTGTGGGAGTCGGTGGGCGGGAGGTCCGTTCTTGGTCTCCAGGGGCACGAGGGGGGCGTCTCATGCGTGACCTTCAGCCCGGACGGACGGCGTCTCCTGAGCGGCTCAGAGGACAGGAGTGTGCGGGTGTGGGAGCTGGACGAAGGCCGCGAGGTCCGGCGGCTCAGGGGACATACCGGCAGCATCCGGGGAATCAGCATCAGCGCGGACGGGCAGGTGGCCGTCAGCGGGGCGGATGACAGAACGGTACGACTTTGGGAGACCATGAGCGGCCGTGAGCTCCGGTGCCTCCATGGGCATAGCAGCGGTGTCCAGAGCGTGACCTTCAGCCCGGACGGGCGCTGGATCGCCAGCGGCTCCGATGACACGACGGTACGTCTCTGGGACGCGGCGAGCGGCCGCGAGCTCCGGCGCCTCCAGGGAGGGGAGAGCGGCGCCTGGAGCATCGCGATCAGCTCGGATGGCCGATTCCTCGCCAGCGGATCGGATGACCGGACGCTGCGGATCTGGGATCTCGGTTCCGGGTGCGAGCTCCGGCGCCTGCGGGCGGGGGACAGGAGCCTGCAGAGCGTGGCCTTCAGCCCGGACGGACGCTGGATTGCCAGCGGCTCCGATGACGAGACTGTGCGCATTTGGGACCGGGAGAGCGGACGGGAACATCAGCGCTTCCGCGGACATCGGAGCCGGGTCCGGAGCGTGGTCATCAGTCCCGACGGCAGGTTGGTGGCCAGTGGTGGGGATGACGGAACTCTGCGGATCTGGGATCTGACCAGCGGCCGTGAGCTGTGGCATGAGAAGGGCGAGGAAGCTATCGCGTGTGTCGCGTTCAGCGCGGACGGACAGCTCGTCGCCAACGGCTCCGAAGATGGCCTGCTCCATATCTGGGACTGGGCCCTGGGCCGCCGGCTCCAGCTCCTCCGCGGGCACCAGGATGGAGTACTGGGCCTGACCTTTCAACCCGGAAGACATTGCATCGCCAGCGCCTCAGCCGACCGGACGGTGCGTCTCTGGAACCTTAAGGACGGCGGCGAGCTGTGGTGCGCGGAGGGACACAACGACTGGGTCCGCAGTATCGCTTTCGCGCCGGACGGCCGCCTCTTGGCGAGCGGCTCGGACGACACCACCGTGCGGCTCTGGGATCCAACGGACGGCAGCCCGCTCTGCTGTCTGCGGGGGCATGAGAATTGGGTCTGGAGCGTCGCCTTCGGCCCTGATGGGCGGCGGCTGGCCAGCGGCTCCTTAGACAACACGATCCGTCTCTGGGATACCACGAACAGAAGAGGTCTCTTGACCTTGGGCCTGCTACCGGAGGGCTGGGTGGCCTTTGCGCCGGACGGACGCTACAAGTCCGGCGGTAATCTTGAGGGAGGGGCCTGGCATGTCGTCAATCTCTGTCGCTTCGACCTGGGACAACTGGATGACGAGGTCCCGGGTCTTCGCCTGCCCCGCGAGAACTCGTTCTTCGATCTACCGTCGTGGATTGAGGAGGGAACGTCCTCACGGTGAACCTGGGCTTCAAGGGCTGCTTTGGCGTGCCCGCTAAGAGCCTTCGGAATTTACGGCGATGCCGTAGCTCCCCTCTCTTTCGACGAGGACGACCTTGGCTTCGGGATCTCTGCAGAAGCTCCCTACGACGACATGAGTGCCCACGTTACTGGCGACCCTAAACTCGATCTTCCATGGTCCCTCGTCGGCAGTGACTTGGTGCTGGACCCTGCTACGGCGTGGCAAACTTCTCCAGCCGCCCGAGCCACGGGTGCCGCCGCCGCTCGATACTTTGTAGTCGGTGTCGTTTCCGGTCGTGTTGGTGACATCCATGTAAGATCCCTCGACCCGATGGCGCCTCTCCACCGAATGGCCTCATTCTAGCCGACTACCTACCATCCCGGAGAATACCTAGTTCTGTATCACTATGATAGCACCCGGAGCGGATGCCGGAGCCTTCCGATAGTAAGGCGCTCCCTTTGAGGTGAGCGTTGAATG
>Ga0307468_100000384_pt1 | contig 10833 bp, 8 predicted proteins | sample atmdna_FD_203085 | JGI IMG/M metagenome (GOLD analysis project Ga0307468, IMG submission 203085) | Hardwood forest soil microbial communities from Morgan-Monroe State Forest, Indiana, United States - atmos_gases AM2C_05 | ecosystem: Environmental > Terrestrial > Soil > Temperate forest > Bulk...
ACGCCGCGGCCGATCGCGCGGCGGAGGCCCTGGCGAAAAGCGCGCGAGGGCACGAGATACGGGGATTCGATGATCACCGACTCGCGGGCCGCGTCCATCAGGGCCAACAGCTCGTGCCCCACGCCGTGGTCGCCCTTGCGCCCCACCGGGTCGTGGAGGAACCGGACCTCGTTCACGGGGACGGGGTCTTCGACGACGCGGCCGGCGTCGCTCCGCGCGGCGAGGATACGGGCATCGAGCCACTCCTTGTAGCCGTCGAGGAGACGGGCGGCCTCGGCGACTTCGGCCGCCGGCCGCCGGATCTCGACCGGATGGACCTCGGCGCTCTCCCACATCTCCAGGAAGTAGGCGCGGGCCCGGCCGGCCGTATCGCCGCGGACCTGCGCGTCCAGATCGAGATAGTTCCTCCTCCCGAGCTGTTTCGGACCGAGCCCGAAGTAGGGACTCTCGATGTTGCGTCCGCCGGCGAGCAGGACCTCGCCGTCCACGATCACCAGCTTGTCGTGCATGCGGCGGGTGACCCATTGGGGGCGGGAGAGCCGGAACGGATGGTAGGCGCGGATCTCGATCCCTTCCTCGAGCAGATGGGCCTGGACGGCAGGGGGGACCTTGTTCCACTGCGCGTCGACGAGCACCTGGACCCGCAAGCCCTGGCGCGCGGCGTCGCGGAGCAGCGACAGCGCCGTGAGCGTGAACGGGTCGTGCCCCAGGATGAAGTAGCTCGCCAGGACCTCGCTCCGTGCGTCGAGGACCATCTCGGCGCGCGCCTCGGCCGCCTCCCGGTCGGTCTCGAGCAGGCGGACCTCGTCCGCGGCCGCGGAGAGCGGGACGAGGAGCAGAAGCCACAGGGCGAGACGGACGCGGACCCGGTGAGACATCACTCCACCGCGCGCGGCGGCGACTGGAGCCAGACCACGCCGACGACGCCGGCCAGGGCGAGGAGGCACCCGAACATCTGGAGCGGGGACAGCCTGTCGCCGAGGAAGGCCACGCCGAAGAACAAGGTGAGGACCACCGTGAGCTGGTTGATCACCCCGGCTTGAAGGTTGGTCACCCAGCGATAGGAGTAGGTCATGAGGAGCTGGGCGATCACCGACATGATGCCGACCACCCCGAGCAGCAGCCACTGGGCGGGAGTCGGGGCGCGGAAGCCGGCGATTCCGAAAGGCGCGGCGGCAAGCAGTCCGAAGAGCGTGAAGCTGCCGTAGATCGCCCACGAGCCCTCGGTGCGGCGGGCGGCGCGGATCGCCGCGACCGCGGCTCCCGAGAGGATGGAGGAGGCCAGCCCCACCGCCTCCCAGATCCCGAAGCGCAGCGGTCCCTCGAACCCGGCCCCGCCTCCAGCGGCCAGCGCCATGCCGGCGAGGGCGGCGGCGAGCGGCACGAGCAGTCTCCGGTCGATGTGCTCGCCGAGGAAAAACGAGGCGAAGGCGACGCTGAAGATCGGCGAAGAGTAGTTGAGCAGCGTCGCGATACCCACCGGCACGTGCGCAATCGCCAGGAAGTAGAGGAGCACCGCCGTGCCGCCGAAGACGCCCCGGTAGAACAGCAGGTCCAGCCGCTGGAACGTCAGCGCCTGCCGTGCCACCCCCGGGATGAGCAGCAGCGGCAGCAGCATGACCGCGAAGCGGAGGAACGCGATCTGGCTGCCGGAAAGCCCGTCCGCGGCGAGCTTCGCCGCCACCGCCATGACGGCGAAGCAGGCGGAGGAGAGGGCCATGAGGAAGAGCGGATGGCGCGGCACCGGCGCATCATGTCGCAACGGCCGGCCGTAGGGAAACACGGCCGGCCGGGCTCGCGAAACGGTTGGGGGGTCACCGCTCCGTCGGCCGTGTGAGCCTCGCGTCGATCTCCCGGGCCGGGTCCGCGACCGGCACCAGCTCACGGCCGGCGTTGCGGACCTGGACCACCACGTTGCCGCGGGCGAAGAGCAGCATGTGCTCGCCTTGCCCAAAGCTGACGTCGCCGACGCTTCCCGGGCCGGTGATCCTTTCCACCAGGGGGGACTCGAACTCGCCGAGCAGCGTGAGCAGGAGCTCCCGCGCGGCGGCCGTGGAGGCGCACTCCCAGATCTCTACGGAGAGGGCCTCGTCCTTCCCCCGCGTCCAGATCGACTGGGTCATGGGCGGGAGCCCTTCCTGTCGCAGGACGTCTGCGTGATGGAGCCGCCATTGCGGCAGCAGATCCTCCGGGACGCGCAGGACCTGGGAGGCGCCAGAGCCCTGACCCTCGGTCCCTCCCGACCATTCGTCATAGCGATGCCGCTTTTTCAATTGTTCCAGATGTTCCGCGTTCATGGCAGGCTCCTCTAGATGACGCTCCGCCGTTGGCGGGTTCCGGGGTTGGGCTGGCAGATCGGCCGGGTCGGCGGAGTGGCGAGACGGTCGCGGTAGAGACCCGCGCCGGCGGCCCCGAACTGCATGTTGACCGGCAGCAGCGGCGTGTGGGGAGGTGCTGTGGGATCGGCGTCGCCGTCCACTTGCAGACAGGCGTCGAAGACCTCCTCCGCCGCGGTGCAGGCCCCCTTCCAGGCGACCTCGTGATAGCTGAAGCTGCTCCAGCCGCAACAGGGCTGCCAGACGGCGGAACCGATCCCGAGCATCGGGTTCAGACCGAAGAAGGATCCCATCCGTGACTGCCAGAGGTCGGCGCCGAGCGCGTTGGCGAATGTCGAGACGATCGTCGCGCAGTCGGTGCAGTTGACGTAGACGCCGTTGCCCATTCCTCCCTTGAGACGTTCGATGAACCGGGTGCAGTTGAAGCTCCCGGCCGAGTAGTGGGTGGAGCCGCTGCCCGGACAGTCATAGGTGATGGTACCCGGTCCCAGGTCGTAGACGCCGCGGGTCACGCCGCCGGCGGCGGTGTCCACGTCTTTGGCCAGGAGAGCCCACTTGCAGGCGTAGTCGAGCACCTCGGTCCACGGGAGCTGGGTGTTGGACGCCTGGTAGGGAGTCTGGGTCCAGGGGGCCTTCGGGATCTCGACGACGGTGTAGATACGGTGCTGGGTGGTCTCGAAGTCGGTCCACGGGCCATATTTCTTGTGGCTGTACTGCCAGCGCCAGACGGTGGTGCGGACTCCGACTCCGGCCTTGTGGAGCTCCACCTTCTTGAGCTCGAAGGTCTCAAAGCCGGTCAGGCCCCCCGCCGGGAAGGTGATCTTGCGCCGCTTGACCGCGCCGAGCACGTTGCCGGTGAGGAGACGCGCCAGCAGCTTGATCAGCCACTTCAGAAACGCCAGACAGCCGCAGCCTCCAGGTCCGGGAGCAGGCTCGTAGGTGGGGTCCACCGCCCGGATCCAGAGGCTCTTGACCTCCGGGTCCGTGGCGCGGAGCTGCGCCTTGATGGTGATCGTCTGCCCTTGGGTATCCTGCATCGAATAGGCGGCCGGCGAGTCCTCGGGATTGACGCTCACACCCCGCTGCCACTCCGGAACGGTCACGAACTGGGTGGCGTTGCGGCGGATGTTGAGCGCGTCCGAGGCGGCCGACGTCGGATCGTGATTGAACTTGATCGCTTCCAGACGCACGCTCATTGTCGCCTCCTGTTTCTGTCACTCCAGGTTTTCGTCGCGGGCCTCGCCAGCGGGACGCTCATAGATGCCTCCCGGGGTGACGAAGAGCCAACGAGAGGGCCGGCCCCGCCATGTGACCTCGATGCGCCAAGCCTCGCGGCCGGGTGGGCCGTCATGGACCAGGTCCGGCGTTCCGGCGGTCTCGCCGGCCTCCCGGTCGATCTCGCGCTCGGCCCGCCGGGCGGCCTCCGCCGCGTCGAGGGCGGCGACGGCGGTCCCCTCGCGCAGGGCGGCAGCGGCTGCGGGCCTGCCATCGGGCAGGACGCGCACCGTGCCGACGATGCTCCCCTCGCCCCGCAGGACCGGCACCAGCCAGTAGGCCGGCCGGCCGGCGAGGTCGCGCACCAGGAGCGGCTCGCCCGGCTCGGCGCCCTGCCAGGCGGCGAAGGCGGGATCGCCCACGGCCGGACCGCCGGCGATCTCGCGTCTCGCCACTTCGCGCGCCCGGCCGGCGTCGATGAACACGGACTCCCTCACGAGCAGGAGGTCGCCCGGTGGCGGACGTAGATGAAGTTGGTGTGCATCACGGCGTCCCAGTCTTCCCAGACGACCGCGCCGCCCTGGCAGAGGTCCGCGTTCCACGGCCAGGGGTCGTAGATCTGGAGCCAGCGCTTGGCCGGCTGACCGATGAAGGAGATGTTCTGCCGCTTCCAGCCCGCGCAGGCCCGCGCGTGACCGGGGATTCCGCTCTTGACCGGCCGGTTGGCATCGATCTCCGCCTTCGCCTCGGTCCAGTCCGCCGAGGCGTCGTACGTCGCGTCCATGCAGTTCCGGGTCAGCGACTCATAACCCGCCACCTGGCCGGGGTTGCTCGTGCCGCCGGAGTCGGTCCCCATCGCGGTGGCGATCTGATCCTGCGTGTAGGGCCAGCGGTAGAAGTCGAGGATCATCTGGCCGGTCGCCACGGCGCAGTAGACGTTGGTCTGCTGAGCGTATAGCATGAAACAGTCGTGCGGCGTGCACCGGGGCCCATACTTCAAGACCCGTGACGAGTAGAGCTCGAAGGCGTACAGGCTCTCGGGAGTCAGCGCCCGTCTGAGCCTGGCCACGTCGCTGTCCACGAAGGCTGAGGAGAAGACCTCCCGGTCCCTGGAACGGACCACTTCGAGCTCGCGGTCGGAGACCTCCCAGCGGCGCAGGTTTTTCTCCGCCCGGGGCAGCGCGACCTCCTCGTAGAAGGAATAGGCGGTGAGGCCTTCCAACTCGTCGGCGCCGAACCTCTCGACCGGGGTCAGATCGGCGACGTCGAAGATCAGGCTGCGTCTCTTCTCCTCACCCCCCTCCCGGTGTCCCAGGTCGACGCGGATTCCAATCTTGGGGTAGCTGTAGCAGACCAGCTCGGCTCCCAGGATTTCGGCGTTCGGGGAGCGCCTGCGCACCGTCTCGACGACCTCCTTGGTGGCCCGGTCCGGGTCCCAGCGGCGCGGCCCCATCTGGACGGCGACGACAGGCGATCCGAGCACCTGGCTGGCGCTCGTCTTGATGGATCCCACCGCCTTGTCGCGGTGGAGGACGGTGAACTCGTAGAAGAGCGGCCAGCCGTTGAGGTCGTGCAGCACCAGCGGTTTGGGATCGATCTCTACGGCATGCCAGTGCCCGAAACCGGGTACGCCTCCAGCCCAATCCCTGCGAATGGCGAGCAAGGCATGCTCGCGTGCCCGGTCCGGGTCTACGGGTGCGGGCCTTTCACGATCGTTTTCTGCCATGACGGTCTCTCCTTATTTAGGTCATGGCTTCAGGCGATCCAAGTACCCGAGAAGTTACAGGATTGCCGAAGAGAGTCTGTACGGTTCGTAGATCGAGAACACGGCACGGATGGACAGAACGCCGGCCAGGGTGTATCGTTGCCGCGTTCTTCTTCTACATGCCGTGACGTTCTACGCCGACCTCCATATCCACTCCAAGTATTCCCGGGCGACGAGCCGGGACGCGGACCTCGAGCACCTGGCCCTCTGGGCGCGGCGCAAGGGGATCACGGTCGTCGGGACCGGCGACTTCACGCACCCTGCCTGGTTCGAGGAGATCCGTTCCAAGCTCATCCCGGCCGAGCCGGGACTGTTCCGCCTCCGTCCCGAGATCGAGCGCGAGGTCGAGCAGCGCCTCCCCGCCTCCTGCCATGGGCCGACCCGGTTCCTGCTGGAGGTCGAGATCTCTACCATCTATAAGAAAGGCGACCGCACCCGCAAGGTCCACCACCTGCTCTACGCCGCGAACCTGGAGACGGCGGGCCGCATCCGGGAGCGGCTAGGTGCCATCGGCAACATCTCCGCCGACGGCCGGCCGATCCTGGGGCTCGACTCGCGGCACCTTCTGGAGATCACGCTGGAGAGCGGACCGGACGCCTATCTCATCCCAGCCCATATCTGGACGCCCTGGTTCGCCGCGCTGGGCTCGAAGTCGGGCTTCGATTCGATCGAGGAGTGCTACGGCGACCTCGCGCCGCACATCTTCGCCGTCGAGACCGGTCTCTCATCCGATCCGCCGATGAACTGGCGCGTCTCGCATCTCGACCGCTTCACCCTGATCAGCAACTCGGACGCCCACTCGCCGCCGATGCTGGGCCGCGAAGCCTGCGCTTTCAATACCGACCTCGACTACTTCGCGATCCGCCGGGCGCTGGAGACGGGGGAGGGCTATCAAGGGACGGTGGAGTTCTTCCCGGAGGAAGGGAAGTACCATCTCGACGGCCATCGCGCCTGCGGCGTACGGCTCGAACCCGACGAGACGCGACGGAACCAGGGCCTCTGCCCGGCCTGCGGCAAACCGCTGACCGTGGGCGTCATGCACCGGGTCGAGGAGCTCGCCGACCGTCTCGAAGAGGTCCGGACCTCCCGGATGGACCCCTTCCGCTGTCTCGTGCCATTGCCGGAGGTCCTGGCGGAGATCCACGGCGTCGGCCCCAAGTCCCGCACCGTCGAGAATTCCGTCTCTCAGCTCGTCGGCCGGTTGGGGCCGGAGATCGACATCCTGGAGCGGGTGCCGCTGGAGGAGATCGAGCAGGCGGGAGGCTCGCTCCTCCTCGAAGCCCTTACCCGTCTGCGCGCCGGAAACGTCAGGAGAGACGCCGGATACGACGGCGAGTACGGCGTGATCCGCCTCTTCGAGCCGGACGAGATCCGTGGCCGCGCCGTGGTGGCGCCGCTGTTCAAGACCCTCACCTCCGTCCCCTCTCCCGCCCTTCCACCCTCCCTCCCAGGGAGAGAGGCGCCACCTCCCGCCTCTTTGTTTTCTTCTTCTTCCCCCCTCTCCCGGGGAGGGGGCGAGGAGGGGCGGGAGAGGGGGGCCAGGGGGGTGAGGGCCCTCGACCCCGAGCAGCAGGCGGCGACCGAAATCGTAGACGGGCCTCTCCTCATCCTCGCCGGTCCCGGCACGGGGAAGACCCGTACGCTGACCCATCGCCTCGCCCATCTCATCACCGAGCGCGGCGTCTCTCCCGGCCAGTGCCTGGCGGTCACGTTCAGCCGCCGGGCCGCGGCCGAGATGGAAGAGCGGCTCGCGTCTCTGCTTCCGGGGATGGACCGGCCGCTGGTCGCGACTTTTCACGGCCTGGGTCTCACGCTGCTGCGCGAGCAGGCCGCCGAGATCGGGCTCCAGGGTTTTCGCGTCGCGACCCCTGCGGAGCGGACCGAGATCGCCCGCGAGCTTTTCGACCTCTCGGCGTCCAGGGCCGACCGGTGTCTCGAAGACATCGGGCGTGTCCGCCGCGGGTGGGCGAGCCATAGCCCGGACGAGGGACCCCGTCTGCTGGAGATCGAGAAGAGGGTGACCCTCTACGAAGAGGCGCTCACAAAACGGAGCCTCTTCGATTTCGATGACCTGCTCCTGAGACCGCTGGCGCTGCTCGGGAGACGGGCCGACCTGGCCGAGCACTATCGCCGGCGCTTCCGCTGGATCTCGATCGACGAGTACCAGGACATCGACGCTCTCCAGTACGCCCTGGTCCGCCTGCTCGCGCCGCCCGGGTCCAACCTCTGCGCCATCGGCGATCCGGACCAGTCGATCTATGGCTTTCGCGGTGCGGACGTGAGCTTCTTCCTGCGGTTTCAGGAGGACTATCCGGGCGCGCACGTCATCCACCTGACGCGGAACTACCGCTCGACCCGCACGCTCGTCGAGGCGGCCTGCCAGGCGATCCGGCCGGCGAGTCTTGTCCCGGACCGGCGTCTCACGGCGGTTCGGGAGGGCGTCGCCGAGCGGATCGTCATCCAGGAGGCGGCGAGCGAGCGGGCGGAGGCGGAAATGGTCGTGCATACCCTGGAAAAGCTCCTGGGCGGCACGTCGTCCTTCTCCTTTGACAGCGGCCGTGTCGACGCCGGGGACGCTCCGGTCCTCTCGTGCAACGACGTCGCGATCCTTTACCGTACCGAGGCCCAGACCGCGCCTCTGATCGAAGCCCTGGGCCGCTCCGGCATCCCATTCCAGAAGCGGTCCCATCGTCCGCTCACCGAGCAGCCCGGAGTCCGGATCCTGCTCCCGATCCTTCAACAGCTCGGTCGAGAGGACATCTCTCGCAGCGTCGAGTCCCTGCTGGAGAGCGCCATCCGCGAGGCGTCGGGAGCCGCGGAGGCCTCCGACCGGACCGCCGTCCTCGCCGCCGCCGAGCTGCTGCGGCCGATTGCGCTGCGCTCTGGCGATCTGGACAGCTTCCTCGCCGAGGTGGCTCTGGGTGGCGAGGTGGATACCTGGGATCCGCGGGCGGAGCGGGTCTCGCTGCTCACCCTGCACGCCTCCAAGGGGCTGGAGTTCCCGGTGGTCTTCCTGGTCGGCTGCGATGACGGCCTCCTGCCCTTGACCTGGCCGGGATCGGGGGAGACCGACGTCGCCGAAGAGCGGCGTCTCTTTTTCGTGGGGATCACCCGCGCCTGCTCGCGGCTCTTCCTCTTCCACAGCCGCAAGAGGACGCTCCGCGGCCAGACGGTCGAAACCCGCCCCTCTCCCTTCCTGGCGGATGTTGAAGAAGTGCTCCTCGAACGCCGACAGGCGCCCGTGCTCGGTCCGCGGCGCCCCGAGCAGCTTCTTCTGCTCTAAACCTCCAGGTTTCCGGCTACAGACTGCAACCGGCGCGCACGGTTGAAGGAAGAGGGCATACACCCCGAGGAGGTTTTAATGAGCAAAAAACTTCTGTTGTCGCTGTTCCTGCTGGCACTTTCAGTCCCGGCGTCTCTAAGGGCACAGGGAACCTGTCAATGGGTCTGTGCGGGAGAGGAGTGCCGTGTCGAGGCTACCGGGGACGCTGCCTGCGAGGGAGATCTCCCGGTCATCGAAGTCACCTCCGACCTGGAGGGGGAGGTCTGTCTGCCGGAGCCGGTGACCCTGGACATGGCGACGGAGTCGGACGCTGAAACCGAGCCGGACTCGGAGCCCGACCCCGACCCGGATCCGGGTATGACGTTGATCTTCGGAAGAGCCTCGGGCTCGTCCAGTGATTCGTTCTCCATGCCGGCGGACGAACCGGCGAAGAAGGACGTCATCCTGACGGGTTTCTGCGACTTCGGAACCGTGAAGGACAACCCTTCGAGCCGTATCCTCCCCGGGCTCGAGAAGGCGGTGAAGGCCCTCTGCGGCGGCAGCATCAACAATCTCACCAGCAAGTGCCTCAAGGTGACAACCGGGGCCGTCCGCGAGTGCAAGGTCGCCGACAAGATCGTCATCAGCCTCGGCGTCTGGCAGGGGAGCGAGAAGGTCCGTATCGAGCGGGCGGCGATGAACTGCTACGAGGAGAGGAACGAAAGGGGAGAGCTCGTCGTCAAATGCAAGGTCGTCGAGGGAGGGGATGACGTCATCCAGGGCACCAGCCCCTTGCCGACGCTGCCGGACAAGATCGGCGGCTATCCGGCGGTCGAGTGCAAGAAGGCGGACGACAGCAACACCTACGTCTGCAACGCCACCTACTATTGGCTCTGCACGCAGAAGAGCTGTGCGCCGTACTTCATCCACATCCCGGACATCCCGAAAACGAAGGACGAAGACTTCATCAAGGACATGGCGAAGCTGGTCTGCGACATCATCGCGGCGAATCAGAAGAAGTAGGACGGTCACGCCAGGCGCCGGGCCAAGGGCCCGGCGCCTCTTCGGGAAGGTCTTTGACCTCTGTCTCCTGCCGATAAAGCCGGAACCCCCGTGCCTGGTAGGCCGGCAGCGCGGCCGGAGAGTCGAGCGAGCAGGTATGGAGCCAGACTCTGGACGCTCCCATCTCCCACGCCCTCTCGACCGCCGCGGTCAGCAAAGCGCCGCCGAGGCCGCGTCCGACGAACCGGGAGAGCAGTCCGAAATACGCTAGCTCGACACTGCCGTCCTGCTGACTGTCCAATTCGAAATAGCCGACCGGCGTCCCTTCGAGGTACGCCACCCACGTCTCGAGCTCGGGACGATCGACCCAGGCGAGCCACTGGTCATAGGTCCAGCCCAGCCGGTCCACCCAGAACCAGTCACCCCCGATGGAGGCATAGAAGAACCGGTTGAGCTCCGGGCAGGGTATGCGGGCCTGCTCGACGCGAAAGCCCTCCGCGGGCGTCCGCGACGGCCGCAGGTCTGCGGGAGAGGTCATCTCCAGGTAGTAGGTTGTGATCTCGCGGAGCATCAGGGATCAGATGTTACTGCTCGGAGAGGTGTCGCAGAGCACGAGCCTTTGCGAGGCGCATCAGATGCTCAAGGCGGAGATAGTGTTCGAGTTCCGAGCGTTCCGTCGGCGTGAGGGAGGAGGCGGCTTTCTCTCTGGCGAGCAGCGTCAAGACTCTAGCTCTAGCCGTCTCGAAATCAGATTGTTCGCTCACGGGACCAGCTTATCTCACTGATTCGCCCTGTCGATCCACTTCTCAACCTGGGGCGGCGTATAGCCCTCCATCCGGTCGAGGAGACGCACGGGATCGTCATCCACCAGCACCATGGCGCGGTGGACCTCGCGCAGGAAGCGCTCTTCGACGGAGCGGTCAAGGAAGGCGAGGAGTGGGTCGTAGTAGCCGGCGACGTTCAAGATCCCGCAGGGCTTCCGGTGGAGCCCGAGTTGGGCCCAGGTCCAGATCTCGAACCATTCGTCGAGCGTGCCGATGCCGCCGGGAAGGGCGATGAAGCCGTCCGCCAACTCGGCCATCAGCGCCTTGCGCTCGTGCATGGTGCCGACCACCCGCAGCTCGGTGAGCCCGGTGTGGGCAACCTCGCGGGCCTCAAGGGCGTAGGGGATGACACCTATGACTTCGCCGCCCGCCGCGAGCACGGCGTCGGCAACGACCCCCATCAGCCCGACACGCCCGCCGCCATAGATC
>Ga0307468_100000385_pt1 | contig 10822 bp, 11 predicted proteins | sample atmdna_FD_203085 | JGI IMG/M metagenome (GOLD analysis project Ga0307468, IMG submission 203085) | Hardwood forest soil microbial communities from Morgan-Monroe State Forest, Indiana, United States - atmos_gases AM2C_05 | ecosystem: Environmental > Terrestrial > Soil > Temperate forest > Bulk...
AGGGACGTCTGGGGCAGCGAAGACATGGAAAGGGAGTATATCCGCCCATCCATCCTATACTTCTCCGGTGCTGAGCACTTCGTCGCCGCTGCTCGTCCTGGACACCGGCTCTCCTCTGGTGAGCGTCGCCGTGGGGCGTGGCGGCGAGGTGCTCGCGTCGCGCTCGGTCGAGCTGAGCCGGTCCTCGCGCCAGCTCCTGGCCCTGATCGACGAGGCGCTGGCCGAGGCGGGGCTCCGGCCCCGGGACCTGGGAGGGATCGCGGCGCTCCGCGGCCCCGGCAGCTTCACCGGTCTGCGGATCGGGCTCGCCACGGTCCTGGGGCTCCACCAGGCCCTGGAGGTCGCCGCGACCGCGGTCTCGACGCTCCAGGTGCTGGCCGCGTCCGTACCGGATACTTCATCGGATGAACAGGGCACGGTGATCGCCGCGGTCGACGCCCTGCGCGGCGACTGGAGCGCCCAGGCGTTCACGGGCGCCCCCCTTCGAGTTCCGTCGACGGAGATGGAGCTGGTCGCGGGCGGCGACCTGCCGCGGCTGGCGGGCGGAGGTCCGGCGGTCGTCGTCGGCTTTGGGGTGTCGCGCCTCGGCGAGCTCCCCGGCTGGCCGGCGGAGATCGCCCTCCTCGAGCCCGGACCGCTCGCGCCGGCCGCGGTGCGGCTGCTGGCCTCCGCGACCGTTGCCGGCATCGAGTGGGAGCCGGATCTGCTCGTCGATCCGCTCTATTCGCGCCCGCCGGCGGTCACCCTGCCCAAGCGGCGGACCGCTCCGGCGCCTCCCTCCTCTATCATTTGATTCTGTGACGCCTCCGTTGATGATCCGTCCCGCCCGCGGCGAGGACCTCGACCGGATCGTCTGGCTGGAGAACGCAGCCTTCCCCGATCCCTGGCCGCCCGACCTCCTTGCCTACGAGATGCGACACCCCAACAGCATCATGCTGGTGGCGTCCTGGAGCGAGGACGGGCCGGGCTGCGGCTACGCCGCCTTCCGCCAGGGCGGCGGCGAGGCCGAGCTCCTGCGCGTGGCGGTCGATCCGGCCGAGCAAGGCCGCGGCATCGGCAAGGCGCTGGTCGCCCGCGGCCTGATCGACCTGCGCAACCTGGATATCCAGCGCTGCTTCCTGGAAGTGCGGCCGAACAACGCCAGCGCCATCACCTGCTACACCCGTCTCGGCTTCGGGCTGGCCGGCCGCCGGCGCAACTACTACCGCGACGGCTCGGACGCATTGGTGTATGCGCGGGAGCTGTGAGCCCTCGCCTTGTCCCGCCGTGAGCCCGGTGTTATCCTCGGGTTCGACCACGAATGTTGACCTACCTGCCATCTTTCACGTCCCGCCGACTCCTTCCGGAGCCGGGCCGTGTCCAGGAGCCGGTCTGCCGGTGAGCGTGCTCGCCGCCGCCGACCGCTCCCTTCGTTTCATCTCCATCTGTTTCTTCCCTATCCAGGCGCTGGTCCACTTCCTGGGCCGCCAATTCCATGCAAAGGAGGCACGGTCATGCCCATCAACGATCCACTGAAGGACGAGCTTCTCCAGACAGATGACGAGTTCCGCCGTTTGTACGAAGAGCACCAGGAATACGAACGGCGGCTGGCGACGATCAACCAGAAGACCCTCCTCTCCCAGGACGACGAGGTCGAAGAGAAGAAGATCAAGCTCCACAAGCTCGCGTTGAAAGACCGTATGGAGCAGATCCTGCGGGTCCACCGCGAGACCCGGGTCACTGCCTGATCCGGACCGGCGCGAGACGAGCCTCCTCATGACGTTCGCCAAAGAGGGCTGGCCCTTTGTCCTGCCGTTTGTCTTCCTGGCAGCAGTGTTCTTCTTCCTCGGATGGCCGGGATGGGGCGTCGCGATGCTCGTCCTCGGCGTACTGGTCCTGCTCTTCTTCCGCGATCCGGCGCGGCACTACGAAGGAGAAGTCGGCGTGGTGCTCGCGCCGGCCGACGGGCTCGTCACCCGGATCGACCAGATCGACGACCCCGAGATCGGCCCCGGCCGCTACCACCGCGTGGTCACCTTCCTCTCCGTCTTCGACATCCACGTGCAGCGGGTCCCCGCCGCCGGCGAGGTCGTCGTCTCCCGCTATGCCGTGGGCCGCAAGGTGGCGGCGTTCCGCGAGGACGCGGGCGACGTCAACGAGAAGCACCTGTCGGTGATCCGTCGTCCCAACGGCGATCTCGTGGGTGTACGCCAGATCGCCGGCCTCCTCGCGCGGCGGGTGGTCTGTTATTTGAAGGAAGGAGATCAGGTCCACCGGGGTCAGTCCATGGGGCTGATCAAATTCGGATCGCGGGTGGACCTGCTGGTACCGGCGAGCTACCGCCTGCTGGTCCAGAAGGGGAACCGCCTCAAGAACGGGGCGACCCCGTTGGCGGTCCCGGGAGAGAGTCCTTGATCCAACAGGAAACGGCCCGGCGGCAGCTGCCGCGGCGCGTCCGCCGCGGCGCCTATCTGCTGCCGAGCCTGATCACCATCGGCAACATCCTGCTGGGCTTCTACGCCATCGTCCTCGGTCTGCGCCAGGCCGGGCTGTTCCTGCGCGACCCCGACGCCCAGGGGCTGCGCGCCGGGTTCGACATCGCGGCCCTGCTGGTCTTCACCGCCGCCATCCTCGACACCCTGGACGGCAAGCTCGCCCGCGCCCTCGGCACCGAGAGCGAGTTCGGCAAGGAGTACGACTCGCTCGCCGACGTCTTCACCTTCGGCGCCGTCCCGGCCCTCCTCACCTACCTCTGGGGTCTGTCGGAGTGGGGACGCGTGGGCTGGCTGGTGCCGTTCTTCTATCTCGTCTGTACGGCCACCCGCCTCGCCCGCTTCAACGTGCAGCACAAGGTGGTCGACGCGCGCTACTTCGTCGGCCTGCCGACCCCCGCCGCAGCCGGCTCGGTCTGCTCCATCCTCTTCTTCGCGCCCCACTCGGAGTGGCGGACCTGGATGCAGCTCCTCGCCCTGGTCGCGACGATGCTGATCGGCGCGCTGATGGTTTCGACGTTCCGCTACCGCAGCCTCAAGGGGCTCGACCTGCGCAAGCGCTGGAGCTACCGGGCGTTCGTGCCCATCGCGGCGGTGATCCTGGTGCTCGCCTTCGAGCCGCGGGCCACTTTCCTGGCCATCACCTGGCTCTACACGGTTTCGGGGCCCCTGGTCTACCTCTGGGGAAAGCTGCGCCCTCGCGGGCCGCGGGATGGCGACAGCACCCTGCCGCCGCAACCGCCGCCTCCGTCCTCCGATTCCGGCCTGTCCGACCTGGAGGTCCAGCGGTGAGCGCGGTCGCGATCGTCCATCCGACGGACCTGCTCGGCAAGGAGCTGCGGGAGACGATGGAACGCCGGGCCACGAGTTGGAACGAGGTCCGTCTGCTCTCCACCCTGGACGACGAGGTCGGCACCCTGACCGACGCTGCCGGCGCCGCCACGATCGTGCAGCGCTACGAGCCGGAGGCCTTGAAGGACATCTCCACCCTTTATCTCTGCGGCCCGATCGCCGGCAACCGTCCGATCCTGGGCGACGTGCCGGCGGATACCCTGGCGGTCGTCCTCTCGTTCGACGCCATGCCCGAGGATGGCCAGCCGGTGGTGGCGGGGATCAACACCGAGACGGCGCGGCGCGGCCGGCCGGTGCTCTCGCCGCACCCGGCGGTGATCCTCCTCGCCCACCTGCTCCAGCCGCTGCAGCGGCTCGGCCTGGACCTCGCGGTCGCGACGGTCATCCAGCCGGCCTCCATGGCGGGCAACGAGGGCCTCGAGGAGCTGTTCGACTCGACGCGCGACATCGTGGCCATGACGGCGCGGCGGTCGACACCCGTCTTCGGCGCCCAGCTCTCCTTCAACCTGCTGCCGACCGCCCTGGCCGCCGATCCGCTGTCGGCACATCTCGACGTCGTGCTGCGGGAGGCCCCTCCGGTCTCCTTGCAGATCGTCCAGGGCGGGGTCTTCCACGGCATCTCAGCGAGCGTCTACGTCCGCTGCTCGTCCAACCCGAGCCCCCAGGCGCTCCGCAAGGCGCTGCTCGGGAACCCGCACCTCGAAGCCGCGGACGACCCCAAACACCTGGGGCCGATCGACGCGGCGGCGAACGAGAAGGTGATCCTCGGCACGCCCCGCAGGGCGGCCGACGGCGGCTACTGGCTCTGGGCGGTGATGGACAACCTGACCCGCGGCGGCGCTCTCAACGCGCTGGAGATCGCCGAAGCGGCCTAGGGAAGCAGCGAAGAGACTTCCAACACCAGGTCCGGCAGGGCTTCCGGGGAGAGGGTGTCCCCTTTGCGGAAGCGCCGGACCTCGCCATATCCGGTCTCGGACGGCTGGCGGTAGACCTCGATCTCGTCAGCGTCCAGGTTGATGATCCAGACCTCGCGGACCCCGCTTCTGGCATAGAGCGGCACCTTCGTGCCTCGATCAAAGGACAAGAAGATGTCCGCCACTTCGACGAGCAGGAGCACGTCTTGCGGCGTCGGCGGCTGACCTGTGTAGAAGTCCTCCCGGTATCGAAGCAGGACCGCGTCCGGCTGAGGCTCCGACCAGTGACCGAGTCGAACCGGATCTTGGACATCCAGCAAAGCCTGCGAACCGAGGCCTTCGAGCTGCCTGATCAGTTTTCGGACACAAGTGGCATGCCGGTTCCCGATAGCCGCCATTTCGGCGATCTCTCCCTCGATGAGCTCGACCCGGATGTTTTCAGAGACGATACCAGCTTCCGCCATCCGGTGGTATTCATCGACGGAGATAAGTTTCTTGGAAGCATGTACAGCCATGGGGGGCACCTCCGGGAGGAATTCTAACGCAGAGCTATGGCATTCTTGAGGCCATGAGCCAGGACCGCTTCACCCGCCGCGCCATCGAGCGCGTCGCCGAGAACCGAATCCTCCATGCCATCGAAGAAGGGGAGTTCGAGAACCTTCCCGGCTTCGGCAAGCCCATCCCCGATATCGACGAGCCCTACGATCCCATGTGGTGGGCCAAGCAGTGGATCCGCCGCGAGAACCTCCTCTACGCCCTGGCGGGGAGAGAGCCTAAGGACTGAGGGCGCGATGAATCGCGCCCCTACACGCCCGCGCTCTTTCGACTCCCCCGTCTCGGCGCCCGGGCGAGGAGCCCAAACACCAGCCGGGTCGGCGCCGTGCCTTCGGCCCGCACCTCGGTCTCCGGGTGCGCCTCCCCCAGGAACACCTCGCGGGCGCGCAGGCGGCCGACCTCGATCGCCTGCCGCAGGATCAGCCAGCGGCGCTCGGTGAAGGTGACCGGCAGCCGGTGCCGCGGACGGATCACGACAGTCCGCGACCGGAAAGGCTCGGGAATGACGTGCTCCGTCTCCCTGGGGTTGCGATAGAACGCTCCCTCGCTCTCCCCCTTCATGGTGATCAGGACCACCGCGTCACAGCCCTCTTCGAAGGCTTTCTCATAGGGCGCGTTGTTGGTCATGCCGCCGTCGCCGTAGCGCTCGCCGCCGATCCGCGGCGCGCGCATGTAGAAGGGCGGCAGGTAGTTCGAGGCGAGTATCAGGTCCAGCGGGTCTTCGACCTCCCGAGCCGAAAAGAACACGGACCGCTTGTCGCGCAGGCGGGTGACCCCGACCCACAGCGGCAACGCCTCCGGACCGAGCAGCCGCTCGACGCCGACGTAGCGCGCGAAGGTACGGCGATGGGCCTCGGCATAGGCATAGGGCGTACGCTCGCGTACGACGTTGCGGAAATCGACGTGCGGCATGCGGACGAAACAGCGCCAATAGTGGCGCAGCCGGGGCGCGGTCCCCGCCGCCACCGCCGCCGCGTTCCAGGCTCCGCACGAGACGCCTACACAGAGGGCCGGGCGGATACCGAGCTCCATGAGCGTCTCCACCACGCCGACCTGGAAGGCACAGCGCGCGGAGCCGCCGGAAAAGACCCACCCGATCCGCCGGGCGGAGCGAAGAAGCTCCAGGGAAGGATTCATAAGGAGATTATAAACTGGCTCTAGGCCCGTGCCGTCTCGGGCGGCCAGGAGACCTCCGCCCTCGGGTGGTTCGGCGGCAGCCCCAGCTTCTGGCGAAGCTGGCCGAGGGCGATCCTGGCGCGGCCGGAGATCCCCGACAGCAGCCAGGGACGGCCGGTCGTCTCCTGGATGAAAGCCCGGGAGCGGTCCAGGTCCAGGAGCTGGTCGATCAGCCGGGCGGGGTCGTCGAAGGCGGTGATGAAGGCGTCGGCGATCGCCTGCCGCGGGTCGTCGCTGCGGCCGTCGACGCCGTACTGGGCGATCAGCAGCTCCTGGGCCGCCGGGGTGATCGGCTCCAGGAAGAGGTTGTTGAAGTCGTTGATCGGCTGGCCGTGCCGGCGCCAATAGGTCTCGAACGTCGTGGCCATCCACGCGGCGTCGAACGGCCGGTCGCCGTGGGCGGCGATCGATTCGACCAGGTTGCGCGCCATCTTGTTGCCGGAGTTGGCCCCCTGGCCGCTCACCGGGTCGAGCAGCACCAGGGTGTCGCCCACGCCGGTCACGATCCGCCCCGACGGGAGCTGCCCGACCGGCTTCTTCACCACCGGCGCGAACCGCCCCACCAGCCAGCCATTGTCATCCGCCAGCTCCATGCCGTCCGCCCAGGCCGCGTCCCACGGGAAGAGGTCGCGAATGACGCCGCGCGCGATCTCGACCGCCTCGCGGCCGGTCCTCGCGCCCTGGAAACGGTCGGCGGGGCCTCCCGGGATGGCCTCGAAGACCAGGTTCCAGGTCGGCCCCAGGTCCCGGTGATGGTAGGGGACCCAGAACCCCTCCCCCACCGCCTGGATCAGGTTGAACTTGACCGGCAGGTAAGGCACCCCTTCGAAGCCCATCCGCAGCCCTTTGACGATCACCATGGCGAGGTTGCGCTGCGGCGTCTCGTAAGGGCTGCGCGAGGCGTCGCGCTCGAAGACCCGGGCGAGCTCGGCCTTGCCGGCGGCGACGATCGTGAGGTCGTGGGCGGCGGCGATATCGTCCAGCCGCTCGACGCCGACCGTCTCGATCACCAGCTCGCCGCCCCGGGCCTCGAAGCCCTTCATCCAGCGATGGCTCTGGAGACGCAGGTCGATCGCCAGGAAGTGCCTGCCGTCCTCGATCTGGCCGGCCAGGGTGACCAGGCGGTTTCCGATCTTCGGGCAGAAGGTCAGATGCACGCCGCGGCCGTGCGGCGCCACGTCCTCCCAGTCGTCGAGCCCCAGCTCGCGCTCGTAGGAGAGCGCCATCTCGAACCGCCCCGCCGTGCCCGTGGGCCGGCTCTCCCAGAGCCACTGCTCCGGGGTACGGTCCGAAAAGAGAGTCACCGGGTATCCGGCTTTGAGAAGCCCGTGCGCGGTCAGCAACCCCGCCTGGCCCGATCCGATGATGGCGATCCGTCGCATACCTCTTCTACGAAAAGGAGGCCGCCTGGGTTTACGCCGTCGCCGCCGCGGCCAGCTCCAGGTGGGCCGCCGCCGCCGCGGCGCGGCGGCGGGCGACGCGCCAGGCCGGGAAACGCAACAGGACCAGTACGGCGATCGTCGCCAGGATGCCCGCATTTCCGAACAGCCGGGACACGTAGAGCAGACCGGTGGTGACGCCGCTGATCAGCCCGCCGAGCAGCATGAGAGCGATCCGGCTCCCACCCACGGCACCCTCGATCCGCGGCTGCGAGAACGGGAACTCCGGGAACATCGCCTTGCCGACGATCACCACGAAGTCTCCCAGGACCAGGAGCTGCAACAGGACAGCGAGGCTCGTGAGCGAGACCCCGGCCTGCCAGAGCTGGACCGCCGCGGAGGTGGCCAGCAGGGGCAGGAGCTGGAAGAGACGGACCATGCCGATCGTCTCCAGCGACAGCCGGGTCCGGTCGACTGGAGCCGTCAACAGGCACCAGAGGGTCTGCGGCCGGGCGCTACGGGTCAGGACGTCGGCCGAGACGATCAGCAGCCAGACGTAGAAGACCGTGGAAACCCCCATGCTCAAAGCAGCGTTCCCCCTCTTGGTGGAGTAGAACAGCAGGAAGAAGATCCCCATCATCGGCATCAGCAGGAACTCGGAGCGGGTCCGCCAATCGGAGCGGAGCTGGATGCGCAGCAGGGCGAAGAGACGGCTGCGCTCGCTGCCGCCGCCATAGGCCGCGCGCCGGCGCGTCACCGCCCTGGGCCGGGTCTCTTCGGGTTCCAGGAGCCGCTCGCGCAGCCCGGCGCCGAGCCAGCGGATCGTGACGCGCAGGAGCAGCAGCAGCGTGGCCGCCATCAACGCCAGCCGTCCCAGCGGAGCGGCCTCCGGACCTCGGAGGGTCAGCTCGAGCGGCGCCAGGAACCAGAAGCTCGGCACGGCCCACAGCAAGGCCGAGACCGCCTCCGGCGTGCCGTTCAACAAGCGGACGAAGCCCGATCCGCCGATGGCGATGAAGTAGATGACCTGGAAGATGCCTTGCATCCAGGGCATCATCCCCTCCATCGCCGACCGGCCCTTGAGGCGCACGATCGCGGCGGCGATCAGGATGCCGCCGGTGACGGTCGCCACGCTCGCCGCCGCCGCTCCGGCAAAGAAAGCCGGCCCCGCGAGCGGCGAGACGGCCCATGAGAGGGCCACCGCCGAGGGTCCGAAGAGCAGAGCGGTCAGGATGCCGATGCTGCGCCCGAGAGCGGCGAGCTTCGCCAACAGGAACGACCGGCTGTCGTAAGGGTGGGCGGCGAGCAGCAAGGTCTCACGCGGGTTGACCAGGACGTCGAAGTTGTCAGTGGCGACGACCAGGAAGAGGAAGCACATCCCCAGCGTCAAGGCGAGCCCGCTGCCGATCAGCGGCGACTTCGCGACGACGACCAGCGTGATGAAGAACAGCCCGTACAGCCCTGAGAAGAAGCAGAGGAGGGTGAAGGGCGAGACTGTGCCCCAGAACCCGCGCCTTTGTCTCTGGACCACCCGCGCACGGCGTTTGAGGATCAGCGTCTGCGCGCGGTAGACCGGGCGGAAGACGTCGGGGTCGGCTCCGAAGAGCCGGATCAGGGAGTCGCCGAGTCTCACTGGGCCGTCTCGCCGCCCGACGTGATCTTGAGGAAGAGCCGGGACAGAGACTCCTCGCCGCTCTGTGCCATCAGCTCGTCCGGCGCGCCGACCGCCGCCACGGCGCCGCGATGCAGGATGGCGACCCGGTGGCAGAGCCGCTCGACCACCTCCAGGATGTGCGAGGAGTAGACGACGCAGCCGCCCTGGGCGACGTGCTCGCGCAGGAGGCTCTTGAGGACCTCCTGGGCCTGGACGTCGAGTCCGTCGAGCGGCTCGTCGAGCAGCAGGACCTTGGGATCGTGCTGCAGCGCCGCCATCACGAGCAGCTTCTGCCGCATGCCCTTGGAGTACTCGCCGGTAGGGCGGTCGAGGTCTCTGCGCAGCTCGAGCGCCTCGGCCAGAGGCGCGCGGCGCTTCGCGGCGATCTCGGGCGGCACCTTGTGGAGGTCCCGCACCAGGTCGAGGAACTCCTCGCCGGTGAGCACGTCGTAGAGGTCGGCCCCTTCGGGGACGTAGCCGATGACCTTGCGGACCTCGTTCGCCTGGGCGACCAGGTCGTAGCCGGCGATGCGCGCCGTGCCGGCGCTCGGCAGGAGCAGCGTCGCCAGCATCTTGATGGTGGTCGATTTACCGGCTCCGTTGGGGCCGAGCAGGCCGAAGATCTCGCCCGGAGGCACGGAGAGAGAGATCCCGCGCACCGCGGGGCGCTCGCCATAGAGACGGACGAGGTGGTCGAGCTCGATCAATGGATCTACGGTCATCCCTTATCTCTACGGAGAGTCTCGCGCAGAGTTTGCGGCCTCTCCCGCTCGGGAGCAACCTGAAATGTCTTCGCGGAGGCTCGCCCAGCCAGGAATGGACCGCATATCGACGCCGCTTTCCATCGCGGTCCGCTAGACTTGACGGCCTCTGTCGATCAAGGAGGCTCTCCCACTTGAGACGTATCATCCCCATGACCCTGTTGATCCTGCTCACAGCCTGTATCGGCATGACGGAAACCCCCCAGACTTCGACGAAGCTCAGCCGCGAGCAGCTGCGCGAAGACTTCCGCATCCTCCGGCAGGCCCTGGAGGAGGGGCACAGCGGCATCTACCGCTACACCTCCAAGGCCGAGATGGACCGGATCTTCGACCAGGCCGAGAAGTCCCTCGACAAGCCGATGGACATCCTCGAGCTCTATCGCGTCGTGGCACCGGTCGTCGGCGCCATCAAGTGCGGGCACACCGCCCTCCGGCTGCCCGATCCCGTCCGGCAGGAGCTCACCGAGAAAACGCCGCTTCTCCCGTTGCAGGTCAGGATCCTCGACCAGAAGGTCTATGTCTTCCGCGATCTCGTCCACGCCGACCGCCGGCTGGCCGGCAAGGAGATCCGGTCGGTCAACGGTGTCCCGGCCTCCCGGATCGTAACGACGCTGCTCCCCATGATGGTGGATGACGGCGACGGGGCCGGCCTCCGGCAGATCCAGGCCAGCGGTAACTTCGGCATCTACCTTGTCACCCTGATGCGGCTCCGCGCCCCCTATGAAGTCACGGTCACAGATTCTGGGACCGGCCGGGAGGAGACGGTACACCTCGCCGGCATGGAGCTCACGAAGATACGCGAGGCCTCGCAGGCGCAGGCGCAGAAGCCCGCCCCTGCGGACGAGCCCGCGCTGAGCTTCCTCGACGACGACAGGATCGCGGTGATGAGAATCCCGGAGTTCAGCGGTCTGCACGGCTTCTTCGAGGGCTCCTTCAAGGAAATCCAGGCCAAACGGACCAGGACTCTGATCCTCGATGTCCGGGACAACGGCGGCGGCGACGACTCGCTGGGCAAGTTGCTGTTCTCGTACTTCGTGGACAAACCCTTCCGGTACTACGA
>Ga0307468_100000386_pt1 | contig 10818 bp, 12 predicted proteins | sample atmdna_FD_203085 | JGI IMG/M metagenome (GOLD analysis project Ga0307468, IMG submission 203085) | Hardwood forest soil microbial communities from Morgan-Monroe State Forest, Indiana, United States - atmos_gases AM2C_05 | ecosystem: Environmental > Terrestrial > Soil > Temperate forest > Bulk...
AGTTCACAACTTTTCACATCTCCCGGCTCTACCTTGATGGGCATGATCGAATCGCTGATCGCGTGGCTCATCATCGCGTGCACGGAGCTCGCGAAAAACTCGCCGCCACCGCAACAGCCACCGCAGCGCGTGGACTTCGCGAAAGACGTCCGCCCGATCTTCGAGCGCAAGTGCCAGCCGTGTCACTTCGAAGGCGGGAAGATGTACGCGCATCTTCCGTTCGACAAACCGGAGACGATCGCGAAGCTCGGCACGAAGGTGTTCACGCGCATCAAAGATCAAGACGATCGCGCCGTGATCCGGCGGTTTCTCGCAACTCGCTGAGCTTGGCATCGACCTTGTTCTCTCCATCGGCAGGAGGGTTGCGATGGCAGAAGACAGACGAAAACAGCCGCATCGACTCAGCAACGCCACCACGAAGCTCGCAACCGCGGTCACGCGATGGGCCGGGAGTCCGTGGGGATTCGGAACCGCGCTGGCAACGATCGTGATCTGGGCGGTCACGGGCCCGATCTTCAAGTGGTCGGACACGTGGCAGCTCGTGATCAACACGGGCACGACGATCGTCACGTTCCTGATGGTCTTTCTCATCCAGCGCACGCAGAACAAGGACGGACTCGCGATCCAGTTGAAGCTCAACGAGCTCGTCGCCGCGATCGAAGGTGCGAGCAATCGACTGATCGATGTCGAAGATCTTGCCGAGGCGGATCTCGAGATTCTGCGGAAGCACTACCAGCGTATCGTCGAGATGGCGCGCAAGGACGAGCAGCTCACCGCGTCACATTCCGTCGAAGAAGCGGAGCGGCGGCATTCGATCAAGCGGCATCACGCGAAGAAGTGACACGCTCGCTAGACCTTCACGGTGTTCGTCCACGGCGCGTTCCCGTACTGATCGTAGAACGTCTCGACGATCTGTCCGCTGCTGAACGCGAGTGTTGCGAAGCCGTTGCGCACTCGGTTGGCCTGATCGGGATCGGGATTCTCCATCGGCGCGTTTGCGTAGAACGTGATCGCGTTTTGCGTGCCGAGGTACTTGCCGTTGCCGAAGGGGATCGCGGCGTGGCCGGCGCAACGGCCGAGCGTCGGCGCGATCGCGGACGACGGCGAGTAGACGATGCCGTTGTGGATGTGACCCCAGTACCACATCTCCGGCGCACGGCCGAGCGCGCTTGCGTCGGTTACTTGCGCGAGCAGCGGCGACTCCGACGTCGTCGAGCCGTCCGTCGAGAGCGGGTTGTGATGCGACATCAGCACGACGTACGGAATGCTCTGAAATGTTTTGAGGAAGGCCTGCTGCTCGGCGTTGAGCGCGCCGGCCATGTACATCGAGCTCGTGTCGGCGTACGCGGTGTCGAGTCCGATCACGGCCCACGCATTCTGCGGACCGACGATCGCGAAGTAGCTGGTTCCCTTCTGCGCGGAGAAGATCTTCGATGCGAGTGCAATTTTGAAGTAGCCGTTGCTCGCGTCGTAGCGCTCGTGATTCGAGTTGAGCGCGAAGCTGTTTCCGTTGAACGGCCACAGCTTCACGAAGCGATCCGATTCCCAATGCGGCGACACGAAGCTCCCCTCGGTACCGACGTAGTACACATCGCCGAGGTGGATGACGTAGTCGGCGTTGAGCTTCTGGACTTGCTCGATCACCTGCAGCGCAGGTCCGTCACTCGATCCGTCAGGCCACGATCCCGTGCCCCAGTCGCCGACGATCGCGATCGTCGTGTTCATGTTCGCATTGATCGTTGCCGGTGATGTCGGGAACTTCGGCTGCTTCAGGAGATCGTGCTCGCAGAAGAGATAGTCGATGCCGGCGATGACCCAGCCGGGATCGAAGGTTTCCCACGTGCCGTCGCCGATCAGCGTGCCGTCCCACGCGACGATGCCCGCGGTCTTGATCTCCTCTTTCCACTGATCGTATTCGGCGGTCGTGATCTTCGTTGGCGGCAATCCCCACTTCGTTCCGTCGAAGTCGGTGTCGAGCCAATAAAGAATGAGACCGAACTCGACCTGCGCGTTGTCGGTCGCCTTCGGCTCTGCGCCGTTCATGTAGCCGATCAGCAGCGCTTCGCAGGCTTGCAAGTATTCGCCGAGGTCTCGTCCGATCGAGCGCTTCGACGCATCCGCGGCGACGGATGCGTGCAATGCGGCGGCGCGGGCGGAAGCGTGAGCGAGTGCGGTTGCAGTCAGTGAAGGCATGCCGGAAGTCTATTACGCCGTCGCCCCCTGAATCTCCGCGAGCGCCATTTCGAGCGCGGCGCTCTTGAGCTGCTCCTGTTCCGACAGGTGCTCGACGGCGGCCTGCCGCAGCGACGCCGCGGCGAGCTCGCGCTGTCCGAAGATGCACGACCAGATCAGGAACACATCTTCGAACGCGACCCAGCCGGCGTGCTCGAGGAAGCGCCACCATTCGGGATTGCTGATGCCGTACACCGACTCCGGCCAGAAGATGCCGCGCGCGAAGTGATCGCCGGCGACGACGATCGTCGCGGTGATCAGCACTTTCCAGTCGAGATAGAACGCAAGGAACGCGAGCGAGCCGAAGACGTGGAAGTGCGTCTCGATGCGTCCGCCGGTGAGATGAATGAGCAGCGCGGATGAGAGCATCTGCGACGCTGCGATCACGTGACGCGTCAGCGTCGTTCCGGGACGGAGAAACGCGAGCAGCACGGGAAGGATCGCGATGCCGGCGCCGCCGAGGACTGCCACCCACACGTGCATGTGGACGACTTTCTCTTTGCCTTCCCACGCGTACGGCGACACGACGATCGCGCCGATGATGCCGACGATCCATTGCACGACGAGCAGCACGGCGAACAGCTTGTCGACCTTCGCGCGGCGCGCGGTGGTCTGCGTGGCGTTGAGCTCGTCCGCACGCGCGATGATCTTCGGATCCGTTTCCACAAGGCTGATGTTGCTCATGGTCTCTCCCCTCTGTTGACGATGGAACAGCCGAACACCGGATGCGTGCTGTGGCCCGCGTTCGCATTCACGATGCGGATGATGTCGGCGCGCCCGCTGTTGAGTCCCGCGTGTCCGCGCAGCAGCGTGATGCCGCCTTCGAAGCGCAGATTGCCGGCGGTGTCGTAGACGTACGTTTGGCCCGACGTGAACGCGCCAAAACGCTTCGCTTCGCGTCCGTCGTCATCCATCACGACGCGCGCGCCGCGGAGTTTTCGCGCTTCCTTCACCACCTCGGTCTCTTCCCATCCTGACTTCATCTGCCGCGGACGAAAGACGACGACATAGGTGCGCAGCGTGCGCGGTGATTTCTCGATGACGGCCTGCAGCTCTTCGATGCTCGCGCGGCTGCACGAGCAGTGCGGGTGCACGGTCATCACGAGCGTCGGAGCGCCGTCGTTGCGAACGAGCTTGCTGTCGGAAGGCCACGTCGCGCGTGCGTTCGCGGCGCGTCCCGGCGTGCTCTCGAATTTCTGAATCGCGCGATATGCGGCGGCGACGGTGCCGGCCCAGACGACGGCGGCCACTGCGAGAACTGCGGTGATGAGGCGTCGTTTCATTTTTTCTTCAGCGCATCCAGCGGCGAGATCAGCCGGTGGTCCCTTTCGAATTTGATCCGGCTCGCGGTGAGCAGCTCGATGCGCTCGCCGAGCGGAATCGCGTAGAACTCCGAAGGTGTGACACGCGCAACACGTCCGTCGGGATAGCTGATCGTGGCCCAGTCGAAGTTCATAAGACCCGGGACCTCTCTCTCTCTCTCTTGTTGGGGAAACCCGGGCGGATTGTAGGGTGAAACGAAATGTTCAGAGGCCGGATGGCCGGAGGGCATGCAGGAGGCAATTCCAGCCGTCCTGCGAGGCGGCTAGACGAAGATCCGCACTTCCTTCAGCGCGCTTGCGTGCCGCGATTTGCCATCTCCGCTCTTCCGTCGAAGCGGGCGATGATCACCGTGGCGATGCCGAAGATCAGCAGCGCGCCCACGACCATCGCCACACTCCCGCGGAGATCCTCGGCGAGCAGCTTGATCCTGCCGTGCGTCGACGGACGACTCTGCGTTCGGCATTACAAGGTCCGAATCTTCAACGACAGTCCGATCAATACGAGCGCGACTCCGGCGAGGCCGAAGAGCAGCCCCCGGCGCCGATACGCCAGCTCATCCAGCGACTGCTGTCCCGCAATGAGCGCCGCCTCGGCATGCTGCAACGCTTCCTTCTGTTTCGCGCTCACTTCCGGCGTCGAGAACGAATGCACGAGGGTCTCGAGCTCGATCTGCGCGTCGACGGCACTGTCGAGCTCCGCGCGCGCCGTGCGGACTTCGACGCCGCCGCGCTGCGCGCCGAGGCGGATGCGCTCGGAGCGCGCGATCATGCTGGTGACGCTGCGCGTCGCGTCGAGGTACGCCTGCGCGTTCACGCGACCGGCGACATCGTCGGGACCGTGGCAGTCATCGCAACGCCGCACCGGAAGAGAGACATCTTTGCCCGTCGCCGGATCGCGATACGTGTAGTGCGTCTTGCCGATGCGGAACTTCTCGAAGAGTCGCGCGAACTCGGGGCGAAGTTTCGGCGTCGCGCCGGCACGGGTGTCCATGAGATGCGTCGGCAATTGCTGCACGCGATCGACGAGCCAGTCGAAGCGATCGTGTCCGCGCAGCTTCAGCCTGTCCGCGGTTTTCAACAGCTCACCGCGCAGCTCCCGATAGTGCTCGGCCTTCTTGCGCGGCTCGGCAATGCGCGCCGCGAGCGGTCCCACGCCTTCGTGACAGAACGCGCACGGCGTTTCCGGCAGGATGCCGAGCATGGCCACGGTCGGACGAACGACGCCGTGGTTCTCGTGACAGCTCACGCATTCGGTGAAGTGCGTCATGCGCAGCGACGAGCGGTTGTCGTCGTGGCACGTGCCGCATTCCGCGCCCGCCATCATCTCGTTGTGCTGCTGCCAGAGCTCGTGCTTTTTGCTTTTGCGGAACAGCTCCGCTTCGCGCGCATGGCATTGACCGCAGACGAAGCTCACGCTTTCGACACCGGGTGGCGTAGCGCCATGATTGCCGTGGCAGTCGTTGCATGTCGGCGCGGTGAGATCGTCTTTCTCGAGCAGCGCCTTCGCATGCACGCTCACGCGCCATCGCGCGTATTGATCGGTGTGCAGACCGTACGGCGACATCCGCTTCGCATCGGAATGACAGCGGCTGCAGGTCTCGGCGACATGCGTTGGATGCACCGGCGACTCGGCTTGTGTCCGGCGGCGGATGTCATGGACCGAGTGGCAGTCAATGCATGTGGCTACATTCGTGTCGCCGGCCTTCAATCGTTGTCCATGTTTGCTCGACCAATACTCCGTGACCTGGTCGACGCGCGCCGCGGGATTGAAACGTTTCATGAACTCGGCGGACGAATGACAGCGTCCGCAGAAGTCGGGGATCTGCGTGCGCGCCGGCGCGCCGCGATACGGATTCGCCGCGAATTTCGGATCCATCGCGCCGCCCGCATCCTCGGCGAGCTTCGGATCGGGATTGCCGCCATGGCAGTCGTGGCACGACAGGCCAACTTGTGAATGCACATCGGTGGCAAAGCTGTGCACCTTCGCACGGGCCTTGTCGTCGAAAAGCTCTCCACCATGGCAAGTGATGCACGATGTCGGCGGTGCCGCGAGGAGATGCCGCGCGCCGAACAGCAGCAGCATCAGCATTGCCTTGCGCGGTCCGCGCGTGATGAACGCGAGCAGCAGGAGCAGCAACGCTGCGACGCCGACTATGTACAGCGGTACGAGCGAGTTGTATCCCCAGCACGTCATCGCGATGATGGCGCCGAGGGCGACTCCGCCGGCGAGACTCCACATTGGACTGCGTCCTTTGCGCGCTGCACCGCGATCCAGGAATGGCACGAGCAGCAGGACGAGTCCACCGAGACCGAAGAGAGCAATCGGAATGAATTCGTACTCGATGCCGAAGATCTCGCCGCCCGGGACGAGCTTCAGCGTCTGGAACATGAAGATGAAGTACCACTCGGGACGGATGTCCTCGTACGCGGGCGCGAAGAGATCGGCCTTCTCACCGAGCTCCCACGGAAACAGCGCCGCAAGCGCGGCGAGCACGCCGAGCGCGAAGACCCATCCGGAGAGATCACGCAACGCGAAGTGCGGGAAGAATTTCATCGGCGGCCTGCGCTTCGCTTCCTCTTCGCAGGCGGGCGGCACGCTCATCCCCTTCGTCTGCACGAGCACGAGATGAATGCCGAGAAACACGAGCGTGATCGCCGGCAGAACGGCGACATGCCATCCGTAGAAACGCGCCAGCGTCGCGCCGCTCACACGATCGCCGCCGCGCAGAAAGCGAAGCGTCCACTCGCCGATGAACGGCGTCACGCCGGCGACGTCGGTGCCCACTTTCGTCGCGAAAAATGCGAGCTGATTCCACGGCAGCAGGTATCCGGAAAATCCGAATCCGAGAATGAGGAATAGCAGTACGACGCCGGTGATCCACGTGGCCTCGCGCGGCGGCCGGTAGGCCTTCATGAAGTAGACGCTCACGAGGTGAAACGCGGCGAACAGCACCATCAGATTCGCCGACCACGAATGGATCGAGCGGATCAGCCATCCGAACGGCACGGTGGTCATGATCAGCTCGATGGACTCGAACGCCTCGTCGGCGCTCGGGCGGTAGTAGAGCATCAGCATGACGCCCGTCATGACCTGGATGAGAAAGAAGAACAGCGTCATGCCGCCGAGGTAGTAGAAGACGGTGTAGCGGTGCATCGGCACCGTCTTGTGCAGGGCCAGCTCACTGACTTTGGCCGTGCCGAAACGATCGTCCATCCACGCGGCGACGCGAGATCTGATGTCGCTCATGGCGTTACGCCTTCGAGACGATGATCGTGGCGGGTCCGGAGCCCTTCGCCACGAGGTTGACTTTGTACGGAGTGAGCGGGCGCGGAGGCGGTCCGGCCACGTTGCGCCCCTGCAGGTCGTACGCGCCACCGTGGCAGTTGCACCAGATGCGGTTGCGCTCCTTCTGGAAGCCGACGATGCAGTCGAGATGCGTGCAGGTCGCGGACATCGCGTAGAACTTGTCGTCGGCGGCGCGGATGAGAATCACCGGCTCGGCACCGAAGCGCACGATCTTGAATCCCTTTTCGCGCAGCACGGGATCGCTGACATCCCCCGCCTCGACCTCATTCGTGCTCGCCTCGGCGATCCGCGGAGGCGTGACGTAACGCAGGATCGGATAGAGGACCGCCGCCACGAGTGCACCGAAGGAAGTGCCGAGGAACCAATTCAGCAGGCGGCGGCCGAAGGGTCGCGCTTCGTTCATCGGCTCACCTACTTCTTCGCGAATGTGCGGATGTGGGAGGCGAGCGCCTTGATCTCGTCGGCGGAGAGCTTGCCGCCGAACGCCGTCATCTTCCCCTTGCCCTTGGTGATGATGTCGATCAGCTGTGCATCGGTTTGTTTCTGCACGGCATCGGAGGCGAAGGGCTTGATGCCCATCTTCTTCCCGACGGCGGTGTCGCCGTTGCCCGTGGCACCGTGACACATCGCACACTTCGTTTTGTACAGCGCGGCGGTGTCGGCATACGTCGGGACGGCAATCGCGAGGATGATCAGAAAGATGGTGGAACGCATCGTGTCCTCCTTCGTGTGACAGATGCGTTCAATCTAGCGACGCGCTGAACCGAGGATGGGTGCGAACCGTCACCGCTGTTCGCGGCGCACGTCACATGCGGCGTTCCTATACGAAGATGCGCACTTCCTTCAGCTCGCGAACTTTGTCGCGCAGCTCGGCAGCGCGCTCGAAGTCGAGATTCTTCGCGGCGTCTTTCATTTCTTTCGTGAGCCGCGTGATGGCTTTGTCGATGTCCTCGCCTTCTCCGATGTCGAGGTTTGCTTTGCGCTGGCCCGGGATCGTCACGTCGAAGTAGTCGAGGTTCGCCATCTTCACGAGATCGGAATCGATCGCTTTGATGATCGTCGCGGGCTCGATGCCGTGGTCCTCGTTGTACTTCTGCTGAATCGCGCGGCGGCGGTTCGTCTCGTCGATCGCGTAGCGCAGCGAGTCCGTGATCTTGTCGGCGTAGAGAATCGCGACGCCGTTGAGATTGCGCGCCGCGCGGCCGATCGTCTGGATCAGCGACGTTTGCGAGCGCAGGAATCCTTCCTTGTCTGCATCGAGAATCGCGACCGCCGAGCACTCCGGAATGTCGAGGCCTTCGCGCAGCAGGTTGATGCCGACGAGCACGTCGTACACGCCGATGCGGAAGTCGCGCAGGATGGCGATGCGCTCGAGCGTCTCGACATCCGAGTGAAGGTAATTCACTTTGATGCCGAGCTCCATCAAGTACCGCGTCAAATCCTCGGACATCCGTTTCGTCAGCGTCGTCACCATGACGCGCTCCGACTTCGCAACGCGTTCGCGGATCACGCCGATCAGATCGTCGACCTGCCCCTTCACCGGCCTGATCACGATCTGCGGATCGAGCAGCCCCGTCGGGCGAATCACCTGCTCGACGTAGAGACCGCCCGTCTTCTCGAGCTCGAACGGCCCCGGCGTTGCCGACACGTAGATGATCTGATCGAGCTTCGTCTCGAACTCGGCAAACGACAGCGGGCGATTGTCGATCGCACTCGGCAAACGGAAGCCGTATTCGACGAGCGTTTCCTTGCGCGCGCGATCGCCGCCCCACATCGCGCGCACCTGCGGAATCGTCTGATGCGATTCGTCGACGACGAGCAGAAAGTCCTTCGGGAAGTAGTCGATGAGCGTCGGCGGCGGCTCCCCTTTTTCGCGTCCGCTGAGATGGCGCGAGTAATTCTCGATGCCGTTGCAGTAGCCGAGCTCCGCGATCATCTCGAGATCGAAGAGCGTGCGCTGCGAAAGACGCTGCGCTTCGAGCAGACGATCGTTCGCGCGCAGCTCCGTGACACGCTCATCGAGCTCGGTGCGGATGTTCTCCATCGCCTGCATCAGACGCTCGCGCGGCGTGACGTAGTGCGTGCGCGGATAGATCGCGAGGCGGTCGTACTCGCGGCCCGACGTGCGTCCGGTGATCGGATCGATGCGCGTCATCTTGTCGATCTCGTCGCCGAAGAACTCGATGCGCACCGCGTCGTCTTCGTATGCGGGCCACAACTCGAGCACGTCGCCGCGCACGCGGAACTGGCCGCGCGCGAGATCGTACGGCGTGCGCTCGTACTGCATCTCCGTCAGCCGGCGCAGGTACTGCGTCATCGGCTTCTCAGTGCCGCGCTCGAAGAACAGCAGCATGCCGAAGTAGAGATCGGGATCGCCGATGCCGTAGATGCACGACACCGACGCGACGATGATCACGTCGCGTCGCTCGAAGATCGCTTTCGTCGCGGAGAGCCGCAGTTTGTCGATCTCATCGTTCTTCGTCATTTCCTTCTCGATGTAGAGATCGTTCTGCGGGATGTACGCCTCGGGCTGGTAGTAGTCGTAATACGAAACGAAGTACTCGACGCGATTCTCGGGAAAGAAGTTCTTGAACTCCTGGTAGAGCTGCGCGGCGAGCGTTTTGTTGTGGCTGAGGACGAGCGTCGGGCGATTGATCGCTTCGATCACCTTCGCGACCGTGAACGTTTTTCCGGAGCCGGTGACGCCGAGGAGGACCTGGTGGCGGTTGCGCTGCTGGATGCTGTCGACGAGCTGGCGGATCGCTTCCGGTTGATCGCCTTGCGGCTCGAACGTGGAGATGATCTGGAAGCGGCTCATGATGAATTGTTGTCGGTAATCAGTGATCGGTGATCGGTGAGGCTTCGCGCTCGGACGGTACCGCCTCGATCACCGATCACCGATCACTGCCATTCGCTTTACTCGCGAGCTTCGTCAGCGTCGCAATCTCGTTCTTGTCCGCCTGCTTGTCCTCTCCGACAAGGAGAATCGTTTGCAGAATCGGTTGCACGCGCACGACCGGCACTTTGCCGGTCTTGATGTTCGTGCGCAGCGTCTTCATCTCTTCCTCGAATGCAACCTTCTCTCTTGGCGTGACGTCGTCTGCGTACATCGCTTTGATCTCGTCCGTGCTCGAGACCAGGGCGAAATCGAGCAGAATCGGAAATCCTTCGCCGGCGAAGAAGATGCCGAGGACAAAAATCACAAGGAGTGCGAAGAGCGAGACTCCTCCGCACCCGAACGGCACCCATCGCGGAAAGAACGCGACCGGCGGTGTCGAGTAATAGTCGGCAGGAAGTCGAAATGCGCTCGCGTTTTCGAAGTTTTCAGTGGGCATCGAGCGGGGAAAATGTATCATGGCCACCGATTCGTCCTGCGGCTCTACACCTAGAAGGAAGTTCTCTCCATATGGCTCAGCTGTCGAAAGTTACCGTACTGATCCTCGATGACAATCCGCTCGTGCTGAAGCTCGGCCGCGCGCTGCTCGAGCGCGAAGGATGCACCGTGCTCACCGCATCGAGCTGGATCGAGTTCAATCACGTCCTCGCCGGCAACACGCCCGACATCATCTTCCTCGACGTCAACCTGCCGAGCATCAAAGGCAATCGCCTCAGCGAAGTGTTGAAGTCGCAGTCGAACAAGAAAGACATCCCGATCGTCCTGATCTCCGACCTCCCCGAGCGCTCGCTGGAAGAAATGTTCCCGAGCTCCGGCGCGAACGCGTGGATGCGCAAGCCGCTGACGCGCGACAAGATGGTCGACATGATCAACCGCTACGTGGTGTAGTTTTGGAGTGCGGTGACGAAGTCACCGCTTTCTGATCCGGATCACAAAGCGGTGGCTTCGCCGCCGTAGTCTAACAACGATCGCCCGCGTTCCGGAATTGTGGGTGTGGAAATCCACCGACCCGGCACTCCCTATGTACGGCACTGACTGAGAAGCCTGACTGGGGAGAAGAA
>Ga0307468_100000387_pt1 | contig 10767 bp, 1 predicted proteins | sample atmdna_FD_203085 | JGI IMG/M metagenome (GOLD analysis project Ga0307468, IMG submission 203085) | Hardwood forest soil microbial communities from Morgan-Monroe State Forest, Indiana, United States - atmos_gases AM2C_05 | ecosystem: Environmental > Terrestrial > Soil > Temperate forest > Bulk...
GGCGCCCCCCCCCGCCGCCCGGATACAGCACGTCTCTAAGATCCACCCCCAGGATCGGCTTCAGCACCTCCGCACACCGGTCCACCGTCTCGCGGAAGACCCGCTCCGAGCGGTAGAGCCCGAGCCCCATGTCCACGTGGTGGTCGCCCAGCCCGGGGAAGAGAAAGGCGGCCGGACGGCCGGCGCTGTGGTGGTGGGTGAAGACCCGCTCCGGGTTCCGGCCTTCGAGCGCCGCGACCGCGTCCTCGATCCCCTGGCAGACCACGATGCGGCGCCAGGGGAAGGCGCGGCGGCCCACCTGGAGGGTATAGGCGACGTCCGGTAGATCGGTATCGGACAGCCCCTTCAGTCGCCCGGCGAGGTTCGCCGTCATCGTGTCGAGCGCCGTCTCGGTGCGGGCCGACAGCACCAGGAGCTGCCACGGCCGCGACGGCGCGGCCGCGACCGGCGCCGGCGGCTCCTCCAGGATGACGTGCGCGTTGGTGCTGCCGATGCCGAACGAGCTGACGCCGGCGCGGCGCGGGCCGTCGCCGGCCTCCCACTCGCGCAGCGCGGCGTTGACGTAGAACGGGCTGTTCTCGAAGTCTATCTTCGGGTTGGCCTTCTGGAAGTGGAGGCTCGGCGGCAGCACCTTGCGCTCCAGCGCCATCGCCGTCTTGATCAGCCCGGCGACGCCGGCCGCGGTCTCCAGGTGGCCGATATTGGTCTTGATCGAGCCGACGGCGCAGAAGCCTTTGCGCGGCGTCGAGGCGCGGAACGCCTCGGTGAGCGCCAGCATCTCGATCGAGTCGCCGAGGTCGGTCGCGGTGCCGTGGGCCTCGACGTAGGAGATGGTATCCGCGTCCACGCCGGCGGCGGCCATGGCCTCGATCAGAACGTCGGTCTGCCCTTCGACGCCGGGTGCCGTGTAGCTCGCCTTGAGCGAGCCGTCGTTGTTGGTGGCCGAGCCGCGGACGAGCGCATAGACGTGGTCGCCATCGGCGATCGCGTCCTCCAGCCGCTTCAAGAGCACCGCGCCCGCGCCGTTGCCGAAGTTGCTCCCCTGCGCCTGCTCGTCGAACGTGCGGCAGCTGCCGTCCGGCGACAGGATGCCCCCCTTCTGGTAGGCGTAGCCCCGCCGGTACGGGATGTTGACCGCAGCGCCGCCGGCCACCGCCATGCGGCATTCGTCGAGCTGCAGGCTCTGGCAGGCGAGATGGACCGCCACCAGCGACGTCGAGCAGGCGGTGTGCAGCGCATAGCTCGGCCCGCGCAGGTTGAACTTGTACGAGACCCGCGTCGCCATCGCCGCCAGGTCGTTCCCCAGCGCGATCTGGAAGCTGTCCAGCGTGCGGAAGAAGTCGCGGTTCGAGAACAGGCTGAGCAGATAGGTGTTGGTCTTGGCGCCAGTGAAGACGCCGACCCGGCCGCCGTAGGCCTCGGGGTCGTAGCCCGCCTGCTCGAAGACCTCCCACGCGCACTCCAGGAACAGCCGGTGCTGCGGGTCCATGAGCTTGGCTTCGAGCGGCGTGTAGCCGAAGAAGGCGGGGTCGAACCACTCGACGTTGTCGACCAGCGAGGCGCGGCGGACGTAGCGCGGATCGTGGATCAACTTCGGATCGACGCCGGCGGCGATCAGCTCCTCGTCGGTGAGGACGGTCAGCGACTCGACGCCGCCGACGAGGTTGCGCCAGAGCTCCTCGATCGTCGAGGCGCCGGGGAACCGGCACGCCATGCCGATGATGGCGATCTCGGAGCCGTCGTACCGGGTATCAGGGGACTCAGCCATTTCTCAGCTTACCTCGCTCTTCTTCATCGAACGCCGGCGCTCCAGGAACTGTTTCCGCCGGTCCATGCTCTCGCGGCGCTCTTCGAGCTGCGCCGCCCGCTGCTCCGTTGCCGAGCCCTCGTCCGCCAGCAGCTTGGCGAGTGCGCGGATGGTCAATCCCTGGTAGAGGCGCGCGACCGGCAGCTCGATGCCCAACTCCTCCTTGAGCCGCGTCACCACCTGGATGGCGACGAAGGAGTCGCCGCCCAGCTCGAAGAAGTTGTCGTGCACGCCGATCTGCTCGAACCCGAGGGTGCGCTGCCAGACGCCGGCGATCCGCTGCTCCATCTCGCCTTCGGGAGCCACGTAGGGGGTCTGGAGCGGGCGCGGATGGAGGGCGACAGGGGCCGCGTCCGCCATCCGGACGCTGCGGCCGCGCAGGGCGGCGATGCGCTCGCGGCGCTGCGCCAGACGGGCGCCGAGGTCGCCGGTCGAGACCAGCACCTGGTCCACCTCCGGCATGGCGAGGACACGCCGGAACGCCTCCTCGCCTTCACGCGGCGTCATCGCCAGCTCCGCCAGATCCTCGCGCACGGCGAGGATCTGCTCGGCCTCGTCCTCGAACTGCCAGACGTCCCAGCCGACCGACCGCCAAGGGGTGCCGTCGGCGCGCCGGTTGTGCTCGCGCACGAAGGCGTCCATGAAGAGGTTGGCCGCGGTATAGGCACCGTAGGCGACGCCGCCCAGCACCGAGGCGAGCGACGACAGCACGACGCAGAAGTCGAGGTCGCGGCCGGCGAGCACCCGCTCCAGCACATAGAGCGCATGCGCCTTGGGTCGGAAGTGCCAGCCGCTCTCTTCGGGACCCAGCTCGGCGAGGACGCGGAACGTGCGCTCCCCCTGCGTGCTCGCGGCGTGGATGACGCCGTGCAGCGGTCCGAAACGGGCTTCGGCTTCGGCCAGAGCGCGCCTCATTTCCTCCTCGTCGCCGGGATCGGCCTGGATCGTCAGTACGTCGGCCCCTAGTTCCTTCAGCGCTTGAACGCGGCCGTCCCCCTCACCTCCATCCTGCATCAGCACCAGCCGGGCGCGCGCCTCGCGGGCGAGCCAGCGGGCCAGGGCATAGCCGTTGCCTTCGAGGCCGCCGGTCAGCAGGTAGACGCCGCCTTCGCGCAACGGCGCGGCGGCGCCGCCCTCCAGACGGACCGGCTGGTGGTCGGGAATCCAGCGCTCTCGGCCGCGCAGGGCGACGAGATCGTCGTCCCCCTGCCCGACCGCTTCGGCGACGACGCGGTCGAACAAGGCCGCCTCGCGCGCACCGGGCTCAGTCAAAGAGATATCGACGGCGCGGCAGACGACGTGCGGCATCTCCTGCGGCAGCACGCGGACGAGCCCGAGAAGGGTGGCCTTCTCCGGCCGCGTCGCCTCGGCCGCAGTGACGGCGGCGAGGCCGTCGGCGACCACGGTCAGACTGACCGGGCCGCTCTGCCGGCCGAGCGCGCGGGCCACGGTGAGGAGCGAATGGAAGCCCAGCTCCTGCGCCGTTTCGAAGCCGGCGGGATCGTCGGCCGGCGGCAGGTCCCAGCCGAGCGCCCAGGCGTGGACCACGGCGTCGGCTTTCAGATCGGCGAGCCGCGCCGCCACATCCTCGCCCGGATGGACCACAGTCACCTCGCGCCCGCCGAGCGCCAGCCGCTCGGCCAGACGGGCGGACGGCCCCGACGGATGCGCCAGCACCAGCCAGCGCCGCGGCGCCTCGTCACCCCCCTGGATAGCGGCCGGCGGCAGCGCCGGCTTCCAGGACGGCAGGTGGAACCAGGTGGCGAGATCGGTCGCCTTGGTGGGCGTGCCTGGGGCGGCCGACCCGGAGGACATTGCGGCGAGCGCCTTGGGCTCGATCCAGTAGCGCTGGCGCTCGAACGGATAGGCCGGCAGCGGCACGCGCAGGCGGCGCTGGCCGGCGTAGAAGAGCTTCCAGTCGATCTCCAGACCGGCGAGCCAGAGGCGGCCCAGCGTCTCCAGCAGCAGGCGCAGGTCCGAGCCCTCGTCCTGCGGGTGGCGCATCGACGCGAGCACCGGCTGGCCGCTCCCCGGAGATCGGCCGGGATGCCGCGAGGCGAGCGTCGCGAGCGTGCGCCCCGGACCGACTTCCAGGAGGATGCGGCGCGGGTCGCGCAGCAGCTCTGCGACGCCGGCGGCGAAGCGCACCGGCTGGCGGAGGTGGCGCGCCCAGTACGCCGGATCGGTCGCCTGCTCGGGCGCGATCCAGGTGCCGGTGACGTCGGAGACGAACGGGATCTGCGGCGCCTTGAGCTTGAGCTTCGCCACCTCGGCGGTGAACGGCGCGAGCACCGGTTCCATCATCGCCGAGTGGAAGGCGTGCGAGGTGTGGAGCCGCCGGCTCTCGACGCCGCGCGCCGCGAGCGTCCGCTCCAGCTCTTCGATGGCTTCGAAAGGCCCGGAGACCACCGCGCGCGACGGCTCGTTGACCGCCGCGATCGAGGTCTGCGAGCCGAGCAGCGGCACCAGCTCCCCCTCGGGCAGCGGCACCGACAGCATGGCGCCGGCGGGCAGCCCCTGGATCAGCCGGCCGCGCGCCACGACCAGCGCCAGCGCGTCGGGCAGCTCGAACACGCCGGCCAGACAGGCCGCCACGTACTCGCCGATGCTATGCCCCAGCATGGCCGCCGGCCGCACGCCCCAGCTCATCCAGAGCCTGGCGAGCGCGTACTCGATCGTGAACAGGGCCGGCTGGGTGAACGCGGTCTGCTCCAGTCGGGCGGCCGCGTCCTCGCCTCCCGCATACAGCACCTCCCGCAGGTCCAGCCCCAGCCGCGGCTTGAGCAGCTCGGCGCAGCGGTCCACCTCCTGGCGGAAAACCGGCTCGGTCTCATACAGCTCGCGCCCCATGCCGGGGTATTGCGAGCCCTGGCCCGAGAACAGGAAGACCACCGGCCGGTCGCGCGCGTCTTCGGCGTCGGCCGCGGTCAGGACGCGCGCCGGATCGGCCAGCATCTCCAGCGCCTCGGCGCGGTCGCGGCAGACCAGGGCGCGGCGGTGGCGGAACACCGAGCGGCCGGCCGCCAGCGTCCAGGTGACGTCAGCCAGGGGCGCCACAGCGCTCTCGTCCTCTTCCAGCCCCTCTAGACGGCTGCGCAGGTTCTCCGTCGCCGTCTCCAGCGCCGCGTCGCTGCGGGCGGACAACAGGAGGAGCTGCCAGGGCCGCGCGGCGCCGGACGGCTCGGGCGCGGGCGCCTCTTCGAGCACCACGTGGGCGTTGGTGCCGCCGACGCCGAACGAGCTGACACCGGCGCGGCGCGGCGCGCCATCCGTCTCCCAATCCCGTAGCGCGGTGTTGACGAAGAACGGGCTGGCCGCGAAGTCGATCGCCGGATTGGGCTTCTCGTAGTTGAGGCTCGGCGGGATCTCGCGGTTCTCGAGCGCCAGCACGGTCTTGATGAAGCCGGCGATGCCGGCCGCGGCGTCGAGGTGGCCGACGTTGCTCTTGATCGAGCCGAGGGCGCAGAAGCCGGTCTCCTCAGTGCTCTCGCGGAAGACCTTGGTCAGCGCCGTGACCTCGATCGGATCGCCCAGCGAGGTGCCGGTGCCGTGCGCTTCGATATAGCGGATCGTCTCGACGTCCACGCCGGCCATGGCGTGCGCCGCGGCGATGACGCCGGCCTGGCCCTCGACGCTCGGCGCGGTGTAGCTGACCTTGAGCGAGCCGTCGTTGTTGATCGCCGAGCCCTTGATCACAGCGCGGACGCGGTCGCCGTCTTCGATGGCCTCGGCGAGCCGCTTCAACACCACGACGCCGACGCCGCTGCCAAAGATCGTGCCGGCGGCCCGGGCGTCAAACGAGCGGCAATGGCCGTCCGGCGAGGCGAGACCGCCCTCGTGGAAGAAGTAGCCTTCGACTTGCGGCACCTTCACCGTGACGCCGCCGACCAGCGCCATGTCGCACTCGTAGTTGAGCAGCGACAGGCAGGCGAGGTGGACCGCCACCAGCGACGTCGAGCAGCTGGTCTGGACGACGATGCTCGGGCCCTTGAGGTTCAGCTTGTAGCTGACCCGGGTCGGCATGAAGTCCTTGTCGTTGGTGATGAACACCTGGAACCCGCCGCCGCCGTCGAACAGCTGGCGGTTCGAGGTGAGGTTGGAGAGCAGGTAGGTGTTCCAGGCCACGCCGGCGTAGACGCCGATCAACCCGTCGTAGCGGTCGGGGACGTAGCCCGCGTCTTCCAGCGCCGCCCAGGCGTGCTCCAGGAAGAGGCGCTGCTGCGGGTCCATGATCTCGGCCTCGCGGGCGTTGTAGCCGAAGAACGGCGCGTCGAAGAGGTCGACCCCTTCGAGCACGCTCCCCGCCTTGACGTAGCGCGGGTGCTCGTACTGCTCGCGCGGCACGCCGGCCGCGGCCAGCTCCTCGTCGGAGAAGAAGGTGACCGCCTCGACGCCGTCGCGCAGGTTGCGCCACAGCTCCGCGAGGTCGCGAGCGCGCGGGAAGCGGCCCGACATACCGATCACGGCCACGTCGCGGTCACTGCGATCGTTGCGATCGTTGCGGCCTTCGCCGGTCTCCAGGTCTTCGGGCTCGCTCATCGTCTCCTCTTCCGGGCCGCCGCGTTCTGCAGGGCCTGCTTCTTCTTCTCCGCGCGGCTGCGGGTCTGCTGGAACACCGACACGGTGCCGCCGGGGCCTGACGCCGGCTTGAGATAGCGCGCCAGCGCGGCGACCGTGGGAGCCTCGAAGATGCTCACGGTCGGCAGGTCCACGTGCAGACGCTTCTTGAGCTCGGTCACGAGCTGGATGCCCGTCAGCGACGTGCCGCCGAGCTCGAAGAAGTTGTCGTGGACCCCGACCCGCTCGATACCCAACACCCGCTCCCAGACTTCGGCGACCTGACGCTCGAAGTCGTCTGTGGGAGCGGTGTAGGCGCTGCTGACCTCCGGACGGGCATGCGGGGCGGACGGCGCCGTGAGCTTTCCGAGCTCTTCGGCCAGACGCGACCGGGTGAGTGCCGCTACGTCTTCAATAACCGCCTCGAGATCGCGTGTCGAGACGACGACGTGAGGCACCCCACCCTCGCGCAGCACACGCAGGAAGGCCTCTCTTCCTTGGTGCGGCGAGATGCCCTCACCGAGACGCTTCTCTGTCACACCGCTGTCATCGAAGCCTGGCAGCCGCAGGTTTCCCTTGACGTCGTCCGCAGGGGCCCGCAGTTGGACCGCGGCCGAGTCGCTCACCCGGCGCATGGAGAAGCCCTCGATCTCGGCCAGCTCGCGGCCGTCCTCGTCGAGCAGGGTGATGTCGCAGGTGATCGTCTCTCCGCCGCTTCCCCTCAGCCGGAAGTGGCTGTAGCCGCGGCGGGTGAGCGGCGCGTGCAGGCGCAGGCTCTCGTAGGTGAGCGGCAGGAAGTTGCCCTCGGCCAGGAACTGCACCGCGCCCGCCGCGACGTCGAGCAGCGCCGGATGCAGCTCGTAGCGCCCGAGGTCGGCCGCGAAGTCCTCGTCCAGCTCCAGCACCGCCAGACTCTCGCCGTCGCCTACCCGGAGGCTCTTGAGGCTCTGCCAGCGCGGTCCGGTCACCAGGAAGCCGGCCCGCCGCGCGCCGATCACGTCCTCGACCGTGACCTCGCGGGTGTCTTTAGGGGTGCCAAGCAGCCCGGCGACGTCGCGCCGGACAGGCTCGGCCGCCTCGCGGGTGTCGATGCGGCCGCGGGCGTGCTCCAGCCAGAGCGCCTCGCCGGCCTCGACGCCGGTCTTGCTGACGACGCGGAAGGTAAAGCCGTCGCCGTCCTTCTCCAGCAGGGTCAGCACCTCGCGCGTCTGCCCGGCGTCCAGCGCCAGCGGCGCCAGGAAGACCACTTCGCGCAGCTCGACCCCCCGGCCCTGTGCTCTCTTCGCGAACGCCGCCCGCGCCATCTCCAGATAGGTCGTGCCCGGTACCGTCGGCCGGCCGGCGATCCAGTGCTCGGAGAGCACCCAGTGCTTCTCCGGGCTGAGCGTCGTCCTATAGACCTCGCGCTCCGGCGTCTCGACGAGGCAGGCGTCGAGCAGCGGATGCTCCGGCGCCGTCCCGCCACCCCAGAGCGCCAGCGGCGAAGACGAGCGCGCCGCCATGCCGACCTCTTCCCAGCGGTCCCAGGCGATCGCGGCGGTGAACCGGCCGCGCCGGGCGCCGCGCCAGCCCGCCTGCGCCCAGGCGTCGAGGAAGGCGTTGGCCGCCGCGTAGTCGCTCTGGCCGAAGCCGCCGATGGCGGCGTTGATCGACGAGCAGAGGACGACGAAATCGAGGTCGCGGCCGGCGAGCGCCGCGTCGAGCGCCAGCGTGCCCTGGACCTTGGGCGCCATCACCCGCCACGCCGCCTCGGGCGTCTTCAGATGGACGATGCCGCCGCCCGGCACGCCCGCGGCGTGGACCACGCCGTGGAGGGCGCCGAAGCGCTCCTCGGCAAAGAGCACCGCGGATGCCATCGCCTCCGGGTCGGTGACGTCGGCGGCGAAGGTCTCGACCTCGGCGCCTATGGCCTCCAACGACCGCCGCGTCTCGTCGGGCAGCACCGCCCGGCGGCCGGTCAGCACCAGCTTCGCCCGCACGCGGCCGGCCAGTTCCTCGGCGAGCGCCAGACCGAGCCCGCCGAGGCCGCCGGTGATCAGGTAGACGCCGCCCTCGCGCAGCCGCGAGAACGGCTCGCTGCGGCCTTCGAGACGCGCCGGGCCGAAGCCCCGCACCCAGCGCTCGCCGCCGCGGAAGGCGACCACCGACTCGGCCGGCCGCACCGCCGGCGCCGCCATCTCGGCCAGCAGGTCATCGAGGAGGTCGTCCTCCTCCAGGCTCCCCGGCGCGGGCAGCGCCAAGTCGAGGCTCTGGAGCGACAGGTTCGGCACCTCCTGGGGGATCACCGCGACCGGACCGAGCAGCAGCGCCTTCTCCGGATGCGTCACCCGCTCGCCGGTCACCCGTTGCAGGCCGTTCGAGAGCACGCCGATCCGCACCGCTTCGCCGGACGCCGAGCGCTCCAGCGCCTGCGCCAGGGAGACCAGACTGTCGAAGGCGTGGAGGCGCGCCGAGTCGAGCCGGTCGAGGGCCGTACCGCCCGGGGCCGTCAGGTTCAGCGCGTGAACGATGCGCCGTGGGACCGCATCCCATGTCTCCGGCAGAGACGTGGCGAGCGCCACCTGGCAGCCGGCCTCCCGCAACCGCTCGGCGAGCCGCGCCATCAGCGCCTCGCCGGGGCCCCCCACCCGATCGCCGGTCAGCAGCAGCCAGCGGGAGGCGGACTCCGGCGCCGCGAAGCGCGGCAGCGGCGCGGTCTGGCGCCAGACCGGCGCGTAGAACCAGTCGGCGATGTCGTCCTTGCGCGCCAGGCGGTCGGCGGGCGCGGGGGCGAGCCGTTGCTTCGGCTCCAGCCAGTAGCGCTGGCGCTCGAACGGGTAGGTCGGCAGCGGCACCCGGCGGCGGCGCTCGCCGGACCAGAATCCGGTCCAGTCGACCACGACACCCGAAAGCCAGAGCCGCCCCAGGGCGCGCAGTATCAGGGCGCTGTCCGGCTGCGGGTCGCGCGGGTGGCGCAGCGACGAGACGATGGTCCGTCCGGGCCCGGCCTGCCGTGCCAGTGTCGCCAGCGTATGGCCGGGGCCGACCTCCAGCAGTACGCGGTCGGAGTCGGCGAGCAGCGTCCGCACGCCGTCGGCGAAACGCACCGCGCCGCGCAGGTGGCGGCTCCAGTAGCCGGGGTCCGTCGCGTCCTCGGGCGTGATCCAGGTGCCGGTGAGGTTCGACACCCAGGGCAGGCGGGGCGTCGCGCGGTGGACCCTGGCGACCTCGGCGGTAAAGGCGTCGAGGATCGGGTCCATCATCGCCGAGTGGAAGGCGTGCGAGGTGTGGAGCCGGCGCACGCGCACGCCGAGCCCGGCGAGCCGTCCCTCCAGCTCCGCGACCGCCTCCTCGGGACCCGAGACCACACAGGAAGACGGCCCGTTGACCGCGGCGAGCGACAGCCCAGGGCCCAGATAGGGCGCGATCTCGGCCTCATGCAAATCGACGCCGAGCATGGCGCCGGCCGGCAGCGACTGCATCAGCCGGCCGCGTGCCGCGACCAGGGCGAGCGCGTCGGCCAGCTCGAAGACGCCGGCCAGGCAGGCCGCCACGTACTCGCCGATGCTGTGGCCGAGCATCGCCGCCGGCTGGATGCCCCAGCTCATCCACAGACGCGCCAGGGCGTACTCGATTGCGAACAGCACCGGCTGGGTGAGCGCCGTCTGGTCGAGCCGCCGCTCCGCCTCCTCTTGAGAAAGACCGGAATGGAAAAGATCGGGATATAGGACCTCGCGCAGGTCGAGCCCCAGATGCGGAGCCAGCAACTCGGCGCAGACATCCAGCTCGTGGCGGAACACCGGCTCGGTCTCGTACAGCTCGCGCCCCATGCCGGGGTACTGCGAGCCCTGGCCCGAGAACAAGAAAGCGGCCGAGCGGTCCCCCGGCTCCTGCTGGCCGGTGATCCAGCGCTCCGGGTCGGCGAGGGCGGCGAGCGCGTCCTCCCGGTCGCGGCAGACCACGGCGCGGCGGTGCGCGAACGGCTTCCGCCCCAGACTCAGCGTATACGCGGCGTCCGCCAGCGGCAGCTCCGGCTCCTCCGCCAGGTGCTTCGCGAGGTTGCGGGTGGCGGCGTCGAGCGCCGCGGGCGTGCGCGCCGACAGCGCCAGGACCTGCCAGGGGCGGGACGGTCCGGTCGGCTCGCTGGCGGCGGGGGGCGCCTCCTCCAGCACCACGTGCGCGTTGGTGCCGCCGATGCCGAACGAGCTCACCCCGGCGCGGCGCGGGCCGCCGCCGGCCGGCCACTCGGCGAGCGCGGCGTTGACGTAGAACGGGCTCGCCGCGAAGTCGATCTTCGGGTTGGGCGCGCGGTAGTGGAGCGACGGCGGCAGCTCGCCGTGCTTCATCGCCTGGACGGTCTTGATCAGCCCCGCGACGCCGGCCGCGGTGTCGAGGTGGCCGATGTTGGTCTTGACCGAGCCCAG
>Ga0307468_100000388_pt1 | contig 10759 bp, 9 predicted proteins | sample atmdna_FD_203085 | JGI IMG/M metagenome (GOLD analysis project Ga0307468, IMG submission 203085) | Hardwood forest soil microbial communities from Morgan-Monroe State Forest, Indiana, United States - atmos_gases AM2C_05 | ecosystem: Environmental > Terrestrial > Soil > Temperate forest > Bulk...
AGCACATCCCAGGCGGAACAGAATCCGGCTTATAGGTCTTCTCCACCGCGCTTTTTTTATCGCTCGGCGGAGCTCCGCTTCCGTCACGTTCCCTGCGAACTGCTCGACCTCGTCGAGCAGAACGACGGGAATCCTTGTCCCATACCGCTCCATCAGGACCCTGTCGCCTTCGATCGACACTTTGCTCGCTTCGATGTGCAGCTCTGACTGAAGATGAATTGCAATTCTGTAGACGACATGACAGAGATGGCAGTCTTCACGAGACAGGATGGTGACACGGATGGGCATGCTCATGGAGGCGCGATCCGAGCCAGAGATTCGGAACGTAGAGGGTATCATGTGGGGGGACAGCCTGTCAGGATGGAGACTTCGAGACCGGCGCTACTATTGACGGGTAGAAACACGGGTGATAGGATCACGCATCTTTCTCCCGATATATCAGAATGTTCTGAGTGATCAATGGGGTTGTGTCTGGTCCGTCGGGACGAGACATAGCCTATCGCATTATCATGATTTCTTTACCAGATTTTCTTTGGTAGTACGGATGGAGGCGCTGTCATGAAGCTCACAGGTGCTGAGATACTCATCGAGTGTCTCAAACGGGAAGGCGTCAAGACAATTTTTGCGCTTCCTGGTGGAGTTGTCCTGAAAATCTTCGACATCCTTCATCAGCAGAAGGATATTGAAGTGGTTCTTACTCGCCATGAGCAGGGCGCAGGCCATATGGCAGAAGGTTATGCCAAGGCGACCGGTAAAGCCGGGGTGTGCCTTGTGACCTCGGGCCCCGGCATGACGAACGTGATCACGGCGTTGGCGGATGCCTACATGGACTCCGTGCCGGTGGTCTGTTTTAGTGGACAAGTTCCCACCAGCTTAATTGGGAATGATGCATTTCAAGAAGCAGATAATGTGGGATTGAGTCGTCCCTGCACCAAATACAATTTCCTGGTGAAAGACGTAAAAGATCTGGCGATCACAATCAAAGAGGCGTTCTACATTGCGACGACGGGGCGGCCGGGCCCGGTGCTGGTGGATATTCCAAAAGACGTGTCCATGGATAAGGCGGAATTTATCTATCCGAGTTCCATCTCTATTCGAAGCTACAACCCGGTGTATGAAGGGAATAAGTGGCAAATCAAGCAAGCGGCTGATGCCATGACGAAGGCAAAGAAGCCGGTGCTGTATGTCGGCGGTGGTGTCATCTTCTCGGGCGCGTCGCAAGAATTGATGGAGTTGGCTGAACTGACTCATATGCCGGTCGACATGACGTTGATGGGGCTTGGGGCTTTCCCTGGCGAGCACCCCCAGTCTATGGGCATGCTCGGTATGCACGGCACCTATTGGGCGAATATGGTCATGCACTATTCCGATCTTGTCGTGGCCATCGGGGCACGGTTTGACGATCGCGTAACCGGAAAGGTCTCTGAGTTTTGCCCCCATGCCAAGGTCATCCACATCGATATCGATCCGACCTCGATTCGGAAGAATGTCAATGTCGACATTCCGATCGTCGGCGACTGCAAGATGGTGCTCCGTGAGTTGATTCAGATCCTGCGTGCCACGGTGAACGGCGATCAGCGGGAATTGCGCAAGCCTTGGTGGAATCAGATTCGGGAATGGCAACAGGCGCATCCTCTCACCTATCAACAAGAGGTAGATGGGCCGATCAAACCGCAGCATGTCATCAGTCGGCTCTATGACCTCACGAAGGATCGAGATCCGATCGTGTCGACCGATGTCGGGCAACACCAAATGTGGGCCGCCCAATACTTTAAGTTGGCGAAGCCGAATCGCTGGTTGACTTCGGGAGGACTTGGGACCATGGGTTTCGGATTTCCTGCCGCCATGGGGGCTCAGGCAGCATTTCCCGGCCGGTTGGTGCTCTGCATTGCGGGCGACGGCAGTATCCAGATGAATATGCAAGAGATGGCGACGGCGGTGGTACATAAGCTGCCAGTCAAGATTATCGTGCTCAATAACCGATTTCACGGGATGGTTCGGCAATGGCAGGACCTTTTCTACGAAGGTCGATATGCATCGAGCTATCTGGAGACGACACCGGACTTTGTCAAACTGGCGGAAGCCTACGGGGCAGTCGGTCTCAGAACCAATAAACCATCCGAAATCGATGACGTCATCAAGGAAGCGATCGCGGTGAATAAACCGGTGATCGTCGATGTACCGACGTATCCGTATGAAAACTGCTATCCCATGATTCCCGCAGGCGGCTGTAACCATGAGATGATTTTGGAAGACCCGCCGGCCTTGAAGAATAAGCAGTCTGGAGCCGAGCAGGTGGTTCCAAAAGATTCAGATACGATCCTCACGGCTTAACCGACGGCGTTAGGAGTTGCGCGGGGCATGGAACACATTATTTCGATAACCGTTGAGAATAAATTTGGCTCGTTGTCTCGTGTCGCCGGTTTGTTTAGTGGTCGAGGATTCAACATCGAAAGTCTGTCTGTGGCGCCGACGCTTGATCCCTCCATGTCGCAGATGACCATTGTCACGTCCGGAGACGAGCGGATCATCGAGCAGATCGTAAAACAACTTAATAAGTTGATCGACGTCATCAAGGTCGTGGATCTGAACGAGAGCGATTTTGTCTCTCGGGAGACGGCCCTCATTAAGGTGCATACGCGGTCGGAAGATCGGGCTGAAGCATTGCGAATCGCCGATATTTTCAGGGCCAACGTCATCGATTCCACTCCTACGACCTACACCATCGAGGTGACCGGGGATCCACGGAAAATCGAAGCGATCATCAACTTGCTGCAGCCACTCGGTATTAAGGAACTGACGCGTACCGGAAGAGTTGCGGTTGCCCGTGAGTCGATCCGGTCGACGGACGTGCAGGCGAAAAAGGTCGCCCGCGAATAGGTATATCACCGCGGACTCATCCTCCAATCGGTTTCTTGACGCAGCTATTACCCCGGGAGCGATTGATGAAGATCTACTACGATAAAGACGCTGACCTCCAACAGATCCGGAACAAGAAAGTCGCAGTGATTGGCTATGGCAGCCAGGGCCACGCCCATGCGCTCAACATGAAGGAGAGCGGCGTGAGTGTGGTCATCGGGCTGCGCGAAGGCGCCTCATGGAAGAAGGCGGAGCAAAGCGGATTAAAAGTAATGCCGGTGGCCGATGCCGTGAAAGCATCGGATGTCGTGATGATCCTTGCGCCTGACGAAGCGCAAGCAGCTATCTATCGGCTGGATATTGCCCCAAATCTGAAGTCGGGTTCTTATCTGGCGTTTGGCCACGGCTTCAACATTCATTTCGGACAAATCGTGCCACCTCCCACGATCAATGTGTTCATGGTCGCTCCGAAAGGGCCGGGCCATCTCGTTCGATCGGAATATACGAAGGGCAGCGGGGTGCCGTGCTTGCTCGCAATCCATCAGGATCCAAGCGGAACAACCAAGCAAGTAGGCCTTGCGTACGCCAGCGCGATTGGGGGCGGACGGGCTGGAGTGATCGAAACAAACTTTCGGGAAGAAACCGAGACAGATCTCTTTGGCGAGCAGGTCGTGCTCTGTGGAGGACTCACGTCTCTCATTCAGGCTGGGTACGAGACGCTCGTAGAAGCCGGCTACTCTCCGGAGATGGCCTATTTCGAGTGCCTGCATGAAGTAAAATTGATCGTGGATTTGATCTATCAGGGCGGTATCGCCAACATGCGGTATTCCATCAGCACAACGGCCAAGTATGGTGATATCACTCGCGGCCCCCGGATTGTGACGGAACAGACGAAGCAGGAAATGAAGAAGATCTTGGGTGAAATTCAGCAAGGCCAATTCGCCAAAGAGTGGGTATTGGAGAATCAGGCGAACCGTCCGGTGTACAACGCGCTGCTGGCGAAAGGTGAAGCCCATCCCATCGAAGAAGTCGGGGGCCGGTTGCGCGCAATGATGCCCTGGCTGAAGAAGGACCAACTGGTCGATAAGAATAAAAACTAGTAGGATGTTGAAACCGATCTCCAGCGTCGTCCAAAGCCGCAACGTACCCCGGAAAGTACGTCGTGGCTGTTCACGTGCTGCGGCCCTGTTGAACAGTCGGCTTGAAAGTCTTCCCTGACTAACCCGAGGCGACTCTGTGGCGGATCGTGCCGTCGGCATCCCATTTGCCAAAGAAGGAATTCCCTTCATTGCGACCGGTGTCGGCGTTACACTGCTGGCAGGATGGCTGGGCTGGGTGGTTGTGGCGATCGGGGCGGCGCTTCTGACGCTCTTTGTCTCTTGGTTCTTTCGTAATCCCTCCCGGGTGGCCCCTCAAGGTTCTCGTCTTGTCGTGGCATCCGGTGACGGAAAAGTCGTCGCCGTTGAGGAAGAGTTCGAACCCCGATTCATCAAGGACCGTAGTATCAGGATCAGTATCTTCTTGAATGTATTCGATGTGCATATTAATCGGGTGCCCTGTGAGGGGGTCATTGAGGATGTGCAGTACCAACCAGGTCTGTTTCTGGTCGCCAGCAAGCCGGATGCAACGTTGAGGAACGAGCAAAACGCGCTCATGATTCGGACAGCGGAGGGTGTCAAGGTGCTGTGCGTACAGGTAGCTGGGTTGATTGCCAGGCGGATCGTGTGTTGGGTCTCGCCGGGAGAACGGGCTGTATGTGGTGAACGGTTCGGTTTGATTCGATTTGGATCGCGGATGGACACGTTTCTTCCGATCGGGACGGCTGTGAAAGTTGCAGTCGGTGACCGAGTCAAAGGCGGGGAAACCATCCTGGGAGAATTACAATGAAACCCATGGGACTTCGGCAATCATTCGGAAGAGATGGGAAGCGGCGCAAAGCCGCTATGCACTTGATTCCGAATCTTTTTACGACGGGGAATCTATTGTGCGGCGTGTTTTCGATGCTGTCCGTGTTCAATGCAGACTACATGGTCGCAGCGGTCGCTATCCTGGTGGCGATGGTCTTCGACGTGCTCGACGGAAAGTCCGCACGGTTGACGAACAGTACCAGCCATTTCGGCTTTGAATACGACTCACTATCCGACGTGGTGTCGTTCGGAGTTGCTCCGGGCCTCTTGATTTATTCCTGGGCGTTGAGCGGACAGGGCATGTTCGGTATGGCGGTCATGTTTGCTTACGTGGCGATGGGTGCGGTTCGGTTGGCCCGGTTTAATTCGACTACGTCCGTGCCGGATGCCAAATACTTTACCGGCTTAGCTATTCCTGCAGCGGCAGGAGTTGTGGCATCGCTTGTCATTTTCGACCACTATAGTGTCAGGATTGGAACGGAAGTGAAACCCCTCCTTGTCCTGATTATTACGCTGACCCTTTCGTTCTTGATGGTGAGCACCATCAAGTATCGCAGCTTTAAAGATTTGAAGTTTCGCGGCGGTCAGCACATTACCTATCTCGTGTGGGGAATTTTGACGCTCATGCTCGTAGCGGCCTGGCCCCAAGTTATGCTATTTGTTATCTTTGCCGGGTACGCCTTGCTCGGTCCTGCGGAACGGCTCATCCAACTTTTATCCAAGATGGCCGGGAAGCGTCCGACTCCTAAGACCGAGCAGTCTGTGACAGAGTCGAAGTTTTGAAGGCTGTGAAGAACACGATTGTGGCATACGAGAGCGAAGCTAGCGGATTTTTCCGCATCCTGTGAGTGGCTGCGACGAGGAGTAGTACGCGATTCGCACAGCAATGAGAGAGCTGGTGGATGGTGCAAACCAGCCTGCGCGGCGCCGAACTCGCCTCCGAGCCAGAATCCATGAAACCCGAGTAATGGATTCCGCCTCGCCCCCGTGACAGGGCGTGATGAAGGGCTGTGGACGGCGCACGTTGTTCATGGCTAAATCAGGGTGGTACCACGGAGCTGCTGAAGCCTCCGTCCCTGGGCGTAGGGATGGAGGCTTTTGTGTTTTTGCAGACTGCTGAAAACGACCGCCAGCTTCGTTCTCGGCTTGAACACATTCTCGACGTACCCCTGAGGGTACGCCTGCGATGTCTTCTTCGCCTGCGGCCTTGCTGGACGTACGTTTTGAGCAGTCTGAACCAAAGAGAGGTGAAACCATGACACGCATGATCAGAATATTTGATACGACCCTACGTGATGGAGAGCAATCTCCAGGCGCCAGCATGAATGTTGAAGAGAAAATCATGGTGGCGAAGCAGCTGGCACGTTTGGGGGTCGATATCATCGAGGCAGGGTTCGCCTATAGTTCGCCTGGAGATTTTGAAGCGGTGCGTCGGATTGCGCAGGAAGTCGAGGGACCGACGATTTGCAGCTTGGCGCGGGCGCGCCCTGAAGATATCGATCGAGCTTGGGAGGCATTAAAAGGGGCACCGAAGGTCCGTATTCATACGTTTCTGTCGACCTCGGATATCCACTTAAAGCACCAGTTCAGAATGACGCGTGACGAAGCGAAGAAGCGCGCGGTCGAAATGGTACAACGGGCGAGGGGCTATGTGGACGATGTGGAATTTTCACCCATGGATGCCAGCCGCTCCGATCCTGCGTATCTTTATGAGGTGATCGAGGCGGTGATTGCTGCAGGAGCCGGGACAATCAATATTCCTGATACGGTCGGATATGCGATACCACAAGAATTTGGTCGGCTCATTCGTGGTATTCGTGAGCAGGTGCCCAATAGTGCGAAGGCAGTGATCTCTGTTCATTGCCACAATGATCTTGGTCTGGCTGTGGGGAATAGCTTGGCGGCGGTATTCGAAGGAGCTGGCCAAGTCGAATGCACGATCAATGGAATCGGTGAACGGGCTGGGAACACCGCATTGGAAGAAGTAGTCATGGGGCTTCGGACCAGGAAAGACTTCTACCAAGCCGACACGAAAATTCGTACAGAAGAGATTTCAAAGACCAGTCGATTGGTGAGTAAGATCACCGGCATGGTGGTGCAGCCCAACAAGGCAATCGTCGGAGCGAACGCCTTCGCCCATACGTCCGGCATTCACCAAGACGGCTTGCTGAAGGACAAGACGACCTATGAAATTATACGGCCTGAGACAATTGGGTTGATCGAGAGCAAGATGGTCATGGGGAAGCTTTCGGGCCGGCACGCGTTTCGCCAGCGTCTCGAGGAGTTAGGGTATTCGCTCTCGGACGAGGGAGTGAATCATGCGTTCGAGCGGTTCAAGAAGTTGGCCGATCAGAAGAAGGAGATCTACGAAGAGGACCTGGAAGTCATTATCTCCGAAGAGTTGGCCAAAATGGCCGATAGGATCACCTTGAAATCGTTTCATGTGGCCAGCGGGACCAATCAGGTGCCGACCGCCACGGTCGAACTTGAGATCGACGGGCGGACGATTGCGCAGACCGGGACGGGCGATGGACCGGTGGATGCGGTGTATCGGACGATTGCCTCAATCACGCAGACGAAGAGCACGCTCCTCATGTATGTCGTGAAGGCGATCACCGGAGGGACTGATGCCCAGGGCGAAGTTTCGGTCAGGGTCCAAGAAGATGGCCGCACCGTCTCAGGACATGGAGCGGATACGGACATCATCACGGCCTCGGCGAGGGCCTATCTCAATGCGCTGAATAAGCTGTCGTACTTGGCCGGAAAACAGGCACAGGGCGAGCAGAAGGTGAACTTGATTTAGGGAAAGTGCCCACGGTAGATTCATCAGCTTAGGTTTGGGACTTAGGAAGCTATTGGTGGCTGTGAGGCACTCTGTGGTTCACGTGACCTTGGCGGATCGGCCAGAGTTTCTGGCCGGCGACCATACCCTCCTGCGGGAGATGCTGCATCCGGCGAAACTATCGCTCGCGCTTGGGTATAGTATGGCGCATGGAACCGTGGCTCCCGGTGCTCGGTCGAAATGGCACAGGCTGACGTCCTCAGAGGTCTACTACATTATCGCCGGGCGGGGTCGGCTCACCGTAGACGACTCGGTCATCGCGGTCGAAGCTGGTTCCGTCGTCTATGTGCCTCCAGGAGGCAAGCAGTCTCTGGAAAATAGTGGACCCACCGCCATCGAGTTTCTTTGCTTGGTCGATCCCGCGTGGCGACCAGAAGACGAGGAAGTGCTGGAATAAAGACTGAAGCGGTCAAAATTCACCAAGAGGGAGAGTAGTCTGTGAACGCAAAGATAGCCGTATTGGCCGGTGATGGAGTGGGTCGAGAGATCATTCCCGAAGCCGTGAAGGTGCTGAAGGCGGTAGCCGAAAAGTTTCATCACACGTTCGAGTTTCTTCCCGGGGATGTCGGCGGGCAGGCGATCGACAAATTGGGTCTCCCCCTCCCGCAGGAGTCGTTGACTCTGGCTAAACACAGCGATGCTGTGTTGCTTGGCGCGGTCGGCGGCCCAAAGTGGGAAGGATTGGAGTATAGCTTGCGTCCAGAACGCGCGCTCTTAGGCTTGCGGGAGCACCTGGGCCTCTACGCAAATTTGCGTCCGGCGAAGTTGTATCCAGTGTTGGCCGATGCCTCCACCCTGAAACGTGAAGTGATTGAAGGGATCGACATCCTCGTCGTTCGAGAATTGACTGGCGGTATTTATTTCGGAAAACCAAAAGGGATCGAGAAGCTGCCGAATGGGAGCGAACGAGGGATCAACACCGAGGTCTATACTACAGAAGAAATCCAGCGCATCGCGAAAGTGGCGTTCGAGGCAGCGAGAAAACGCCGAAAAAAAGTGATGTCTGTCGACAAAGCGAACGTGCTGGAATCGTCTGAGCTGTGGCGCCGCGTGGTCACGGATGTCCATAAAAAAGGCTATCCGGACGTGGAGTTGAGCCACATCTACGTCGATAATGCGGCCATGCAACTTGTGCGCAATCCAAGACAGTTCGATGTCATGCTCTGCAACAATATGTTCGGTGACATTCTGAGCGATGAAGCCGCGATGTTGACCGGTTCCATCGGTATGCTGCCGTCGGCCAGTATCGGCGCACAGGTCGGATTGTTCGAGCCGATTCACGGCAGCGCGCCCGACATTGCAGGGAAGAATGTGGCGAATCCCATTGCGACGATTGCTTCAGCGGCGATGATGCTGTCCTACGGGTTCAGGTTGGATAAAGAAGCGGAAACCATCGAGCACGCGATCGTGAAAACCCTCGATCTCGGCTATCGTACGAAAGATATTCACAGCCCTGGGACTCGCCTGGTCAGTACAACAGAAATGGGTGACGCCATCCTGCGAAATCTGAACTAAGCGAAACGCTCGATACAGATGAAGACAGATCTCAAAATTGGATTGATCCAGGCCGTTGCCGGTACCGGAGACTCAGGCTGGTTCGGTGATGGAGGTCCGGCCTGTGCGGCTTGTCTGAATGAGCCGAAGAGTCTCACCATCGATGGAGAGGGTAACCTCTTTATCGCCGACTCTGAGAACCACGTCGTTCGGAAGATCGACATGAGAACCCGGTGTATCAACACGGTCGCGGGCGCCTTTCAAAAGCATGAGTCGGGAACGAAGTTCGTGTCTTCCGTTTCGGTGGCTGAGGAAGTGGATGGCGATCCTTTTGCAGAAAGCGGTACGGTCAATCTGCACGCTGTGACCCAACAAACTGATCTGAGTGGGACCGTGCGTTATATTGCGACGGGTACAGCGCCGTCCGCACGCTTCAATGGCGACGGTGGTCCTGCCAAGCAGGCCCTGCTGAATTTCCCTACCGCGGTCGTGGTTGATCGGGCAGGGCATCTGTATATTGCGGATACGCTGAACCATCGGGTGCGGCGTGTGGATGCGGAGACAGGGGTGATCACGACCGTCGCCGGCCTGGGCCGGCCTCGATTTTTTGGTGACGGAGGATTGGCCGTGGAGGCCGGGTTGAATGAGCCTGCTGCTTTGGCGGTAAGCGACGAGGGTGTCCTTTACATTGCGGACCAGAGTAACAACCGCGTGAGAGCAGTGGATTTGGCCACCGGAGTGATTCGTACGGTCGCAGGGACAGGACAGGCTGGGTATAATGGAGATGGTGTGGCTGCGACAGAAACCGGTCTGGCCGGGCCCAGCGGACTAGTGCTTGCTTCAGATGGCACGCTGTTCATTGCTGATAGCTTCAACGGAAGGGTTCGTGCTCTCGATCCTGTTACTGGTCTCATACGAACTGTGGTGGGCGACGGCGGTGAGTATCGGTACCAGGGGCCTGATGAACCACCCAGCCGCAGTCTCTCTCGGCCATCGGGGATTGCGTTGGATGAAGAGGGGAATCTCTACGTGACTGATTCGGATAACCATCTGGTGCGGCGATGGAATCGAATCACCGGGTCCATTGAGCGCGTTGCCGGTGTGGGTGTGGCCGCGTATGGGGGTGATGGGGGCGCGGCCCTCGAAGCCGGATTAAGCTACCCGTTTGGAGTCGTGATGGATCGTGCGGGGCATGTGCTCGTGGCCGATACGTTCAATCATCGCATTCGCGAGATCGTGCTATAGGTAGGATTAAAGTTCATGTTGAAAAAGAAATCAGGGTATGTGGTGGCAGTCCTCGGTGCCACGGGGGCGGTGGGGAAGGAAACGCTTGAGATACTTGAGGAACGAAAGTTTCCGTTGGCCTCGCTGCGTCTGTTTGCCTCAAAGCGTTCGGCCGGTGAGGTGATGTCGTGCCAGGGCAAAGAGTGGAAGGTTGAGGAACTGACACCGGAGTCGTCGTTTACCGGTGTCGACTTCGCATTCATCTCAGCGACCGACGCCATCAGCCGCGAGTATGGTCAACGGCTCGGAGCAGCCGGGGTTCTGGTCATCGACGACAGCGGCGTTTTTCGGATGGAAGCCGATGTTCCGTTGGTCGTGCCCGAAGTCAATGCCCATGCGCTGATGACGATACCTCGCGGCATTGTGTCGATTC
>Ga0307468_100000389_pt1 | contig 10759 bp, 6 predicted proteins | sample atmdna_FD_203085 | JGI IMG/M metagenome (GOLD analysis project Ga0307468, IMG submission 203085) | Hardwood forest soil microbial communities from Morgan-Monroe State Forest, Indiana, United States - atmos_gases AM2C_05 | ecosystem: Environmental > Terrestrial > Soil > Temperate forest > Bulk...
GCCCTGAATTTTTCCCTGGCGCCGATGGAATGGAACCTCTTCGCGCCGGGCGACAGCGTCCTGCTCAGGCTCGCCTCGCCCGATCCGAAGACGCCGGACCGGGTTGCCATCGCCGGTTGGAAGCCGTCGATCCGCGGAGCCTCGGGCGAGCGGATGCTGCTGCCGGCGATCTCGCATGACTCCGAGACGGGCGCGCTGCATCTAGGCGCCGGCGAGTTCCGCATGGTTTATCCATGGGTCGAAGAGCGCATCCCGTCCGCGCTCTTCATCGGCCGTGGCAATCGTGGTGCAGTGCCCGGCCCGGCGGTGCCGATCGAGGTGGGCGACAGCGCGCTGCTGATCGTCAGCGGCAAATCGCTGCGGATCGCCGGTGCGGAACAGCGCAGGGCCGCGGCCGCAGCGGAGGGATGGGAGGACGATCCACTCGGCCGCTATTTCAGCTCGTTCTCCAGTATCTGCATGGTCGTCGAAGCCGCGGGCGGTGCGTTGCCGGTGACCATTTCCTCGATCTCCAGCGATCGCATCTACTTCACGCGCGCGCGGCAGAAACGGAACTCCGTCCTCCGCGAGGGCCGCCTGGCCGTCGCTCGCGTGGTGGGTGTGGTCCCCGGCGAACGGTTCTTGATGCGATCCGGTTCCGCGTTACTGCTCGCCCGTGCGGATCAGGTGGTGGCCGGTTTACCCGAAGAGCTCAACACGGCCGCCGCCACCGCGCTGCGCGATGCCGATGTGGCGATCTGGCTGCGCGGCGGCGGGCCGGAAGTGCTTCGCTTCGGCTTCGGCGACGAAGGGGAATCGATCCTCTTCGCGCAGCCGGTCGCCGCCATCGGCAACTCGGAACGTGCGGGATTGATCTGCCGCTCGCTGACCACCCATGCGCTGTACTGGATGCCGTCCACCGAGTGCGCCTGGGCGCGTATGTCGCGTGAGGAATTGCAGGACATTTACGTGAACGAGCCGCCGGTCCGCGCAGTGCTGCGCAGTGACGATCGTGAGCGGCCCTACCTCTCCGTGATTGCCACACCGCAGGCAGTCGCCGAGCTGCGGCAACTCGTCGTGAACAAGGAACTCAGCGTTCGATCCCTTCTGCAGCGGACGACATCGAGCACCTCGCGGCAGAACTACCTTGTTGCCACCATGGGCAGCCGCATCGTGATGCATTGCCCGATCGATGATCCGCCGCCGAACTACACCTTGAAGACAAACGCGCGCGTGGAGGTCGTGTCGCGATTCATGAGCCATCCACCGCTGGTCATCGTCACCGAGGTAGGACGGCGGCAACGCTGGCTCGATGTGCCTCGCTGGATGCTCGGCGACGATTCCAAGTCGGCTGAGCGTCGCAATATCGTGCGCCAAACAGCCGAATGGGTGCACGCATCGAGCGCATGGCTGCCCGACAACCCGAACTCGATCCCCGAGGGTATTCTGGACAAAGTGCTGTGCCAGTTGTGGGGGGCGATCTCCATCGCGCGCGTCAATCAAAAAATGATTCGCACCATTGAGGCGTGGGCCAACCGCGCTCCTCAGCGCGACGACATCGAACTGCCGCATACGCTCATGTGCGTGCTGCTGCTCCATGACCTCGCCCAGAATCATCACGCCCTGCGCGACGGTGTGAAGATCGAAGTCTCGCGGGAGTGGGCTCGAGATTGGAGCGCTCTGGCGGTCAACCTGCTCCGGCATGCCGCGGCACGCGCCCGACGGAGCCTCCACGCGGAAGTGCTTTCCAGCAACTGGCTCAAGAGTCGCGATCAAGAGAGCGCACGTCTCGTGTCTCTGCGCGGCTGTCTGCATTTGGCAATCTCGCCGAGCGAGTGGCAGAACCTTCGGCAATACAGCTACGCCGCGGAGTTGCGCTCCACAGCGGACGGCAAGGTCGGTCTTTCGGATGCGCTGCGGCGTGCACTTGGGGACGTTGAAAAAGACGACTTCTTTTTCACGCGCGCGCGTGTACTGGAACGGATCATTGCCGAGGCGGAATCGCTGCACGCTCCGGTCGACGGTTTTCTTGCGCTCCACGAGGCGCACGTGTTCCGGATACGAAACCTGCTCAGAAAGGTCTTGGCGCAACAACTAGATATAACTCTGATGCCTCCGGTCATCATCACCTGATCGCTGACATTGCCTGGCGCCACTACGTCGCCGCATGTTAACGTCACGGTCGCCCTCATCACATCGCTTGTCGCCGCCACTGCTCACTCGTACCCGACGCCATCACTGTTGTGGTTCGCGTTCGAACGGGCATGCCCTGAGGAGGTGACGCCGCGGCGTTGTTGCACAAAGGGCTGTCTATTGGCTTCTATCGCGAACGGATCCCACCGCACGTCATCCACCTCTCGAAGAACGCCAACCTCGCGTCACCCGACCACATCATCGACTTCACGTCGAACACATCCGGAGCACGGCGGTTCGATACTCTTCCAGTACTCCAGCCACTGTTCTTGCTCCCATTTACGTGGGAGCATCTGCGCCGGTGAGACCCTGTTCGCGTAAACGATGGATGTCTTTCGCCGGCGCATTTCCGAAGAAGCGCCCGTACTCGCGAGTGAATTGCGAAGCGCTGGAGTAGCCGACGCGGCGGCTCGCCTGTCCCGCGTCGAGCATTGCGGCGAGCATCAGACGCCGCGCTTCCTGCAGGCGAAGCGATTTCTGATACTGCAGAGGGCTCATGCCGGTGACGGCCTTGAATTGCCGGTGAAACGACGTGACGCTCATGTTCACACGCTTCGATACGTCTGCGATGTTCACTTGCCGATCGAAATTTGCCCGTAACCACGACACGGCGTTCGCGATTCGCTGCACCCCCGAACCAGCCTTCCCGATCTGCGCTACCCGGCTCCCCATCGGACTACGGAGCAGCCGGATCAGAATCTCGTCGCGCACGAGCGGCGCGAGCAGCTCGGCATCCACCGGCTGCGCCATCAGCTCGAGCAGCCTCGCCGCCGCATCGATCATGGATGCGCCGGCGTCGCCGACATAAAGCGAGCGGGTGTCGCGCGGCTGCGGCAGCCCGTGCGGAAACACCTTCAGAGCCAGCTCGGCGATCTTCTCCGCGTCGAGATCGATCATGAGCAACAGATACGGTTCCGAATCACTCGCCCGTGTAACACGGCCGGCCATGGGCACGATGATCGAGTACACGGCCATCTGACCCGCTTCATAACCGTAGGTGTCCTCGCCGATCATCACGGTCTTCGCGCCCTGCGCAACGATGCACAAACACGATCGCTGCACGTAGTGCATCGGCTCCTCGTTCGGGTGCGACACTTTGGCGACGCGCACACCGGGAGCTCGAAGCTCGACGGTTCCATCGTAGGGTGCAAGAGCGCCGATCAACTTCGCCAGCGCCGCAATGCTGCCATCCATCTGCCTCGCGCGCATCATTCACTCCTTGCCACCGCGGTTCAGCGCTCGATTATGGCCATGTTCCCTTCGTCGTGGCGTTCCCCTGCCGCGGGGGTGAGGTTGTTCAGCCGCTCGATCTGCGCGGGGGTCAGCTCGAGCTGGTCCGCAGCCGTGTTCTCCTCGACGCGGGCGACCCGCTTCGTGCCCGGAATCGGAGCGATGTCGTCGCCCTGGGCGAGCAGCCAGGCAAGCGCCACCTGTGCCGGTGTCGCACCGGCCTCAGTGGCAACGGCCCTGACTTCGTCGACGATGCGCAGGTTACGTTCGAAGTTCTCTCCGGTGAAGCGCGGGTTGGTCTTGCGCCAGTCGTCGTCGGACAGCTCGTCGTTGGAGCGGATCGTGCCGGTAAGGAAGCCATGGCCGAGCGGTGAGTAAGGGACGAAGCCGATTCCCAGCTCACGCAGGAGCGGCAGCAGTTCGGCCTCCGGGTCGCGCGTCCAGAGGGAGTATTCGGTTTGGAGCGCGGCGACCGGATGAACCGCGTGAGCGCGCCGGATCGTATCGGCGCCCGCCTCAGACAGACCAAAGTATCGGACCTTGCCCTCGGCGACCAGTGTGGCCAGAGCACCGGCGGTTTCTTCAATGGGGGTGTTCGGGTCGACCCGGTGCTGGTAGTAGAGGTCGATGTGGTCGGTGGCGAGCCGCTTCAGCGAGCCCTCGACCGCGGCGCGAACGTTCGCCGGACTGCTGTCGATGACGCCCGGGCCGCCTCCCGAGTGGGAGACGAGGCCGAACTTCGTCGCCAACACAACTTTGTCGCGGCGGTCCCTGATGGCTCGGCCTACGAGCTCCTCGTTCGCGTAAGGACCGTAGATCTCGGCGGTGTCGATGTGAGTGACGCCCAGGTCGAGCGCGCGGTGAATGGTGCTGATGGACTCGGCTTCGCTGCCTGCCCCGATGTTGTAATAGCCAGCCATCGACATGGCGCCGAGTCCGATGCGGGAGACGTCGAGCCCGCCGATCGAGATGTGCTTCATGGTGATTTCCTCCGTCACCAGATCTAACGTCCCGGCGCGGTGCGATCGTTGACGGATCCTTCCAATGTTTTGCACGATCCTGCCAATCGATCGTTCTGTGATCCCAACTAACCGCATCGGATTCGGCGGTTCCACGTTACGACGCGATCGTCGCCATGAAAGCGAACGGGCTCGTCGAGCGGTGTGATAATCCGTCGCCATGCCAGGGATTCGTTTCGATCCGCGATGAAGCTTCTCGTCCGGCACTCGCTCCGGCATTGGCGCGCGCTCGCAGTCGCATTTGCGCTGGCGACGGTCCAACAGCTCCTGCTCCTGGCCGACCCGCACATCCTGCGGCTGATCGTGGATCGCTACGTCCTGCGGATCGACCAGCTGCCGCGTGAAACCTTCATTCGTGGCGTGCTCTGGCTCGTGGTGGCATCGGTAGCGCTCACGATGGTCGCGCGGCTCGCGCGCACTCTGCAGGAGTACCGGATCAACCTCATCGCCCAACGCGTGGGGTCGCAGCTCTACGCCACGAGCCTCCGGCACTCGCTGCTGCTGCCGTTCCGCATCTTCGAGGACCGCCGCTCGGGTGAGCTGCTGCACACGATGCAGCGCGCGCGGCTCGACGCGGAACAGTCGATCACCTCCGCGGTGCGTCTCTACCTCGGCGGACTGGCGATGACCGCAATCGCCGCGTACGCGTTTTACGTCCACCCGCTCCTGGGGATCGTGCAGCTCGCGGTGATCGCGGGGCTGGGGATCTTCCTGCTGCTCGTGTCGCGACCGATCCATCGCCATCAACAGCGCATCTCCGCCCAACTCGTGTCCGAAGCCGGAACGACGACCGAAACGTTGCGCAACGTCGAGCTGGTGAAGAGCCTCGGTATCGAAGAGCAGGAGATCAGCCGCCTGCAGCGGCTCAACGATCAGATCCTGCAGCTCGAGGAGCGGAAGCTGCGGCTCGTGCGCATCCTCACGTTCATCGCGGGGACAGCGCTGGGCACGGCGCGCGCGATCGTGATGCTGACGATGTTATGGCTCGTCTATCAGCGTGAGATCAGCGTGGGTGAGTTCCTGACGATGTTCCTCTACCTCATGACGAACGCGTTTGCGCCGCTGATGGACCTGGGGAACGTGGTCGTCCGCTACCAGCAGGCGCGCGCGACGTTCGGTCAGCTCGACGAGGTGATGAACATTCCGACGGAGACGACGAGCGCCTCGGCCGTGCGCCTCGAAACCCTGGAGAGCATCCGCTTCGACGGCGTGATGCTCACGTATCCCAGGGGTGCCGCGGCGCTGCGCGACGTCCGCTTCGAGCTGCACGCTGGCGACACCGTCGCATTCGTGGGACCGTCGGGGTCCGGAAAGTCGACCATCGTGAAGCTGCTCGTCGGACTGTATCCGCCGTCCGCGGGGACAATCACGTTCAACGGCATCGACGGCGCGCTCGTCGATCGCGACGATCTCCGCCGCCGCATCGGACTGGTCACGCACGACACGCATCTCTTCGCGGGCACGATTCGCGAGAACCTGCACATCGGCGCGCCCGATGCGAGCGATCCGGAGTGCGTCGCGGCGATGGAGCATGCGGCGGCCACGACGATCCTCGAGCGTGGCGGACAGGGTCTCGATACGCGCATCGGCGAGGGAGGATTGAAACTCTCCGGAGGCGAGCGACAGCGCATCGCGATCGCGCGCGCGTTGTTGCGGAATCCCGAGGTGCTCATCTTCGACGAGGCCACGAGCAACCTCGACTCGCTCACCGAGCGCGCGGTCAGCGACACCATCCGCGAGCTTGCTGTGGGAAAGGCCGCACGCATCACGTTGCTGATCGCCCATCGCCTCGGCACCGTCGCAGGCGCGGACCGCATTCACGTCCTCGAGCACGGTCGGATCATCGAAACCGGCACGCATGCGGAGCTCGTGGCGCGCGACGGAATGTACGCGCGGATGTGGCGCGAGCAGAACGAGGTGGCGGAGCCGGCCGAGCCGGCGGCGCTTCCGGTATCATCGCCCTGATGCGCGACCTCGACCTCGGCAACGAGATCGCCGTGCCTGCGGTGCGTGGCCGCATGCGATGAGCGCGAGCGGCCGCGTGCCGGCCGTCAGCGTGGTGATGCCGGTCTACAACGAGGCGGCGTTCGTCGAGGCCGCCATCCAGTCGGTGTTGCGGCAGACGCTGCGCGATCTGGAGCTGGTGATCGTCGACAATGGCTCGACGGACGACTCCCCGGAAATCCTCCGCCGAATCGACGATCCTCGCGTACGCGTGTTTCGCAACCCGCACAATCTCGGCAGTGCAGCTGCGGGCAACCGGGCGGTTCGCGAATCGAGAGCTGCTTTGATCGCGCGCATGGACGCCGATGATGTCGCGCTCCCGCACCGGCTGGAGAAACAGCTGGCGGCGTTCGCCGCCCAGCCGACGCTCGCGCTTCTCGGCGCGCAGGTCCGCCACTTCGAAGCAGATGGACCGCTGCTTCGTTGGATCGCGCCGCGGGCGGTCACACGGCGCGGAATCGCGTGGCAGTCGCTCTTCAGCTCCCCCTTCATCCATTCGACCGTGATGTTCACGCGAGAGAGCTTCGAGGCGGCCGGCGGTTACGACGAGCGCATGCAGCGCTCCTCGGACTTTGCGTTGTTTTCGCGCATTCAGGCGAAGTACCACACAGCCAACTTGCCGGACGTTCTCGTTCGATTCCGCCACGCACCGCGGGCCCCGCTCCTGGACAGCGAATACGACCGGCTCGTGCGGAACGTCATCGAGCACAACGTCCGGCATGCCCTCGAGCCGGAGTCGGCGGATTCACATCTGAAGCAGCTGATTGCCGAGTGGCCGGACCTCTGCCTGATGCTGCGTGGCGCGCAGATGGCGGGCTTGCGGTTCGAGCGCACCAGGCTTTCCGAATTCATCTCCGCGTTTCGTACCCGGTTTTGCGAGCTCGATGACGATCCTGCCGGAAACCGCGAGATCGCGCTCGACGCGAAGTTCGTGCTGTGTTCCCACGCGTGGGAAGCAGTGCTGCGCCGCCATCCGTCCGCCGCGCGTCTCGCACGAGAGAGCTTCGTGCACGCTCCGCTTTTTGCGTCCAGGTTTCTCGTGAGGCAGCTCGCGGAGAACGCCTTGCGGCGTCTCCTGAGACTCGGTGGATGAGAGCCGTCGACCGCGTGGATGCCGGCGCAGGCGACTTGCCGTGCATGGTACCCTCACGGGTTCCGAAACCTCCTGCTCCGCATGCCGCTGACCAGCATCATCATCCCGACACACGACCGGCCCGAGCTGCTCCCGCGCGCCGTCGAGAGTGCACGACGAGCCGGAGCGGATGTCGAGGTCGTGGTGGTCGACGACGGCTCGACGGATGAAACGAGTGCCGTCTGCGCATCGTTTCGAGACATCGTCTATGTCCGGCTCGAGAAACGTCGCGGTGTCGGCGCTGCGCGCGTCGCGGGCATCGCCGCGAGCTCAGGCATGTACATTTCGTTCCTCGACGATGACGACGCGAGACTGCCGGGCTCGATCGACCGCCAGCTCGCGATTCTCCAGGCGGCACCGGACGCGGCTTTGGTGTACGGCCAGGCGCACCGCGCGACGCAGAGCCTCGCGATCAACGGTCATCGTCCGTTTCCGCAGTTCTGCCCGAGCGGCGACGTCTTCTGGACGCTGATCGCCGGCAACTTCATCCCCTCGTGCTCGGTCGTCGCACGTCGCAGCGCGATCGAATCGGTCGGTGGTCTGTTTCACGAAGTCATGCCCGCCGATGACTGGGATCTCTGGCTGCGCATCGCGGAGCGGCATCCGATCAAGGCACTCCGCGAGCCGGTGTCGATCTACCGCCAGCCGACGCTTTGGTCGCACCAGGGCTCGTCCCGATTGGCCGACGGTCTCCTGTCTGCAGACCTGCGCGTCCTGGAGCGCTGTGCGAAACTGCCGCGCGCGATCGCGAACCCACGCGAATTCCGCCGCGCGGCCCGGCATCTCAAAGGTGCGATCTGTCTTCGCCTGCTGGCGGAGACCTTCCAGGCCGTACGCCGCGGCGATTCGTATGCATCCGTCAGTTTTCGGCACGCGATCGCCGCACCCGACGGATTCGTGCACGCGATCCTCTCGCCGCACACGTGGAGAAAACTGCGAGAGCGCGTTGGATCGTGATCTGCGTCGCCGGCATGCCACGTTCGGGAACTTCGCTGGTCACGCAGTTGCTCCACCGTTGCGGCCTCAATCTCGGACCGCCGGAGCAATTGATGCCCGCCAGCATCGACAACTCTGACGGCTACTGGGAGAACCTGCGATTCGTCCAGCTCAACGAACGATTGCTCGCGGCGAATGGCGGCACCTGGTACGCGCCGCCGGCGACGCTCCGTCCGACGCCGAAGATCACCGCGGAAGCGAAGTCGATCCTCGTGCAATTCGAAGGAAAGGAGCCGTGGGGCTGGAAGGATCCGCGCAATGCGCTCACACTTCCGTTCTGGAAAACGCTGCTGCCGTCGATGAAGGTGCTCGTTTGCGTCCGGCATCCCGCCGAGACCGCGTCATCGCTCGCCGCGAGCAAGCTGATTCCCCGCCGGTGGCCGCTCTACTGGTCGGTGACGCGTCGCGATTCGCCGATCCGGCTGCGGGATGGCGCATCGGGGTTTCACCAGCGGTTGTGGGGCCTGGCGCGCACATCCTTGTCGGTCCGGAAGCGCCGCAAGCTGATCCACGAGGTCGGTCTCGAGCTCTGGCGGGTCTACAACACGAGAATTCTCGAGGAGACCGGAGCCGAGAATCGTCTCGTGACACATTACGAAGCGGCGCTGACCACGCCACGCGCGGAGCTGGAGCGGATCGTCACCTTTGCTGGGATTCACGTTCCGTCTGATGTGCTCGACGAAGTCGTGCGCGTCGTGTCGCCGCGCATGCGCCATCAACGCGCGGACGCCGCGAGGCTCACGCCGGAGATCGAAGCCCTCTATGCACGGCTTTCGCGCGAGGCCGCGCACGAGCCTTAGGTCAGCCGCCGCCTCAACCCACCGACAACGAGCGCGCACATGCGCTCCACCCGTGCAACCAGCGCAGCGACGCGTGAGGGGACCGGTGGGACGGTGAGCCGCCCCTCGAGCACGGCCTCGAACATTTCCGCGTAGCGCGGCGCCTGGTGGCGCCAGTCCCACGCCTCCACCGCTGCGCGTGCGGAACGGCCCATCCGCTCGCGGAGCTCGGGATCGTCGCGCAGCAGACGCAGTCTGGCGGCGATCTCGTCGACGTCGCGTGTGATGAAGAAGCCGTTTTCGCCGTCGCGAATGAGCTCCGGCATGTTGCCGACCGGCGTGGTCAGAATGGGCACTCCACAGGCCGCGGCCTCCAGGCACGGATTGGGCGTGCCCTCGCTGCGGCTGGCGCAGACATAGACGTGCAGCGACTGGTAGAACTCGCGCATTTCCTCCGCATCGCGCCAGTGATGCTCGCGCGCCGCGAGGCAGAGCTCCGCGCCCTCCACGGCGGCCACCGCGGGGGCGATGAAGTTGTAGACGCCGCGGTGAGCGGACGTGTGGTTGTTCAGGCTGCCCGCCCACCCAACACGCAGCGGGGCGGGAGGCGGCGGCGCGGCGGCCGGCTGGAAGAAGCTCGTGTCGACGCCGTTGGGCGTGTAGAACACCGCGCGTCCGAGCTCCGCCTCGAGCTGCTCCGCGAGTCTGGAATTGTTGGCGAAAACCGCGATGGGCAGGCTCGACAGCATGGCCAGCCCTGGCTTGCGCCACGCGCCTTCAAGCTCTTTCTCGCTGCACGCGCCGAGCAGGAGCCGGCCGCGCACGCGTTTGAACACGCGCTCGAGGCGGGACTGATCGATCTGCATCCAGTAGTAGACGAGCACCAGGTCCGCCGACTCGATATCGGCCTTGCTCACTTCCGACTCGTAGCGCGTCACCAGCCGGTATTGGCTCGCCAGCGCGGCGGCGAGTGCTCGCGTCTTGAGGTCATGGGCCCACCCCGGGCAATTCACGACGCAGAGGACCAGCGGGCGTCCGTCCGCAACTCGCGGCGCCGTTTCGGAATCCCTCACCGGCGCTTCGATCCAGTGTTGGCGTCGAGGCGACGATGCGTCGAGATCGGCGTCGGTGGCAGTGAAGCGCAGCTCGGCCTGAGATGGAAGACGGACGTCGGCCGGGGTCAGCCGCGCGCGCCAGCCGTGCCAGCCGTTCCGAACCTCGCCGGCGTCGTACCGCCGTTGCACATACTTCCGGAGCATGTGCTGCCGGCTGAGGATCAGATAGTGACGGAGAACGAGCGGCTGCGGCGAGATCCGCCTGGCGCGGAAATTCGCCTGATGGCCTCCGGTGGAGACCAGATCCACTTTCGGTTGGCGCTTCCAGGCGATGACCCGATGCAAGGGGCGCGGCGCGAACGGATAGTACCA
>Ga0307468_100000390_pt1 | contig 10746 bp, 8 predicted proteins | sample atmdna_FD_203085 | JGI IMG/M metagenome (GOLD analysis project Ga0307468, IMG submission 203085) | Hardwood forest soil microbial communities from Morgan-Monroe State Forest, Indiana, United States - atmos_gases AM2C_05 | ecosystem: Environmental > Terrestrial > Soil > Temperate forest > Bulk...
CTTCTTTTTCATTCGGGTCTTCGACCCGCCTCGGTCTAAGACCGTTTCGATTAATGGACCACGTCTCGGCAAGTCAGAGACTTGCCGCGCATCAGAGTGGCAGAGCCAATGCGGTGGTCGCATCGAAGTTCGACACAAGCACGTGCGGAGTCAAGACCGTGGTCACCAGGCTGAAGCCGCGGTGCTAATGAAATCGCTGGGCATGCTGACTATTACTGATTACTGTTAAAGCCATTAGCCGCGCCTGCATCGGCGACTTTTTGGGTAAACCATGGCGTCATACTGCTTTCGCCGCGCGCAAAAAGTCCTGATGATCTCGATAGTAGTCCGACTCGTTGAAAAGGTCTGAAGCCAGCACCAGACATACTGAACCCGAAGAAAAATTATCAATCTCTCGCCAGATCATGGGCGGGATGTAGAGGCCATAATACGAGCGATTCAAATGGTATTTTTTCTTTGCGCGACCATCGTCAAGTTCCACATCGAAGCTGCCCGACATGGCGATCATCAATTGCTCGAGCGTCTTGTGACCGTGACCCGCCCGGGTCGCGCCTCCCGGCACGTCATAGAGATAATAGACACGCTTGATCTCGAACGGCAGATGATTCCCGCGTTCGATAAAAGTGAGATTGCCGCGCGGGTCGGTTATCCGCGGCAATTCGATTAATTTGCAATCTTGTAAGCCCATCTTGTTGATCTAGGTCAAGTCAATGTCGTAGAACTCATGCACCACTCCGCCGGCGCCGAACTCGGACTTGTATTGGTAGAGATTAGCGTTTAAATACTGCCCGTCGTTTTCGGTGCTGACGCCGAAGCTAAAGTAACGAGCGGCCGTCTTTTTTGCTTTTTCGATGCAGTGTTCAAAGAGCGTATCAAGCGCACACGCCTCGTGGCCAATCTCGTTGGAAGCGGTGTACTGAGCGTGCATGACCCGCCGACTTTTGAACAGGACAACGCCGCCAATCACTTCGGAATTCAACCGGGCCGTAACAAATTCTACATTCTCGGGAAAAAGAGAATGAAGCTTTAGGATCTCCTCGAGTGAGTGCACCGGTCGGAGATTAAATCTTCGGGCCAGGTTCTCTTCAAGTACCTGCCAAAAGGATTCCGCGAAAGCCGCCTCTTCCGCGACTTCTACTCCACGCTTTTGGGCTTTCTTAAGGCCCCGCCGGCGCCGCTCGCTGACAGTTCCGCGATGTTCAAGATCGATTGCCGACGAGAGATCGCAACGATAGCGAATGGCTCCCAGCCGGAACAGAGCGTAGATATCGTCTGCGGATGGAACCCGGTGATAAATCGACGGCACCGCTTTGTATCGAAGTTTTTCAAATCCCTGTTCTCGATAGTAAATCTTAAGAGCCTCGAACGCTTCCAGCATTCGCTCTCCCCGCAACGCTCCGTCATGCAGCAGCCCGCCGTAACTGATCCCTGGATGACTGGCGACCATCTTATCGTCTTGCGGATCAGCCGCCGCCGGAAACACGCCGACCACTCGATCTTTCTCGTCCGTCAACGATAGCGAGAAATCTCGAAAGCGTTCGCCGTGATACGAAAGATAGCGGCGCGTGTGGAGGAACGTCGCCGTTGACGCGCGCTCGACGAGCTCATCCCAGGCGGCAGCCATGGACTCTTCGTATCTGCGAACCCGCATCAATCCTCTTTCATGCTTCAATGAAATTCGTAGCGCCGGTCAGTAGTAGGGTAACACCATCGTCCAACGGCCGCGCTCTGAGTCCCAATCAAACTTCTCTCTCAGGTCCGTCGAATTGACCCAGTGCGGGATGTTGTACCTGAAAAGAGCTATGTCGCCCAACTCGTGGTAAGGCTCGATGTTAACGACCTCACCATCAACCTCAAAACAGGCGCCGCCGCGATCGAAATCAACACCGCGCTGCGAGAGCGCCACAATCAATCCAATCTTTTGCGGGTCGAGAGGGTGAAAGTGCCGGCCGAAGATCCCGCCGCCCGGCGGATACTGGATCACCTGCGGATGCAGGGCCACGCCGTTAAACTCTTCCAGCCGCGCCGTATTGCCGGTCAGAGCATTCTGCAATTCACAGAGCGGTCGAAAATACTTAAACAACTGTGTCGCCAGATCGCCCGGCAGTTGCGAGATGCGGTTGAAGTTATAGGAGTGATAGATATGTGGTGTCTTTTGTCCCGTGGACACCCCTGCTTGCAGGCAATGACTGTTTTCAGTTGGGCCGGGTTGCTCCGAGGGCGCTGTGGACCGGGACCAGTCGAAGACCGCGCGGCGCAACCTGATCAAATCTTCCAACTGGGACGCGAAGACGCGTTTGAGAATGAAGATGTCGCCGGCCGTGATCGCCTCGGAAATTTCCCGCAGCGACAAGTCGGTTATGATCTGGCCATTGATAAAATTTCCGGGTGAGCAAATCGGCTCTGCCATGGCTTAGTCGCGCTCCAGCTCAGCATAGCCGAAACCGGTCGCGCCGTGTCGGTTGCCATTGTAGAACATGTATCGGCGCGCGTTGACGTCAACGACGCAAGGATGGCAGATCATTTCGGCGTCCCAACCGCTGGCCGAAGGCTCGATGCCGACCTCTTCATCCTTACGAGTCCAACTTAGGCCGTCGGCCGATTCCGCATAACCGATTCGATAGCCAATCTGCGCCCGGCTCCTGATCGAGTACCACATCTTGTAAACCGCGCCTTCCTTAATCACCCACGGGCGACCGACTGTGTAGTCGAGCGAGCCCGCGGGTGCGAGGCAGATATGCTCAGTGCTCTGCCAGCTCAAACCATCCGTCGATTCAGCATGACGAATCACGTTGTTGTAGTGTACCCAGCCGTCTTCCGCCGACCAATGCTCGCACGACCAGTACCAGGCCCTTAGCCGGCCTGCGTCGAACAGGACGCAGGGCGCGGAACGTGAGTACGGTTCGGCCTCAGTCCGGTCAAAGACCGGTACGCGTCCATAACGTTTGAAGCTCTTTCCGCCATTATCACTAAGCGCCACTCCGCTAAAGAGCATGTATGGTACGCCCTCGCAGCGCTGCCAGCCGATGTAGTAGAGATGTTTTCGGTCCCCGATCTCGACGACGCAGGAAGGGGTGACGCCGGAATCGTCGAAGGCGCCCAACGAGCCCAGATCAAGCACCGGCTCTTTGGTTTCGTAAAGAATCCGCTGCGGTTCGTTTGCGTCCAACTCTACATAGCCGATACGCCCATACCGCCGCTCGTCCAATGCGGCAAAAAAGACGCGCAGCAGATCGGCTGACAGCACTTCGACGGTTGGATTGAAGGCATAGCGATTCTTTGTCCACCAACTGTCGCCCGCCGGCACATACACCAGCCCTCGCTTGCGCCATTTCATCTTTGAGTTTTCCCGGCCAGATTCGTTTTGCGTCTTATTCCAGCACGACATACGTCCGGTCGGGCAGGAAGCGCGATTTGATGAGCCGGTGCTTGTCCAGCCCAAAGACTTCTTTCAGCGCAATGGTTTCCCCTGGAAAGTCCGGTGAGGTCAGCTCGTCCATCGCCAACACGCTGCCGCGCACCAGGTGGGGTTTGATTGTCTCAAGACATTTCTTTGTCGGCTCGTAGAGCGCCAGATCGAAATAAGCGAGGGCGATGATCGTCTGCGGATTATTTTCGAGATATTGATCAATCGTCTCGACCACATCGCCTTTGACGAGTTCGTATTTTTTGATGTGCGCCATGACATTGTCGGCTTCGTGGGCATCGAGCAGGCGGCTTAGATGCTCTTCGTACCCTTCCGTTACCGCGTAGCCGCCTATCGCCGCATGGCTGGAGGTGCCGTCTTTGGCGCTGACCGCGGGGTAGCCCTGAAAGGTGTCAAAGCCAACGACCTTACGAGTCCAGTTATAGGGTTCATAGACGCTCCGGAACGATTCGAAAAGCGCGAGGTTAGCGCCCCACCACACTCCGAACTCGACAATGATGCCGGGCAGACTCTCGATTCGTTGATAGATCTCGTTAAGATAGAGAATCTTCGCCAGCAGCGGGCTGCGCAAATACACGCCGAGGTTGACCAGTATTTCGTCGTCCGGAATCGGCGTGTCTTTGAACAGATTGAGAATCAGCTCGCGCGCCTTGATCTCTTCTGCCGAGCCACGCACGACATTTACGTAACCGTCTTTCGCCATCTCCAGCGTATTCCCTTTCTGCTGCTCAACGATCGAGCTTGAATCGCTCAAGCGTGCTCACGCTTGAAGTCTCGTTTGTGTTCGGCTTGAAGAAAACGCCTTCGGGCGCGTCTTTCAGGATAGTGACGTTGGGACCCAACCAGCAGTCCCTGCCAATCTTGACGTTGTTGACGATGGTCGAGTTGACGCCGAGAAAGCAATTTTCACCGACTTCGACAAAACCCGAGATCACGACGTGTGACGAGACAAAGCAGTTGTCCTTGATCGTCGAGTGATGACCGATATGATTGCCGCTCCACAGCACGACGTTATTACCGAGCTTCACGAAAGGCTGCAGGGTGTTGTCTTCAAAGATGAAGCAGTGCTCGCCGAGGGTGACGTTGCGCCAGACAAAAGCGCGGCTGCTGACGTAACTAGCCAGACCGAAACCTTTCTGCTTGGCTTCAATGCTCAACCTGGTTCGCAGCCGGTTCATTTGGGTATAAGTGGTCGCTACATAGACGTCATGCTCGCTCGGATTGAATTCCTTCTCCAAAGATTCGAAAGGCGTCACGCGAAGTCCGAAGAGTTCCGGCCGCTTCAGATAGCTGCTCTCGACGCTGAAGCCTACGACCTCGTAATTCGAATCGTAGGTAAAGTACTCGTAGGCGATTTCGGCAAAACCGCTGTCTCCAACCACGATCAACTTGCGATTCTTTTCCATGCTCAGCTTACGGTCTTCGGATCATGTCTTCGCGGCGATTTGCTATCGGTAGCGGAACCTTACCACTCAAGGGAGACAAACGGGAACCTTTTTAGGCTGTTACCTCAAAGCCGTTCATCGTCGCTTCCAACCACTCAAACTAAGGAGCTGAAAAACAAGCACTCGATGACTCTGCACAAAAACCCTTTCGTGTTCCTTCATATAGCTTAGTGTGAATTCGTGGACCTTATGGCTGCGAATCCTAAGCACACGTGGCGATTACTATGCGCCATTTGAAGTCGAACCTTACTGACACGCGACTGGCAATGTCGTTAGCGTTCCCCCGTTGGCAACCGTAATCAGCCAGCAATTCCCGTCCGGACTCTTCAGGACGAGACCTTTGCCTGGCGTCGAAATGCTGGCATTACCGGAATCTGTAATGCGCAGGCGCTCGACCATTGTCGTGCTGCCGGTCGGGGTCGTCTGAAAAGATAGGAACGTTCCCTGCGCCGTGCTCGTGAAGTTCTCCGCCGCCTGCATAGAGATCGCAGCCCGGTCACCCGTTGAAAAAGCATTTGTAGTAGTTTGATAACCACGCGCTCCGATGAGAAATACCGCATCGTTGGCCCGGGTGGCGGCTGGAGAGGTTGCTGTCCCTTGCGCTCGGCGCCCGACGATGGAACTTCCGAGCCCGGTCCCAGTACCGTAAGTATCAATCGTCAAGGCCGTGAGTTTAGAATCAGCGCCCATCAGATGAAGCTGATCCGAAATCCCGTCACTATCCAGGGAAGATGACATCGGAGCGCCAACATACAATGACGGAAAGCTCCCGACGCCATTCTTGTGAATATAGGCAATCTCGCTGCCTGCATTATTGAGCACTTGAAATGCCCTCGCGCCAGGGGATGAGTTCGCACCCATCCACGCGCGAAACGCTGCGTCTGTGTAGGGAACCGGGGCGATGACGCTGCCTACGCCTACGCGGTAACGATCGCCACTGGAAAAAATGTTGATTCCGCTAGCGATATCGTTGGCGCCGCTGGACGTTAACGACAACTGTATGGCGGCGCTGCCAATGCTCGAGGTGGCAACGGGTTGAATCTGAAAGTTGCCGGCGACGACGACGCCGGTGGATGTCCCGCCGGCGCTTGCCTGGGCATGAATCCCTTTCGCAGTGCCGGGCCCGGCGTTATTGACGTGTGCAACCACCGAGTAAACATTCGAGTTTGCGTCGGAAGTGGCATCCGCGGTAAGTGCCGAATGCAAACCCGCCGCAATTGACGCACTACCCGGAGCAACCACGTTATCGCCGCCCTCCGCCTTGGTTAGCCGAACCAGGCTGAGCGTCTTTCCAGCCGGAACGCCGACCGTTCCAGCCAGCGGAATAATCTGACCGACAGCCAGTGTGTTGTCCGCCAGGTCGAACTTGGGAACCGGCTTGATCGTCAGCCGTGAGGCTTTCACATCGTCAGGGTTGTCCCGCGTATCGACCCCGGCCCCATTACTCAGCGGCGCTGGCGTATTAGTGCCAACGAATGCATTGCTCGCGAACGAAGTAGCGCCAGTGCCGAAGAATAATATCTTGCCGGCTGGATTTACTACCGGCCCAAGAACTGTCACGACGTTAGGAGCGTCTCTGGCGATGCCGCTCCCGTCGGTATTATCAAGAGTAATGTTTACGGGGAAAGTGATCGTCGTCACCTTGCATTGATTCGTCAGGTCCGACTTGTAGGGAATTTTTATTGTGCGAGGGTTAGAAGCGGCACTGTTTATGATCGTCTGAAACTCCGCCGTATCGTTCGTCCCGCTACAGACTGGAACAAACACAGTTTGTTGCGCTCGACTGCCGACGATACCGATGCCGCAGAACGCGATCATCGACAGAAACAGGACCAAAGCAAATCGTTTCATAATCTTTCCTCTCACTATCCAAAACGGCTTTGCACAAAAACTCTTAATTCGTGTTCTTTCATGTAGCTTGGTGTGATTTCGTGGATCGCATGGCTGCGAATCCCAGGCACACGATCCACGAAATTACACGAAATCTCACGAAGCAACACCAACCAACGCATCGGTTTGCTACCCTATCACAACACATTTATTCGCGGCGACCACCGACTGGCGGGTAGTGTCCTAATTCGAAATTCTCTGCGCCACCTTTGCGTTCCCTGCGTCTCGGCGGTGAGTGTTTTGAAGCCATTATTCACCGCAGAGACGCAGATGGTCGCAGAGACTACGCAGAGAAAAACTGAGATGAGGACACTACTCGACTGGCGCGGTGAGCATTGCGTGCACCAGCATGGCGTGCCCAGCGCGAGGGCGGGGCATTAGCCGGCAACACGCTGATCAAGCTTTAGCTTGCGACCTTGATCAGCAGCCTAAAGGCTGAACTCTGAACTCAAACTGCCCCAAGAGCGACAGCATTCGGAATTGTGTTTATATTCTCGCGTCGGATATTATGGCCGAAATTTCCACCAGGCATTATTAGGAGATCACAAAAACAGTTTCTCGCAGAGTATTCGCTACCCGCACTTCATGCGCTGGATCAATCAGACCACCCGAGAGACAAAGGAGCACGTGGCGGCGGTTGTCGTGATCCTGGTTATTACCGTCATATTCTTCTGGCCCGTCCTCCGCGGTCGTAGTTTCAGCATGGTGGGGGCGCACATGTTCGCTCAATATCCCTGGGGTAAAGTTATTACCGGCAATACCGGCGAGGTAACAGGTATCAGCTTTTCGCACACCGACCACCCGGACGCGCTCTATCCCTCTTCAGTATTTCTCACTAATGCTTTGCGCAGCGGTCAACTGCCGTTGTGGCTTCCGTACAGTTTCAGCGGGATTCCGATGATGGAAGTGGGAGTTGGGAACGGAATGACTTACCCGCCTCAAGTACTGTCTATGTTTATCCTCTCCCCAATTCGGCAACACGATTTCCTGCTCTTTTCTCATTTGCTGCTGACGGGGTTGGGAATGTACGCCCTGCTGCGCTGCTGGAGCGCCAATGTGTTGGGAGCTGTCTTTGGCGCAGTGGTGTGGCAGTTTAACGGTCACAGCGCCTTCTTTTTGGAATTCGAGTTCGTCACGGTTGCGTCGGCGTGGCTTCCGCTGATGCTGCTGGGTGCGACTTTGACAATCCGGAAGCAGTCATGGCGTTGGGCCCTGGCGACGGGGGTTGCGTTGGGAATGTCCGTCCTCCACGGAATTCAACATTGGGAATATCTGAACGGCGTAGTCCTGATCTGTTGGTATGCTCCCTTAACCCTGCTGGCAGCACGCCGTTTTTATCTCCAGGGCGCGCGACGGTCCGCGCTCTTCTGCCTGGCTCTGCCGGTAATCAGCGCGGCAACTGCCGCCATGCTGAGTGCGGCGTCCTGGCTTTCATTACTGGGGTTGCTTCCTCACGTTCATCGCCAGGTTCACACGCTGAATCAACAGGCCGGGGCGATAATCCCGCTTAAGTCATTTATCCAGGGTTTGTTTTTTCCATTAAGCTCTGTCGCGCCGGAACGATTCGGACCTGACTGGCCATCTTTGGGCTTTGTGGGAATTCCGGCATTGATGTTAGTTCTGGCCGGGTTCTTTCGCCGGTCCGCGCTGGTCATATTCGCGACCATTATGGGACTTGGATCTTTGGGGATGATCCTTGGAGTGCGGATGTTATTCAGGGTTCTGCGATTGGTACTCCCTTACTTCGGAGCTCTTAGACCGGTTGATGCTTACTATGTTTTCTGCTTTGCGGTGGCAGTGCTAGCGGCCTTCGGACTCAGCGAGATCAGTCGACGTTTTGACGGGCCCAGTCTGCGAAAGCGGATCTTCCTCGGTCTCGGCGTCCCATTAATTGCGATCGAATGCATCCAGTTAATCATGTTTGCCTGGATCACCAATCCCATGCATCCGGTCAAACCTGAGTGGCTCTTTCCAGAGACACCCATGATCACAAACCTCAAGGCCGTCCAGGGTGAGTTTCACGTGCTGCCAGTCTCGTATCGCGATCCTTCAGGAAACTGGTCACCGGCAGTTCTCTCGGGGAAAACCGCACTTGATTTTGATCTTCGATCAAGCTCGGGCTATGAATCATTAATGCCAAAATGGACGGCGACTCTGTGGAGAACAGTTGAAAAAGGTGGAGTTGTGTCCGAGGATTTGCCGCTAGCTTATAGACCGTACTTCTATCATGACCGTTTGCCCGTACACCTTCTGGAGAATCTCTCCGTTGGGTATTTGGCAACGGCGCCACTGGCGGAACCAATCGACATTAATGGTTCTAAATCAGTCGCCGACGGTTCACTTCAACTCGTCTATCAAGGTGTGGATGGACGAATTTATAAACTCACGAATGCATTGCCACGGGCGTTTCTGGTTCCCGGCGTGATTGTCGCGCCTGACTCGCAAGCTTCGCTGAGAATGCTGGTGGACCCAAAGTTTAACGCGCGTGAAGCGGCGATTGTGGTGGGAAAGGACGCCGCGGCAAAAACCGGTTTGCCAACGCTGGATTCTCCCGCGGCTAACTTCGCGGGCGCGGCCACCATAAAGAGCGACCGATTGAACGATATTGACGTCGAGGTCAACACCCCACAGCCTGCCATGCTGGTTTTCAACGACTCATGGGACGCCGGCTGGAAGGTGAAAGTTGACGGCGTGGAGCAGTCTGTCTTGCAAGTTAACTATGCTTTTCGTGGCGTAGTCGTTCCCGCCGGGAAGCATACGGTGGCGTTTGTTTATCGGCCGCCGCTGGTTCTAATCGGTCTCGGGATCTCCGGCGTCACAATCCTTTTACTGACCATCACTTTCTCATGGATGGGCATCGTTGCGCTGCGCCGATTCCGGCGGACCCGTTCACAGTCAAGCCACGCCTGATTCAGGAACCCATCAAGACACTATGAAGGGCGAGCGGACCCGCACGCATCATCCTTTCGATGGTGATCGATTGCAAATGACGGGTAGTGTCCTAATTTCAGTTTTTCTCTGCGTAATCTCCGCGGCCTCTGCGTCTCTGCGGTGAATCATGGCTGCGACAAGCTCACCGCTGAGACGCAGAGAACGCAAAGGGGGCGCAGAGAATTCAAATTAGGAGACTACCAAATCACGCTGGGAGTTTTTCCATATTTGCGTTAAAGCGAATGGTAGCGTATAGCATGAATCCAACTCGAGAAGCTGTTAACGAATGGTCGAAATCCTTCCTAAAACAGAAGTAGATGAAAGCCAGGGGTCGTTGGACTCGATCTCGGCAGAGTTGTGGGCAACGCAGCACCTGAAACCCGTGCAACCAGTGCAAGCAACAGAGAATAGTCGCCTCAGGTTCGGTCTTGATGCCAGAGTCCCGGACCCGATCATTGTTGGCAAGGGAAATGCGCTTTACATTGCCGGATGGTGCTATCACCCGGAAAGTGAAATAAAAGATTTGGCGTTGGTTGTTGACGGCAAAACTCATCCCACCAAGGCCTTCGGAATGCCACGGCCGGATATTCTTGAAGGACAGTTTCCGGATTATGATCTCTCCGGGAACAGTTATCGAAGTGGTTTTTGGGCCATGCTAACATTCCCCGAAATAGAGTGGCCGGCCGAGGTAGAGGTTGACGTCCAGGCTACGCTTGGTGATGGGAAGATCTGTCGCGAGCACATAACAAAACTGACCCTTCAGCCGGCAATCGAACCCCTTGAGCGCCTCTCCTTGTCCCGGCCCCGCAACTCTGCCGCCGAGCCGCTGGTGGCGATTTGCATGACGACATATGACCCGCCGCTCGATTTGTTTGCCAATCAAATTCAGTCGATCGTTGACCAAACGTACTCAAACTGGATCTGCATTATCAGCGATGACAATTCGCGCCCGGACATCCTGGAAAAAATTCGCACGATTATTGCGAGGGACCGGCGCTTTCACCTCTTCCGGGCATCGTCAAGACTCGGCTTTTATCATAACTTTGAGCGCAG
>Ga0307468_100000391_pt1 | contig 10738 bp, 20 predicted proteins | sample atmdna_FD_203085 | JGI IMG/M metagenome (GOLD analysis project Ga0307468, IMG submission 203085) | Hardwood forest soil microbial communities from Morgan-Monroe State Forest, Indiana, United States - atmos_gases AM2C_05 | ecosystem: Environmental > Terrestrial > Soil > Temperate forest > Bulk...
TCAAAGATCGAGTTGATATACTCAACCAGGCGAGGTGGGGTGGAGTTTTGAGTCGTCATAACCCAATACTCTACTGAGTGTTTCACTCATTCCCACTCGCCACATTTCAATTGTGTCCAGACATCAGATCAATCACTTAATAAAATCGCTGACGTTTTAGAACTATACGGGAATAGGTTGTCTGCTGTTGAAAAAGTCACTCTACTTGCTTCTACTGAAGTGCTCAAAGAAATAGAAAAAACAAAGCAATGATTTGTTTAGAGCTGATCCAAGGGAGCTGCCGCAAGATGCCTGAACGTAGATTCCCAGAAGCCTTTTTAGAGATTGGTAAAGACGAAGATCATTCCTATATGTCTCTTAAAACTACCAGACTACCTGATGGGAGACTGCAAATAGACTATGAAGGCTGGGGTATTTCAGAGCACGGTATAATTCCTACATTTAGCCCAAAAGAAATAGTTAAGGTGGGCTTTGTTGGCCGTTGCGGGTCAGTATTCAGTGAGACTTGGGAGGAAGGTATCTTTTAGCCGTATTTTGGAAAAAGATAAAGATGACCAAGCAAGAGAAATAGAATACGTTGGCTGGCCTCCGGTGCCAGTGACGGTGCAAGGGGGAAGGATTGAGGTTCGACTACGGCTGTGTAAGGTATAGCCCAGCAAATATCTTGTAATACTCAATCTCGTAAGATTCTGGGTTGGTCTTGAGAATATCCAAAAGCTTCTGTCTGTCCTCTCGCCTCCACAGGGCTAGAAACAATAAATAGCCGTTGACAGCTAAAGTAGGTAGGCATATCATGCCGCGTAGTTTTTCTGACATTGGAGGAGGAACGATATGCGAAAAACCAGATTGTTTTTGGCTGCCCTTTGTCTTTTCCTGTTTCCGTTGAGCTTTGCACATTCTAGTCAGTTCTCCGCATACGCTAGTGGTTATGTAGTTGCCTTTGGCGAGCTAACTGATGAGCCTTGTGAGTGTGGAACGCCTAATTGTGGGGGCGGTGACTGTGATGCCACCCGCGCTTCCAGCCAACCGCCGGGAAAAGATTCCGCTTTAGGCTCTGAAAGCCTAATCATCTTAGCAGCGTTAATGCTGTGGCTGAGACTTAGAACCAACTAAATCAAGGAGGAAGCCTATGAAAGTAAGAAACTTGCTCATTACTCTGATTCTGGCGGTAATGGTTCTGTGTGCAGGTGTCGGCTCCACTACAGCGAGTCCGGCCAAAGCTGATGGTTGTATCTATAACTGCATTGACCTGTACAACGCCTGCGAGGCTTCCTGTAATGGTGACAGGCATTGTTTGAAGGCGTGCCAGCTAGATTATAACGAATGCGCGTGTGGGTGTGGATTAGGCGGTCCATGCCAGTAACCACTAAAAGCTGATAGAGACTTTTAGAGCTGATCCAATAGCTTGTTATAAATTCTCACATAGTTGGCAGGATTATTGATCGCCACAATGAGGGTTAATAGCTCCTTCTCTGTCCAAGATTTGGTTTTGCGGCTGCGCTCGATCAGAGCGTTAAACTCCTCAATGCCGTACTTTTTGATAAGAGCCTCGGCGTAGTCTCCGTATCTGCCGTGATGGTATCTATTGCAGCCCCTACATTGCGCGTTCACGTTTATCAAATCAAATTGAACTGACCTGTATTGACCTTCGGGCTTATAGTGGCCTCCGTCAAACATCGCTCGATCTTCCTCACTCCTGGCTACCTTACCGCACGTTATACACGTCCAGTTGTCCCGCTCTCGCACATACGCTGATATAAGCCTCCAAAGCTTTCTTTTGAGAGTCGGAATAACATCATGGCTTTCCCGGCTGATGCTATAGGGTTTTCTCTTCAAGGGTGAGCGTTTCATTCGAGTTCTGTTTTGATCTAGCGTACTCGCGGGCGGTCTTGCGTTTCCTTTCCATAAGACAGTCATAGCATTTAGCATCGTAGCGCGGGGCCAACTTCTCTATCTCTTTTCCACAACCAGAGCATTTCAGTCTGTAGATGGTCATTGTTTTCTAAGATTGCGGCTCGACTGGGGAAGTCTCACTTTCAAACTCTTCAAAATCGTCGTAATCAATATCAGTCAGGCCGTGGGTCTTACACTCTCCCTTAGCCTCCAATATCTCATCAGTCCCAGAATGCACTTTCAGATAAGGATTCTTGACGAACTTATGACATTGCTGGCAGGTAATCATTGAGGTTATTTTAATTATACTCTTTCATTTCGACCTTGCAGTTCTTGATTGTCCACAGGAATAGCGCGGCGGGATTTCTGGCGTTGGGATTCTTCTGGATTTGGGTGTAGGTCTCTTGGATGAACTGGTAGCCTTTTCGTTTTATCTCGATCATCAGCCTTGGAATAGGGATGCCCCAGAGTTTGTTTATCTCGCCCGCCAGGGCGACTTTCTTGGCGTGATCGGTGTTGGATACCTTTTTGACCTGAAAGCGGCTCAGAAGCTCATTTTGAGGTAAATCCAGGGGCTTTAGCTGCTTGTTCTTGTACTGCTCTAGTTCTAACTCTTCATCAAGCTCGATGCGGTCCTGTGGATACATACTTGTTACTTTTGTTGATTTGTGGCGTTATAATTACAGAAGCTACACCCCGCCCTTATTTCCTTCCTACCCTGGCACTGAACAAATGCGAGATCGGAATAAGAAGCTGTTGTGTATCACACCCAGAAGAACTTTGCCTCGCTCACGTATTAGGGGGTATCTAATAGGTGCCTTTGATCGCGGGTGGTCCTTTGGTAGTTCTTCTAAGGTGCTTTGGAAGTCCCCGGTCTTATGGGCCACAGGAGCCGGGAATTGTACAAAGCATCCTAGAAGGGCTTGCCAGTTTTATCGTAAAACTCGCAATGAGAAACGCTGGTGTGTGAATTGTAGAAGATTAGAATTAACTTTGGCTTAATTCTAATTGATCTATCTAACTTTCTGCCGCGCCCTGATGGGCTGGTGGTGCCCCTTGAGGGAGTCGAACCCTCCTTTACCCTGCGCGTCCACAGGGGTCTTCCCAGGAATTAGGGCATCATCAACACACCAAGACTTGGGTAACTGGCTCCGTAGCGGGGAGGAACGACGCTATTAGAGGATTAGCTATTCAGCGTCCGTAGTCGTTTTTCGACAAAAGCTAATCGTGTACGGTATTATGTGCACCTTATTTCCGTACCACTCCCCTCCGTTACGAAACCAATCCCCTGCGACATATCTTTCTTTGGTGGCTTCCTTGTGGTGGAGCGCTCTGGAGTTGCACCAGTCTCGGTTTTTAACCGCTACCCAACTACGGCCTGCCCCATAAAAATGAGAACCACTTGGAAAAGAAAAAGCCCTTTGGCGTGAATCCCAGCGAATACTTTGGATTGCTCCATTTCTCTGCTGGGAACCACCCCAAAAGACTTTGCTGGTGGATGTATCACGCCGTAAGTATTTCTACCTACAAATTCATTATAGCAAATCCAGTTTGGCTGGGCTGTGGATAAGTACATCCACATAACTACTTCTTATGTTTCTTTTTCAGGCTTTCAAGTGTCGCTAATATTCTTTTAGCTGTTCCTGTCATATCTTTCTTTCCAAGCAATACATTAACACCTCTCGTTATAATTGCCAGTGTCGCTACAGAATTTCCTATAGACTGTTCGCTAGTGGATTCTGCACTTATCTCTTCTAAAATAATAACAAAGGGCAAGAGTCCTTTAGTAAAGCTGTAAACCTTATCAAAATCATCTCTCATGCTATTAAGCTTATTTTCTGTTTCTTTTTTCTTTAAAGAAATATCGCTATTCTGTTGGGAAAGAGTTTTATTGGCTACTTCGAGTTCCGCTCGCTTTTTTTCTAGTGCTATGATTTGTCCTTGAGTAGTTCTGTTTAGATCCGCGATCTTGACTTCAAGTGATTCCTTCTCTGTTTTTAATTGTTCGTTTTCTGAATGTAATTCATCACGTTTTGCTTCAAAATCTTTAACCTGGGCTTCCAGATCATGCTTTTGATTTTCCAACTTCGTCAGCGACGCACTGAAATATCCATTGAACAAGCCGACAGAAAGAGTGACCACAGCCAGAATTGTAGGCAGCGCAGCTAAAACATAAACTGGCCTTTTCCAGAATGGCCGCTCAAGGTCTTTTATTTCAAGTTCAATTTTCTTACGTTCCAATTCTTCTTTGGTGGCTGTGGAGTGTTGGGGTCTAGTTTTAGCTTTGGCCATAGTGCGCGCCAATCTACTACACGCCTTCGAGAAGTGTCAATTACTTACCCGCAAATCTAGTTTGGCTGGTTTGTTTTTTCTCTATGATGAACTTCAGCTTGCACCATCCTTGCTATTACACATAAAAAGATACCCACTACAATTTCAATTGTGCCAGGTCTCCCCATTGGATTTATAAACACAAAAAAGACGGCAACGGCTAATATTATCCAAGGTATAGATTTCATCATCTTCTCCTTCTTAGGCCGGTATTGACGGGAAGTAATACTAACTCCTGACAAGAAATGATGAAAGGGGTTTGTTCTCTCTACCGACACGCCTTCGAGGAATGTCAATCAGTGGTATTGAACTAGGCTATAACCTTGTGATATACGTTGCGCTGCTTCAGAGACTAATCAAAGGAGAATGTAAATGACTAGAGACGTTATTGTTGTGGCAATTGAAAACAATACCAAGAAAGAAGATGTTCAGGTCATTATCACCATTGATAATGGGCTTTTTGTTACAGACTCTTCTCTGTGTACATTTTATGGACTGCCTCCTGGCTATCATCCTCCGCATCCCGTAACTGAATACATGACTTTTTCCAACAAGCTTATTTTTCAAGGCAACATCAATGGTTTGTATTGTGATTTACATGTTTCCGGCAACGATAATAGGCTCACTGGTAAAATTACAGTTCAACCAGCACTCCCCGTAAGTGTTTTTATAAGCTCCGGTGAGGGAAGATTTGAGCTACCCGCAGGGCAAACCAGTGCTGTATTCAAGCTTCCGATTGCCAACGATCCTGGTGAGAGTGAAGCTGAGAGAATGAGCCGCAGAGCTAAAATCATTGGTGGAACCGAGTGAATTAACAGGCTAAGGCTCTCAGGCGCACTATTAGGTGGGGCTTGATAGTTTTGAAAGTCTTAGCTCTCCTCATCGCACTTCTCACATATCAAGATTCTTTCCTCCATATGCTTATTGGCTTTTTGCCAGCCGTGGATTGGGCATTGGATCATCATAATCTTTAATCCTTCACTGTTAGCTCTTTGCCCTCATATTCGACTTCGTTTGGCTCTGGAATGTAGGTATTTAGTTCCATACTTGTCCAGGCTCTACATTTGGCAAGATAGTCCTCAAACTCAATAGTAGAAAGAAGCGTGGTTGATCTTGTGACCTCGTATCTTTTACCCTTTACCTCCATCCCCATTTTCAGGAACAGAGATTTAAGAAACTCGTGTGTCTCATCAGGGAGCAGCCCCATTTCGTCGGAAACTATTTTGATGACTACTCCCCAATAGTAGGAGTTCTCTGCAATGCTTCTGATCTTCTTTCGCTTACTGATTGTTACTTGGACATCTCCCTTGAGACTCTTGAGGTAGTGTTTGAACTCTGCTTGCCGTTCAAATTGCAGCTTTCCATCAAGAGCCTTGGCGTAGAAGATAGGAGTGATCATTTTAGAAGGGCATTTCTTCTTCCTCTGATTCTTGCTTTCCTTTGTCTTCAGGGAAGTAACCTTGGCTTGGTTCACCCTCTGATTGTCCTTGTCTGTCATCAGTCATCACGACAATTCGATAATCAGGGTGGCTTTCTTTCTCCTTCTTGTCGTTCTTAAAAACTGCAATCCTTATATCACCCGATATGTCGTTTAAGATTCCTGAGAGGTATGTACCCTTCTTGCTTTTCTTGATCCACAATGCGCCAATTCTCCTAATCATTTTGGTCTTTAGTATTTGTTTAACTCTTGCTCTCGACGTTTGATTGCTAATGCTCCCAGAAAAGCTTTGAAGTCTGCCTTCTGGTTGTCTAACTCGTGAATGTGAAAATCTCCTGTCTCCTTGTCGAACCTTACGAGTATGCGATTCCCGTAGGTATTGCCTGTCATCTCTTCTCTCGCGTTCTGATAAGCGGCTACTTGGTAGCGCATATCATTGTAGATTCCTTTTGAAGTTTTGAAGTCAACGATAACTCGCTTCTTGTTGATCTTGGCTTCAAGATCAAGGATACCAGCATACTCATACTTGAGGCTGTAGACAGGTAATTCGGATTCAATGAACTCAATGTCGGTATCATTAACCCACTTGAGAAAGGCTTGGATACCATTTCGTACTTGCTCATCATCATTCGGGATTCGAGGATTCCTGCCTTTAATGAAGTCCTCGGCCCACTGGTGAACGAGAGTGCCTTTATTCGCGGCTTCCTCTTTTCTGATCTGGTGTTGTTTGCAGGCTTCAAGGATTAGCTCCTCTGTGATCGGTTCTCCTGCATAGAGCCTGCCCAGCAAATGATCTTTCGCCAATCCTACAGCCCAGATAATGAGGGGTCGGGATTTATCAATCATTCCAGTAATGGATGTGACGCCGTAGACTGGCTTCCCATTCGCATAGAACCGATGCTTCACCTCATCAAACTCTAAGGTGATACCCTTGTAAGGTCTGGTGGAGGTCATTTCTTGAATTTGCTTTGAGCTTGTCTTTTCAAAGCGTTGATTTGTTTATTGTCGGCCTTTACAGTTTCAGCTTTCTTGGGTGGCGTGTCGGGAGTGATTTCCTTGAACTCATTCTTGCCGTACACATCTGAGGCTATGCCAAGCTCTGCGGCGCACTTCTTGAGGGCATCGGTAGAGGCTGCCTTGAGATCATTTCCGTAGTCTAAAGCGCCTTTGCCATCTTTCCTGAGCTTTATGTCAGCCCTGCCAAATTGCATTTTGGTGACTGAATTACCCTGCTTATCTTTTACAATGAGCTTGCCGAGTACCCAGACTTGCGCGCCCTCCTTGCCGTGTTCGAACTTCAAAATCCCACATCCAGCCGAACACATAATTGAGAACCTTTTTAACGTATACGCCAGTGACATACTCCCACTCGCCACCTCCTTTACCTGGCCTTTTGTAAACGTGATCCGGTGGAGTGCGCTGGAAGATTTTGAGGATTTGCTTTTCAGTGAGGAAAGCTTTGGGAACTAAGGTGAGTTTCTTCCCGTCTTTTTCAATGTACTCTTGCGGGGCTAATGCTTTTGAGTTTTCCATTTTACTTTGAACTTTGCGCTCTGATTATTGCGACGGATTGATTTAACTGGATAAGATTCTCTGGGACTCCTAAAGGATAGCGTTCAAGGTAATGTAGTCTATGGTATCTCTGAATGAGTGAGGTGCGGGTGATAGGGTTCTTTGCGGCCTTTGATCGAAGCTCTTTCTTGGTGAAGAAGCCGCGCAGCTTCTGGCGCTCGGCCTCTATGGATTCTTCGAGGGACATTAGATTAGGGCAAAGAAGGTGAATATAACGGCAAGCATACTGATCACTACAAACGTCCAGATGACAAACAGGGGGAATGAAAGCGGGGCGTGGGCAGGGTTGTTATCGCTTTTGAGCATTGAGATGTGGGAAGGGGATAGGGGGGTCATAGTAGGTTATGTAGGTGATGGATTAGAGGGAGTGGAAAAAGGATTCTGGGGTCTTACCTTCTGCGAGGTGGTCTATGAAGCGGTGCCAGTAAACTTTCCAACGCGGCATAACCATTCCGTGAACCATCTCCATTTCGATTGTTATATCTTCATCTTTGTCTTTCCACCCCAGAGCTTTACCTAGAAATTGCCAGAACTCAGAATCTAAAAATATGTTGGGAATTAACTTCCTCCATTGCCTCTTCATCCCAGCGATTGAAAATGAACTATACGTGTACCCATTCTCTATTGCTTTGTTAACTACTTCTTCAATAGTCATCTTGAGTAATTAAGGGTGGGGTTAGTTAAGAAATCCGACTGTTCTTTTTATTGCTTCGTAGACTTCTTTATTACGGTACACTTCAAAATACCAGTCATAGAATTTCTTGTAGTGTCTCACATCACTTTCAAGCGAGTTAATCTTACTTTCCAAATCCTTTTTGAACTCTGGTTCTAATCCTTGAATTTTCACAATCTCTTCTCTTAACTTGCTACTGTCGCGCCAGCCCGATGAACTCCAACCCCACAAATCCGTATTGCCTTTAAGCTGATTCTCGACGGCTCCAAGAATTTCATCAAAGGTAAAGAGTTCTAAGATTCTATACTTCAATTCTTCTGGAAGTTCGGAAAAGTAATCTAAAACCGAATCCTTGTCTGTCTTGATTGTAAGTTTAAGTTCTTCTTTCATCGTAGGTAGTTATGTTGGTGGTTAGTTTTCTTGGGCGTACTTGGCGAGGCGGGCTACTGCTTCGGCTCCTTGCTCATAGGAGGCTGTAGGAACTTCCTCGTTTGCTATACAATCGCCGTCCTTATTGAGAAGACAGATGTTGAACCTTAGTTCCATCTCTCCAGTTCCATCACAATCAATGCACTTCTTCGTTACGAAATCATCGGGCGCACCATTCTCTACTTCGACTTTGCCTTGACCCTGACATTCTGGACATTTCATTTTATTTATATTTGGTGGGATTTATTATCTCGACTACTTAATAATAACCTACCTGCTAGGTTACGCAAGTTCACTTATCCACAGGCTTCTTTTTAGGGCGACCTCCTTTCATACCCCATTCTCGAAGCTGTTTCTTGCCATACTTCTTTTTGGTTTTTAAGCCACCCTTGCGACCAATGGTTTTATAGTGGGACTTGATGATTTCGGCGGGAGTGATATTCATACCTCTCAAAATACCAAGCTGGCAGGATATGTAAATAGTGACTATCCACAGCCCAATATGTTTTAATTTGAATAGACCATTGAAAGGTAGGTGAGAGATATGGCCAATAACCCGAACGGGAAGAAAAAAACAGGAAGGAGTACGACGGGCAGGAATACGACCACAGCAACCTCCCTGACTCAAAAGGCGGTGAAGAAGAAAAAGGAATTGACGGCTGATGAACTGCTGCTGAAAGCTTGGAAGAAAACCTATGCGAATCGGAACCGCAGGGTAGATGTCTAGGATTGTCTTTGATACGTGCGTGTTCATCGCCTACAATCCTGCCCTTCCTGCTGGTTCGCTCCTCTCCCTCGTAGTCATTCAAGAATTGATGGCTGGTGCTGCTGACAACTCAGAGCTTAAGGACTGGGAGGCCACTGCCAAGAAGTTCGAGAAAGAAACGCGGCTCCTTGTTCCCACGACCGAAGATTGGCTCTTGGCTGGCCGGGTGCTCAACTCTTTGCTTCGTGGGTTGAAATCAAAGCACGGAGGCAAGACTCCCAAGCTTCCCCCAGGTGAAATTCAGAGAATCGTGAGAGATGTACTGATCGCCCGAACAGTGAAGCGTGCTGGCTGTCTCCTGATCACTGACAATTTGGCCGACTTCAAACAGATCAAGAAGTTCTGCGATGTGCGTCTACTGTCTGGTAAAGACTTCTTTGGATAAGCCCTACGGGGCTTTTTGTTTTCACTCCTAAAAGTTTGTAGCTCTGCTCACTGCTTTGTTATAATCCCTGCCCTGCGGAGAGAAGTATGTTTAGATTTATCCATCCCGGCCCGAATGTTATAGCCTTACCTTTTCCTATGCGGCCTCGTCGTGTAGTATACGGTGAACTTGCGAGAGTTTTAGACTTCATCCAATGGAAACGTAAGATGACGAAACCAAACGGCAACGGCGAACAAAACGATGAGATTCTGAACCTTCCTGAAGCTGACCAAAAACTGTGGCTGATACAGAAAATGTTTGAAGTCTTGAAAGACGCCGACAAAGAAGATTTGGAAGCCATCTACCGAGTACTTACCAAAGACCGGAAACCTCCTGAGAGGGCATAATACCTTTCCACTATCGCGGCGATGTTCAAATCAAATCATCTTTCTCGCCTGTCAAGGTCGCTCCATAACCGGCAAGAAACGGCAACTGCACGCCGTTTCTTGCCGCTTCCTCCACTCCCTGTGACAGGCGAGAAGAGGGGGACTAGACTTTAAGAAAGGTCGTAAAAAATCCAACGATACTATGGAATCAAAGCCTAGAAGGGTAGAGCTTGGAATGTGGGTAGAAATATCACTGGGGCTGATTGCTGCCTCAGTTGTGCTGATTGCTGCTGTGGTGACGGCGCACTGGCTATAAGGCAATCCCTTGCCGTTTGGCAGGGGGTAGGGTCGGACGATCCACCAAGGCTCGTTCCACCTGCCGTTGTAAACGTCAGAGGTGCCGTTTCAAACGTCTAGGTCGTTCCAGTGGGATAACCTTTTATTGTACGCTCTACGCTCGCTGTGGCTTGTGAGTACACCTCACGCTCTGGGGGTGTCCCAGAAACACAAAAAGCCCCTTGGGGGCCTTTCATTGATTCACGAGATAGCAACCTGGTACGGTTTCATTTTCATTCTAGGCCATAGGGCCGAGGGGTCAAGTGGATAAGTAAGACATATGCAGTATGTTACCCTGCCTTTTCAAACAGCTAACTAGCTTGATAATCATAGGCTTATAAGCTTTTAAGAGTTGAAGCCGTTTCAACAGTAGTTTCTACACTAGTTTCAACTGTGGTTTCTCAGTTCTTCGTCTATCTTTTTAAGACTAAACCATTCTGCACTGAAAGTGCAGAGGTTGCTTCAGGGACTGAAAGTCCCTTTCACTCAAGGATGATCCGATTGTTTTCGCGATTGCTTGGATCACGATGATGCTCAAGATATTCCTGCA
>Ga0307468_100000392_pt1 | contig 10735 bp, 7 predicted proteins | sample atmdna_FD_203085 | JGI IMG/M metagenome (GOLD analysis project Ga0307468, IMG submission 203085) | Hardwood forest soil microbial communities from Morgan-Monroe State Forest, Indiana, United States - atmos_gases AM2C_05 | ecosystem: Environmental > Terrestrial > Soil > Temperate forest > Bulk...
GTGCGTCGCCGTTGCGAAGTGCGCGGCGAAGTAAACGGCATCACCGTCATCGACGATTTTGCGCATCATCCCACCGCGGTGCGAGAGACGCTCTTTGCGCTGCGGACCAAGTACGCCGGACGCCGTCTCATCGCAGTGTTCGAGCCGCGCTCGCGTACGTCCTGTCACGCGACTTTTCAGAAAACCTATGTCGACGCATTCGCGCCGGCTGATTACGTAGTCGTGTCACGCGTCTACGATGCGCAGCGCGCGGCTGAGATGGGTGGCGTGCTCGATATCTTGAAATTGATTGAGGATATCTCCGCCCAAAACAAACCTGCGTTTGCGATTACCGATGTCGATGAAATTGTCGGCAACCTGTCAGGCGAGCTTCGCTCAGGCGACGTGGTGGCGATTATGTCCAACGGAGGCTTTGGCGGGATTCACGAGAAGCTGCTGGCGGCGCTGGAGTCAGAACCCCGATGAGTCGGCGTAGCGGGCGGTTATCGCAATGCTTGCGCAGACAAGCGAGGAACGGCTTTGCCTCAAAAGTCGATTTCGGTGATAACGAGTTTCGTGTTTAGTTCGTGTGACTTCGTGGATCGTTCCTTTTGTCCAGAAAACTAAGGACGATCCACGAAGTCACACTAACCAACACGAACCAAAACACTCCTGCCTCGAGCTAGATCCGACTTTTGAGGCAAAGTTCACGGAGACACCGAGGACGTGATTTCGTGAATCGTATGGCTGCGAATCTTAGGCACACGATCCACGAAATTACACGAAATCTTATGAAGCAACACCAACCGCGCGTTGCTGTTTGCGCTCTTAAGCGCGAGTTGAGCTCGATAGCCAGCTTCGAGAATTTGGTGAGAAGGTTGTTAGGTCCATCACCAGATTGCGTGGGCGCTGAATCAATCCGTCAGAATTTCACTCCCACAATCCGCCAGTTATCATTCGCCGCGGTCGGAATCGTCTTATTTCGTTCGACCCAATCAATAATCAGCTCACGCACTTCCTCGCTTGAACGATAGACGACGGGCGCGCTCTTATACATCGCGTAGTTGCCGCCGCCATTCACGCGGTAGTTGTTCGTCACCACTCGCAGCTTCTGCGTCGGCGATAGAGGTTGCCCTTTGAACTTCAGATTCTGAATACGCTGGCCGAACGGCTTGCTGATGTCCAGCTCGTAAGTTACCCCTTCAGCCATATCAAAGTTGTATCCGGGAATGCGCTGGTCGACCTGTTCAGCCAGGCCCGCTCCCGGTTGATACTCACGAAAGTATTTGGCTGAATGTTCCAACGCGTCCCTCAGTTGCTGGCCGGTTAGTTCCAAAGTCACCAGCGTGTTTTCATATTCATAAAGCCCCGCGATATCGCGTACGGTCACCGGGCCTTTGGGAATGTGCGCCTGGGGATTGAAGCACGCGGCCATGGAAACATCCGCCTTGCCCGCTTCGAGTTGCACCCGGTGAATCAGATCGATGATCCCGGTGTCACGGAAACGGCAATCAGGCGCGGTCATCTCTGCGGAAGATTCGCCAATGACTTTGCCCAGCCAGTCCTGTGTTTCCTGGTCGTAGGGTTGGCCGAGTTGCGCGATTTCCGGATCGATCGCGGTTTTTTCAGTGACCGGAATTGTGCGGGAAGATTTCGCCATCACTCGCCAGCGGCCATCGCTTTCGTTCTTTTCCAGATAGACATCGACGCGCGCTAAGTGGCTGGCCCAGCGATTTGCCTGGCTCAGCAACACGCCATTCACGAATAGCGCCGGCACATCGCGGTGAGTGTGGCCCATGAGAATCACATCCACGCCGGGGACCTGACGAGCGATGGCGACGGCGGCATTTTCGTTCGGCACCTGCGATGGAGACGGAATGCCCGTGCGCAAGTCTTCCTCGATTCCCATGTGCATCGCGATTACCACGAGATCGACTTTACCGACACCTCGCAGCACGCCCACCCACTTTCTGGCCTCGCTGACCGTCTCACGGAATTCCAGGCCGGCATAGTTCGGGACGTTTTCCCAGTTGGGTATTCCGGGCGTCGTCAAACCCAGGACACCGACACGAACGCCATTGATTTCCTTAATGATGTAAGGCGTGTAGTAATTCGCCGCGTCTCCTTTCACCTGGGTGTTGTAGGTGTTGGCTGACAGCCAGGGAAACCTGGCTTCACTGCGGGCTTTCTCCAGCACTTTCAAGCCAAAGTTGTATTCGTGATTGCCGACGGTCATCGCGTCGTAATGCAGGGCGCTCATCGCGAGCATCATTGGATCGGGAGGCGTGTTATTCCGTTTGTTATGAAAGTATTCCAGCGGCGTGCCCTGGATCGTGTCGCCGGAATCGACCAGCACCAGGTTGGGATCGTTCTTGCGCGCTTCCTTGATCAGCGTTGCGACTTTGGCAATCCCGACGTTGTCGTACTTGTTCGTGTAGTAATCAATCGGAAAGATGCGACCGTGCATGTCGGTGGTGCTGAGGATGACGACGTGCGCGCGCCGAGCTTCATCGCTGCCGGCCGATGTGCTAACGGAAACCGTCAGGGCAAAGATGAGCAGCGAGAAAAAAACAATGGCTGGGTAATTTCTCTTGAGCATTTTTATGGTCGCGCGTCGCCGCAGGGCTGCACTAACTCGTTCGGGCCGGCCACCGTGGCGTAAATCTCCGCGGCAGTATGGCCCTTGATGCAGCCGGCGTAAACCAGACTAAAGCGATCGCGCACTTCTTTCATCTTGTTCTGATTCTCAAAATAAGTGCGGCCTCTTTGCAGTATGTAGTACGCCGGCCCCTGGTCGGAGACCGCGAAGTTCGCATCCGAGAGCACGCGCGACTGCAAATCTGTGCGGTCATATTTCTCAGTATAATAGCCTACGACGCCGGGCGTTTCGCTGACGATCAAAGCGTTGCGCGGCGCGCGCGCGGCCACAAACCGAATCGCGTCGTTCAGTCCATCGTCATAGAACTCGTCGTGCGGAAAGAAATAGGCGGTGTAGCTTTGTCCCAGCGCGTTACTGTAGAGCGAATAATGCGGCGCGCCCGCGTATGCGCTCCAGCCCGGCACGACCACCAGCGCCAGTAAAAGCGATGCCGTGACGAATTTTTGCGCCACCGGGCCGGGCCTGAATTTTTCCAGTAATGGGGTTGCCCAGCGAGTCACCGCCACCACGCCGATCGCCGCGCTCATATAAAGGAACGGCATCAGGGAAAGCATATAACGCGGCCATTTTGAGCCGATGAGCGAGTAGGGCACGATCCATAACAGCAGCATGAACAGGACGAAGCCGTGACCGGGACTACGCCATCGGCGCAGGCTGACAATGAAACCTGTTACCGAGGCGGCCAACACCGCTAACGGAACTTTGATGGCCAGAAACAATAGATAGAAATAAACGGGCGTGCCCCAGAACGGCGAACGTGAAAACGTGTTCTTGTAAAGATGTGCGCCCATCAAATAGCCCGTGTGCGTCAGGAGTTTCTCGCCCGAATAAGCATTTAGATACATCCAGACCTTCGGCAAAAGGATTACCGGATTCGCCAACACCAGAGTAATCCCGATGAGCAGAAAAAAGCTGAACGGCGTGATCGACTTCGGCTCGTCCGCCGTGCGATCGCGCACGCGGTAGTAGTGGTGATAGAGCATGTTCAGGCCGAGGTAATGCGGAAAATACTTTGACGCCAGCATCAGGCCGAAACTGACCGCACTCAGATTTCGCAGCCGGCTGACTTTCTTTTGATCGTGCGCGTCGATTTGTTTGGCGCGAATAAAGAAATAGAAAGCGAACAGCATAAAGAAGACCATGAGCGAATCTTCCTTGCCGATGCGATTGTAGGTAATCGCGTTGACGCCGAATGACCAAAACGCTGCGGCCCACAAACCGGTGCGCCGGTCAAACAGGGTCGCAGTCAGGAGAAAGAGCGGGATTGCAGTCAGCGCGCCGACCAGGACGTTGGGAAACCTCAGCGCGCTTTCATCGCTGATGTGCCGGGCAGAGACTGAATTCCAGGCACGCTCTGCCCGCATTGAGACGTCAATCAACGCCTTCATCATCATTGGGTGCTCGGCATTAGGAGTGAAATCGCCGCGATCGTAGGCGCGCACTGCCTGGAGCTTTTGGATCTCGTCTTCAGCGAAACCCACGGAACCCAAACCCACAAGTCGCAGCCCAAACCCCATGACGATCATCACGCCAATGGTCAGGACGGTGGCCTGCTGTAAAGAGAGGGCCGGCGTCCGTCGTCGCGTTGCTGGTATTGAAACTGATCCCTCTAAAACCGCGTTCTGGCTGGTGGACTTAAGGCCAATCGTTGACAACTTCTAAGACACTCCTTTGGGCACGCTTTACTCCGGTACTGAATTCAATTTGGGTTACTACCGAACAACTTGTGGCTGGGAACGCGCCCTCGCCCGCATTGAGCGCAAAAGCGCGAAATCGCTTGGTCCATGGTCGTAGACGTTTGAGCGTGCTGCGCACGCTGTGCGGGCGAGGACGCCCGCGTCCCCAGTGACGACTTGAGCCTTATCTTCCCAACGCCAAACTAACTCACAACCACTAACTTGATTCCTGTGCCGGCATCGTCGGAGGCGCGGTCGCTCTGGCTTGCTCGGCCAATGCGGCTTCCGCCTCACGCGCCACTGTGCGCAATGATAGTCCGCGGTGCACGAGCAGCGCCATGCCCACTGACGACCAAAAGATGTCGCGCGCTTTGCGCACAATTGCCAGCGTCACGCCGGTAACTTCGGTGAATTGCAGCACCCTCGATACCTTGCCGGTCCCGGCCTCATCGACACCCATGCGGAGCGGAACAAACTTAAAGGCTACGGTGATCACGCGATTAACCGACTCCAGGATGAACGCGGTCAGAAATGTGGGGGGCTGAAGGGGGCTGATGAAACTTAAGGCGACGTAAATCTCGCAGGTGCCGGCTAGATGAAAGCAAACTTCAAGCATTAGGATCGGCAGAAAGCGGGCCCGGTTTCGCTGATAGAATCCATAGATGCGATCTTCGAGCGTGCGTCCCTTCTCAACCCACTTGACGTCGAGTCCGCGGCGGTGGAGAAAACCCGCCGTCCCGCTGATGAACCTCATTTGCCTGCGAATCAGCAAAAAGCCCAGGCCGATCACCACCAGAATCACACCCAGCGTGACGATGCTGGCTATCCTAAGTCCCTTCGGAAGACTAAAGCTCAATAGCAGCGCAATCATCCCCGAAAAAATAAACACGGCCACGGACAAACTATAAAAAATGTTTTCGATGGCAATGGCTGAGAGGCCGGCCATGAACGGCACCCGATCGCGAATCAAGGCGGGCTTGGCAGGTTCAGAAAAGACAAAGCTGGCAAAGGGCAGAATGTTGCCAATGGCGTCTCCCATCACGCGCGCGCGAAAGGCGTCCCGAAACCGCAGGCGATAAGGCGCTTCCATGCATAGCGTCCAGGCCAGCGAACGGGCGATCTGGCGCACCGACGAAATTGCCAGAATCAAAAGGAACCCTGCTCCCAGCCTCTTGATCCCATCGACAATCTGACTGACTCCGGATTTCTTTACGAAGTAGGCAAACAGGATGGCGCCCGCCACCAGAAAGAGAATGCCGAAGGGAGTAAGCCCTTTCCTTGATGCGGATGATTTTTTGGTCATTGTTTCGAAAATCGGGTAAAGAAACAAAAATAGAGCATCGCGCGCGCGATGTCCAAAGAGCAAGGTCTGTGCCAGCATTACGCGACGGAAATGGGATGGACGCTCCGGTGAGTTCGATCTAAGTGCCGGAGAAATCCGACAAGTGGTTGGCTTCAGGTGTGAGAAAGCAGCGGGGGCAAGCCCGCCTTCCCGACCTCGAGCTTCATTGGCTTGAGTTGCTGATTTTTGATTGAAGGGCTTTCAAGCTGGAGCGCTTAGTCAAATAGCAGAGTCTCTCAGGTAGGGAAGGTGGGCTTGCCCCCGCTCCTTCATACGTTTTTGCCTTTTGGTCTGCCCGTTGATTATGATGTCGATTCAAAAACGATCTAACAATAATTCCGTAGGGCCCGTCAGGTATGAGTCAAAGTCAAACCGCAATTGAACTGTCGTTAGCGCGTCCGCTGACGACGCTGTCTGAAGATGAGCAGATGTTTCGGGCCAGCGTGCGCGAGTTTGCCGAAGGCGAGATTCGCAAGCGGGTTGAACCGATGGAAGAGCAGGGGCAACTCGACGCGTCGCTGATCACGCAGTGTTTTGAACTGGGACTGATGGGAATTGAAACGCCGGAAGAATTCGGCGGCGCCGGCGGATCGTTCTTCCAGGCGATTCTGGCGGTCGAGGAGCTTTCGCGAGTTGATGCTTCGGTCGGCGTGTTCGTGGACGTGCAGAACACTCTGGTCAACAATGCCCTGCTCCGGTGGGGCACTACCGAACAGAAGCAAAAATACCTGTCGCAACTGGCGAGTGCGAAAGTAGGCGCTTATGCGCTGAGCGAAGCAGGGTCGGGCTCTGACGCGTTCGCTCTGCAAACCCGCGCGGTCGAGAGCGACGATCATTTTGTCCTCAACGGCCGCAAGCTCTGGATCACCAACGGCAAGGAAGCTGAGATTTTTGTGCTGTTCGCAAACACGAATCCCGACGCCGGCTATCGCGGCATCACCGCCTTTATCGTGGAAAAGGATATGGCCGGCTTTTCAGTCGGTAAGAAAGAAAACAAGCTCGGCATTCGCGCCTCGTCCACGACCGAACTGATTTTGGAAGACTGCGTGGTGCCGAAAGAAAACGTGCTCGGTGAAGTAGGCAAAGGCTATAAGACTTCGATTGAAACCCTGAACGAAGGCCGCATCGGCATCGGCGCGCAAATGATCGGGATTGCGCGCGGCGCGCTGGAAAGCTCGCTCGCTTACACAACTGAACGCCAACAGTTCGGCAAGAGCATCAACGAATTTCAGGGAGTGCAGTTTCAACTCGCTGAGATGGCTACCGACCTGGAAGCTGCGCGCCTGATGGTCTACAACGCGGCGCGCATGAAGGACGCCGGCCAGAACTTTGTTAAGGAAGCCGCGATGGCCAAGCTTTATTCATCCCGGGCCGCCGAACGAATTACGTCCAAAGCGATCGACCTATATGGCGGCTATGGCTATGTAAAAGATTATCCGGTGGAGAAGTACTGGCGCGATTCGAAGATCGGGGCCATCTACGAAGGCACTTCGAACATGCAATTACAGACCATTGCAAAGTTGGTTATTGGTGGGAAGTGATTTTCTCCGTGCGCCCGGTGTCTCTCGGTGGTTAGTTTTTGCGGCGCAGGAATTGGCGCTACGGAGGCACTGAGATCACGAAGAAGATTAAGGACGGACTATGGCCGCATCGCGAATCGAAATCTTTGAACAAATGCTCGTCGGCGATCCGGCCAACACCATGGTGATGTTCGGGCTGGCAAAAGAGTACGAAAAGGCCGGCGACGAGGCGAAGTTGATCGCGACTCTCGAGCGCTATCTCGCCGCTTCAGATGACGAAGGCAACGCCTACGGCATGCTGGCCCGCGCATACGAGCGCACGAATGAATCTGAAAAAGCGCGGGCTTCCTATCAGCGAGGCATGGAAGTGGCCAACGCTCACGGCCATCCGGGAATGGCTGAAGAATACCGTACGATTCTGGAAAATGAGTTTTCAGTGCCGTAGGCACGAGATGCTTATAGCCCGCGCGTCTCTATATAGTTTTTGAGCCCATTTATGGGCAGCAGACATTTCGCTCCTGACGGAGCTACGCGTTTCTAAATCACTTGGGTTCTATAAACATCTGGCCGCTACGCGGCGAGATCTTAAACCAATGAGCGACCTAAAAGTCTTAAGACTGGTAAAGAAATCTGAAGGTGAGCTGCCCGAAAAATCGTTCACCGCACAGGCGGTCGCCGCGCCTGAGCCGAAGCCTGCCGCGCCACCTTCAATCCAGCCCGTTCCGCCGCCTAAAACCAAACCCTCGCCGGCGCGAAACAAACCGCAGCAACCGAAACTCACCCTCAGCCGTGAAGAGATGCTGAAGATCTTTCGCACTATTTATCAATCGCGACGGCTGGATGACAAAGAAATTCAAATGAAGGGCCAGAACCGCATCTTCTTTCAGATCAGCGGCGCGGGCCATGAGGCGATTCTGGTAGCTGCGGGCATGTGTTTGAAACCCGGCCATGACTGGTTCTATCCCTACTATCGCGACCGAGCGTTGTGCCTGCAACTCGGCATGACGCCGCTGGAGATGCTCCTGGAAAGCGTCGGCGCCGAGGCCGACCCCAACTCGCATGGCCGCCAGATGCCTTCTCACTGGGGGCACAAAAAACTCAACATCGTTTCCCAATCGTCGCCGACGGGGACGCAACTCTTGCAGGCGGTCGGCTGTGCTGAAGCCGGTTATCGCGTCAAGCTGGTCAAAGAACTAAAGAAGCTGATCAAGAGATTTCGCGGCGACGAAGTGGTGTACGTTTCGTTGGGTGACGGCACCAGCAGCGAGGGTGAGTTTTGGGAAGCACTCAATACCGCCTGCAACCTGAAACTGCCGGTGGTGTTCCTGCTTGAGGATAACGGTTACGCGATCAGTGTGCCGGTCGAAGTCCAGACTGCCGGCGGCGATATTTCCCGTTTGGTCTCGGGCTTTCCGAATCTCTACCGGCAACGCTGTGACGGCACCGATCCGATTGCGTCGCTGCAGACGATGCGGCGCGCGGTTGATTACTGTCGCAAGGGCCGAGGCCCTTCGTTCGTCCACGCGAAGGTAATCCGGCCCTACTCACACTCTTTGTCTGACGACGAAAAGCTCTATCGGGCTGAAACCGAACGCGTCGCTGATGCCGAGCATGATCCCATCAAGCGGTTCGGCTCCCTATTGGTGCAGGATGGAGTGGCCAGTCAGGATGAGCTGCAACAACTGAAAGACGAAGTTGATCGGGAAATTAATGAGGCCGCCGATGCGGCACTCGCAAGCCCGCAACCGGCGCCGGAAACAGCAACCCACTTTGTTTACTCTCCGACTGTCGATCCAACTTCCAAAGAGTTCGACACTGAAGACCAGGTGGAACTCACCGGCAATCCGGGCACGATGGTGGATTTGATCAATCGCTGTTTGCACACAGAGATGAAGCGCGATCCGCGGATCGTGGTTTTTGGTGAAGATATCGCCGACTGCTCGCGTGAAGAGGCGCTCGATCTCGTCAAGGGCAAGGGCGGCGTCTTCAAAGTTACCGCCAACCTGCAGCGCGAATTCGGCAGCGCGCGAGTTTTCAATTCACCTTTGGCCGAAGCAAACATCGTCGGCCGCGCGATCGGGATGGCAACGCGGGGATTAAAGCCGGTGGTTGAGATTCAGTTCTTTGATTACATCTGGCCGGCTTTTCATCAAATTCGCAACGAGCTCGCGGTCATGCGCTGGCGCTCGGGCAATGATTTCTCGGCGCCGGTGGTAATGCGCGTTCCCGTGGGCGGCTACCTGAAGGGCGGCGCTATCTATCACTCGCAGTCCGGCGTTTCGATCTTCACGCAGATCCCCGGCCTGCGCGTGATCTATCCCTCGAACGCGCTGGACGCGAACGGCCTTTTGCGCACGTCGATTCGCTGTGATGATCCGGTGCTGTTTCTGGAACACAAACACCTGTATCGCCAGGCTTACAATAAATCGCCTTACCCGCCGGACGAATTCATGATTCCGTTCGGCAAAGCGAAAAAGGTGCGCGAGGGAACCGACCTGTCGATCATTACCTACGGCGCGCTGGTGCAGCGATCCTTTGTGGCTGCCAGAGAAGCGGAGAAGCAGGGCATTAGTGTTGAGATCATCGACCTGCGTAGTTTGAGTCCTTACGACTGGAACGCGATAGCTGAGTCGGTTAAGAAAACTTCCCGCGTGATCGTGGCCCACGAAGACTCGCTGTCGTTCGGCTACGGCGCCGAGATCGCGGCCCGCATTTCCAACGAGTTGTTCGAGCACCTCGACGCTCCCGTCAGCCGCGTCGCCGCACTCGATACGTTTGTCGCCTACGCCCCGCAACTCGAAGACGCCATCCTGCCGCAAGTGGCGGATGTGCTGAAGGCGATTATAGCGTTGAAGAGTTATTAGGGCCATTCACAGCAAGCCTCCACCATGAGTCCAGAATTCCACGAACGTTTTGAAATATCCATCGACATTGAAGACGCGAAGGAACGGTTCGTAAAGAGGATAGGGGATCGCGTTTTTGATGACCTCTTCGAACATAGTGTACGCAAGGATGATCTTCTCAAGGCCGTCGCCGACGAATTAGGCGAGTCGTACATGCCAATATTCGCCTTTAAGACTTATACGCGGCAAAACTTCTACAAGACCTTGGAGGCAATTGAAGCAGCGCGTGAAAAACTTGTAGCTGCCGATCAGTTGAGCCTTGGACGCGCTCGTAGAGAGAACGTTACGCGACGCTGAAGTGAATTTGGGGGTGGGCCATGAGAATGGAACTTTCCTAAGAAGTGGCGCGAAATTGCTCGATCAGAAGTCAATAAACGAGAGTCTTCGATGGCTTTCGGCCAGGCAGCACGAAAGCATTCTCAAACCATTTTTAAAAGGCCTCGAGCATTTCTTGAGAGCGGCTAAGAGTCCCGAACTTCTTTCCGATGTAGTAACAGACATGTATGAAGCGCTCGAGGCCCTAGGCAAGATTGTCACCAATCGAGATAAAGACCTGTCAGCAAACGCGGAGTTGTTCTTGAAGAAGTTAGACGTGTCTGAGGCGTATAAGAAATTATTGAAGGAATACATTTCTTACGCGAATAACTTCCGGCACG
>Ga0307468_100000393_pt1 | contig 10730 bp, 7 predicted proteins | sample atmdna_FD_203085 | JGI IMG/M metagenome (GOLD analysis project Ga0307468, IMG submission 203085) | Hardwood forest soil microbial communities from Morgan-Monroe State Forest, Indiana, United States - atmos_gases AM2C_05 | ecosystem: Environmental > Terrestrial > Soil > Temperate forest > Bulk...
TCATTTCCTTGACTGCGATCGTGATGGAGCTGCTTCAGCTCGTCGAGCGATCTTGTCAGATGGGCCAGGACAACGTCGCGGGGAAAGGGTGACTTGTCTTCCGCGCTTGTTTCTGCCGGCGCCTCTTCCTGACTGCCAACCCGGGTCTCCAGCCACTCGACATACTGGGCTTCAACTTCTTCCTGACAGTAAAGGAGGGTCTTAACGCTTCGCTTTCGTTGTTTTGATTGATGAGAATCAAAGGCGTGCTCGATACCCCGCAGAGCGACATGCAGCGGCACGCCGCGCTCTTTCCAGCTTTCGATCAAAGCCCAGTCCATGGGACTAAGCATCAGATGTTTGCCGCGCCGGCGAATGAAAGTGTCTTCGATTTCTGAGAAGTAGGAAAAGTAATTCAAGCTTGATGTAAATTTCTCAGTGCAACTCTGTGGTTCTCGGTGTCTCTATGGTGAGGATCGATCCAAAAGCATTCACCACAGAGGACACGGAGGTTTCACAGAGGACCACAGAGAAATCATTTCGTTCTTTCGTAAACTAATCGCAGGCCCTCCAACGTCAACGTCTCATCCACAGTCTCTATGAACTCAGAGCCGGTTACGATCAGCGGCGCCAGGCCGCCGGTCGCGATCACCTTCGCATTACCTCCCAGCTCTTCAATCATCCGCTTCAGGATGCCATCAACCAAACCGGCGTATCCGTAATAGAGACCCGACTGGATTGCCTCAACTGTGGCCGAGCCGATGACCTTTTGCGGGCGTTTGATTTCCACCCGAGGCAGTTTGGCGGTGCGTTCGAATAGCGCGTCTGAAGAAATCGTAATCCCGGGGGTAATTACGCCGCCGAGGTACTCGCCCCGATCATTGATGGCGTTGAAAGTGGTAGCCGTACCGAAGTCCACGACGATACAGGGCGCGCCATATTTGTGAATTGCGGCCACGGCGTCGACGATTCTGTCCGCGCCAACGTCCGACGCCGGTTGATACAGAATCGGCACGCCGGTGTCTATCGTATGATCGATGAAGAGCGGCGTGAGCTCAAAATAGACTTCGGCCATGCGCTTCAAGGTAAAGTTGAGCGGCGGCACGACCGAGGCAATTGCAATCGCATCGATCGTTTTGAAGTCCAGGCCGGCGAAGGCGAACAAATTGCGCGCGTGCACGCCCCACTCGTCTACGGTGCGAGAGCGGGCGGTCGTCAGACGCCAATGCGCCGCCAGCTTCTCGGCATCAAAAACGCCCAGCGACGTGTTGGTATTACCGATGTCGATTACCAGGAGCATATATTCAGTTTCGCGATGATTTCACCACAAAGACACAAATACGAACTGACGCTGAACCAGGTTACTCATTACGCCGCCTTCTCTCCCTTGGTGTTCTTTGTGTCTTTGTGGTTAATCAATTCCTGATCGTTGCGCGCAGCGCAGTCACATCACCCGCGCGCACTATTCTTATTCTGCCGTTCGAAGTCTCCACCCGTAGCGCGCCATCACTTTCAAGTCCCCGCGTCGTTCCTTCGAAAGTATCATTTCCCAGCGTCACGCGCACCCGACGGCCCATTGCGTACGATGAGTTCGCGCACCATTCGCGAATCATGTGTTCCCTCCCCGGCGGAGTCTGCAGCAGATCGTATCGCTCGCCGATCGCCTTGACCAGCACTTCGAGTATCCTGGTGCTGTCTGGCAGTGCCCCAGTTGCGGCCTCTACAGATGTTGCCATATCGCTCACTGTCTCAGGCAAACTGTCCGCCCTCAGGTTGATACCGATGCCAACAATCGCCGCCAGACCGATCCCGGTCTCCAAGGTCTCGGCAAGAATCCCGCAGAGCTTACGTTCTTCGAAGCAGAGATCGTTTGGCCATTTAATATCAGCGCGCAAACCGCAAGCCTTCATCAACGCGTCGGACACCGCCAGCGCGCTCATCAAAGTAAGCAAAGGCCAGGCGCTTATCTCGAGCTGCGGGCGCAGAACTATACTGAAGTAGAGTCCGGAATCCCTTGGCGATTGCCAGGTCCGATTAAGACGTCCGCGGCCAAGCGTTTGTTCGCGAGCGATAATACACAATCCCTCCGGCGCTCCCACTTTCGCTTGCCGCATGGCTTCGAGATTTGTGGAATCAATTGAATCAAAGCGCAGAATGGTTGGCTTGAGGAGTTCGGTCATGGATTTCACCACGAAGACACCAAGACACAAATCTGAATCGACGCTGAAACCAGGTTAGATATTATGCGGCTTCTTCCTTAGTGTTCTTTGTGTCTTGGTGGTTAATCCTACCGCGGCAGAGACTGCGGCATGCTCGCCAGGGTATACGCCAGCGCGGCCACCACGGCGCAGTTCTCCTGCAGCTCTTTCGGGTCCACTTTGTCGAGAGTGTCCGCGGCCGTGTGGTGATAATTAAAGTAAGTCCGTGAGTCCTGAATCGGGGCGAATGTCGGCACTCCGGCCGCCCCCAGTGGACTGATATCCGAACCGGTTTCTTCAGCGCTGCGCGTCACGCCCGCACCCTGACTTTGCAAAATTACGGCCAGCGGTTGCAGCAGGGTCAGAATCTCCGGCTTGCCTGAAGCATAAAAGCCCATCGGATGGCCCGCGCCGAGATCGGCTTCGATCGCCGCGAAGTGATTAGCCAGATCGGCTTTGTGATTTTCAAAATAAGTCCGTCCGCCCATCAGTCCATTTTCTTCGTTCATCCAGGCAATCACTCGGATGGTGCGTTTCGGACGAAGACGAAGTTGCTTGAGTAACTGCGCAGTCTGCATCGCCATCACCACTCCGGCTCCATCATCGATGGCCCCTGTTCCCAGATCCCAGGAATCGAGGTGACCTGAAACGATTACGATCTGTTCCGGATGTTCGCTGCCTTTTAGATCGGCAATCACGTTGTAGCTGACGGCATCGGGCAGAGTCTGTGGGGTCAGCACCAGACGCATTCTTACTCTGCCCTCGGTGGCCAGATGAGCGATGAGGTCGGCGTCTTCCGCGGCGACTGATGCCGATGGAATTTTTGGCGCGTCATCAGCGTAACGCAAAGCGCCCGTATGGGGCAGCCGATAATCTGCACCGCCCGCGCTGCGATTTAGTGATGCCACAGCCCCCAGGCGAGCCGCCACGCTGGCGCCAATGCCTCTATAAAGCACCGATTGGCCATAGGCCGGCCCGGCAAATCCGTTGTCGGCAAGCCGCTGATCAAACCTCGCATTGAAGAGCACGATCTTTCCGGTGACGCGATTACGACCAAGCGCTTGCAGCTCTTCCTGATTGCTTACCACGACAACTTCCGCGGTCAACCCCTCGTTGGGCGTCGCCATGCTGCCCCCATTCGCGGTGAGCACGATCTTTTGCGTTGTTCCGGTCGCCATCCCCGGATATTCGGTCAATGCACACGTCTCTTCGCCGCGCACCCAGTGGGGCACCATCACTTTCTCGAGTTGCACGTCGAGCCCAAGTTTGCGCAGCTCAGCAGCCACGTACTCGACGGCTTTTTGCGCCTGGGCGGAACCACTGAGCCGCGGTCCAATGTTGTTCGAAAGATGAGCCAGTTGGCGATAGGCATAATCACTCGCGAAAGCTGCTTGCTGGACCTTTTTGATCTCAGTGACAAGTTGTGGCGGATACTGCACCGGCGGCGTCGCAGGAGGTCGCGACAACTGCGCCCATGAAGTTGGGCTGATGCAACTCAACGCTACAAAAAGAACCAGCGCGACAACCGTTGCGACCGCGCGTCTATTCATGCCTGTGATCATAAGTTCCCAACTCGAAAACTTTTGTTTTCCTTTTGACTCGCAGCATAAACGAAAACCGGTTGGCTGCGCCAGTTAGCCGTGAGACCGAGTAATGTAACTAATTTGCGACGCACGACATAGAGTCAGTACCGGCCTCGGTAGCGACCGGGGTCCGTTGCGACAACAAGATCGAGTTAACCGCGAACCTTACCCGGTCGCTACCGCTCCGGGTACTGACCTCATCGGTTCAAAGTAGGTATTACCGTGCGACCGCCGGTGTAACTAATCTGGATTTCGTGTTTTCTGGCGAATTAACAAAGCGATCCACGAAATCACACGAAGCACTACTAAGGAAAAATTTATTCAACAGTTCGTGTTGTTTCGTGGATCGTCTGATTGGCAAACCAACCTGCTCACGCAGGACAACAACCTACAACCCGGACAGCTGCACTTACCACTGGCGCCAAAGAGCCTGACCGTGAATAATCTCCGTCCGAGGCACAAGATTCTAAAGGGATAAGGAGCCGATTATGAAGAAGATGTGTTCGTTACTCTTTATTTGTTGCTTGATCAGTGGTTGCAGCCAAACGAAAACTGATTTCGCCGCGAAGGTCGATTTTCTCTCAGGCAAGATTATCGATCTGTCACATCCATTCAACAGTCAGACAATCTATTGGCCGACTGAAGAGGGTTTCAAGCTGGAGAAAGAACAAGACGGCGTGACGCCGGGCGGTTACTACTACGCGTCCAACAAATTCAACGCGCCCGAGCATGGCGGTACACACATCGACGCGCCCAGACATTTTGCGGCCGGCGGTAACACGCTGGATCAGATTCCACTCCAACAATTGATTGGCAACGGCATTCTTTTGGATGTGACCAGGCAGTGCGAAACCAACCGAGATTATCTGGTCAGTGTCGATGATTTCAACGCCTGGGAAAAGCAACACGGCCAGATTCCCAACGGAGCAATCGTCTTTCTGCGGACGGGGTTCGCCAAATATTGGCCCGATCGCGTGAAGTACATGGGCACAGACGAGCGCGGCGCCGGCGCGGTAGCCAAACTTCATTTTCCCGGGTTGAGTCCCGACGCCGCGCGCTGGCTGACCACGAATAGATCGATCAAAGCAATCGGGCTCGACACGCCGAGTATCGACTACGGACAATCCACGCTTTTCGAAAGTCACCAGATCCTGTTCGCGAAGAACATTCCGGCTTTCGAAAATCTGGCAGACATGAGCGCCCTTCCCGCGAGCGGATTCATAGTGATCGCGATGCCGATGAAGATTGGCGGAGGCAGCGGAGGGCCGCTGCGTGTGGCCGCGATTGTGAAGTAATGATGTCAAACAGGTTGGGAATTACTGCGACTTTTCCACCGTTGGGTCGAATAGCCGTAATCATAGGCCGAACCTTAAGATAGATTGTCTTGTAATTAATATTGCTCGAGTTCCCGGACCAAAACTAATCTCCCATCATCAGGATTAGCAACAAGAATTCGCTTGCGCCAAGCGACGATTGCTTCATAATCGGTGCCCAGAAAAGCAAAATCTAACCACGAAGTCACGAAGGACACTAAGATGATGAGAGTGTTTGAGCCACTCCCTCCTGACATCGAACATTTAGCGAAGGTGGTCGTTGATGCGGCGTACAGAGTTCATACAAGCCTTGGCCCCGGACTTCTTGAATCTGTCTATGAACTGTGCCTCTTACATGAGCTAAGAAAACGCGAGATTCCTGCGGAGCAACAAGTGAGGATACCGATTCTCTACGATGGAATCCGACTAGATGCAGGTTTGCGCATCGATCTTCTGATTGACCGGAAACTGATTGTGGAGATTAAGGCTGTAGAGGAAATGAATAGAGTCTATAAAGCACAGGTTCTGACCTACTTGAAGCTTACTGGACTTCGGCTCGGGCTGCTTATCAATTTCAATGTGGCGCTCATCAAAAATGGGATTGAACGGGTGATTCTATAGGACTTCGAATAAGGTCAATTAAGCAAACCGTTTTCAATTGCGCACCTTTGTGCCTTCGTGTCTTTGTGGTTAAGTCCTAACCCAACACGCCGCGGAACTTCGACGTCCCGCCTTCATATCCCGGAAAGACTGCTTTCATATTTGTCGCGCCCAGATGCCGGGAGGCAATCTCGCCAAATACATCGCGGAAATCTGTCGTCAAGGCGAGGTCGCGGCCTTCATATAGCTGATCCGATTTCAGACCCGGCCAATCACCATAGACTTTTCCCCCACGGACGCTGTTGCCGGCGACAAACATTGCGTTGGCGTGCCCGTGATCGGTACCGCGGTTGCCATTCTCTCTGGCGGTGCGGCCAAACTCAGACATGGTCAGCACCACCACGTCATCCATGCGCTGACCGAGATCTGTATAGAGCGCCGAGATTGCTGAGCTGAACTGCCGCAGCAGGTTGCTCAATTGTCCCTGTTGGTTCCCTTCGTTAACGTGGGTGTCCCAGCCGCCGATGTCCGTAAAAGCAACTTCCAGCCCTACGCCCGCCTTAATCAACTGCGCTATTTGCAGCAGCGAGTTGCCGAACGGATTGCGCGGATAGTTGGCGCCGTTCTCTGGCTTGTACTGCGCGGGGTTTACCTGCTTCAAGTAGTTGATCGCTTCAAAGGTCTCTTTGCCCGTGCCGTGCAGCGCGTCATTCACGGTCTGATCATAGATGGCTTCAAAGCCGCCCTGCACTGACGCCGAGCTCTGCCCGGCGCGAATGTTAAAGTCCGCCAGATTCGAAATCGCCAGCGTGGGCGCCTTACCCTGCATTGCGCGCGGCATGTTCTGGGTCATTGATACGGCGCGAAACAGAGACTTCTCCGGCTCGGACTTGCTCTGCAGGTAACGGTTAAGCCAGCCGTCCTGGGTCGACTTGACGCCCGGAGTCGCCGACTCCATGTAATCCTGTGCGTCAAAATGCGAGCGCGTATTGTCCGGTGAGCCGGACGCATGAACGATCGCCAGGCGCTTTGAATCCCACAGCGGCTTGAACGATTGCAGCGATGGATGCAAGCCGAAATTACCGTCGAGGTTGATTGCGGATTCAGCGCCGCCATTCGGCTTCGGGATGGATATGTTGGGGCGGAGATCGTAGTAGGCAGGCTCGCCGTACGGCACGACCATATTGAGACCATCAACGGCGCCGCGTTGAAAGATGGCAATCAGAGTCTTGCGCCGGCCTCCGGTAACTTTGTCGACAGTTTCCGCCAGGGCCCGCTTCAGAAAAGTGGGCGCAGTATTCATCACCCCAAAAGAAGCGAGCGCGATGCCGCCTGATTTTATGAAGAATCTTCTATTCATGAGCGTCTTCCTCGGAAAAACTCGAATTTGATCTTCGGTCTTTGAACTTTGATCTTAGATCTTAGATCTTTGATCTTTGATCTTCGAGCCTGGATAAAGATCAAAGTTCTAAGATCAAAGATCTAAGATCGTTCCTACTGCCGCTGAAACTCAGGCGATCCCAGAATGAGGCCCGCTATCTTGACCAACGGATTCTCGATTGTGCCTGCGTTTACACTTGCCAGCTGTCGTTCCGGCTGTGGCTGCCTTTCCTGCTGTTGTGGTCCACCGGGACCGGGGAGATTACCCCGCTGAAATCCCGCCTCGAACGGATTCACCGGCGCGCCAGTCGACGCAGTCTGCACGCGCGGCGGGGACGGCAGAGTCACCTGATCATTCAATTGCTTCAAGAGCGTTTCGCGTGTCTTTGCCGAAATCTCTCCACCAACAATCAGCGTTATGAATCGATCCAGCAGCTTCTCTCGGTCGACTGTCTTGCCGGTCACCATGTCGCCGACAAAGCGCGAAAGATCCACCCGCGTTCCCGGGATGCGATTACTGACCAGGGCCAGCGCAAAGTTCATCCGCTCAAGCAACGCGCCGGTATTCACCCAATTTTCAGCTACATCAGGATAACCATTGGGGGTTTGAAATCCATAAAGCGGTTGGCCCATCCGGGCAATCCACTGATGCATTTGTGGTCCGCCGTTCGTCTCGGCGCCGAGCGTCCGCACCGCGCTGATGGCCAGCTCAAAAGGCCGCTTTACTTTGCCCCGATAGGCGTCGGGGGAATTGAATTCCGGCGAAATGAAGATCACCTTTAGCACTTCACGAATGTCGCCGTCGCTCTTCGTAAAGGTTTGCGCCACCCGATCGACCAGGCTCGCGGGCGGCTCGTCGGCCACGAAACGGCGCACCAGTTTAGTCGCGATGTACTTAGCCGTCGCCGGATGGTGCGCGAGAATATCGAGCACCATCAGGCCGTCCTTCGCGCCCCCGCCGGCCGGAATCTTGTGACCCAGCACGATTTTTTCGCCATCGTCGTGCACGCGCGGATTGAAATAGAACTTGCCGGCGTTGTCGCGTAACATTTCCAGGCGGCGACCGTCCGTAATTGCCTGGGTCGCAGCACCTCCCCCACGTGGCGCAAAAATCGTCCAACCAGTGAAACAGCGCGCTACTTCCTGCACATCTTTTTGGGTGTAGCCGCCATCAACGCCGAGCGTATGCAGCTCCATCAGCTCTCGCGCGTAATTCTCGTTGATACCGCGTCGCTGCTGTTGCGGCGGACGCTGTTGCTGTTGGTTGCCACGCATCAGTTGAGCGAGCGGCCCGCGCGCGGCACCCGGTCTTTGCGCGCCAGCTTGCGCGTTCGGACTGACACTCTGAAAATTGTCGAGATAGAAAAGCATGGCCGGACTTTCCGCCGTCGCTCGCAGCAGCTCTGAGAACTTGCCCAGGGTGTGCGGCCGGATCGTGTCGCGGTCGTAAGAAATCAAAAGCCAACGGTCAGCGCCTTTGCCGGCAAACACGTTAAAGTGGTTAGTCCAGAAATCAACCATCACTTCCTGCAGCTGGCGCTCGCTGTAGGCGGCGCGCAGGATGCGCGACATTTGCAGCTCGCCGGTCATGAATTGGGGCGGGCGCAAATTGTTCTCTTTGAAATAATCCATCACCGCCCGGCGATACTCGGCGTTGTTCATCGGGTTGGGATCGTTGTTCGCGGCCGGTGTGTTGTTCTTTGCGGCGTCGCCGGTCTTTTCCATCGCGGGCCCTTGCATCTCGCCGGCACCCTGAGTCGGATTGGCGTCGCCTTCCTTGGCCGCGTTCGGATTGGTCGCGTTGGCCCCGCCTTTGGTTCGATTGTCGCGCGCCGCCGCCAGGTCCGCCGGTAAGTCACCCTTACGTTGGAGCTGGCGCAGCAGTTGTCCGGGCTGCGGATACTTTTCGTAGAGTTGGGCGGTGGTCATGCGCAGCGATTCCAGATTCTGAAGCTTGGCTTCGGTAGCCGAATCGTTAATCTTTTCGGGGTAAAGTTGCTGCGCGATGTAGTTCTCGATGCCGATTGATTTGACGCGTTCAACGTCGCCCGGTCGCGCACCGAATCCCAGACGGTTCAGCACGTGCTGGATGCGTTGGTCCTCGCTCAGCCTGGGGACCTTTTTGGCGTCCGCGGCCTTCATTCTGCCATTCATGCTTTGGGCGCTAATGCCGACAGCAAGAGTGCTCACCAGCAATGCAAGAATCGTCGTGGTGGCAGCGATTCGTTGCGGCAATGAAGACGCCCGGCGGGACTGGAATTTGGTGCTCGTCATAATGTCTCTTTCCTGTTTGTTTGGCGAATAGGACTCAACTCCTGCCTTTTTGCCAACGTCAATTAAGACGCTTCGGACGCCACGATAGTTGAAAAAGCTCGCCGGGGCCATTATTCGACAGAAAGGATGCAGTGTCCATGCGACAGGCGGTAGTGGGTAAGCGTGTGGTGCGTGTAATCAGGCGCAGCGGGGCGGTAGCCCGACAGTAAGGGAGGGCGCAAAGACGCACGATTCGAACGCCGTCACTTACCGCCGGGCTACGCCCCTGCTTCGCGACAAAAAAACCCAAAGTTTTTAGGCTTAAGTGTCTCGCCCAACGTCTAAGGGATGAAACGTCGGCGAAGTATCGGGCAAAGAGGCTTAGTCGACGACTTCCCTTCGGAGTTTTCTTAGGGGAGCGGGCGTTGCATCGGCAAGGATGCGGCGCCCGTTTTTGCAATAATTAAGGTTGTCTAATCCAGCATTCATGTAGTAATCTGCCCGCCTTCCCACGCGTTAATCGTTTTGCTAGGTAAACGACTCTCTTGCCAGAGTCGATTTTTTGATCCGTGTCTTTATCATCGCCCCGTCACGGCGATCAAAAGACCCGGCATGACGAGATTATGAAAAAAACCCTCTTTGCCCTACTAAAGTCTACGTGTGTGCTTAACATCATCGCGTGGATGAATCGCCGCAAGGTCGCGATCCTGAGCTATCACAGCGTGGTGGCCGGCGACAATCCACTCCCGAGCGACCGTTATAAACAGCACCTCCCGCTGCCACTTTTTCAGGAACAGTTGGATTACCTGCAGCACAACCGCACGGTAATCTCGCTTGGCGACTTTCTCCAGGCCAGGCGCGAGCATCGTCGCTTGCCGAACTACGCGGTGGTGCTGACCTTTGAAGATGGTTTTGAGGATTTCTATTCCGTAGCCGCCGGCCCACTTGCGCAGCGCCAGCTACCTGCCACCGTCTTTGTCATAACTGACAGAGCCTACGGACGTTTGCCTCCGAATGGTGAGTCCTTTCTTACCTGGCAGCAGGTGCGGGATTTGGCACGGTCCGGTCTGGATATCGGCTCGCACACGTGCTCGCATCCCCGACTGCCGGAACTTCCGCTCGATGAAGTCCGCAGAGAGTTGGAAGATTCGCGCGTCGCAATCATCGAGCATGTGAACCGCGCTGAGGTTCCGCTCTCTTTTCCGTACGGGCGCACCTCGGTTTCGATTAGCCAACTGGCGCAGTCGCTCGGTTACTCGTGTGCCATAACCACCACTCTGGGTCACAATGATAGAGACGCAGACATCTTTGCGCTCCGTAGGACAACGATTGCCAGCGATGATGATCTGGCAACCTTTGCGGCCCGGGTTTCAGGTTTGACCTGGTGGATAAGCGCAGTCAGGCGATTCCTCTTCGGCGGTGAA
>Ga0307468_100000394_pt1 | contig 10703 bp, 7 predicted proteins | sample atmdna_FD_203085 | JGI IMG/M metagenome (GOLD analysis project Ga0307468, IMG submission 203085) | Hardwood forest soil microbial communities from Morgan-Monroe State Forest, Indiana, United States - atmos_gases AM2C_05 | ecosystem: Environmental > Terrestrial > Soil > Temperate forest > Bulk...
TCGACCGCCCACGCCATGGCGTCGGCGAGGATCAGGCGGCCCTCGGCATCGGTGTTGGTGATCTCCACCGTCTTACCGTTGTAGCAGCGCAGGATGTCGCCCGGCCGGTAGGAGCGGCCGTCGAGCAGGTTCTCGGCAAAGGCCGCATAGACGCTCAGCCGCACCGGCAGCTTGAGGTCGACGATGGCGCGGGCGGCCCCCAGCACGGCGCAGGCGCCGCACTTGTCCCACTTCATCTCGTCCATGTCCGCGGCCTGCTTGATCGAGATGCCGCCGGAGTCGAAGGTGATCCCCTTGCCGACCAGGGCGACGCGCGGGCCGGTGTCGCCCCAGGTGAGGCGGACCAGGTGCGGCGGCGTGTCCGAGCCGCTGCCGACCGAGAGCAGGCCGCCCATGCCGCGGCGCCGCAACTCATCGATCTCCAAGACGGTCACCTCCATGCCGCGGCTCTCGCCGAGCTCGCGGGCGCGCGCCGCCATCCAGGCCGGGTTGGCCTCGTTGGGGGGCGTATTGGCCAGCTCGCGGGTGAACACCACCGCTTCGGCGACCGGGCCCGACACGGCGAGCGAGGCGCGGTAGGCCTCCTCCTCCCCGGCAGGGGGGACGACCGCGATGCGCTCCGGCCGCTCGCGCTCCTTGACCTGGCTCTGGTAGCGGTCGTAGCGGTAGCCGGCGAGCGCCAGGCTGCGCGTGATCCGCTCGGCCGCGTCCGGGCCGGTGGTCTCGGCGTGCGCGGGCAGCATCACCCCGAGATTGCGGACGCCGGTCAGCCGGGTCTGGTCGCCGACCGTCCACAGCCAGCGCGCCAGCTTGTTGAACGAGAAGTCCTTGCGCGAACCGAGACCGTGCAGGGCCACGACCTTGCCGTCGGCTTCGGTCTGGGCGACCTGCTCCTCCTTGCCTTTCCACCCGGGCCGCCCCGCGAGGCGCTCCACCGCAGCCCGGACCCCCTCTTCCGCCTCCCCCACCTCGGGAGCCTCTCCCTCGAAGCAGCCGACGAGCAATAAGTCGGCCTCCGGGCTGCCGGGCGGGGTGACGTGCACCGAAACGATATGCGTCATTGGTTCCTCTCTCAAAGAATATCCGGCGGCAGAGTGTAGCAGCCGTAACGTCGCCGAGCACCCGGAACGCGGGCGGACAGGTCGTGGAGAGGTGGGACGCCGCCTCGCGCTCTCGCTTCCGGGAAGCCGACCCGGTGCCTGCAGCCGGTCGATATGGTATACGTAACGCCTTCGTTTTCCATTGAGAGACGCGACCGGCGAGCATGAACCCGACGTCTGTGCTTCAGCTCCTCCAGGGGCCCTTCAACTTCCTGCGCCAGGACGCGGAGGAGATCCGCCGCCTGATGCCCGACCTGCAGAAGGCGCTTCCCGCACCGCGCCCGATCTTCCTCGAAGACGAGAGCGCCACGCCGCTGCAAGGTTTCCCGGTCCTCCTCTCCGAAGGGTTGGAGGCCTTGCGCGCGGCCCTGCGGCAATACCTCCAGGCTGAAGAGATCGTGCAGGTTGCCATGGCCAGGCGGGACAGCTCCGTCGATCGTAAGGCCTACAACACAGCATGGGATCGTTACCGCCTCCTGCTCTCGCGCGCCATCGAGAACGCCACCACCTCGAGCTATGGCCGCCAATACCCGGCGATCTTCTGGCTCCACCACTCGCTCGACGTGGCGCGGCTGCTCAAGGAGACTCCCAAACGCATCCTCCGCCTCGACCTCGAGATCGGCCGCCGCCAGGGCGACGCCATCAAGTACCGGGTCTACGACCGCTTCCTCGACCGCGTGCTGTCGACCACCTACGAGGTGGTGCAGAAAGTGGCGGGAGCGACCGAAGAGGTCGAAGAGGAGCTCTTCCCGCGCCTGCTCACCCGCATGCGCGACAACGTCCTCATCTTCACCGAAGACTATATCGGGCGCGACCTGGCCGAGCTGGCGAGCTACTTCACCGGCTCGCTGCGCATTGACGGGCGCGACCTGCGCCAGCGGCTGGAGGAGCTGGCGCGCTGGCACGCCGACCAGCTGGCATCCGACCGTGACCTCCACGGCATGATCGTCCACCTCCTGGGAGCCGACCCCCGGCGCGACGCGCGCGAGCTGCTCAACCGGCCGGGCTACGTCTCGTTCCTGGCGACGCGGAAGGGGTACAACGCCTCGAAGCTGCCGCCGCCGCCGCTGGTCCAGGTCTGGGAGAGCCTGCTGATCAAGCTCAAGGAGTTCGAGCTGCTCCACGGCCTGCGGCGGGCGCTGGTGAGCGTCGAGCTGCGCGACGAGGTCCGCATGACCTGCCGCGACCTGCGGTCGACGGCTGGCGGCGAGGTCCGCCTCTCCTCCGCCACCCGGCCGCTCGACTTCATGGAAGCGTGGGTGGTCGACCCGCGCGTCGAGCGCTTCGGGATGATCTACGACATCAGCGACTTCTCGCAAACCCTGTCGGTCCTCCACCGCGGCGGCAACGAGAGCCAGGACGAGGCCTTCCGCCGCATGTTCCGCTTCCAGCGGCGGATCAACCGCCTCGCCCACGGCCACCGCGCCAAGCTCGAGAAGTACCTGGGCGACGGCGCCTTCTACTCCAGCCGCGAGGCGGTCAACCTGCTCGCCTGCGCGCTGCAGCTCCAGAAATATTACGAAGAAGCGGTGCAGGAGGGATTACCGTTCGACCGCGGCATGCGGATCGCGCTCAACTACGGCTCCTACCGGATGATCCCGATGGGCGGCGGCGGTCCCGAGGCCGGCGAGCGCTACGAGTTCTTCGGCCCCGGTCTCGTCGAGCTGTCGCGTCTCACCACCGGCAAGGCGACGCAGGAGATCGACGAGGTCAAGACCATGCTGATCACCCAGGGCTACCCCGAGGCGACGGTGCACCGTTTCTTCTCGCCGCTGGCGCACAAGAACGTGGACGTGGTCGACAAGCAGGAGGAGTCGCGCCGCTTCTACGCCTACATCAACCGCAACGGCACGCTGCACAACAACGGCTTGGTGGCGACCGGTTCCTATGTCACCGAGTTGGAGCGGCAGCTGGGCGCCTGCCGTCTGCGCCGGGGGTGCGACGGCGACCGCTCCTACGTCGTCCTCGACGTCGAGCACGGCGGCGAGATCCACACCGCCGGCCTGCGCAAGCTCGGCTGGGCGCACCTCAAAGGGCTGGAGAAGCTCGCCGTCTACGAGATCGTCAACGGTGACACCCTCGACCCCAGGTCGATCGTCGACCAGGTGGGAGACAGCCTCTCCCTGGCGGTCGAGCGCGAGTTCACCAGCAACCGGACGAGCCGGACGGCCTGGTAGGCCGCAAGCCTCTCTGTAGGGGCGGGGCTTGCCCCGGGAGGGGACGGCCCCTCCCCGACATCACAGGGAGTGAGCCGTCCGGCGGACCAGGAAGGACAGGGTCTTCGTCATCCAGGGCTTGAAGAGACGGGGCGCCTCCTGCAACAGCGGGCCGAAGTCCGTCGGGTCGAGCACCCCGAAGACCTTGAGGTACTCGATCCCTTGAACCGTGCCGTTGTCGCGGCCGGAGAAAGGGAACCCTTCCGGGAAAAATAGATTCAGCTCCTCGGCCGGGTCGTTGCCAATCTCCAGGATGGAACCGGGAGACAGCGGATGCCCTACTCCGACGAACGGATAGACCTGCGTGACCGCCCCGGTGAGCCCCAGATCGAGCATGTAGACGTAGACCTGCTGGTCGGAGTCGTTTTGAACCCTTATCGCCACGGGCTCTCCCACTTCGTAGACGACCTCCTGCGCCTCTGCGTCCTTCTCCGCCGGCAGCCATCCTCTGGCAGGGCCCTTCCGGAGAAGTCGAGCCTTGACCTGCCTCTGCAGGGGATTGCGCGGCTGTCGGTTCTTGATCTCCTTCACGAAGTGGTAGTTCGCCCAGCCTCCGAGATTCCTGGCCAGGCACTGGACCGACTCCGGAGACTCCGCAGAGATCAGGGGCATTCTCAGGGTCCCGTCGCGGGAGACCACAGCCCAGGTGGGCCTGGAGATCGGCCCGAGTTGCGGTACGGGGTCGCCAGGACCGGCCGAAGACCGGGGGTTGAGGAGGTACACACGGACATCCCCGGTCTCACCGGGCTTCGCCAGGCGCAGCTTCATCTGCTGGGGGATCCAGGTTTTGAGCCATTCCTCGAGGCCGTGATCCGGTACTGGGGCGAGCTCCACGCGCATCCGCCAATACGACGGCGACGCCTGCACGGCCCGTGCTCCAGGTTGAATACAGCCGGGCGTCCGTTCTTCCTGGACGTCGGCGCATGCGGAGACGCTGTCGACCTCGACGACCTTGACTTTGCCGAGCGGCTGGTCGCTTGGCGCAGCATTCCGGGTCCCGGTCGGATAGACCTTCCACTCGGAACCGGTCTCCAGGCCATGCGCCGCTCCACCGCCGAGGAGGACCCGGCCGTTCGACCGCTCTCGCACGGAGACGAAAAGCATGGGATGAATCTCTTGCAGCCCGAAGACCTCGCGATGGCGGGCCCCGTGGAGCTGGGGGTGCTGGGAAGGAAATCGGGAGACGACCTGGGACTCGAACCTCTCGAACAGATCCAGGTAGGTCGCCCCCGATTCCAACTCCTTGAGCTCCTTGGCAAGGTAGAAGGTCAAGGCGCCGTGCGAGGGGGAGTCCACCATATAGGCGTACTCCTCGGACCGGCAGGCGGATAGGAGCACGCAGCGCTCGCTGGAGGGCAGCCAGGCCTTGGCATCGCCCTTCGCTTCGCCACTTCTAAAAGCGGGCCCAACCTCCGGAGCGGACAACGGCCGGTCATCGGGCTCCAACCACCGGACCGGGGCGGCGAAACGGTCGAGCGGGACGCTGCGGAGGGCGCCGGCCGAGAAGCATGAGTCCAGAATGAGGCAGATGTTCGGGGTCTTTCCGCTCAGCGTCAAGAGCCAGCGATGGATCTCGGAGTCCCGGATGTCACGGTTGGGATGAGGGTTTCGTCCACTGTCGTAAGGGACGATGCACTGGTTCCAGTCTTCGGGCCTTTGGCTCCCATTCCTGAGCTGTGATCCGTGACCGCTGTATGTAATCACGACGGAGTCACCGGGCGCGACGCACTCGGCCAGTTTGTCCAGAGCTGCCCGGATATTGTCCTGTGTCGCCTGCTCATCGCAGAGCTGGACAATGCTTTCGGGAGGGAAGCCGAACTGCTCTGCCAGAAGATGAGCGATCAGCTGGACGTCGTTGACGCAGCCCTGGAGTTGGCGTTCAGGGGGCAGCTTGGGATACTGGTCGATGCCGATGAGAAGGGCGTGTTGGCCAGGCATTTTGGAGAGCTCCGAATCAGCGGGGGCCCGGTCCAGGCGGGACCGAGCCCCCGGGTCAGACTCAGTCTTCGCCCAGATTCTTGCTGCCGTCGGATTTGGGTCCTTCCTCGACAGTGCTCTCTCTCGGCTGGGGTTTCCGAACAGTTTCTTCCTGGGCGTCTCGTGCCGGCTCCTGGTCTCGAGTGTCCTGCCGCACCGGTTCCGTCATGGCGTCTCCTTTCTTGGTTGACCCTCTTCGGATCCTTGTACAGCTCTATAGACACGGAAGGAAATTTTTTGGCTAGCCTTCCTCCTATTTCCATTCCGCTTGAAGCGAAAAAACTGCCCAAAAGTAGGGCGCACGCCATTCCGGGTCCCGGGACATGGCCAGTTGGGCCTCCCTCAGCGCTTGTGCCGGACGCATACCCCGCTTCAGGAGCCTTTCATAGAAGCCCTGCATGAGCTTTTCCGCGCCCCTGTCGCTGACATTCCAGCGGCTTACCACTAGGCTCGGCACGCCGGCCTGGAGAAAACTGCGCGTCAGCCCCATCAGACCCTCCCCGCGAAGATCCTGGGCTCCGGCGCTACGGCAGGCGCTCAGCACCACCAGATCCGCCGAGAGACTCAAATCGTCGATCTCATGAGCGCGGACCAGACCGTCGCGTTGCTTCCCCTGCGTGTCGACCAGACTAAGGACTAGTCCCGAGAGGTCGGAGCTTTCGGTGTCCGAGAAGCCGTGGGTGGCGAAGTGGAGGATCTGGTAGAGGCCGAGCTCTCCGCCGAGCACGAGGTCACGGGTCGCGTCGAACCCCACAGCCGCCAGGATCCCCTCTCCAGGGCCCGCCAGGGACAGGATCGCATCCGCTTCGCGGCCTGCCCCTTTCAGTCGCACGAAGCGGGTGAGGCCCATCCCTTCCAGGGCCCGTTCGAGCGCTGCGTCCTCGGGAGGGGCCGACCGGGCCAGGGTCATCCTGAACAGGCCCTTGAAGCGCTCGTCGTCGCGGTCGAAAACCGGGTCCGCAACCAAGGCCAGACGCCGGGGAGCGGGACGGCGGCCGGCTAGCTCACGGCGCAACATCGCCAGCACCGAAGCCGAGGGAAGATAGCCGATCTCGTGCTCTTCGAGGAGCAGCGTCCTGGGAGAACCAGGGGCACCGGCCAGGGACAGCGCTTCGAACGGGACGTAATGAAGCGCTCTGTCGGCTACGATCTCCAGTCGCTTGTTGCCCAGCTTCGACCTCGCCGGCCCGAGAATGGAGTCGGCGAGAGCGGTGGCGGCGCGCCGAGCCTTCTCCGTATCCGCCATATCGCGGCTCGAGAACATCCGATGCACCTCCCGGGCCTTCTCCTCGATCTCCTTCTTTCCGGGCAGCACATAGCTGTCGAGCGAGCGGGATCCCACCACCCAGAGATAGCTTCTCGGCTCCCCCAGGGAGAACTCCAACAGGAGGGTGTTCTCGTCGAGGACATCGCGTTGGATCTCTGCCAGGCGCAACGGCTGCGCCGGGTGCAGGCTCTTCGCTCCGGCCCGCAGCTTCCCCCGCAGGGCCTCGCGCTCCAGCAGGAGCAGCCGCAGGTCTGCATCGACGGTCTCCAACTCGGAATGGGGCCGTCCAGCTTCGAGGAGCCGCGACTTCTCCTTTGTCTTGGCATGGATCTGCCGCCTGAGAGTCTCTTCCTTCTGGAGAAGATCGGAGCCGAGGCCCGCCCGCCAAGCCCCTCCGACTCCATCCAGCGTCTCGAAGAGGCTCCGGGCGTGAGACCGCTCGCTCGCTTCGAAAGCCTGGATGTCGTACCCCCGGCCTGGAGAAAGCCGGTGGTGCTCCATCAGGAGGTCGATGTACGTCTCGTATTGATCGTAACGCGAGGCCAGGAACGAGGTCCGCAGCGCATGGCTTTCGACGCCGGCTCGGAGGGAGTCGACGATCTCGACGGACTGCGTCGCATGAGAAAGAGCGGACGCGAGGTTGCCGCGGTTGCGCTCCATGCGAGCGATGCCAAGGAGGGCGCCGGCTTCGGCATTCTTGTCGTCCGCCTCGCGGAAGCCCTTCAAGGCAAGGCGATGGAAGCGGATGGCGCTCTCCGTGTCCCCACGGATCTCGTAAGCCCAGCCGATGTTGTCGAGGATATGGGCTTGGGACAGGGGCTCGTCCAGATCCTCAAAGACCCGCAGCGCCCAGGTGTAGGAGCCCAGCGCTTCGTCGTCGCGCCCCAGGGCGAGCAACGCCGTACCGCGGTGGTCCAGGGTGACGGCCAGGCCGCGCATGTCATCGGCCGCTTGGCGGAGAGGTATGGCCTGGTCGTACGAGAGGAGAGCCAGGCCCGGGTTGTCCGCTGAATGGAAGATCCATCCTATCTTGGTGAGGGCCACAGCCTCGCTGCGCAGGTCTCCCATCTCGCGCCAGAGGTGCCGCGCCCCGCGCAGGGCGTCGAAGGCGTCCGGCAGTTGCGAGAGCTTCGCGTAGAGGCTTCCGAGTTGGAAAAGGGCGGAGGCCTCCTCCCCGGGATTCCCGAGTTCCCGCCAGCCCTCGCGGGCTTGCTGGTAATACTCCAGGGCCTTTTGATTCTCCGACTGGGACTCGTACAGATATCCGAAGTTGAGCAGAGAGTAGAGCTCCAGAGAGTAGTGCTTTTGAGTCCGGGCGATCTCGAGCGCCTGCTGAAAGCACTCTGCGGCCTTTTCCTGCCTGTTGCTCCTCCGGTGGATCCGTCCAAGGTCGTTGAGGAGGAACCCTTCCATCTCGGTGTCGCGCAGACCCCGAGAGATTTCCAGAGCCTGCTCGTAGAGAGAGGCCGCCTCGGCGTAGTCTCCGGAGTCGAACCGCCTCGAGCCGAGCCTCCTGAGAGTGAGCGCTTCCTGGCTCGGCTCGTCTCCTAGCATCCTCCACAGCTCAAGGGCCGAGACGAACTGAGATTGCGCGTTCCGCAGCGCTTCCCCGGTCCCCAGAAATCTCAGGCGCTCGCCTTCCGTGAACGCCCCCCAAGCCGCGGCACGCTGTCGTTCCCGCTCACCGGCGGGCCTCTGCTCCGCGATCCGGACGACATAGCCGCCATTCCCTCTCGTCGCCCGCGCGCGCACATCCAAGCGGTGGACACCGTCCGAAGCGGCCACGGCATGGATCGGCTCCAGCCCTTGACTCGGAACGGGCCGCGCAATGTTGACGCTACGGACCTCTTCGCCGGCCGGATCGAACAGGGTCGCAACTACATCGGCACCCCTTTGATCTACGGTCAGGTGCAGATAGTCGCCGGCGCGTAACCGGATGAGGTAGGTGTGGGCTTCATCTTTGCGGAGCCGGGCCTCTACCTGACGTCCTGGCTCGAGCGGCCGGGGGCTTGGTGAATCGCTGTGCGGCTTACATCCCTTAGCCAAAGATCCGCACATCACGGTCAAAACAACCGCGAACGACACTCGCAGGAGCGGCGATGTCCTCGTGCGGAGGGGCATCCAAGGTCCGGCCGGCGGGGACGGCTTGCCTGTCGGTCGGGTACTTAGATGCTAACAGCTTTGCGGCGGAGTGTCTCAGTCCCGCCGGCCCTGCCACTCGAGGTCTACCTTTTCCTCCAAGACCGGAGTTGGAGTGCGTTCTCTCCCCTTGCCCACCTCGTAGAGACGCACGGTGTAAATGCCCGACGGGAGGTCGCGCGGTACGTTGAGGCCGACCCAGCCCTCGGAATCGCTGTGCAGACCGGTACGGATCAAGACCGGATTGCCCAAGTGGGTGAGCTCCGCGTCGTAGGTGGAGAGCTCCTGGGAGTCTTCAGGGAGAAGGAACAGAAAGAAAGGAGCGGCAGAGGCACGGACGTAGATCTCTTGCACATCGTCCATACCCCCGGACCGCTCCGTAGCGCCTTGCACAAACGCCGCAGAGGGCTCGCCGGATTGTGGCGACCCGAACTTTCCCATCAGAAACCCGCCGGCTCCGCTCAGGGTCGCCATCAGCAGCGAGGCGGCAATCAGGGAGACAGACCAGGCTTGCCTCGGCGTAGAGCTGGGATGGGGGATCACCGGCGCGACGGCGAAGGCCCGGTCGCGCAGGCGGTTCCAGGCGGCGGTTGTGTCCAGGGAACCCTCCCCGCCTGCCGCCGGTGCTACGGCCGGAAACGCCGCGAGGTCCAGGACCGCGCGGGCGCAGTCGGGACAGAGCGCCAAGTGGTCCTGCAGGCGCTCCCGCTGCTCGGGGGTGCCGTCCCCGAGGTGGTAGTCGACAAGCTCGTCCGGCGTAGGGTGCTCCGTCAGGGTCCGCCGCCGCTCGGCGGCGTAGGCGCGTAGCAGGGGAAGCAGGGGCGTGCTCATCGCTCAAAGCTCCGGGTCGTCGTCGTGGTCGTCGTCGCCCAACAGCTCCCGGAGCCGCTGCTTGGCTTGATGGAGTTGGGATTTCACGGTTTCGATCGAGATCTGCAGGATGTCGGCGATCTCCCGGTACTTGAGGCCCTGGGCGCGGAGCAGGACGCACCGGCGCATCTGCGGCGGCAGCGACTCGACAGCCTTCTGGACGTCCTTCATCCGCTCCTCCTCCTGGAGCCGGGTGAGGGGCTCGGCCACCGAGCCGTCCGGGATCTCGAGCGCCTTCTGCCCCTCTTCCGTGGTCTCGTCGAGCGAAACCTGCCGCGCTTCACGCTTGCCGCTGTGCAGTCGCCGCAGCTCGTTCCGCCACACATTGCCCACGATGGTCAGGAGCCATGTCCTGAATCTGGCATCGTGACGGAATTGCTCGACACTTCTGTAGACCCGCAGAAAGGCGTCCTGGGTGAGATCCGACGCATCTTGTTCCTGGAATCCTTGATTCCGGAAGAACTGAATGACGCTCGCGTAGTACCGATCGAAGAGCCGGCGGAAGTTGGCCTCCACCTCGACCCCCTGCTGGATACGCAGCACCAGGGTCTCGTCGTCGAGGTTGTCGTCGTGGATCGGCATAGAGAAGGAGGGATCCGTTGCCGGTTAGTCTATGACAAAGCCGCGGATCCGCCCCGCGGGAATCGCAGGGCGGGACCTGACGCTCTCTAATCCAGACCGTTAATGTAGGGCTTGCAGAACTGCTCGCAGACGCAGCTGCCGCCTACCTGGTAGCACTCGCGGATCGAGGTGCAAGTGCACTGGCCTTGGAAGCACAATTGTTCACAGCAGTAGGGCCCGCAGTAGTACGCTCTCGCTTCCTTCGGCAGCCCCACGATGAGGCTTCCAGCCAGTAGGGACAGGGACAGCACCAGCTTCACCATCTTCTTCAAGAGATCCCCCTTTCAAACCCCCCAGGCTCGGAGCAGGAACGCCCCCACTCCTTCGCAAGGGTTCGCCAATTCTAAATATCTATCTGAGAGAGTCAAACCCGCCGCCCGTCCCCCGCCTCCCGCTTCTGTCGTAGAGTTCGCCGCGAGGAGGGATAACGGATGGAAGAGGCCCTGTGGCAGACCGACATGCCTGCCTTGCCGTTGCCGCGGCGAGGCAAGGTGCGCGACGTCTACGACTTAG
>Ga0307468_100000395_pt1 | contig 10697 bp, 3 predicted proteins | sample atmdna_FD_203085 | JGI IMG/M metagenome (GOLD analysis project Ga0307468, IMG submission 203085) | Hardwood forest soil microbial communities from Morgan-Monroe State Forest, Indiana, United States - atmos_gases AM2C_05 | ecosystem: Environmental > Terrestrial > Soil > Temperate forest > Bulk...
TGCTGGTGGCATTGAGTCCTGCAAACTTGCCCAGAGTCAAGGAGGTTACCGTTGACGTTCGCGTGTTGGTTTTCACGCTTGCAGTTTCGCTGCTAACGGGAATCCTGTTTGGACTCTTACCCGCGCTGCAAGCAACCCGTCAGCGGCTCAATGAGAGACTCAAGGCAGGCGGTCGCAGCGCGATGAGTGGGGTTGCTCGCCAACGCATGCGCAGCGGTTTGGTGGTTGCGGAGATCGCACTATCGCTGATGCTGCTTATTGGCGCGGGCCTGTTGATTAGGAGCTTCCTAAGGTTGCAAGCAGTCAATCCGGGCTTCAATTCCAGGGACGTCCTCACCATGCAACTTGACTTGAGCGGACCGAACTATAAGACAGGCAAGCAAGTCATAGCCTTTCACGATCAACTTCTCGAAAGGATTAAGGCGTTGCCCGGCGTGCAGTTTGCCAGCACTCGCTCGTTTGTGCCTATCGCAACCGACGCGTCATTCGCCTACCTGCTCGTCCAAATCGAAGGTCGCCAACTGGATGCCTCGGAAGGAGCCGTCGCTTTTTACAACGCCGTAAGTCCTGACTATTTCCAGACGATGATGATCCCTTTGCGGAAAGGGCGTTCGTTCAGCGACCGAGATGTCAGGGGAACGCAAAATGTGGCCATCGTTAACGAAACATTGGTCCGCCAGTACTTCGGCAATCAAGACGCGATAGGCAAGCGAATCTCTCTTGAAGATCACCCCAAAGAAGCAGACTGGATAACCGTTGTGGGCGTAGTCGGCGATACCAAGCCGCGGGAACTTCAGAGCGATTCCGTCGCCGAGATCTATATGCCCTATAGCCAACAGCCGGAGCCGGGTATGGCATTGATGATCCGTTCTTCAAGCGGGGCCGCAGCCGTGGCGACAGCGGTTCGAAACGAGGTGCTGGCACTCGACAAAAATCAGCCGGTCTACAGCATCAGGACCCTCGACAATGTCTTGTCCCAGTCAGTCGCCGTGCCCCGCTTTCGCACTTGGCTCCTGGGAGTTTTTGCGGGCCTGGCATTGATGCTTGCTGCGGTAGGTATCTACGGCGTCATCTCGTATGCGGTCACCCAGCGTACGCAGGAGATCGGCATTCGGATGGCGCTTGGAGCGCAAGCGGCAGACGTGCTCAAGCTCATTATTAAAGGCGGAATGACGCTCGCACTGATCGGTGTAGTACTCGGGCTGGCCGGGGCATTTGCACTTACACGATTAATGACCACGTTGCTATTTGGCATTAGGCCAACTGACGCCGTGACATTCGCCGTTGTTTCCATAGGCCTGATCGTGGTAGCGCTGCTCGCCTGCTATATCCCGGGACGGCGCGCGATGAAAGTCGATCCACTGGTGGCCCTGCGTTACGAATAGCTCAGTATCCTCAGCTAACGCGGGTGGTACCGGACAAAAATCATGGAAACGCTCTTAAAGACATTCGCCAAAAGAACAACACCAATGGCCGACGCGCAATAGAAAGTATCATGATGGAAGCACTTCTTGGAGATGTTCGCTACGGAATCAGAAGCCTGCTAAAGCGCCCGGGCTTCACATCCATCGCGTTAATTACCCTGGCCCTCGGTATCGGCGCGAACACCACTATTTTTAGCGTGGTCAATTCCGTCCTGTTGCGCCCCCTGCCTTACCAGCAACCTGAACGACTGGTTCAAATAAACGACTCGTTGCCCTCCGCCGGCTATCCCCAGGCTGGTTTGACTCAAATGGAATTCGTCCGACTGCGCAATGAAAGCCAGAGTTTCACTCACGTTGGCGCTTATCAAAGCGGAACGCTGACGCTGACGGGAGCGGGAGAGCCGGAGCGGGTTCGGATCACTGCCGTGTCGGACAACTTCTTCGCGCTGCTGGGCGTTAGTCCTCAACTTGGCCGCGTATTCGTTGCCGGAGAAGACGAGCAGAGCCGCTCAAACGTGGCCATGTTGAGTCACGACTTTTGGCAGAACCATTTTGCCGGGAATACAAGTGTCATAAACCAGGCGGTGACTATCGGCAGCACCAGCATGACTATTATTGGCGTCCTGCCATCTGGTTTTGAATCACCGGCCGACCTGCAAAATGGCGCACGTGCGCAGGTGATCATTCCTCTGGGCCTGAACCTTGCCAGTCCCAACCTGGGTAGTCACGGGATAAACACCATCGGTCGACTGCGCGATAGTGTTGGTTCTTCGCAGGCAGCTTCGGAAACAAGTCTGATAATCAACCGCGTCGTTAACGAGAACCCGACGTATTACCCATCCGACGGAACTTTTCATTCTTACTTGACGCCGCTCCATGAGTCACTGGTCGGCAACGTGCGGCAGGCGCTGCTGGTATTGCTGGGCGCCGTGGGCCTGGTGCTGCTGATTGCTTGTGCAAACGTGGCTAATCTATTGCTGGCTCGAGGCGAAGCGCGCCAGAAGGAAATCTCAATTCGAGCGGCACTGGGTGCGGGTCGTTGGCGAATCATTCGGCAATTACTCGTCGAGAGTTTCATTCTCGCATTCATCGGGGGTGGCTTAGGTCTCATGCTCGCATGGAGCAGTCTGGATCTTCTCCTCGCCCTGAATCCCGGAAACATCCCGCGCCTCGAACGGATCGGACTTGAGCCGCGCGTCCTCACCTTCACGCTCGGCCTTTCGTTCTTTACTGCTTTCATCTTTGGGTTAATGCCGGCTATCCATATCGCGAAGACGGACCTGCATTCGACATTAAAAGCGTCCGGTCGAACCGCGAGTTCCGCGCGCGGAAGATTGGGCAAGTTTCTTGTCGTCAGCGAAGTCGCGCTGGCCATGCTGTTAATGGTCGGGGCGGGTTTGCTCATCGTGAGTTTCCGGCGCCTTGGGAATGTCGATACCGGGCTAAGAACCGATCATCTGTTGACTATGCGACTGTCGCTGCCTGCCCTCGCTTATCAAAAGAGCCAGCAGATTACCGCGTTCTATGACCGGGTCCTGGATCAAACAAGGTCCCTCCCGGGGGTTGAAGCAGTCGCTGTTTCTGATGCCTTACCGCTCAGCGGTAATGACAACGACACGATGATGGAGGTCGAAAATCGACCCTTTGATGAAAAAGGGCTGGCGGCCAGCACTGATTTTCGGGTAGTGACGCCGGATTACTTTCGCGTGATTGGCGCGCACCTGCGTCGAGGACGAATCTTTTCCGAGTCCGATCGCGAAGATGCCCCGCTGGTCGCGCTGATTAACGAATCCATCGCCAGAGCCCATTGGCCTAACGAGGACCCGATAGGCAAACGGATTCGGTTGCTCGATGCGCCGCCTGCCAAAGCAACCACTTCTTTTATGACAATTGTTGGCGTGGTGGCCAACGCGAAAAATCGTGGCTTGGCTGCTGAAATCCGCCAGGAGATTTATGTACCTCTTCGACAACATGGAGCTTCGATTGCCGGTTTAGGGCTGCGCCGCGGCGGCAACCTGATTGTACGAACGAGTGTGGATCCACTGAGCGTCGTCAATGCGGTGAAGGAACAAGTGCGGGCGGCGGATAGCAATGTTCCCATTGCCAATGTGCAAACGATGGAGCAAGTGATCCAGTCGGGGGTTGTGCAACAGCGCTTCTACACCATCATGCTTGGGATTTTTGCGTTTGTTGCCCTGGCCCTGGGGGCCGTAGGCATTTACGGTGTCATCTCGTTTTCGGTGGGACAACGGACGAAAGAGATCGGTATTCGCATGGCCCTGGGAGCAGGGCGCCCGCACATCTTGTTGCTGGTGATTCGCAACGGTTTGGGTCTAACGCTAACAGGCATCGTGCTGGGAGTTGCCGGTGCGCTGGCGCTGACCAGGGTTTTGGTGAGCTTGTTGTTTGAGGTGAGTGCGACGGATCCGCTCATTTTCGCGGTGGTGGCGCTCGTGCTGGTGAGCGCGGCGCTGCTCGCTTGCTATATCCCGGGGCGGCGCGCGATGAAAGTCGATCCACTGGTGGCACTGCGGTATGAGTGAAGAAGGACCATCGGGCGTATAGGACGAACCTATTGGTTGATTGATGGCGACAAAGATTGATTTGGAGCGAACTGCTGATCCGTTCGGGACGGAAATGAGGGTGTGATGCATTCCTTAATAGCTGACATTCGTTACGGAATTAGAAACCTCTTGAAGCGACCGGGCTTCACGGCCATCGCTGTCATTACGCTGGCGCTCGGCATCGGCGCGAACACGGCGATCTTCAGTGTGGTCAATGCCGTCCTGCTGCGTCCCTTGCCTTATGCCGACGCTGAACGACTCGTCGTGCCCTGGGGCAGGAGAGACGACACACAACATAGCGCGAGCGTGTCGTATCCGGACTTCGTCGACTGGCAGGCGCGGACGCAGACGCTGGAGTACGTCGCGGCTTACAACTCATCCGGCACGTTGCTGCGCGAGGGCGACGCCGAGCCTGAGCTCATCGTCGGAGCGGCGGTCTCGGCCGATCTCTTCCCGCTGCTAAAGGTTGTTCCGATCCTGGGTCAACCTTTCACGCGCGCTGATGACCAGCCCAATGCGCCGGGGGCAATCGTGCTGGGTCATGACTTGTGGCAGCGGCGCTTCAATTCAGATCCAAACATCGTCGGCAAACAGATCAGAATCGGAAGCACGAGCGCGACGGTCACCGGCGTACTGCCCGAAGGCTTCCGGTTTCCGGCGCAGGCTTTAAAGACTGAGTTCCTCAGACCGCTGGCCTCTGCCATTGGTGAGCGGACGCAACGGCGCAGCAGCTATTCACTTCGCGTGCTCGCGCGCCTCAAGCCGGGCGTTACCATAGCCGCTGCCGAGAAAGAGATGCGGACCATCGGCGAACAACTTGAACAACAATATCCGGATGAAGGGTTTCGCCTGGCTGCGCGCTTCATTTCTTTGCACGATGCGATAACCTGGGACTCAAGAACACCGCTGTTAGTCCTGTTGGGTGCGGTCGGCTTTGTCCTGCTGATCGCGTGCGCGAATGTTGCGAACCTGCTGCTGGCGCGGGCTGCCGCGCGTCACAAAGAGATGGCGATTCGGGCCGCGCTCGGGGCCGGCCGGTTGCGCGTAATACGACAACTCTTGACTGAGAGCTTACTACTCTCCCTTTTGGGTGGGACGCTGGGCTTACTCGTGGCGTGGTGGGGCATCAACTTATTATTGGCCGCGAGTCCATTGGAGATTTCGCGCCTTAAGGACGTCGGACTCAACCTCAATGTGCTCGGCTTCACCGCCGCCGTTTCTGTATTAACTGGTGTGATCTTTGGTCTCGTGCCGGCGCTGCAGGCCAGCCGCGCGGACTTACAGGACGGGCTTAGAGAAGGTGGGCGTAACGCGGGCGGCGGCGCTGCGCGCAATCGGGTACGCGCGCTGTTGGTCGCAGTTGAGGTGGCCCTTTCATTAGTGTTGCTGGTTGGTGCCGGATTGCTCGGCAAGAGCTTTTTGCTTCTCAGTGAAGTCCGGCCTGGTTTTGAGCCGGAACATGTCTTGAGTACTGATCTCTCGCTGGCTAAAGCCAAGTACCCGCAACCGGAACAAGGCTTTGCAGAGATCGTCCGGCGCGCCGCCGGCATTCCCGGCGTCGAAGCGGCCGCGGTCATTGATCCCCTACCGCTTGGCGGCAACAGTAACGCGGGCACTTTCCTGATCGCAGGCCGCCCAGCGCTCAGGCCCGAAGACAAGCCCTATTCAAACCATCGTACGATTAGCCCGGATTATTTCCGCGCGCTTAAGATACCACTCTCCCGCGGGCGCCCCTTTGATGCCCGCGATCATCAAGACTCGCCACCTGTCATTATCGTTAACGAGACCTTTGCGCGCCGTTTCTTGGCCGGGACCGAAGCGCTTGGTCAGCACGTCATTATCGAGGGTGAGCGAGGTGATAACGACGCGCCCCCGCCGCGCGAGATCATCGGCATTGCCGGAGACGTGCGGCACGAGGGTCTGGATACCGAGTCGGGCGCCGAATACTACGTCCCTTACACGCAAGCGCCGGCAGCGTCCATGAGTCTGGTAGTGCGCTCGTCGACTGCCGACCTCGGCGGCCTCGCCACCAGCCTGCGCCAGGTCATCAAGCAATTCGACAAAGACCAGTACGTGCCGACGATTCAGCCGATGACGAAACTGGTGGTTGATTCGGTCGCTCGCCGTCGTTTCAATGCGCTGCTTACGGGAGTGTTCGCAGTCGTGGCGTTGCTTTTGGCAGCAATTGGGATCTTCGGCGTACTCAACTACACGGTCGCCCAGCGTACTCAGGAGATCGGGTTACGCGTGGCCCTGGGCGCTCAGACCAGCGACGTTTTGCGACTGGTGATGGGTCAGGGGATGCGACTGATACTGCTCGGGCTGGCAATCGGTCTGACTGCGTCCCTGGCGCTCACCAGAGTGCTCGCGGGAATGCTTTTCGGCGTGACGCCGACCGATCCAACGACTTTCGTTGGCGTTTCGTTTTTGCTCGTCAGCGTAGCGCTGCTCGCTTGCTATATCCCGGCGCGCCGGGCCACGAGAGTCGATCCGCTGGTGGCGCTGCGGTACGAGTGAAGATGGAGCGCCGCCAGGACTAATTGCACCTGTCAGTTTGGAAGAGAGGGTTTGATGGATTCATTCTTTAGGGACCTGCGCTACTCCGTTCGCATGTTGATTAAGAGCCCGGCGTTCACCGGGGTCGCGGTGCTTTCGATTGCGTTGGGCATCGGTGCGAACACGACTGTGTTTAGCGTAATCAATGCGGTGCTGCTGCGCTCGGTGCCGTACCAGGATCCAAACACTCTGGTGCTCTTGTGGGGTGATACGCCGGGGGCGCCCAGTCTCAAGAATCACAGTCAGGTGTCGGCAACCGATGTGGCGGATTTTCGTGCTCAGAACAGTGTTTTTGAAGATGTCGCAACGTACGCCGGTTGGTATCCGACGATGACCGGTGTTGGTGAACCCGAACGAATTCCCGGGATTCAGGTAGGCGATGGCTTCTTCAAGATTATGAAAGGCCAACCCTTGCTCGGCCGGGTCTTCACTGCCGAAGAACAAGTGGACGGCCAGGACTTCGCCATTGTCCTGGGCCATGGCCTGTGGCAACGCCGTTTCGCCGGCGACCCGAACATAGTTGGCAAGACCGTCCAGCTCAGCGGTCGCGCCTACAACATAGTCGGAGTGATGGGGCCCGAGTTTCACCCGCTGCCTTCAACTCTGGTTTTTCCCGAAGGCCAATTCTACCGACCCGTAGGAGAAAACTACGACGACTCAAAGCGCAACGAACGGCACCTGCGAGCCATTGCGCGCATGAAACCCGGCGTATCTGTGGAACAGGCGCGCAGCGAAATGAAAGTCATCGCTCAGCGGCTTGAGCAGCAGCATCCGCAGACCAACAAAGATCAGGGCGCATACGTGGTTTCCATCACCGATGAGATCGTCGGCGGGATCCGCCCGACTCTGTTGATGATCTTTGGAGCGGTGGTTTTTGTATTGCTCATTGCTTGTGCGAACGTCGCCAATCTGTTGCTGGCCCGTTCAACTGTCAGAGTCAAAGAACTCACCATTCGCTCCGCGATCGGCGCCGGAAGAAGCCGATTGATTCGCCAGTTGTTGACCGAAAGCCTGGTGCTCTCGTTGCTGGGCGGAGGCCTCGGTTTCATGTTCGCCATTTGGGGCACCGGCTTCGTCGAATCAGCGGGCTCAAAAATCAATCCCATGTTCCACGACATTCACGTGGATCTGCGTAGCCTCGCATTTACTTTCGGCATCTCGATAATCACGGGCCTGATATTCGGACTCGCGCCCGCCATGCAGGTCTCCCGACCCAACCTGACGGAATCGCTCAAGGAATCCGGGCGTGGTTCCGGACCTTCGGCCAGTCGTAACCGTCTACGCAGCGTGCTGGTAATTTCAGAGGTTGCGATGACGCTGCTGCTTTTGGTCTGCGCCGGTTTGCTGATCAGGACGGTAATGCGGCTAAGGAATGTCGACACCGGCTTCAACAGCAAGAACGTCCTGGCAATGAACATTGGACTGCCGGGCATTAAGTATCCCAAACCTGAAAATCAAGTGGCGTTCTATAAGGAAGTTAGCGAACGAATCGCTTCGTTGCCCGGGGTGAAGGCAGCCGCCACCACCAGCGTGCTGCCGCTGAGCGACAACTTCGACGGGCGTGGCCTGGAGGTCGAAGATCATCCCAAACCTCGCGGCGAAGAGATTACTGTCGATGTATACATCGCCTCACCGGGATACCTCCGAGTAATGGAGATTCCTCTTATCAACGGGCGCGGGATCACGGACCAGGACACTACGGACTCAGCCAAGGTTGCGCTCATTAACAACACGATGGCGCGCCAGTTATGGCCCGACCAGGATCCGCTGGGCAAGCGCGTCAAGTTTGCGGGCAGCGAAAAAAATACTCAACCATGGCGCACTATCGTCGGCGTGGTCAAAGACGTTTCGCAGTATGGGTTGGATAAGCCGCCACCCATGCAGATGTACGTGCCCCATGCGCAGTTTCCTACCGGGTTCAGCACCATTGTAGTTAAGACCGAGGGCGATCCTATGGCGATGACCGCCGCTGTTAGAAGCAAGATCCAGTCGGTAGATAAAGATCAAGCGGTATTCAATGTAACTACCCTGGAACGGTTAATGGGCGACTCGATCCGGATCAGGCAGTTCTTCATGATTCTGTTGCTGGTTTTTGCAGGGTTGGCGTTGGCTCTCGCGTCCGTTGGGATCTATGGCGTGATGTCGTACGTCGCCGCCCAACGAACGCATGAAATCGGAATCCGAATGGCGCTGGGAGCGCAGGCGAGCGACGTGCTGAAACTGATCATTGGCAACGGGTTGGTTCTGGCCTTGATTGGCGTAGTCGTTGGCCTGGCCGGTTCCTATGCGTTAACGCGGTTAATGGCGGATCTGTTGTTCGGTGTCTCCGCGACCGATGGCCTCACGTTTCTGTTCGTTTCCGTGGGATTGATCGTCGTGGCTTTGTTCGCCTGTTACGTCCCAGCGCGTCGCGCGAGCAAAGTCGATCCACTGGTGGCGTTGAGGTATGAATGAATTGAATAGGTCCTTTAGGAGTAAAGGACCTATACGGAGGCACGAAATGTTTCAAGACCTGCGACTTGGCCTGCGAATGATCTTGAAGAACCCCGGCTTCAGTGCGGTTGTCGTCATAACTCTGGCGTTGGGGATCGGCGCCAACGTGGCACTTTTTTCCGTGGTTAATAGCGTGCTGCTCAATCCGCTGCCTTTTTCGCAACCTGACCAACTCGTCACGCTCGCTCAGAGCAAGCCGAATTTCGATATGGGAGCGATCCCTTACCCAAATTTTCAGGACTTGCAACGGGAGAATCAAACATTTTCCGCCATGGCGATTTCTCGCGGTTTTGGCTTCAGCCTAATCGGTTCCGGAGAGGCCGAACGCGTAAACGCCCGCTTGGTGTCCGCGGATTTCTTTTCCGTCCTCGATGTAAAGCCGGTGAGGGGGCGAAGCTTTGCCCGCAGTGAAGATCAACCGGGCGCCGGCCCCGTGGCGATCATTTCCGATGAGCTCTGGCAGCGCAAGTTTGGTGCTGCTGAAGACATCTTGAAGCGGAGTCTGACTCTGGACGACAAGTCCTATGCAATCATCGGCGTCGTTCCCGCAGACTTCGGTTTGTTTCGTGGCACCGATGTGTACGTGCCGATCGGCCCATGGGACAATCCGGCGCTAAAACGTCGCGGCGCGGGTTTGGGGCTGCATGGAATTGGCCGCCTCAAACCCGGCGTCACGATCGAGCAGGCCCAGGCCGACCTGAGTGGTGTGATGGCCAGACTCGCCACGATTTACCCTGAGACGAACCGGGGCAACGGGGCCAAGGTATCTTCGCTCAAGGAGCGAATGATCGGCGGCATCGGGTCGACCCTTTGGCTGCTGTTGGGCGCGGTTGGTTTCGTGCTGCTGATTGCTTGCGTCAATGTCGGCAACCTTTTGCTCGCTCGCTCGACCGGCAGGACCCGCGAATTTGCCATTCGCTCGGCGCTGGGCGCCGGCAGGTGGCGCCTACTCCGACAATCTCTTATCGAGAGCACCTTGCTGGCCCTCATTGGCGGTGCAGTCGGACTACTGCTCGCAGGTTGGGGCACATCGGCCGCGGTCGCGGTGCTGCCGACCACACTGCCGCGCGCGTCAGAGATTCATCTGGATTTCCGCGTCCTGATATTCACTCTGGCGCTTTCACTACTGACCGGAATTCTGTCGGGACTCGTGCCGGCGCTTAGGACTTCGCGGGCGGGTTTATCCGAAACGCTGAAGGAAGGCGGACGCGGGACGAGCAGTGCGCGCGGGCGGGCGCAGGGCGTTCTGGTCGCGGCTGAAATGGCGCTCGCGCTGGTGTTGCTAATTGGGGCCGGATTGATGATCCGAAGTCTCAGCGCGCTATGGAACGTTGATCCGGGTTTTCGACCAGATAACGTCCTGACGTTTGGACTGAGCCTTTCACCGTCGTTGCGTACGGCCAGTCCGGACGCGATTCGTGCCAACCTGAGGCAACTGAACGATCAATTGAGCGCGACGCCTGGTGTTCGAGCCGTTTCATTTACTGACGGAGGCATTCCCCTCCAGGGTGCAGACGACACTGTCTTTTGGATTGAGGGCCAGCCCAAACCGGCGAGCGGAAGCGAAATGAATTCGGCGTTCGTTTACAGAGTCGAGCCCGGTTATCTGGCGGCGATGGGTATTGAGCTGAAACAGGGTCGATTCTTTAGCGATCAGGAC
>Ga0307468_100000396_pt1 | contig 10678 bp, 7 predicted proteins | sample atmdna_FD_203085 | JGI IMG/M metagenome (GOLD analysis project Ga0307468, IMG submission 203085) | Hardwood forest soil microbial communities from Morgan-Monroe State Forest, Indiana, United States - atmos_gases AM2C_05 | ecosystem: Environmental > Terrestrial > Soil > Temperate forest > Bulk...
AGAGACCTTCATAATCAGCTGATTGCTAAGCGAATAAGCGACGTTGCACGCCGGGCCAATATTACCTGTAGAAACAGTGAATATTCAATGAAAACGAGAAATGATGCCACTACTTCGACAATAGTGGAATCAATAGATAAAATCATAAAATCTCAGCAGATAGACACAATTGTCGCCTATTTATGAAAAACTGGGCGAGTATAGCTTCCAGAGCAAAAGTTTAGTTCTGCATCTTGGCCACGAGTTGGGGGCGATTCGCCCGCGCAACCTGCGCGCACGAGGCTTCCACCCTGAGTATCTGTGGCAGCTTTATAAAGAGGGCAAGCTGCAACGCGCGGCACGCGGCGTTTACTTCAAGGATCATCTACAAGCAGAGAAGTTGCAGGCGCAGCACATCATCCGTCCGGGACTCACGCTCCTGGAGCGCGCTGTGACCACCGCCCGCCGACAGGCGCAGACCGCCATCTGGGAACTGATGAAGCTTGCGCCAGGTGCGAACGCGCAGATTCGGCGAGTTCGGCGGCAACTGGTGAATGAGCAGAATCCTATCTTGTTTTAAAGCTGACCGATGCATAAAATAGTAACGTCTGATACATTGTAATTCGTCTACAGAAATAGAAAGGCGGATTTCTTACCGCAAGAGTGCAATGGATGTGTTAGCATTTCAGCGCGGTACAAGCTCTTTAACGCTTCAAATAAGCGGCGCTGTTGGGAGACCCAACAGGTAAAATTTGAAGCACCTAATTTTGAAACGCGAAAACCAGGCACGCCCTGGACGCACAAGTGTACCGGCTACAGGGAGTCGGAAAAAACACAAGTCTCAGGGTTTCCTGCCGAGTTGGGCGCTCGGAAAGTGCCGCTTTGGATGATGGGGCATCTGAAATGAGGAGACCATTTATGAAGTCTGGGATTTTGTCTCTTGTAGGTAATACACCTATTGTCGAGTTGAATCAATTTTCCAAAAATTCTCACTTTCGCCTCTTTGCCAAATTGGAAGCCTTTAATCCAGGCGGCAGCATTAAAGACAGACCCGCGCTCAATATAATCAAAGCTGCTTTGGGAAGAGGCGACATCGGGCCTGGGAGTACGATCATCGAGTCTAGCTCCGGCAATATGGGCATAGGTCTGGCCCAAGCCTGCCGATATTATGGTATGCGGTTGATATGTGTGGTGGACTCAAAAACAACCGCGCAAAACATCGGCATCCTGAAAGCTTATGGGGCTGAAATAGATTTGGTCTCCGAACCCGACCCGGCCACAGGGGAATTTCTTCAAGCTCGGATCACGCGGGTGCAGAACCTTCTGCATTCGATCCCCAATAGTTTTTGGCCGGATCAATACTCCAACATTCAAAATGCGATTGCGCACGAACAGACGATGCATGAGATTGCGACAGAATTAAATGATAAAGTTGATTATCTGTTCTGTTCCACAAGCACGTGCGGGACGATAAGAGGTTGCGCCACTTACGCGCGGAATCATAAATTACAAACAAAAGTACTGGCTGTCGATGCCATAGGAAGCGTGCTTTTTGGCGACAAGTCGGCAAAGCGACTTCTACCAGGCCATGGCGCTGCGGTAGTCCCAAAGCTGCTTAAACGTGATCTGATAGATGGAGTTATACACGTATCGGATTTAGAATGCGTTGTCGGTTGCCGTCGTCTGGTGAGAGAAGAAGCGATTCTGGTTGGCGGATCATCGGGAGCGGTCATTATGGCTATAGAGCGTATGAGAGACACGATTGCTGCCGGCGCGACCTGTGTAGCCATTTTCCCTGATCGCGGAGAGCGCTATCTCGACACCATCTACTCGGATGGATGGGTAGAACAGCATTTTGGAGATGTGTTCCATCTTTGGCAAAATCCAACGGAGACTAAACCATGCACAATGGCGACATTTTGATTTTGAAGGGAAGCGAAGTCGCGTCGCTTCTGGCAGACCGCGAGAGCGAATTGCTTCAAATCGTGAAGGCTGCTTATGAGCTACACTCTAAGGGAAATAGTTCGCTGCCTCATTCCTTGTTCTTGCGTTTTCCTGACAATCCTCGAAATAGAATAATCGCTCTACCCGCATACCTGGGCGACGACTTTGGAGTTGCGGGTATAAAGTGGGTGTCGTCGTTTCCGGCAAACCTTGAGAAGGGGCAGGACCGGGCCTCGGCAGTTGTGATTTTAAACTCATCTGAAACCGGGAGACCGCAAGCCATCCTGGAAGGCTCTATCATCAGCGCCAAAAGGACGGCTGCAAGCGCGGCCCTGGCCGCAACCTATTTGCAGGGTGATAAAACAAACTGCGCGGGAATAATCGGCTGCGGGCTGATCAGCTTTGAAATAGTTCGATTTCTTTCAGTGGCTTGTCCGGAAATAAAGACGCTCTATGTCTTTGATATGTACTCAAGCAATGCTCAACAGTTCAAGGATAAGTGTCGAGAAATCTCAGGCCGGATCGAAGTCATCGTTGCCGACGACGTAAATACAGTCATCAGCAAATGTAAATTGATATCGCTGGCAACGACAACTGCAAAACCTCATATTATGGATATTTCGGCAGCGGCTCCGGGCAGCACGATTCTGCACATATCATTGCGAGACCTTTCGCCTGAAATAATTTTATCCTGCAATAATATCGTAGATGATATAGATCATGTTTGCCGCGCAGAAACATCGATTCATTTGACGGAACAGGTAGTGGGGCATCGAGATTTCATTCGAGGCACTTTGGCCGATGTGACTACAGGGGCAATCGCCGCTAGAGAGAATCCTAACGAAACTGTCGTTTTCAGCCCTTTCGGTTTGGGAATACTGGATCTGGCTTTAAGCAAATTTGTGCTTGAGCTTGCGCTCAAAGAGAGGCTTGGAACAACCATCGAATCTTTCTTGCCGGATCGCTGGGTTGAAAGGGGCGAGAAGAACGCCGCTTCATAACTTTCTATCCACCATCATGGCCGCGCGGGCCATCTGATTTAGTAGTGTAAATTATCTATTAATATCTTGCCGCGTTTCCAACATGTTGATAAGCAGCGATGTGAATTGGCGAGTAGAAATTTGATATTGTAGGAATATAATCTGCCTTATGCAAAAAAAGGATTCCACTCTGCGGAGGCCGCTTCAAGCGGCGTTCAATAATGCGCTTTCATATCTGGAAAATTTGGATAAAAACCCGGTCGCAGCTACAGCCGACCTGCTCACTTTGCGAAACCGACTGAGCAAACCTCTGACGAATGAAGGCGTTGATCCTGAGCAGATCATTGATGAACTGGTCAAGGATGTAAATGGCGGCCTGCTCGGATCGGCAGGTGGCCGTTTCTTTGGATGGGTAGTCGGCGGGTCGCTGTCGGCTGCTCTGGCCGCCGATTGGCTGACCGCAACCTGGGACCAGAATGCTGCGCTTTACGCCTGCGCACCGGCTTCGGCTATCGTCGAAGAAGTTGTGGGCCTCTGGCTGAAAGATATTCTGGGTCTCCCTGTCGGTGCCAGTTTCGCGCTCGTCACCGGTTGCCAAATGGCGCATGTCACCTGCCTTGCAGCCGCCCGTCATTCGCTCCTTGTCGGACGCGGGTGGGATGTCGAACAGCAGGGGTTGTTTGGCGCTCCGCCCATTCGAATCTTATCAAGCAGCGAGCGTCATGGCTCTATCGAACGCGCAGTACGTTTGCTGGGTCTTGGCCAGGCACAGGTGATAGCCCTTCAACCTGACTTTGGTGGCTGTCTTCAGCCTGAAACAATCGAGCAAGCTTTGCAAAGCGACCCTTCGGCTCTCACGATTGTTCTTTTGCAGGCTGGCGATCTGAACATCGGCGCTTACGATCCATTTGAAACGCTCATTCCAATCGCCAAACGCTATGGCGCGTGGGTTCATGTAGACGGGGCGTTTGGTTTATGGGTGGCTGCCAGTCCACTTTACAAACGTCTGGTGCGGGGTATTGAGGCAGCAGATTCCTGGGCTACGGATGGTCACAAATGGCTCAACGTTCCTTATGATTGCGGCTATGCTTTCATTGCTGATGCCAAATCCCATCGCGCTTCAATGTCTCACCGCGCTGCTTATCTGGTTCACGACGAAGATGCGCGAGACCAAATGGATTGGAATCCGGAATGGTCGCGGCGCGGGCGTGGCTTTCCCACTTACGCTGCGCTACGCCAGCTTGGACGCGACGGGGTGGCAAATTTAGTAGAGCGCTGTTGTGAACATGCTCATTCCATTGTGACGCGGATTGGCGCTTTGCCGGGCGCAGAAGTGTTGTGGGAGCCGACAATAAATCAAGGACTGGTGCGATTTCTTGATCCTCGGCCTAATGCCTCCGAAAAAGACCATGACCATTGGACAGACAAAGTGATAGCGGCAATTCTCACCGCCGGCGAAGCGTTCTTCGGAGGAACGACCTGGCGCGGTCGTCGCGCAATGCGGGTGAGCGTGTGCAACTGGCAGACCGGTGACGAAGATGTCGAGCGCGTTGTCGCCTCTGTCGCCCAGGTAATGAAGTCTTTAGAGACGACCTAAACCTGAAATAGCCATAGGACACGCCTCTGTGACACGAGGCTTTTTACATAGCCGATCAAATCTTAAATAACCTTGTCACGCTTGAACCGGCGCAGACAAACCAAAGATTGCTCGCCCCGCCGTGGCTGATTCGATCTTCCCCTTCTGGAAATAGACTAGCTGATTATAGAATCCATCTACTGGCCGTTCGGATTTTTGGAATAGATTCTTGACGCTCTCTACGATGTCATTTATGCGATCCGGCTGCATTTCGGCGCGCTGCTCTAAATCAGTTTGCAGAATGCGCAAAACGCCGTCCAGCGTATCGGGTGCCCTATCGACATATGCGAATGTGTCAAAGCCATCCTTCTTCATCTCTGCTCCGAGGGATTGCATTAAATAGGTGGATGACTGATGGCCAATCGCTCGCCAGGTGCCTAAAATTCCACGGCTGCGTTCGGACAGGTGATGGGGCAATTCTCTGAGCAGTCGCAACAAAACGCTGTTGCCGATTTCTTCCAAAGACGACGGAGCGCCTGGGCCTTCAATAACCGGCGCATAAGGAGTGTTACACACTACGAAATCGAAACGCTCTCCTTTCTCTAATGAAGCCAGCACATTGGATTGGCGGAACTCTACCCTGCCATCGACTCCGTTTAAGATAGCGTTGGCGCGAGATGCGATGATCGCCTCTTCATGTAATTCCAGCCCAAGCACCTGAGTAGCCCCGCGCACGGCGCACAAAAGAGATTGCAAACCGCTGCCGGAGCAAACGTCCAGCACTCGCTCGTCGCCTAAGTACGTGGGCAGCGCCTTTGCTACGAAATAGGAAGACATATCAAACCACACATTACATGGTTTGCTTGCGGTGGGATAAGAGGGCGGAATATTCACCACCAGCAACAAGCCTTCGGCTGGAACGATGAGCAGGCTCGGAGTTCGCCACCCATTCGTCTCATCCTTGATCAATATTTCGGTTTCGGTCAATGCCGTAAAGATCCTGTCCGGCACCGATTCTTTCACTGATGCCTCGTCAACTGTCTCACCCAATCGAAACAGCCGGAACAATACTTGATGCGCCGGATCCAGCCGGTTGACGATTTGTTGGAGCGATTGAAACTTTGGAAATCCGGTGGGACTCAGCCCAATCTCAAAGGACAAACGAAGATCGACCAGAGAGTACATCATCTCGTTTAAGTAATCACGAATCGCTGCAAGCGAAGGACTATGAATTTTCATCATCATCACCTTTCTCTGTTTTTGTTATTACGTTAATCTACCCGCTCACTCTCTGATAGTTGAAGGTAGGATTTCAGCCGCTCTGCGACCAATGACACGTTAGGCCGCCTGAGCATGCTGTAATGATCGCCCGGCGTCAGGCATAATTCGACGCCGCCTGCCGCCCAGCGCCTCCACTGTTGCGCTAGTTGTTCCGGCGCACTGGCTTCGGCGGCTCTGAAGAGGATTATGCGTTGCTGGCCCGGTTGCAAACTGTATCGATCAACCGCCATGGCGTTTCGTGTGAACACGCTTAAAAGGTCATTCATTTCTTCCCCAGGCGCGTCTTCAGCCAATACCCCATCGCGCTTGAGCGCGTCCAACAACATGGCTCGCTGTTGAGTTATGTCAAGGCTACAAAACTGCTCTTGCAAATCGCCTTGATCCTTACCTATCAATCGGCTCATATCCGCTGCAAATCGGATTAGAATCGGCAATTCATCGCGCTCATCTATGGCTTCGCGGTTCTGCGGCGGAAGGTGTGTATCAAACAAAACAAGCATATCCACCCTTTCCCCTTGCTGATTCAATTGTCGCGCCATCTCGAAAGCTATCAGCCCTCCCATAGACCAGCCGCCCAGAAGGTAAGGGCCAGTGGGCCGCACGCGCTGAATTTCGCGGATATACAAAGCGGCGATTTGTTCGATGGTCGTGCCCGATTTGGGAAGCGCATCTTCAGAAAATACGCCCGGCGCTGGTGCCTGCAATCCATAAAAGGGACGTTCGCGTCCGAGCACCCTTGCAAGGTCAGCATAACAAAACACGCTGCCTCCGACCGGATGCACGCAAAAGAAGGGAACTTCGTCGCCTTCCGGTTGTATGTCAACGAGAACCGATGATGCCAACCCATCCGATGATTGCGCCAACAATTTTGCGAGATTGGCAATCGTCGGATTTCTGAACAGGCTCGCCAAGGGCATCGTTCGTTTGAGCCGATTTCGTATCATCGTCATCATTCGCACAGCCAACAGCGAATGGCCTCCGATCTGAAAGAAGTCATCCGTGATACCAATCGGGCCGGTGTTTAGCACCTCTTCCCATATTTCCACCAGTTGCGCTTGCAGCAAGGTGCGCGGCATTTCCAGGCTGTCGTGCGGCATCACCTCTATCGATGGATCAGGCAAGGCGCGCAGATTCACTTTACCTTGCGGGCTAAGCGGCATGGCATCGAGGACAACTATATTTGACGGAATCATGTATTCGGGCAATTGCCCTTTCAGGAAGTCGCGAAGGCGAAGAGGCAAGTATTTCACATCTCCTTCGCTTGAGTTGCTGCCGATTCGCTTGGGCACCACATAAGCCACGATATGCTTGCCGGCGGCTCCATTCTCACGAGCAATCGTGATTGCTTTTTCTACAGCCGCATGCTGATTCAGCATCGCATCAATTTCGTTGAGTTCGATTCGGTAGCCGCGAATCTTCACCTGGTAATCGGTTCGCCCCAGAAACTCGATTTCTCCTCCGAGCAGCCAGCGCGCCAGGTCGCCGGTGCGGTAGAGGCGAGCACCGGGATTATTGCTGAAAGGGTCGGGCGTAAATCGCTCCGCCGTCAATTCCGGACGATTCAAGTAGCCGCGAGCTACGCAGTCGCCGCCGATGTATATTTCTCCGGCGACGCCGATGGGCACGGGTTGGATGGCATGGTCTAGTATGTACACTCGCGTGTTTGGCAGCGAATAGCCGAGCGGAACCAGCGTGCCGCGTCGCGGCGAATCGGGTTGGATACGATAGGTCAGCATTCCCACCGTGGTTTCCGTCGGGCCATAATGGATGAACATCTTGGATGTGGGCGGGGCAAGCGGCTGCAACGTGCCGCGAACCCAATCCCAGTGAGAAGCTTCGCCGCCAAGAGCCAATACATCGTGCGGCAGCAGGTCTTCGGTTGGGCAGGCTTCAACCAGAGCCGATAAATGAGACGGCGCTATTTTTAGAACTTCCATGCGATTGTGCCGGAAGTATTCAATGACCGCATAAGGATCCGCCGCTTGATCATGCGGCATAACGTGCAGCGTGCCTCCTGCGCATAGCGACGGAATGAAAACCGTATTGCAGGAATCCACCGCCAGCGGTTGCAGCATGGCATACTGCGCGCCGGGCTTGAGTTCGAATCGATTCAGAATAGCATACAAGTAATTGAGTATCTGACGCTGCTCTACCACAACACCTTTGGGCCGTCCGGTGGAACCTGATGTATAGATCGTGTAGACCTGATTTTCAATCGTCACGTTGCTTTGAAGGTTCGCATCATCATATGCTGTAAGTAACTTCACATCCTCATCCATGCAGAAAACGTTGATGCCGGATGCTGTCAAACGTTCTTTTATAGAGTTGCGCGTGAGCAGCACGCTTACGCCGGAATCCTCCAGGATGAACTCGATTCGATCCTTGGGAAATGAGGGATCGATGGGAACATAGCCTCCGCCGGCTTTCAGGATGCCCAGCACCCCGACCACCATTTCAATAGAAGGCTCTAGTAAAATTCCGACGGCGACTTCCGGGCCGATGCCGAGGCCACGAAGATGAGCCGCCAGCCTGTTGGCCTGGCGATTTAACTCCGAATATTTGAGCCGCCCCTCACTACTTGCGACGGCAATCGCATCAGGCATACGCTCCGCATATTCTTCGAAGAGTTCATGCAGGCATTTTTTTGACTGTAGAGGTCGGCTTACGCCGCTCCATTGTTCAATCAATTGCTTGCGCTCAACATCGGTCAACAGCGGCAGATCGTCTATGGACGCTTGCTCATGGTCTAGAATCGCCGCGATCAGCACCTTGTAGTGGCCGATCATGCTCTGCATGGTCTGCTCTTCAAACAACTCGGTGCTGTACTCCAGATAACCCTGTATGCCGCCGCCCTTCTCCTCAAGCGACATCGTCAGATCAAACTTCGCGGTGCCGCTGCTGATCTGCATGGGCTCAAGCTTGGCCGCGCCCAACTGCATCTGCGGCAGCGGCGCATTCTGCAAGATGAACATCACCTGAAACAGCGGCGTGCGGTTGAGGTCGCGCTGCGGCGAGAGCACTTCAACGAGCTTCTCAAAGGGCACATCCTGATGGCTATAGGCACCCAGGGTGACCTCTTTGACCCGCGCCAGTAACTCGACAAAACGCGGAGCGCCGCTGAGATCAGTTCGCATCACCAGGGTATTGACGAAAAAGCCGATCAACCCTTCGGTCTCGGTGCGAGTACGCCCGGCGATGGGCGAGCCGACACTGATGTCCGCTTGACGGCTGTAGCGATAGAGGAGGAGTTGGAAAGCCGCCAGCAGGCTCATGTACATGGTCGCCTGATGCTTTTTGTTGAAGGCGCGGAGACGATCTACGAGATCAGGATGAATGGATAGCGAGATAAGCGAGCCTTGATGTGAGCGAGAGAGTGGGCTAGGGAAATCGGTGGGGATATCCAGAGCCGGAGGGGCCGAATCAAGTTGCCGGGCCCAGTAATCCAACTGGGCATTGAGCAACTCGCCGGCGAGCCACTCGCGTTGCCAGTGAGCGAAGTCGGCATACTGAATCGGCAAGTCTGGCAGCACTGCGGGCTGGCCAGTAGAGAAGGCCAGGTAGAGCGCTGAGACCTCGCGCATCAAGACCCCCAGCGACCAGCCATCGGCGATGATGTGATGCATAGTCAGTAGCAACACATGAAGATGAGGGTTAAGACAGAGGAGAGAGGCGCGCAGTAGATGGCCGTGAGACAAGGAGAAAGGACGAGAGGCTTCGCTGAGAGCGAGACTGATAGTTTCCTGGTGTTGGGTGGAAGGCGGGAGGAGTTGGAGATCGATGAAGTGAAGGTTGAAGTTAGAAGAAAGAGAGACGACTTGAACAGGCTCACCGTCAACTGTGCTGAAAGTGGTTCTCAGCGTCTCGTGTCTTTTTACTATCTCTTGAAAACTTCGCCTCAGTGCTTCCACATCTATCGGTGCCGTTATCCTCAGAGGCGCAGTGATATTATAAACAGAACTATTTGGATCAATCTGGTGTAGAAACCATAATCGGCGTTGCGCAAATGATGCAGGAAATACGAAAACCTCTTTGACTGCGGCTTTGGCTTTTTGGCTAGCTGGAGGAGCCGATAATGACATAGTCAATACCTTTCTAAGAGTAAGAATCAGAAACAGGCATCACTCTAAGGAATCAAAGTCAAGTGGCACGGCGATGACCTTGCGAGCCAGAGGCACAATATCCGGCAGGCGAGGTTGAGGTTGAGCAGCTTTAGCGGCATCGATGGCTTCCGCCAATTCAGCAATAGTAGGAAGTTCAAAGAGCATACGCAGAGGCAGATCGATTTGAAAAGAGCTATTAATGCGCGATATAGCGCGAGTAGCGAGTAAAGAATGGCCGCCGATGGAAAAGAAGTTGTCATTAACGCCGACTCGATCCAGGTCAAGCACCTGAGCCCAGATCTGTGCCAGCATCTCTTCTGTCGGAGTGCGCGCCGGCGTGTAGCGGTCCTCCATCTCCTCTCTTGCTGTGGATGGCGCTGGCAGACGCTGCCGCTCGATCTTGCCGTTTGCACTCAACGGCATCTCCGCCAACGTGATAAACAGCGACGGCACCATGTAGTCCGGCAATCTCTGCCTCAGCCCTTCTCTGATCTCCGCTGTCGAGTTCGCCTCCCCGGTCTGCACATAAGCCACCAGCCTCTTATCCCCAGAGCCATCCTCATGCGCGATCACCACCGCTTGCGATACGCCGGGCAAGCGTTCCAGCGCCACTTGGATCTCCCCCAACTCGATTCTGAAGCCGCGAATTTTCACCTGGAAATCCACCCGCCCCACGAAGACCAGGGTGCCATCTGCTAAATATCGCGCCATATCCCCTGTCCGGTACAGCCGCGTCCCTGGCCCTCCAAATGGATTGGCGATGAATTTCTCAGCGGTCATTTCCGGGTTTCCCCAATAGCCTTGCGCCAGGCCGTCGC
>Ga0307468_100000397_pt1 | contig 10670 bp, 6 predicted proteins | sample atmdna_FD_203085 | JGI IMG/M metagenome (GOLD analysis project Ga0307468, IMG submission 203085) | Hardwood forest soil microbial communities from Morgan-Monroe State Forest, Indiana, United States - atmos_gases AM2C_05 | ecosystem: Environmental > Terrestrial > Soil > Temperate forest > Bulk...
AATCCCTCCTTCGGGCCTGTTAATAGTCGCGACAATTGATAGCCGACTACCGAGACATCCGGTGATGTTGGGGGTAGGGAGCCAGTTAATACGTTCACTATACTCCCGGGTTTGAGTCCGTCAAGCCGTTACTGTGAAACTTCCGTAAGTGTGGCAACTGAAGGAAACGTCGAGCGATGCAACATTATTGCCGGCCTAAAACCAGCGCCCAAAAGAAAGTCACTGAGCGAGTGAATGAGTTTGATGGTGGCAACCACAGCTTTCGCACGAATCACGGGCGGGACGCCCGTGCCACTTCTTGAAAGTACACCTTTCGTCACCTTGACACTCAGCCCGAACCCGCATAAATTCGGTTCGCTTCGGTTTCAGGATAAGCAGCGCCAGAGTGCCGGACCCAGTCGCCGCTCTGACGCCAAAGAGCCCAAACCTGCTTACGATTTCCGAAATCTGATTTGAATCTCTTCTAAGGAGTACTGTATGCGCCCGTATCTAAAACTGCTCAGTATCGCTCTGTTGTTAGTGCTGGCCGGCGCCGCCGCCGCGCAAACGGCCCCTTCCATCCGCGTCGACATGAAAGAGACCCGCCTGCCTAACGGCCTGCGCGTGATCACCGTCGAGGATCATAACGCTCCGGTGATTGCGATCGACATCACCTACAATGTCGGCTCGCGCGACGAACGCCAGGGACGCACCGGCTTTGCTCACCTGTTCGAGCACATGATGTTCAAGGGCTCTGAGAACGTCGGCACCGGCGAACACTTCTACCTGGTCTTCAACAACGGCGGCACGATGAATGGAACGACCAACGAGGACCGCACCACTTACTTTGAAGCGTTGCCCTCAAATCAACTGGACCTGGCGCTCTATCTCGAAGCCGACCGCATGCGCAGTCTGGTCATCAACAAAGCCAATCTGGACAACCAGCGTAATGCGGTGCAGGAAGAGCGCCGCCTGGGTGTCGACAACCAGCCTTACGGGAAGAGCGGTGAGATTCAGCAGGGATTGATTTATGACAACTTTGCCTACAAGCACACGGTCATCGGATCGATGGACGACCTGAATGCCGCGACCGTGGAAGACGTGGCCGCATTCTTCAAGACCTATTATGCGCCAAACAACGCGGTGCTGACGCTGGTCGGGGATTTCAAGACCGCGGACGCGCTCAAGAAGATCAAAGAGAATTTCGGCAGCATCCCACGCCAACCCGATCCTCCGGCAGTGGATATGACTGAGCCGGAGCAGAAGGCCGAACGGCGAGCGGATGTTGATGACGCGCTGGCGCGGCTGCCTCAGATTGATATCGCGTTCAAGGCATTGCCGGGTAATACCGCTGATTTTTACGCGCTCCAGGTGCTGTCGGCGGCGCTACAGGGCGGCCAAAGCTCGCGTTTCTATCAATCGCTGGTCAAGGACAAACAACTGGTCACCAACATTTTCGGATTTATCGACGAGAAACGCGGCACCGGCGCCTTCTATATTTCAGGCACCGTCAGACAGGGCGTCAAACCCGCCGATGTCGAGGCAGCGATCTACGACGAAATCGAGCGCGTTAAGAAAGAGGGCGTGGCCGATTGGGAAATTCAAAAAGCCAAGAACACGACCCGCCGCAACTTTATTAACAGCATGCAAAGCTCGCTCTCGCGGGCCATCAACATTAGTGTTTGGACGGTCTACTACAACGACCCCAATCTCATCAACACGCGTCTGGACAAAGTGTCGGCCGTGACCAAAGCGGACGTGCAACGCGTGGCGAACAAGTACCTGACGGCGGCGAACCGCACAGTCGTTATCACCACCCCGAAGAAAGCCGCCCCTGTGGCCGCCGGACAGTAAAGGAGATCGAGGATCATGAAAAATCTTATCAGCTGCAAAAATAAACTCCTGGTGGCGCTATTTGTCGTCACCCTGGCATCAACATCAATCTTTGGGCAACGTCCGGGCGCGCCCGCTCAGGGCCAATCCATCACCGGCGCTGAGATCAAGGGTCGCGCTCCCGTCAACAAGGAGATTTTGAAGGTGACCTTGCCGACGGCCCGGGAAGCAACCCTGTCCAACGGCTTGCGCGTGGTCCTGTTGGAGAGCCACCGCGTGCCCACCTTTACCATGCAAATGGTGGTGATGAGCGGCGGTCTCTCAGACCCGGCGGACTATCACGGACTGGCCCAATTTACCGCGGCCCTCCTGCGCGAAGGAACCGCGACCCGCAAAAGCAAAGACATCGCCGAACAGACTGATACGCTCGGCGCAACGCTGACTGCGGGCGCCGGTCTCTCATCATTCACCAGCACCGTTACCACCTTTGGTCTGGTGGAGAATCTGGATCCCGCGCTCGAAATTTTCGCGGACGTGATCCGCAATCCCGCGTTTCCACAGGAAGAAGTCGACAAGTACAAGACGCGGCTGCTGCAACAACTTCAGTTTCAGCGTTCGATCCCACAGTTCCTGGCGCAAGAGCGGTTTCAGCGCGCGATTTACGGCGAGCACCCGGCCGGCCTGGTGGCCCCGCCCGCGGAATCACTCAAGCGCTTGTCCACGGCTGACCTGGCAAAGTTTCACTCGACCTACTACCGCCCGAACAATGCGATGCTGACCGTGGTGGGCGACGTGACTCTCAAGGAGCTGATGCCCAAACTCGAGAAAGCGTTCGGAAACTGGGCAAAGGCCGACCTGCCGCCTATGACCATTCCGGCCGCGCCCGCGCAGGGAGCGCCGCGCATTCAATTAATCGATCGGCCCGGCTCCGTTCAGACTGTTTTGCAACTGGGTAATCTGGGAATTGAGCGCACCAACGAAGATTACTTCGCCATGCTGGTGATGAACCAGGTGCTGGGCGCCGGTCCGGCGGCGCGGTTGTTTCTGAACCTCCGCGAGAAGAACGGCTACACCTATGGCGCGTACAGCAACTTTGGCGGTTCTAAGTTTCGCGGCACCGTCACCTCAAGTTCCGAAGTGCGGACTGACGTCACCGAAGGCGCCATGAAGGAATTCATGTACGAGCTTAAACGCATGCGGGATGAGAAGGTGACGCCGGTCGAACTCGAGAATGCCAAGCGTGCTATCGTGGGCGGCTTTGCACTTTCGCTGGAGCAACCGCAGGCGCTGTTGCAAAACATCGTCACCCAGAAGCTCTATGATCTGCCGGCGAACTACTGGGTCACGTATCCGCAGAAGGTCCAGGCCATCACCGCCGAAGACGTGCAGCGGATCGCGCAGAAGTACGTCGACCTGAATCACCTGCAAATCGTGGCGGTCGGCGATGCGGCCAAGACCCGGGCCGTGCTGGGCAAATTCGGCATCGTCGAAGAGTACGACGCCGAGGGCAAACCGCGAGCGGCGGCAACCGAGAAGAACAACTAAGCTTAAAGTGGCACGCGCATCCTGCGCGTGAGCCACGCGCGAGACGCCCGTGCCACTTCAGCCCGACCGTCAGGGAGGGCGCAAACATCCGCCGGGGCATTAGCCCGACCGTGAGGGAGGGCTCAGCTTCTAACGGCATAACAACCAAACACCCGCAGGTTCCAAAGCCTACGGGTGTTTCTCTTTTTCGTTTTTTTCGATTTTACTGAGGCTCCCCAGTACTCAACAAAAACACATCCCAGGCCCAACGGCCGACGTGTTTATGCTTAGAGTCGTCAACCTTGGCCCGATATCTGAAACTATTGCCGTACTGGTCCGTGCGCTTGGAGTATTTGTAGTCGAGCCTGATCGAGTCAACCGCCAGATCGGATAGCATATGTAACTCCGACGCTTCCGAGACTCCGTTGTGATTCGTGTCTCGCCACAATCGCAACGAATTGAAAATCGTATCGTTCTTGTCGATCACGCCGTCTCCGGTTCCACCATTCGCGGGTTTATCGTATTCGGCCAGGGCCCGGAAGCCGTTCTTCTTTGGCACGGTCGGCTGTGATGTAAGGTCACCAAACAATTCCTGGCCGTTATCAATCGCGCCATTACCGTTGCGATCGAGCGCCAGCCACGCATCGTCTGTACCCCGAGCCGTCCAGGACAACTGATCCTTCGTGCCGTTGCCATTTAGATCAAATAGAACGCCACCGCTTACATCTGTCATAGCAAATCCATCGCCACTGATGTCGATCAAGATGGGCGAACCTCCGCACGTGTCGCATCCGCTACACACGCAATATTGCGAATTATACTCTCCGCCATACTGGTAGCATTTATTCGTGAACGTACTGCTGCGGCCGCACAAGCCTCCGAAGATACCGAAACTGGTATAGCATCCAGTCGAGAAATAGTTGCCCCAATCTGGAGAGCCACCACACATGCCGGGAGCGGGACTGTTTCCACACGTACTATTGGTATAGTTCCAGTAGTAAGCGAAGGATTCACATTCTTCCTGCTCCTGAAGGCAATGATACCGACAGAAAGGAAAGTCCTGCCACGCGGATATGAGGCAATTCTCTGGGCGAGGGGGGCGCGTGGGTCCACATCGGTCAGGAGTCGGCGAAGGCTCGGGAGTCGCCGTCGGTTCGGGCGTCGGTGTTGGCGAGGGATCTGCGCAGTCAGAATCAAAAAACAATTGAGAATTCGTCGTACTCTGAGCGCAATCTTCTTCTGTTTGCTGTCCGGGATTGCGTTTACATTTCCCAGGAACGTTAAAATCGGAAAGGTATCCAGGCAAGCCGTTACCTAATTGCTCTACTCGATAGCAAGGGCCTCCGTCGCTGCAAGGATAACCAAAATAACCACCATATTGTTCCTGACAAATTTGAATGCCCTGTGAGGTGTAAGAGGTGGTTTTGAAGCTAATAAACGTGAAGCCAGTCGGTTTTCTTAACCGACTGGCTCCAGGAGGGGCCGGTTTGTCTACGGCGTCCCATTTCTGAGGGTTATTGGGATTTCGTCGTATGAACTTACCCTTTTGCCACCCGAAATCGTCACTAAAAACAACTCCATCCACTGAGAGAAGCACCGGCAATGCATTCGGATCAAGGCCGTACTGTCTTATCATCGCCATCGTCTCGTTGAACGATGAGTCAACCACTTCCAAGTCAATTTCATCCCCGGGCTGGAGAGGTTTTTGTTTCAAGTCTCTGCTTTGTGCTCGCTTCAAGGGTATCTCAAACATTGTCCGTGAACTTGAATGCTTTAAGTAAAGACTTGCGCTCAGGCCATAGATAGGTCTGCCTGAGATGTTCCGCAATCTTACTTTCACATTTCTAAACCAATCGTCTCCTCCTTTGATTTTGACGTTGTCCTGTCCCCATTGGCTGCGGCTTTCTTTTAACTTAAATTTGATATTGTTCTTTACTGAGGCGGAACCTATTTTAAGGTCAACTAGTTCCAAAGGTTCCTCAGGGTACCTTTGAATGTCCAACGACTTTTCTACGTCCTGGGAAGCCTGTCCAAGGGAATAAGATAGAAACCCCAAAAGGCCGGCCACAAACAAAACAACGAATAGAAGTCTTAGGCGTGGATACTTCATGCGGCTCCTTTGGTTGAGGGTGGAAGACCGGGGCTGACTACCGAGACATCCGGTGATGTGGGGATAGGGAGCCAGTTAATGCGTTGAATATACTCCTTAGTTTCATTTCGTCAAGAAGTGTTTGAGAGTTTTCGTACATGAGGCAAATACAGAACCAGCGTCGAGTGATGTAACTTCATTACAAATCGCGTTCATCCAATCGCGGGCCCATCGAAACGATACCACCTTGTTGTCCGAAGTAGGTCCAGAGTAAAGCCCCGATCGCTCTTTAGGATCCATTTCTCACAACGGCGTCGGACTCGGCGTCGGGGTGGGCGCCGTGGCGGTGGTAAAGCCGGGACCAATCTTGTCATCGAGACCGTCCAGCGTGCCGTTCACTTTCTTATACACAGTTTCGATTACCGCGCGGCGCGCCGGATCGGGAGTGCCGGTTACGTAGCTCTTGATGTAATAGAGCAGGGCCTGGTCGCTTTTGCCGCTGGCTTCCAGGGCTGAACCGAGATGCCAAAGCGCCGACCGCCACAGCGGCGTTTGCTCAGGCGATACGCTCACCGCGCGTCTAAACCGCAACGCGGCATCCACGGGTTTGTCCAGATTGAATAAGGCCGTGCCGGCGTAGTCTTCGATCCTTCCGCGCAGTATTCCGGAGAGCGCCGTTCGCGGCGCCTCGGGAATGTTGGGCGTTCCACCCTGGGCCAGCGCGCGCGCCCGAATGTCGCCCAGTTCCTCCGGCTGCGCGGCGACCGTGGCCGCCGGAGCGCTGAGCGCGGTTTCGACGCCGCTCATCGCCTGATCCATCAAGTCAACGACAGTCGACAAAGCAACGCCTTTGCGCAGGAATTTTCCCGCGACGTGGACCTGACGATAAGTGCGCATCTCGTCATTACCCGCCGTAAAGTCCTGCGCGATCGCGATCAATTCGTCTTCCCGGATCGCGGGTTGGTCAATGGCGGTTTGCAGAGCCAACAGCGCCTTTAACATTTTGGCGTTTGCATCGCTGTCCGCCGGAGTGGATTGAAAGATGGCGGCGCGTCGCTCCAACGCCAGCAACTCGGTAAAGCTCGCCGCCCGCGCGACGATGCGGCCGGCAAGTCGGGTTTCGATCTGGCCGTCCTTAATCGTAAAAGAGCGTGCGAGTTCCTGCACCGCTTCGTCATACAAACCGACCGAGGCGAGCATGCTCGCCAGTTCATAATCCAAAGTCGGAAAGCGGCTGAACTGGCGCACGAAACGCAAACCTCGCTCAGCCGCGAGCGGATGTTTGTTGGCGATCTGCGCCCGGGCCAACGCGATGTGCGCCCAGGAGTATCGCGGTTCCAACGCTACCGCTTTCTGTGCCAACTCAAATCCGCGCTCAGCATTGTTATGGGCGATAAACCAGTAGGCCGTACCCACCAACAAGGGCAGGTTGCTCGCCTGCTCCTTTTCCATCAGCGCGTGTGAGAGCTCTTGTTCGGCCTCGTCATTTTTGCCGAGTTCCAGAAGCGCCAGCACTACCCCGGCCCGGGCAGAGTTGTTTCTGGGATTCGCCTGCAATTGCTCGCGATAGAGCGCCAGCGCCTGGTCGTGTTTGCCGGTTGCGCGTTTGAGATCAGCCAGGGCCACTCTGGCCGCCGTCGATTTTGGATCGAGGGCGAGCGCGCGCGCGTATTCACTCTCAGCGTCGTCCAGCCGCAAAGCGATGTGACGGGCCGCGCCCAGGGCCTGATGGGCGGCGGCCGACTCGGGCGCCAATTGTACGGCCAATTCCGCGAGGCGATTGGCTTCGTTGGGATCTTCAATCGCCAGAAAAAATTCGCCTACCGCCAACAGTCGCCGGGGATTGAGTTTGGCCAGCGCTTCAGCCTGATGCGCCGCCTCGATCGCCGCGGCGCGCTGCCCGCGCAGAAACAGGTTCATCGGGATGCGAGCGATAACTTCGGTGAACAAACGGTCGGGCATCTCAGCGGGCGCACCAGAGATTGCCAGTCGGAACTGCTGAAGGCCGCCGTCAACGTCCCCTGCCTGTAATAACTCATCGCCGCGCATGGCCCGGGCGACAATCAGCAGCTCGTTCGCGCGCGTTATGGCAGTTGATTTGGGATGATCAGCGATGAAGGCCGTCAGGGCTTCGATCCTCTGGACCGGCTTCAGACTCAACGTGACTTCAACTTGTTCTTTTTCGTCGTCCGGACTGGTTGGTCCATTAGGCGCCGGCGACGCGGCGGGGCGCGTTGGGTTGTCGATCGAAACGCTGGCCGTCGGCTGGGGCGTGGGACTCGGCGGCGGTGTCGCCGTCGCGCTTTCAGCCGGGGACGGGCTGGCAGTCGGCTCAGGCGTTGGACTTTGAGTTTCCGACGGTGACGGATTCGGCGGCGGCATCGTGGCGGTTGGTTGCGGCGATTCACTCACTGCGGGCGTCATACTCGGAGAGGCCTCGGGCGTCGCCGTCGGCTGTGCCGCCGGCGTTTCCACCGGGGAAGAAATTGGACTTGGTTGATCTTGCGGCGTCGGTTGCGGCGGCGGTGTTTCCGCCGGTTGCTCCGGTGAACCCGTCACCACGCGCGGACGGGTTCGGGCGATCAGACCCTGGTCCTGCTCCAAGGCTTCAAAGGTAAAGTCATTTTTCTGGCCGACGGCGTTCACAAACGTCTGCATGCCGGCGACCATGCCCTCGCTATAGCCGGCACTGGCAATCCTGGCGCTCATCCGGCGGCTCATTTCGCCGATCAGACCGTCGGGAAGATCCGCGCGAGCGAACTTGCTGAATTGCACAAAGAGCTTTCCGCTGTCGCCCACGATAAGCAGCAACAGACTCTTGTCGGCGCTGCCTGGCGCTCCCACGTTCCAATCATTGGCAACTCGTAACGAATAATCGTACAGGTCTTCATCACCCACGCTCTTGACCGTGGCAATGACAAATTCGAGGCCCGTGCGCAGCTTGAGATTGGCCAGCACTTTCTCGATCCGTTGCCGGGTCGCCGGGTCAACGACTTCGGCAAAGTCATTAACTCGTCCGCTCGGCTTTGGCAAACGCTGACCTTGAGCACTTACGTTCCCGTCTGCTACGGCATAGACCAAACCGATGATGACCAGCAGAACGGCCAGGACGATCGCTCGCCGGTTGATAAAAGATGATTTCATTTGGACAGCTCTTAACTCAAGAATCTATCTAATTATGCTTGATTTCGGTGGCTGACTGCTACCCAGCGCTTCGGCCAGCACACGCCCGACCGCACAGCTCGGCGCTTGCACCTTAAGCACGTGGGCCAGCGTAGGCGCCAGATCGGCGGGCGTCGCAGCCTGCGCATAATTGCCCCGTCTGAAGCTTCGACCCATGATAATCAAAGGCACGTGCGTGTCATAACTGTAAGGCGATCCGTGGGTGGCGCTGGAAAAAGGATCGGTCGGATCGTCGGGCCCATCGAACAAGATGCTGTACGGCTCAAAGACTATGATCACGTCGCCGCTTCGTTGCGAATAAAACCCGTGCAGTACTCGCCGGGCCAGATCATCCGCCGCCGAGATTCGTTCGTTTTCCAACTGGGCACGGGTAAAAAACCGCGCCGCGCCGGGCATTTGCATGGCCAGTTCGCCCACCACGCGCTCGCATTCTTCCAGATTGATCCCGTCACGATTCAGAGCCTCTCGATTGAGATAAAAGTTCCCGTTGAGCAGGCCCTGTTCCGTCTCCTGACGGTTGGTAAAAGTGCGAATGTAATCCGCCGCGGGACGATCCTTGCGGCCATACTTCGCTTTCAAGCCGTCCTGGACCAGCTTGAGCATCTCGGCCTTTTGCCAGCGGCGGCCAGGGAGTTTCTGCAACTCAGCCAACTCGGGCACCGGCGATGCTCCGTGATCGGCGGTAAAGATCACAATCGTGTTTTGCAGCCCGACCCGCCCGTCGACAAAGTCCAGCAAAGTTCCGATTTGCCGATCGACACGCACGGTCATATCCATCGCTTCCTGGCTGTTCGGCCCAAAACGATGACCGACATAGTCGTTGGCTGAGAAACTCACCGAGAGGAAGTCAGTGTCCTGATCGTCGCCAAGCCTCTCGTTCGTAATTGTCTCCTGGGCGAAAGCCACCAGCAGGTCGTTTGAAAACGGTGAGTAGACCAGGGCCTTGTAGTAAGGCCGGCTCGGTTTCGTCGCGCCGCCGGTAATGACGTGTGGGAAGAAATTAGTGTCGTTTGAAGTTTTGTCCAGGTTCTCCCAGGGAACATCGTCCTTACCGGCGCGCTTTACGTACTCGGATTCCGGCAGCAGACGATCCCAGCGCGAGCCGAACCACCCATCAGCCATGCGCCTCTGGTTAAAGCTCGTGACCCATCCCGGCATCTGATCGAAATAGTAGGTGCTGGAACTCATGTTTCCCGTTTCGTCGCTGAACCAGTAAGCCGCATTGGCCCGCCGGCCAACCGGCAGAATCGCCGAACGGTTCTTGGCTGAGATTCCAATTACTTTCGATCGATCATTGTCTGCCAGGCGTAGTTCGTCCCCCAGGGTCGAACACAACAGCCGGCGCGGGCTGTAACCCTTTTCTCCGGGTCTGCCGGCGATCATGTCGGTGCTTTCGTCGGTTACGGACTTCACTCTCTTACCCGTCGATTGTTCATACCAATCGTTGGCAATGATCCCGGTCTGCGAAGGCCAGGCTCCGGTCATCAACACCGCATGGCCGGGGGCGGTGAAGGTGGGCATCTGATCGTAATTGGCTTCAGCCCATGCAGCGCCCTGACTCATTAAACGGCCGAGGCCTTTCTCGCCAAAAAGATCTCCATAGCGGGTCAAATAGTCATAACGAAACTGATCGACGACAATCAGCAGCACCAGACGAGGCTTCGCCGCCGTGCCCGACAAAGTCGAAGGTCGCCGCGATCCCTGCACCAGCGAAAGGGCTGTAGCCCGTCCTTGAGGGAAGGCACAAGTTAGAAACGTCGCAACCAGCAGCACCGCGACTATCGAAACGCTCTTTGCAGGCGCGCTTTTCACCCGGAACATTTTGCCGCGCCAGGATTGATAAACCGTCATATTAAGAGGGAACCAAATTGGGCGGGCATGATAACATCAATTCGAAGGAAAAGAGTAAAAGTGGCACAGACTGGTAGTGTCCTAATTCGAAATCCTCTGCGCCGCCTTTGCGTTCTCTGCGTCTCTGCGGTGAGTGTTTTGAAGCCATTTATTCACCGCAGAGACGCAGCGCGGCCTTGGCCGCAACCAAAACGCGGTTAGCTCCGTAGGA
>Ga0307468_100000398_pt1 | contig 10664 bp, 10 predicted proteins | sample atmdna_FD_203085 | JGI IMG/M metagenome (GOLD analysis project Ga0307468, IMG submission 203085) | Hardwood forest soil microbial communities from Morgan-Monroe State Forest, Indiana, United States - atmos_gases AM2C_05 | ecosystem: Environmental > Terrestrial > Soil > Temperate forest > Bulk...
GAAGATCACGGTACGCGGTGCGCCGGTCGTGCGGAGTGATTTTGCGTCGAACGGCACCGCCTGCAACGAGCCGGAACGCGCGTAGAGCAGATGACCGCTCGGTGAGTAGCGCGCCGACGATCCGTTTTGGATCGTCGTCATCGTCTGCTTCTCGATATTCCAGACGCTGATGCGGTTTTGTTCGGCGGGTGCGCCGGTCCAGATCGTGAGCAGGATCGATTTTCCGCCAGGCAGCAGTTGCGGCCAGAGCAGCGCGCGCTCGCGACGTGCGGCATCGGGCTTCACGACGAGCTTTCGTTCGCCGCCTGATGCGGGCACGCTCCACACGCCGTCGCTGAATCCGGGCACGAACCAGATCGTGTCGCCGACCCACGATGCGCCGATCACGTTTGGCGCATCGCAGATCGTCAGAGGCGCACTCGCGAAATCGATCGGGATGCGCTTCATCTTCTGGCTCTGCGCGTACGCGAGCCACTGGCCGTCGGGCGAAAAGAACGGCGATCGCGCGCCGCGCGTCCCCGGAATCTGCACCGGCGCAAATTGATCGCGCCGCAGCATGTAGAGGCTCGTGTCGTTGTCCGCTTCGCCGATGTAGACGATGCGGCTGCCGTCGGGCGACACCGCGAGCGCACTGGTTCCGAGGATGCGAAAGCGCGCGCCGAGCGGAAGCGCGAGCACGCTGCGCGTGATGCGCGGCGGCGACTGCGGACGCGCGATGTACATCGCGATCGAGGCGACGAGTGCACCGAGGATTGCGGCGATGGCGAGCGGAATGTGCGTGGCCGGTTTCGGCCGCAGCGCGTCTTCGGTGCCGAGGCGATCTCGGACCCATTCGAGCTCGCTCTTGACGTCGTGCGCGCTCTGCCAGCGCTCGTCGGGGTTCTTCTCGATGCATTTCGCGACGACGTGCTCGAGCGCAGCGGGGATGTGCGGCTGGATCTGTGAGATCGGCTTCGGCTGTCCGGCGACGATCTGCGCGATGAGGCTCGCGCGCGAGCCGCCGTCGAATGCGCGCTTGCCCGTCGCCATTTCGTAGAGCACCGCGCCGAACGCGAAGATGTCGGTGCGCGCGTCGGCCTCGACGCCTTCGAACGATTCGGGCGACATGTAGTAGTACGTGCCGACGAACGCGCCCTCGCTCGTCAGCGACTGCGCGAGGTCCTGCGTCGTGGAGTGCGCGACGCCCGCGATCGGCAGCGAGCGTTTCGCGAGTCCGAAGTCGACGAGCTTCGCGCCGCCCTTCGTGATGATGACGTTCGATGGTTTGAGATCGCGATGCACGATGCCGCTGCGATGCGCTTTCTCGAGCGCGTCGGCGATCTCGATGCCGTAGCGCAGCACCTGGTCGATCGGCATCGGCCCGCGCGCCACGCGATCGGCGAGCGTGTCGCCTTCGAGGTACTCCATGACGATGTAGTCGATGCCGTCCGCTTCGCCGACGTCGTGGAGCGTGCAGATGTTCGGATGATTCAGCGACGAGATGGCCTTCGCTTCGCGCTCAAAGCGGAGCCGCAGTTGCGCGGAGCGTGCGAGATCGGCGGGAAGGACTTTGATCGCGACGGTGCGATCGAGCCGCGTATCACGCGCGCGATAGACCTGGCCCATTCCACCGGCGCCGATCTGCGCGTCGATGCGATACGGCCCGAGCCGCGTACCGGAGTCGAGCATGGGAGTGTGCGAATTATGGGTCAGTTACGGCCGATACCACTGCCGCACTTCCGCCACTTCTTCCACACTCAATCCGTCACCCGCCTGCGATGCGGCTTCAACCTGCTTCGGATTGCGCTGGCCGAGGAGTACGCATGCGGTCGGATTGTCCGCGAGCAACGCGCCGACGAGCGCGTGCAGCACGGGCTCACGCTTTTGCGCGAAGCGTTCGCGCATCGCACGCGCTGCGTCGCGAAAGCGCGCGATCGCACGCGCATCGCCGAACTCCGGGACACCGCTGCGGAAGTCGCCTTCTTCGAATTCGACCGGCGCGTCGTACTTGCCGAGGAGCAGGCCGTGCTTCAGCGGGGAGAAAAACGCGACGCCGAGATCGTGATCGTCGACGTATTTTTTCAGGCCGCTCGATTCGTAATCGTCGTCGACGACATTGCGGTACGGCTGAACGACGTCGGCGTTTGCGCGCGCGATGTACTTCATGATCCGGCCGCCGTTCCAATCGGAGATGCCGATGAAACGGATCTTTCCTTCGTCGCGCAGGCGATGCATGGTCTCGAGCGCGCCGTCGAAGTACTCGCCGTTCGGGCCGAAATCGCAGTGATGAAAGTAATAGAGGTCGATCACGTCGACCTCCAGATTGCGCAGCGACCCCTCGGCCTGCGCGCGCATGAACTTCGGATCGTACGGATGATTTGCGGAGCCGTAGACGTAGCCGAACTTCGTCGCGAGAAAGATCTCGGCGCGCGGAACGTCGTTCCACATCGTTCCGATGAGCTGCTCGGCGTGGCCGTTGCCGTACGCGTCGGCGGTGTCCCAATGCGTGATGCCGGCGCGATACGCGGCGAGCAACGCGTCTTTCGCAAGCTGGTCGTCGTGACCCGTCCAGCCGACCGGCACGCCGCCCGGCGCGACGCTCGGACCTCCGTGACCCCACGTGCCGAGGCTCACCGCGGGGACTTCGACGTTCGTTCTTCCGAGTCGGATCATTCGCATCGGCGGCGGATTATAGTCAGCGCATGTCGTGCGTTTTCTGCAGAGACGTCACGCGCGTCGGCGAAATCGTGTTCGAAGACGAGCGCGTGTGGGTCGTGCTGCACGACGATTGGTCGGTGCGCGGACATGCGATGGTCGTCGCGAAAACGCACATCGAGAACGCGTCCTCGCTTCCGGTCGACGAGTGGCTGCACATTGCGCGCATGTGGCACGACGCGGAGCGCGCGATCCTCGGGCTCACCGGCGCCGAGCGCGCGATCATCCTAAAGCTCGGAATCCTGACGCCGCATCTGCACGTGCACATCTATCCGGTGTCGTCGTCGATGACGCGCGATGAGGTGTTCGCGATCATCGATGGGAAGACGCGCGTGGAGAGGGATGAAGACTTCGTCGCGCGTCTCCGCTTGACACTTCACGCTGACTGAATGACCATTCATTCAGCAATGGCCGTCACCACCAAACCCACCGAAACAGCATTCAGCGGCACCTCCAAACGCGAGCGCATCCTCCGCGCCGCCGTCGACGTCTTCGCCGAGTTCGGCTACTTCAACGCGAAGGTCGCGCAGATCGCGAAGGCCGCCGGCGTCGCGGACGGCACGATCTATCTCTACTTCGATGGGAAGGAAGATCTGCTGATCACGATCTTCCGCGATCACACGCGCAGCTACTTGCAGTCGCTGGAGCGGCAGCTCGCGAACGTGACGCGTCCCGAGGAGCGGTTGCGGGTTGCGATTCGCCACCATCTCGAGACACTGGGGCGCGATCGCGCGCTCGCGGTCGTTTCGCAAGTCGAGCTGCGCCACAGCCTGAAGTTCATGAGCCTCCTCTCGCAGCAGGAAGTCGCGGACTACCTGAACATGATCCGCAAGATCGTCGAGTACGGTCAGGCCGAAGGCGTGTTCCGCCGCAACGTGCACCCGCAGCTCGTCGCGAAGTCGATCTTCGGCGTGCTCGACGAGATGGTCACGTCATGGATGCTCTCCGAGAAAGACTACAACCTCGGCGGACAGGCGGATCAGGTGGCGGATTTGATTTTGACGGGGCTGCTTTGAGGCGTTACCGGTAACTGGTAACCATGCCCGAATCCTGGCACTCCCGCACACTCCGCTGGCGCTTCAACCTCTTCCCCGCGTACCGCGGCACCGGCGCGCGCATCGCGTACATCGCATCTGACTTTCGCGAGGTGCGCGTGAAGTTGCCGCTCTCGTGGCGCTCGCGCAATTACGTCGGCACGATCTTCGGCGGCAGTCTCTACGGCTCGATCGATCCGATCTACATGATCATGCTCATCCACATCCTCGGATCCGAGTACGTCGTGTGGGACAAATCGGCGTCGATCCGCTTCCGCAAACCGGGGCGGTCGACGCTCTTCGCGACGTTCCGCATCGACGATGCGGAGATCGATGCGATCCGCGCCGCGACCGCCGGTGGCGAGCCTGTCGATCGCACGTACCCCGTCGATCTCGTCGATCGTGACGGCGTTGTTCACGCATCCGCGGAGAAGATCGTTTACATTCGCCGGAAGTGAAACTCGGAATCGATGGCTTCTCCTACGCCGACCTCAACGACTACGCGCGGCTCCGCGATCTCGCCGGCGCGTTCGACCGCTTCGTCGAAGAGCACGATGCGGATCTCTTCCGCCGCTTCGATGCCTATCGCCAAGGCATCGAGCTCACGTCGCCCGACGAATCCGCGCTGCTGATCGCGGTCGCGCGCGAGCTCGCGCTCTTCCTGACGCAGCTCTTCCACATCGACCCAGGTGTCGCCGCGCTGAAGTCGCGCGCGGTGCGCGATGCGCAAGTCGCACGGTTGAAGAAAGACTTCGTCAGCCGCCGCGTCGCGAAAGTGCAGAAAGTCGAGCGCGATGTGTCCGCCGCGGCGAATCTCCTCGATGCGCACGCCGATGATCCCGAGCTCGCGCTCGCGCTAACGGTGAATCGCCTGCTCGATCGCGAGAAGGAATCTCCCGGCTCCGCGAAAGACGATCTCGATCTCCTCGCCGAATGGGCCGCCGTCGGTTGGAAAGAGGGGCGCTTCGCCGGGTGGACGTCGTTCCGACTGCCGCAGCCGCTCGTGTTCGACCGGCTCGTGCCGACCGCGCCGATCGACGACGTGCGCTTCGGCGGCGATCCGCATCACTTCCGCAAGCGCGACGGCTTCAAGCTCACCGACGCGCGAATGTCGCAGCGCGAGATCGCGGACGAATCGCACTACTGCATATATTGCCACGAACGAAAAAAGGATTCGTGCTCGCGCGGGTTCGAGCAGGCCAACGGCACGTTCAAACCGACCCCGCTCGGCATGGCGCTCGAAGGTTGTCCGCTCGACGAAAAAATCGGCGAGATGAACGTGTTGCGCGCGGAGGGCGATGCGATCGCGTCGCTCGCGATCGTGATGATCGACAACCCGATGTGCCCGGGCACCGGTCATCGCATCTGCAACGACTGCATGCGCGCGTGCATTTTTCAAAAGCAGGATCCGGTCAACATCCCGCAGATCGAGACCGGCGTGCTCACCGATGTGCTCTGGCTGCCGTACGGCTTCGAGATCTACTCGCTGCTCACGCGTTGGAATCCGATCAACGTGCGCCGCCCACTCGCCCTCCCCTACAACGGCAAGAACGTCCTCATCGTCGGCCTCGGCCCCGCCGGCTACACGCTCGCGCACTTCCTCGCAAACGAAGGCTTCGGCGTCGTCGGCATCGACGGCCTGAAGATCGAGCCTGTGGATTCCGGTGGGCAGTGGGCAGTGGGCAGTGGGCAGATGGCAGTTGGCAGTGAGCAGACGCCCGACAACTCCTCTGCCAACTGCCCACTGCCTACTGCCTACTTGACCGAGCCGATTCGCGATGCGAAAGCCGCGCTGTGGGACGAGCTCGACGATCGCATTCTCGCCGGATTCGGCGGCGTGTCCGAGTACGGCATCACCGTTCGCTGGGACAAAAACTTTCTGAAGGTCATCCGCATCGCGCTCGAGAGAAAGAAGAACGTGCGCTTCTACGGCGGCATCCGCTTCGGCGGCACGATGACGATCGAAGACGCGTTCGACGAGCTCGGGTTCGATCACATCGCGATCGCCGCGGGCGCCGGCACGCCGACGATCGTGCGCATGAAGAACAATCTCATTCGCGGCATCCGCAAGGCGTCCGATTTCCTGATGGCGCTGCAGCTCACCGGAGCGTTCAAGAAAAGCTCGATGGCGAATCTGCAGGTGCGCTTGCCCGCGGTCGTGATCGGCGGCGGCCTCACCGCGATCGACACAGCGACGGAGCTGATGGCGTATTACCCCGTGCAGGTCGAGCGCACGCTCGAACGCTACGAAACGCTCTGCGCGGAGCTCGGCGAAGCGAATGTGCGCGGCGGCTACGACAACGAGGAGCTCGTGATTCTCGATGAGTTCCTCGGGCATGGACGCGCCGTGCGTGCGGAGCGCGAGCGTCCTGCAAACGGTACGGACAATCCCGATTTCATCCCGCTCATTCGCGCGTGGGGCGGCGTGACGATCGCGTATCGCAAGTTGCTGTACGACTCGCCCGCATATCGCCTCAACTACGAAGAGATCGCCAAGGCGTTCGAGGAAGGGATCGCGTACGCAGACAATCTCTCACCCGTCGAAGCCGTCGCAGATGAATACGGTCACGTTCGCGAAATTCTCTTCGAGAAGCAGATCGTCGAAGACGGACGCTGGAAGGATTCAGGCGACATCGTGTCTCTTCCCGCGCGATCCGTGATGGTCGCCGCGGGCACGAGTCCGAATGTCATCTACGAGAAAGAGCATCCGAACACGTTCAAGCTCGACAAGTGGAAGCAGTTCTTCCAATCCTTCTCCCTCGGCGAAGGTCTCGAGCTGATCGAAGACGACGAGACGCGGCCGCGCGGATTCTTCACGTCGTATCAGCATCCGTCGCGCCGCGAGAAACTCATCACGTTCTACGGCGACAACCATCCGCGCTACGCAGGCAACGTCGTGAAAGCGATGGCGTCCGCGAAGGATGGCTACCGCCACATCGTCTCGTTGTTCCCCGACGCGACCGCAACTTCCGATGAACGCTGGCGCGAGCTCGTCGCAGTGCTCGATGACGCACTCATCGCACGCGTGCACGAAGTGAATCGCCTCACGCCGACCATCGTCGAAGTCGTCGTGCGCGCGCCATTCGCCGCGCGGCGTTTTCATCCCGGACAGTTCTTCCGCCTGCAGAACTACGAGACGCACGCGCCGCAGCTCAACGGAACGCGCCTCGTGATGGAAGGCATCGCGCTCACCGGCGCATCCGCCGACGCAGACAGCGGATTGCTCTCGCTGATCGTGCTCGAGATGGGCGGCTCCTCCCGTCTGTGCGCGATGCTCAAACCCGGCGAGCCCGTCGTCGTCATGGGTCCGACCGGCACGCCGACGGAGATTCCGAGCGACGAAACCGTGCTGCTCGCAGGCGGCGGACTCGGCAACGCAGTGCTCTTCTCGATCGCGCGCGCGCTCAAAGACAACGGCTGCCGCGTCATCTACTTCGCCGGCTACAAAAAGAAAGCCGACGTCTTCAAGCGCGACGACATCGAAGCCGGCACGCATCAAGTGATCTGGTCCGTCGACGCAGGCGACCCGATCGAGCCGCGTCGCGAACAGGACCGCGGCTTCGCCGGCAACATCGTGCAAGCAATGCTCTGGTACGCCACGCAGCCCGACGCGATGTTCCAACTGCGCGACGCGAAGCGCCTCATCGCCATCGGCTCCGACGGCATGATGCGCGCAGTCAAAGACGCGCGTCACGGCCTCCTCGCCCCGCACCTCGACCCACAACACATCGGCATCGGCTCCATCAATTCACCGATGCAATGCATGATGAAACAGGTCTGCGCTCAATGCCTCCAGCGCCACGTCGACCCGGTCACAAAGAAGGAGTCCTTCGTCTTCTCCTGCTTCAACCAGGACCAGCACCTCGACGAGGTCGACTTCACCAACCTCCGCGCACGCCTACGCCAAAACACGGTGCAGGAGAAGCTCACAAATCTGTGGCTCACGCGCCTGTTCGCGGGGGAGCGGGCGGCCGAGGTAGGATAGGTACGTGAGCAAGGTAATCAAGCACACTGAACCGGTAGAGGACGATGAGGGTTTCGAGTTATCGCCCGAGGACGAAGCCGAGCTGGAAGATCGCATGAAGGCCGTCGAGCGCGGAGAGTGGATTGACGGCGACGAGGTTCTTCGCAGACTTCGTAGCCGATCGGCGTAGTGCCTGAATGCATCGCGTTCGCGTCGATCATCGGGCCTGGAGAGAGCTCGACATCGCTGAGCGCTGGTGGCGTAAACACCGCAACAAAGCGCCCGACGCGCTCGTGGCATCGTTCGACGAAGCGCTGGATCTGATTCGCGAGCAACCAGCGATTGGGAAACCCGTTCGTAACGCACGATTGCCGGGACTCCGCAGGATCCTGCTTTCTCGCGTGCATTACCATTTGTACTACCGCCTCGTCGATGACGTCGTCATCATCCTCTCCCTCTGGCATGCCTCCCGCCGCTCCGCCCCCCGGCTCTAGAATGCCCCCATGCCCGATGAAGTCGACTTCACCAACCTCCGCGCCCGCCTGCGCCAGAACACGGTGCAGGAGAAGCTCACGAATCTCTGGCTCACGCGCCTGTTCGCGGGGGAGCGCGTGGCCGAGGTAGGATGATGGGGATGCGAACCATTCATGCGCGCGTGCAGAACAAGGCGATCGTTGTGGAAGACGAGACGCTTCCGGAAGGCGCGGAAGTCACGATCCAAGTCGCGGACGAGAACTACTTCGATATCGACGATCCCGAGCTCGAGCGTGAATTGCTTCTGAGCATCGCAGAAGCAGATGCCGGCGATGTCATCACCGCGGATGAGCTCTTGCGCGAATTGCGATCGCGTGCGAAGTGATTCGTCCGATCGTCATCACGCGTCGCGCTGCGCGTCAAATCGAAGTCGCGCGAGCTTGGTGGTACAAGCATCGTCACAAAGCGATCTTCGCACTCGACGACGAGATCGAAGAGGCGATCGCCAAGATTGCCGACACTCCTCACATGGCGCCCGTCGCTCGTGATATCCGGATGAAAGGCGTTCGTCGAATGCTTCTCCAGACGACGCAATACCACGTCTACTACCGCGAGAAGTTCGACGCGATCGAAGTCGTCGCGTTCTGGCATGCGTCGCGTGGTACGCCTCCGCGGATCTAATCTCCCTTCGCAGTCAGAGGCCTTTGTCCGAGGTAGGATGTTGACCCATGGCCACGCTGATTCATGGCAAGGTGCACAACGGCCGCGTGGAAGTCGAAGAGCTCGAGGGCTACGAGCTTCCGGAAGGCGCGGAGGTGACGCTGTTCATCCGCGACGACGAAGACGAGAACGGCGTCGATTTGCCGCCGGACGAGCTCGCCGAGCTGAACGATCGAGTCGAGGCAGCAGAGCGAGGCGAAGTCGTCGACGGAGAAGCGTATCTTCGCGAGCTGCGCCGGCGCTCCGGTCGTGAGTAGTCCGTACCGCATCTGGATCGAGGACCGCGCGCTTCGAGAAATGGACGAAGCCGAGGCTTGGTGGAAGAAACACCGGGACAAAGCACCGAAAGCGTTTTCTGAAGCACTCGACGAAGCGTTTGCACTCCTGCGGGAACAGCCCGCCGTTGGCCAAATCGTTCGAAGAACTCGCAGGCCGGGCGTTCGACGTCTCCTCATGCCGCGAATTCATTACTACCTGTATTACCGCGTCTCGGAGCAAATGATCTTCATCGTGTCGCTCTGGCACGCACGTCGTTCCCCTCCTCGGATCTAGAATCGCCGCCATGCCTCACGACGCGGACCAACCCACGCTGGTGTTCAGCGAGACGAGTCGTCGCGTCGGGGAAGCCGCCCGCACATTCTCGGATCATGAAGTCGTCGCGTCGCGGTATCGCATCGTGCGGTTCATTGCGGCGGGTGGGATGGGGGAAGTTTACGAGGCGAATGATCTCGAGCTCGGTGTTGCGATCGCGATCAAGACGGTTCGGGCGGAGATGGCTTCGTCCGAGGCGCTCGAGCGGCTGAAGCGGGAGATTCATATTGCGCGGCGCGTCACGCATCCGAATGTTTGCCGCATCTTCGACATCTGCCATCACGGGCACGTCACGTTCGTGACGATGGAGCTGCTGCCCGGCATCACGCTCGCGCGGCATTTGCGCGAGCGCAAGCAGCTCACCACCGACGATGCGCTGCCGATCGTGCAGCAGATCGCGGCGGGACTCGATGCCGCGCATCGCGCCGGCGTGATTCATCGCGATCTCAAGAGCGAGAACGTGATGCTCACCGGCGATCGCGTCGTGATCACGGACTTCGGCCTCGCGCGCCTCACACTCGGCAGCGAAGACGGACTCGTCTCGATGACGCGTCCCGGCGAGATCGTCGGCACTGCCGCGTATCTCGCGCCCGAACAATGCGAAGGCGGCGGGATCACGCCCGCGACCGACATCTACGCGCTCGGTGTCGTGATGTTCGAGATGATCACCGGCGCGCGGCCGTTCGCGGGCGACTCGCTACTAACAACGGTCGTACAAAAACTGAAAGAGCCTCCTTCGTCGCCGCGCATGTATGTCCCAACGCTCGACGCGCGATGGGAAGCCGCGATCCTCCGCTGCCTCGAGCGCGAGCCCGCCGATCGCTTCGCCGCCGCGCTCGACGTCGTCAACGCGCTCACCGGCGACGCGCCGGTCATGACGCGCGCGCGACGCGATCGCAGAATCGCGATGGTTGCGGCGGCGATCCTCGTCGTGATCGCGATCGGCGGCGGCATCCTGCAATTCCGCGCGACGCGCCGCGAGATGCTCGAGCCCGCACCCGCGCGTCCGACGATCGCCATTCCGAAACGCCCCTCCGTCGCCGTCCTCGGATTCCGCAACGTCGCAGGCCGCAGCGAATCGGAATGGATCTCGACCGCGCTCGCCGAAATGCTGACGACCGAGCTCGCGGCAGAAGGACGTCTGCGCACGATCTCCGGCGAAGACGTGCAACGCGCGAAGGTCGAGC
>Ga0307468_100000400_pt1 | contig 10636 bp, 11 predicted proteins | sample atmdna_FD_203085 | JGI IMG/M metagenome (GOLD analysis project Ga0307468, IMG submission 203085) | Hardwood forest soil microbial communities from Morgan-Monroe State Forest, Indiana, United States - atmos_gases AM2C_05 | ecosystem: Environmental > Terrestrial > Soil > Temperate forest > Bulk...
AGCGTGCCGTCGTCGGTGACGAGTCCCGCCGGGACGCCGCGGCTGATGCATGAGTTCGCGCAACCGGCGTGCTCTTCGCCGTGCGCGCCGCGCGTGGTGTAGCAATGGAGGTCGACGACCTCGCCCGTAATCGTCACAGGATCGTCGGCGGCGCGGCCCGTGAACGCGAGGAGAAGGAGGATGATGGTCAGTGTGAGTTGTCTCATGGCGGCAAACTTCGGTTTCTCGCGCAGCGATGTCGATTAGAAACGTCTTAGATTGATGGCGATGATTCGTTTCGGACCGTTCGAAGCCGACGAGCACACCGGCGAATTACGCCGCGACGGCGTGGTCGTGCCGCTCGCGCCGCAGCCGTTCCGGCTGCTGGTCGCATTGGCTTCGCGTCCCGGCGAGCTGGTCACGCGCGAAGAGCTGCGGCAGAGCGTTTGGGGCGACGAGACGTTCGTCGATTTCGAGCGCGGTCTGAATTTCTGTGTGCTGCAGGTGCGCACGGCGATCGGCGACGACGCGAAGAATCCGCAGTACATCGAGACGCTGCCGAAGCGCGGCTATCGCTTCATCGCGCCGATCGCGAGTGAAACGCCGAAGCCGAAGCCGCGCTTGCGCGTGCGTCGCACGGCGATCGCGATCGCGGCGGCAGCGCTGCTCGTCTTCGTCATCGCAGCGTGGCAACAGCGGCACGCCGCGGACGATCGCGCGACGATCGCGGTGCTGCCGTTCGACAATCTCTCCGGCGCGAACGATGCGGATTTTGCGGATGGGATGACCGAGGAGTTGATCACGCATCTCGCGCGCTTGCAGCCGCGGCGGCTCAGCGTGATCGCGCGGACGTCGATCGTCGGCTATCGCGACACGAAGAAAAGCACGCGCGACATCGGACAGGAGCTCGGCGCGCGCTACATCGTCGAAGGCAGCATCCGACGCGAAGGCGAGCGCGTGCGCGTCACCGCGCAGCTGATCGACGCACGCGAGCAGACGCACTTGTGGGCACAGTCGTTCGATCGCAACGGCGCCGGTGCGCTCGCAATTCAGGAAGACGTCGCGGAAGGAATCGTGCGCGCGTTGCGTGTCGAGCTGCTCGATGACAAGACGCTCGCGTCGACCTCACCCGCCGCGCACGAAGCGTATTTGCGCGGACGCGCGTTGTGGCACAAGCGCGATCCGGAATCCGCGGAAGCCGCAGTCCGCGAGCTCCGCGAAGCCGTCCGCCTCGACCCGAACTTCGTCCTCGCCCGCATCGCACTTGCCGAGTCCGTGCACGGACTCGCCATGCGCGAGCGCATTGCTCCCGCTGACGCCGCGGCGGAGATCCGCGCGTGCAGCGAAGCGGCGTTGCGTCTCGCGCCGTCGCTCGCGCAATCGCACTCGATCACGGCGATGCTGAAGTTCTGGTACGAGTGGGATTGGGAGGCGGCGGACGAAAGTTATCGCCGCGCGATCGCGCTCAATCCGAACGAGTCGGGCGCATTGCACGATCACGGCTGGCTGCTGATCTCACGCGGAGAGCTCGACGAAGGCATAGCGGAGATTCGCCGCGCGCAGGAGCTCGATCCGGTTTCGCCGCGCGCGAACATGCATGTGGCGTGGGCGTACGTCTACACGCGGCGTTGGGACGACGCGAAGCGCGAAGCACGTCGCGCTCTCGAGTTGTCACCCGGATTTCCCGAAGCGTACGCATGTCTCGACGAAGCCTCGGGAAAGCCGCGCGCCGGAACGGGAAGCGATCCGTATTCGGTCGCGGTGCGCTGCGCGCTGGCCGGTGATCGCGAAGGCGCGCTGCGATCGCTGGCGACGGCGAAGGAGCAGAAGAATCTCTCGTTCACGCTCGCAGGCGTCGACCCGAAGCTCGACTCGCTGCACAGCGATGCACGCTACGTGGAGATGCTCGCGGACGCGGGACTGCGTCCGATTACGCCGCGCCGTCGGTGAGGTACACCATCGCGGTCTCGCGCGAGTCGAAGATCTTGAAGACGGTGTCGAGCTTCGTGATCTTGAGCAGCGCGAGGATGCGATGCGACGGCTTGACGAGTGCCATCTTGCGCTGGCGGTCTTCGAACTTCTGCAGGTAGCCGATCAACTCGCCGAGGCCGGTGGAGTCCATGTAGTTGATCGCTTCGAAGTTGATCATCACAGGACCGGTCTCGTCGTTGAGGACCTTTTCGAGGTAGCTGGAAAATTCGCGCGCGCTCTCCCCGAGCTTGATCACGCCCTGGATGTCGAGCACGGTGACGTCGTTCACACGGTTCTTGATGATGTTCATGATGGACGGGCGCAAGTGTAATGAAACACTGATGCTGCGTCTACGCTAGTCGCGATCGTCGCGCGATTTTCCGAGCCGGTTCGTGATGATCGAGATGAGCGTGAGCACGATCGCGCCGACGAGCGCCCACTTGAAGCTGTCGATCGAGAAGCCGGGCACGAACATCGCCGTCAGCTCGAGCATGATCGCGTTGATCACGAGAAGAAAGAGCCCTACGGTGACGACGGTGACGGGCAGCGTGAGCACGACGAGGAACGGGCGCACGATCGCGTTGAGCAGGCCGAGGACGAGCGCGGCGATCGCGAGCGTGAGGAGCGATCGGTAGTGAAAGTGCGGCACGATTTTCACGACGATCAGCAGCGCGAGTGTGTTGAGTGCCCAGCGGACGAGCAGATTCATGCGGAGGATTGTAGGCGCGGAGCGCGTCTCGCGGATCGACAAGGTGCCCGGCCAGCAGGGGCGGCCTGCGGCCGCCCCTGCACGTTCGCTTACCGATTGTCGTATTCGTCGTCGCGATACCGATCGCGATCGCGCGCGTCGATTAGATCGACGGTGTCAGCGACGAAGTAACCTGAACGGTTCCAGTCGCCGTCGACTTCGATGTAGTCACCCGCGCGCATGTCGCGCACGTAGCGATCGCGCGTCGAGACCGTCACGAAGTTGCCGGTCGCATCGTTGCGCAGCACGAACGTGCCGCGGCGATAGTCGACGCTTTCCACCGTCCCGCGAAGAATGCCCGCGGCGATCGAACGGCCGCCGTCGCGATACGCGCCGGCGTAGTAGCCGTCGTTGTATCCGTCGTAGTACTCGTAGTATCCGAGGGAGTTGTAGTAACCGCCGAGACGGATTGAGAGGCCGACGCGGAACGGATAGCGGTTGTAGTACGAGAGCGGCACCCAGAACGGATACGTCACGCCGCCGAGCCACACGCGATAGCCGCCGTTCCATCGCTCGTAGCGTGTCACGCGTCCACTTCCCCAAAACGGCTGGCGGTGCGAGCGATCCGATCCGCCGCGCCATCCGTCACGATTCGTGTAGCGCGAAGACGGCGACCACGAACGGTCGGTGCGGGGGGAATCGAATCCGCGCGAGCGATCGCGTTCACCGCTGCGACGATCGCCCGAGCGGTTGCGATCGAAATTCGGTTGCGAGCGTTGCTGCTCGTTGGACCGGTCGCGGTTGCGATCGAAACTCGGCTGCGAGCGTTGCTGCTCGTTCGAGCGGTCGCGGTTGCGATCGAAATTCCGTTCCGAGCGCTGCTCGCTCGAGCGATTGCGCTCGACGTTGCGCGATGAGCGTTGCTCGCTCTGCTGCTGCCGGCCGCTATCGCGATGGATCGCACCATCGTTTCCGCGGTTCCCTGTCCCGTTCCGATGACGATTTTCCGCAAATGCGGACGGAACAGCGAGCGTGGCGAGCGCCAATGCAGTGGTCAATGTTGAAGCCAACTTCCTCTGTCGTGTCACGTTAGCCTCCTGGGCAATCAAAACAGCTGACGTCGCCTTTCGCAAACAAGGCGCCAGTTGCGCCCATTCTTGGGACGCTCCATGCTAGTCTGCCTTTCCAGTGTCATCCTGAGCGGGTGGTGGGTGGGTGCGAAGGATCCCCTGCCGACAGAGCGTGTCTCGTATCACCAGAGGGGATCCTTCGCGCCCACCCCGCCACCCGCTCAGGATGACACCGGATGCTTGCTCGACGTGACGTTACTCCAAATCCTCCAGCAGCGCCTGCCCGATTCGTCGAACACGACGCTGCGCGGGATGCTGCAGAGCGATCGCGTCCGCGTGAACGGCGCGCCGGAGCGCAACGCGAAACGCACCATCGCGGCCAATGACGTCGTCGAGATCGCCGGGAAGAGCGAGCGCATCGATCCGCGCATTCGCATCGTCTTCGAGGACACCGACCTCATCGTCATCGACAAAACCGCGGGCCTGCTCTCCGTTCCCAGCCCCGACGTCCTCCACGAAACCGCCGAGACCTTCCTCAACGCCTACCTCGGCGGCCGCCGCGACGAAGAGCGCATCCACCACGTCCACCGCCTCGATCGCGACACCTCGGGACTCCTCGTCTTCGCGAAGAACTCGTACGTTCGCGATCGCCTGCAGAAGCTCTTCGCAGCGCACGACATCGAGCGCGTCTACGTCGCAATCGTGCACGGCAAACTGCGCGAGCCAGCTGGAACGTTCCGTTCGTTCCTCGCCGAGGATCGCGATCTGCGCGTAGCGAGCGTCGCCGATCCGTCCGCAGGAAAAGAAGCGATCACGCACTACCGGACGATCGCATCCGGCCGCCGCTACTCAATTCTCGAATTGACACTCGAGACCGGCCGCCGCAATCAGATCCGCGTCCATCTCGCTGAAGCAGGACACGCGGTCGTCGGCGACACGATGTACGGCAAAGGATTCGACGACGAGCTCGGACGCCTCGCGCTCCACGCGAAGCAACTCGGCTTCGTGCACCCACGCACCGGCAAGAAAGTGACGTTCACGAGCGACGTGCCGCGCGCGTTTCGCGAATTGCAGTTGTAGCTAATCGAATTGCATGCTTGTGCAGACGTCTCCCGTTTTCGTCAGCACCATTACGATGCGCTCCGCAATCACGTCGCTTGCGGTGATCGTCTTCTTCTCGGCGCAGTGCGGCTTGTAGCCGGGCCTCACGTAGATGTTTGCGCGCACGAAGTAGTCGATCCCTTCGAATCCAACGAGATCGAACACGCCTTCAGCATTCGTATGACTCACGGAACCACCGACAACCCACGTCGGCTTCGCGACTTCGGAAAGCCACACATTTGCTTCAGCAACCGGCTTCCCATCAGGCCAAAGCACGGTGACCGGGGCGATGCGCTCGCGCAGCGGTTCCGTGAGCCGGAACACGACTCCCCTGCGCCGCTGTCGATCCGCGACAGAGATCATTTCGGGATAAACGTCGTCGCGTACGGCAATTTCGGCGACGGCGGACTATCTACGTTGATTCCGATGCGGTACGTGCCCGGCGGCAGATCCGCAAATTTGTAGCTTCCCTTTTCATCCGTCCACTCGTGGAAATCCTTCATATAGGGCGGCACATCTTCCGTCGACGTCGCGTTGACCGGAGCGAGCACGATCGGCCGCCCGTCGCGATCGATGACCGATCCCGCGACGGAGCCTCCGGGAAATCGGATCCGCGTGGCGCTGAAATCGTTCGCGTCATACTGCGATGCGACGTCCTTCGCCGAGACGTCCGACACGCTCTCAAGCACCAACTGCGTTTTGAATCCGTTCAGATGACCGAACCCACCGCGCGTTGCGTAGTCGAGTCGTCCGGTCAGCGTCGCCGTGACTTCGTATCGATCACAGCTCATGCAGATGACGTCGCGACCGCGCGGGTACATCTCCGTGGAAAGCAACTTCTGAAATTTCGCGAACGCTCGATCTTTCTGCAGCCTTACCGGCGCACGCTCGGGTTGCGGCGCGCTTCCGCCGAATGACGTCGAGGCAACCGGCCCTCCGCTCGCGTACGTGAGCCAGATCGTCTCGCATTGAGCATCGTCCGGATCGCGGATGCCGAAGATCTCGAACCCCGAAATCACGGTCGCGCGAATGCGCACGCGCTTGCCGTCGAATGAAGCGGGCGTGCGCGTGACCTCGCACGCCGACGTCGTGTTGATCGTAGCGGCGAGCAGTAATGCAGTGACGATCATGATGCTCGTTTAGATGTCCGAGTGACGCGTAGCGAAACTGCGGTAGGCAGTTGGCTGTAGGCCGTGGGCGGTAGGAGCAGGAGATCGCTGTCCCCAGGCTCACGCCTACGACACGAGCACGTTCAACAAACGCAAATTCTCGCTCCTCACCGCCAACTGCTCACGGCCAACTGCTTACCGCAAACCGCCTACCGCCAACCGCGATCCACGCGAATCTTCCGCTTTGCCAATTCGTCCATGAACGCCTGCGGCGGAATGCAACGCTCCTGCGGCAGCGCGCCTTTCGACAGCGTCTGTCCGCGCGCCATCATCAGCGCGACGATCGATGCGGGGAACGCGGTCGTGCGCATCATCGCGCTCAGGCCCGTGGCGGGATCGAAGCGGTCGATGATGTCGTAGCGCAGCGTCCGTCCGCCGCCGCTCACTTCGACGCGCACGAGCACGACGTCAGGCTCGTCGTGCGGCAGATTGCGCACGAGCAGCTCGCCGAGCACGCGGCGCGGCGGAACGCGCACGCCATCGACGTCGAGCGGCTCGCTCTTGCAGAGGCCGAGGTCGATCATCGTCTTGAACTTTTCGCAGTGGCCTTGGTAGCGGATCGTTTTGTAGTCGAGCGCGCGCACCTTGCCGAGGAACGTTTCGGGAAGCGTCGACGTGCCGCCGGACGTCTGGAACGCCTCCATGTCGTCGAACGGTGCAGGAAACGAGAGCGACTCGATCTCCGTCATCGATTCGACCGTCGTGATCTTGCCGTCGCGGATGATGCGCGCGGGCTCGATGTACTCGTTGATCAGTCCTTCGACCGAAAACACGAGCTGGTAATTCAGCGGCGGTTTCGGATCCTGCGGAAGTCCGCCGACGCGAATGTGAATCTCGTCGACGACTTCGAATTGCGCAACTGCGTGCGCAACGAGCACGGCGACCATTCCGGGTGCGAGTCCGCAATCAGGAATCACGTTCACACCCGCAGCGCGCGCCTCGGCATCGAGCGCGAGCTCGGCATCGACGACGTCGTTGTTCCCGCCGAGATCGCAGAAGTTCGTGCCCGCCGCGATCGCAGCGCGCGCGAGGCGCTCGTTCAGCCAATAGTTGACACAGCTGATCGCCGCGCCGTGTCCGCGCATCAACGCGACGACCGCGGCATCGTCTTTCGCATCGAGCGTAACCGCACGCCCCTTCGCGCCCGTGCGCGCCGCGACATCGCGCGCCTTCGCGCCATCGGCATCGGCAATCGTGACTTCAGTGACATCGGATTGAGCGGCAAGATCGTGTGCAGCGCCGAGGCCCATACGGCCCGCGCCGAGAACAAGCATTTTCATGGCGGCGTATTCTAGAGTGCGGCGGGTCTGGAGTGCGTGCGGCCATGCCGCCGCTTTGGGTGCGTGTTCGGATTGGAGCAGCTAGTGCCGATCCTCATGAGATCACGATCGCCATCGGACCTTCGATCTTCTCGCACTGGTCAACGCACCAGCAGGCGAAAAACGACATGGCATCGAGCTTACCAAGTACGTGCTGGTGGAGGCTGCTGACTCCTGCCGTGCGGTCTTCGCTCTGGCAGAGCTGGACCGAGCGTTCACCGATCGCGTGATCCTGCTCGCGGACAAACGCGATGGGAAACCGCTGTCCGCATCCGAAGGGCCATTTCGAATCATTGTCGAAGGCGAGAAACGGCAGGCGCGCTGCGTTTGACAGGTGACGTGCATCAGCATCCAAACGGCAAAATAACGCCGAGAGCTGCGGCGAACTGCGTGATGCCGTGGGTCGGCTCATGGGCGATGACATAGACGGATGCGGCGAAGCGCGTGAAGATTCGTCGCCGGCGAAATCCATCGCGCTCGGTCAGGACGCCCACGTGCCCCGCCGCGCTCCGCGGTTGCCGCGGACTCCTCACTGATCAACGTCACGCGCCCTGCTCGGCGACCACCGCACACCGCGCGTGCGGCGGCGCGGCACGGCGGGGTGTACGTGTGCATCCATGGTGCAGCGTTGCCACACCGTGCGTGTAGCAGTGCGCACCGGGCGCGTAGCGTTGCTACACGTGGGTGTAGCAGTGCGCACCAGGCGCGTAGCGTTGCTACACGGCGGGTGCGCACGATGTGAGAACTCGCCGCAGGCGAAACCTCTTCGTGGATGCCTCGAAGACCACGACCTCCGGCCTGTCACGCCGGAGGTCGCGGGTTCAAGTCCCGTCGGCCCCGCTAAACTAAAGCCCTGATGCGCCGCGACTTCGCAGCGTTTCGTATTTTCAGAGGGTCGCTTAGAAAATTGGATACTCGCAAAGTCACTCGCAAGGGCCCGAATTTGGCGAGCGAAATTCTGCGCAGACCCGCGACCAAAACCGTGAAGTGTTTCTGGTTTCAGTGCCGATGTTCCACGGAGAAAATGCGTCACAGGCGCACTCAAAAGCGAGCGTGCAGCGCGGGCACGACCGTGGCGACGGTATGAGAAGTGGTGAGCGTGCGTGGCGCCGTGATCAAAGCGCGAAGGACGGCGGGTGTCGGTCAAGCCGATCGCGCCTGCGGCCTGATCCCTTTAGTAATATCCTGCTGGCCATCGCGCTCCTCTTTCCTCGCCACAGGCGCGCTGCAGCGTGCGTCGTCGCCGGCCACGCTGCGATCCCTCGCCACGATCACGTAATTCACCATACTCCTCGGCGGCGGACTGATGATCACGTCCGTTTTCGAACGCCTGTTGTCGTAGGTCACTGATAGGTCGAGAAACGCGAGCACGCTTGCGCGTGATGCATTCCTGTTTCTATTTTTCCACCTTGACGTACTTCCTCTGTGCACCTATGTTCAGGTTAGCTGCCCCGGTCGCGCTCCTTGTCTCAGTCAAGAATTGGCACCTCTAGCACAACGAGATGAATGCGCTTGCCGTCGTCTCCAACGCGAGGCAGTGCTTTGCGCCAGGGAGACCGGTGCATGTCATCCAAACTCGAAATCGACGTCAAACCCCAAACCGATCTCTCCGACGCCACGCGCGGCGGGGCAGCGATATCCGATGCCCGCAAGGAGAACCCGCCTTGAGGGACGCCGCTACAGAAGGGATCTGGGCGCCGACCGACGCGGAGATCGCCCGCGCCCGTCCGCTTCCGACCCCCGGCGCCGGGATCAGCAACCTGCGCGAGGTGCGGCGCTCCGGCGGCGGTGCCTCTGGGCTGGGCGCGCTCGGCTTCCTTGCCGCGCGGGCAGGGTCGCGCGACTGGTCGAGGCTCCTCCTCGTCTCGAATCGTCACGTCCTGTTCGCCCACGACGCCGTGCCGGGCGAGGCGATCTTCCAGCCCGGCCACCACATCGTCGGGGGACGGCTGATGTTCGATGCCGATCCGCAGCCTGCCGCCACTCTCGAGGAGGGCGGCTTCGAAGGGAACTGGCGCTACGCTTATCCTGGCGAGCCCGAGCGGAGCTATTTCGTCGACTGTGCCGCGGCGGCGCTGATCGACGGCCCGGACGTCCGCGCGCAACGCGGCCGCATCCTTTTCGCGTCCATCGTCCGCGCCAATCCCCTGGACGCCCTGCCAGGGCGCGAGATCGGCGTCTACAAGCTCGGGCGGGATCAAGGCATTGCCGGCAGGCTCGCCGCCACCGACGCGACGGTTTTCCTCGCGGACGGGACGCAGCGCTACAACAATCTGGTGATCCGCGGCCTGCCGGGCCCCGACGGGACACCGCGGCCTTTCGCGTCCGAAGGCGATTCCGGCGCGCTCGTGCTGGATCGACTGCACCGCGCCATCGGCTTGGTGTGGGGCGTCAACCTGGACAACCCGTCCGAGGCCTATGCCTGCCACATCCACCCCGTGCTCCATTGTCTGAAGCTCGAGCCCTACCGTTACGGGCTGCGAGGGGGCAGCGTCGATTCCGAGGCGGAGGCGCGCCATGGCCATGGATGAAGCGGAGCTCAACGCGCTGCATGCCCGCGTCGAAGCCGAGTTGATGAAGATCGCCGGCGTCGTCGGCGTCGGGCTCAAGGAAGAAGAGGAGGTTCCCTGTGGAGCAAGCTGAGCTGGCCGCGCTCCATCGGCGCGCCGAGATCGAGCTGTCCAAGATACCCGGCGTGCTCGGCGTCGGCTTCGGCCGTAAGGAGGTGGACGGCAAGGTCACCGACCAAGTGGCGCTGCGCGTCTATGTCGCCGAAAAGAAACCCGCCGACGCGCTGTCGGCCGAGGAGATGATCACCGAGAGCTTCGAAGGGATTCCGACCGACGTGCTGGTGGTGCGGGACGTGAAGCCGGTGCCGTGCGCGGACGAGGCTACCCACAGCCCCCTGATCGGCGGCATCACCATCACCAATTTCAAGGGTCCGGGCCCCAATTACGAAAAGGGCACGCTCGGCTTCTTCGCGACGCTGAACGGCGTTTCCGGCCCGGAGAATGTGGTGCTGATCTCCAACCATCACGTCCTGGCGGCGCAGGGCGGGACCGCCGGCGACACCATCTATCAGCCGCAATGGGTCACCCAAAACGGGACGCGGGCGATGGTGATCGGGAGCGGCCCGGTCGGCAACATCCAAGACGCGGGGCAGGAGAGCAACTATCCGTTCACCTACCCGTCCGAGGCGCAGCTCGACTATTTCGTCGACTGCGCCTCGGCGAAGCTCGACATTTGCATTTCGAGCTGGTGCAACACCAATTGCGGCATCTCCTACAAGAACGAGATCCGCGGCCTCAACATCAGCGGCAACAGCAAGATCGAAAGTGT
>Ga0307468_100000401_pt1 | contig 10618 bp, 6 predicted proteins | sample atmdna_FD_203085 | JGI IMG/M metagenome (GOLD analysis project Ga0307468, IMG submission 203085) | Hardwood forest soil microbial communities from Morgan-Monroe State Forest, Indiana, United States - atmos_gases AM2C_05 | ecosystem: Environmental > Terrestrial > Soil > Temperate forest > Bulk...
GACCCAGATGGGCAGCAGCTCGCCATTGAAGGGATTGACTGCCAATCGGCCCGTGTTCATCCCCAACTTCTCTTCTTCTTCCGACGCATCTTCGGTCTTGATCGCCCGGGCAGTTTTGACCCTGGCCGCAAAATCCATCACGTCGTCTTTCAACGATGATCCTTCGAGCAGTTTCGGCAACAAAGGATGTTCAGCGGCGAGCACGATGGCCGTCGCGCCAAAGATCGTGTCGATGCGCGTAGTGAATACCCGCACCCGGTCGTCGTAATCCTTGACCGCGAAATCAATGTAGGCGCCTTCGCTGCGGCCAACCCAGTCGCGCTGCCGCTTCAAAACTTTTTCCGGCCAGCCGGCTTCGATCTCTTTAATGTGCTCAACCAGCTCCTCGGCGTACCTGGTAATGCGCAGAAACCACTGTTCGATCTCTTTTTTCACCACCGCCGCGCCGCAACGCCAGCAGACTCCTCCCGATGATTGCTCATTTGAAAGGACGGTCTCTTCTTTCGGACACCAATTGACGGCCGACGTCCGCTTGTAGGCGAGACCGTGCTCCAACATTTTCAGAAAGAACCACTGGTCCCACCGGTAATACTCGGGCCGGTGCGCGGCAATCTCGCGGCGCCAGTCATAGCTCACGCCCAGGCGCTGCATCTGACCCTTCATGTGCGCTATATTTTCTTCTGTCCATTCGCGTGGCTGAATGCCGCGTTTGATCGCCGCCTGTTCCGCCGGCTGACCGAAACTGTCCCAGCCAATCGGGTGCAACACGTTGAAACCGCGCAGCCTTTTGTACCAGGCCAGGGCGTCTCCGATTGAGTAATTGCGCACGTGGCCCATGTGCAAAAAGCCCGACGGATACGGCAGCATCTCGAGGGCGTAAAACTTCGGGCGTGGATCGTCCTCCTCGGCTTCGAACGTGCCGGCCTCAGCCCACTGCTGTTGCCATTTCTCTTCTATTTGTTCGGGAAAATATTTCTCGTCCATCGCTGTTGTCCCCAGCACTAACCTACATTTAATCACACCGGCAGATCGCGAAAAGCTTTATTAAAGCATTACCGCGCGCGGGCCGCCTACTCTGGAATTGATGATTGAAGTTTCCGGCCGCTTCGACAAGCCGGGCTTAGGCCCGGCGCAAAAGCGGCACCGTAAGGAGGAGTTTGGTAAGTGAAAGCTGCTGAAACATTCGCGTCACCTGATGACTGGATTCTAGCGAAAGATGAGGCCCACGTCCAGAGGGCGAGAATCAGCTAGTGTCCTATTAGCGTGTTGCCCGGGCACTAGCCCGACCGTGAGGGAGGGCTCAATGGGGAGTGGGCGCGGGTGCCCTCTCTCACGGTCGGCTAATGCCGCTCTTGTGCAGTAACACACATTGTTAGGACACTACGGAGAATCACTAACGCTCCCGGCGGACTGGAGAACGAAGTAAAGAGCGGCTACGCCGCAGCACAGTGCGGAAAGCCTACGGCTTTCCGTCGGTCACTGTTAGAACTAAGGAGGCTCCGCCTCCGCGTAGCTGATTACTTGGGATAAGCGAGGCGTAGCCTCGCTTCTTAATTAAGAACGTGGCCGGTAAGGCAGAGCCTTACCGCAATGTGCTGCGGCAAAGCCGCCAATCTCAAAGGCGCACCCTCACTTCGCCGACAAGCTGCAACTCGCTCAACTCTCTCCATTCACAAACGATCGCAGCGCTTCCAGATTCTTCAAATCCGCTCGCGGATCGTCGTAAGGTGTTTCCAGGATGAAAGCCGCGTGGGCCAGTTTGGGATGCTGCGCGAAGCGGCGCAGGGCTTCGCGGCCGATGTGGCCTTCGCCAATGTGCCAGTGCCGATCGACCCGCGAGTTAAAAGGAGCGCGCGAATCGTTGAAATGCACCGCCCGCACATTCTTGAGCCCCACCGTTCGGCGAATGACCGCCAGGGTTGCCTCCAACCCGTCGGCCTCACGAATGTCGTAACCGGCCGTGAATGAATGCGCGGTGTCGACACAGACGCCCAGCGGAAGTTTCGGACACGCATCCATGATGGCGCGCAAATGCTCGAAGCGATGCCCGATGCATTCGCCCTGTCCGGCTGTGTTCTCCAATAGAATGCGCAGAGTTCCCACCTTGAGCCCCTTGCAGGCGATTTGCAGACTTAGCGCGCAGATTTCGATGGCGTCAGCTTCGCACGAACCGCGCGCACTCCCCGGATGCAGGACCAGATAATCGACGCCCAGCAAGACTGCCCGCTCGACTTCTTCGCGAAATGACGCGATCGACTTTAACAAAAGGGTTTCATCCGCCGCGGCCAGGTTGATGAGATAGTTTGTGTGAATCAGGACCGGCGAGAGTTTGGTTTGTTTGCGTGTTTGGCGAAAGAGGTCGACGGCTTCTTTGGTTAAAGGTTTGGCCAACCAACCGCGCGGATTGCGCGAAAAGATCTGGACGGCATCGCAACCGGTTTCCTTAGCGATAATCAAAGATTCGTGCAGCCCATCTTTGATCGGCGCATGAAATCCAATCCGAGGAATTTGTTTCATTGGATCATTGGTTCATTGATTCAATCTTCGCCTTTTCCTGGCGGTGAATTGCGAAGCTGCAAAGATCGCATTCCAGCGTTCACGCCCCAGCCCCGTAGGGGCCGAATGTTTATAGCTCCCGAAAACTATTAATTCAACAAGCTCCTTTAGGAGCGAAAGCCAATGAAAGACAATTGAAGGTCTCGCTCCTAAAGGAGCTTCCGATAATTCGCATGGTAGCGTTCTATAAACATTTCGCTCCTAACGGAGCGAGAACGTAACAAATGTGGCAATGAACCAATGAATCAATGCTTCTCAACCTCTTCCATGGCTCGCAGCATATTGCCACCCAAAATCTTATCGATATCACTCTCCGAATAACCGCGCCGCAAAAGTTCTTTAGTGAGGTTCGGGAGATCGGCAACCGATTTCAAATCAGCCGGGACCGCTTGTATCCCGTCAAAGTCGGATCCGATCCCGACGTGATCCACACCGACAAGCTTTACGATGTGGTCGATGTGATCGACGATGCGAACCAGCGAAACCGGCGGCAGGCGTTTGAGATATTCGTCGCGCCGAACACGATCGCGGGCCAGCTTCTTATGTGCGGCGTCGCCCTGCTCAGCCTCAGAAGCGCGCTGCACCAGCGCGGCAATCTCAGCATCAACCTTTTTCTTCTTCTCGGCATAACCGGGTTCGATGTGTTCCGGATAAAAAATCACATTCACGACGCCCCCGGTTTTCGCCAGGGCGACGATCATGTCATCGGTGAGATTGCGCGGCACGTTGGCAATCGCGCGACAGCCGGAATGGGTGGCAATCACGGGTTTGGTCGAGGTGTTCACGATGTCCCAGAACGCCTTGTCGGACAGATGAGAAACATCGACCATCATGCCCAGCCGGTTCATCTCGCGAATCACCGCACGGCCAAAATCGTTCAGGCCGCGCGTTTGGCCGACTTCATCGCCCGACGATCCCGCCCAACTCGTGCTGATGGTCCAGGCCGGCGACAGGTAACGCACGCCCATCCGGTAATAGCGATCTACGTTCTCGATCTTTTCATCGATCGCATAGCCGCCTTCCATTCCCATCAGCGCTGCGATTTTTCCGCCGGCCGCAATCCGGCGCACGTCGGCGGCCGTGGTCGCCAGCTCCCATCTTTCGGGATTCACCTTCACCAGATTCTGAACCGCCTCAATCTGCACATCAGCCCGCTTCATCGCGCTCGCGCCGCCGCCGCCAAAAAGCTGCGGTTCTACCCAAATGGAAAAGAACTGCGCGTCGCCCTCGTGCGCGCGGACCGCGTCGAAATGCCCGTCCGTCAGGCGTTGCCCGAGATCGACATTCTCGTCAACCAGGCGTTGGGTCGTATCGGCATGCGTGTCGATAATGATCGCGCGGCGATGAATCGACAACGGGTCGTTCGGCGCTGACGTTGTTTCGGAAGTATTGGTCATAGGATTGGATTTTGAATTTTCAGTGATACCGGAACGCCGACAACTGCCGGTGAAAATGGCAAGCATCGCACCGCTCAACAAGAGCACAAGCAAGTGCTGCGCTGGTCGAAGCCGGGAAAACTTAACTTGACTGATCTTCTGATTTGAAAGCAAGGCCACCGCGGAATCCTACGGAGCGTTGGCGGCGGAATCAAGCGCACGTCCGCGCCACAAACTGAAGGAAGCTCTGTTCAATGCCCGGCCTGGCTATGCCAACCGATGCGCGGCTAGTCTCTGACTTGCCGGAAAGCTCGATTACGAATTCCTTGAAGGTCTCCGACCTTTTCTACGGCAGGTCACAGACCTGCAAAGGAGGAGGGTGTTTTCGGCAAGTCAAAGACTTGCCGCGCATCAGAGCGGCCAAGCCGCGAAGCAAGTCAACCGACCTCTCCATGGTAACCCCTTCGCGGTTTTTCTTCTCATAGGGTAGGCGCTCTAAACGGCTCTGATCGGAACGGTGATTCATCTTGCAAACCCGCGCGAGTTTAGAGTATCGTGCTTTGTCAATCGACCCGTTTAGAAGTCTCTCAGTTTTTCGAAATATTAGTCTCCAAAAAGGAGAATCAACAACATGTTTCCAACCGGCGGTAAGACGAAAGACATCCCTACTCCGCGGATTTGTGACGTGGTATGGCACAACGGCGAGTTCATCAAGTGGAACGATGCGCGCGTCCACGTTATGTCACACGTGCTGCACTATGGCTCGAGTGTGTTTGAAGGAATCCGTTGTTACGCGACCAAGCGCGGTCCCGCGGTCTTTCGCCTGCGCGAACACATGCAGCGGTTTCTGAACTCAGCCAAGATCTATCGCATGGATCATGACTGGACGATTGATGACTTCATCGATGGTTCGGTTGAGTTGGTCCGCCGCAGCGGGTTGGAACAGTGTTACATCCGGCCAATTCTCTTTCGCAGCCTGGATGAAGAGCGTCCGGCGTTTGGGGTGAATCCTTTTCCGAATCCGCTCGCCTGTTATATCGGAGCCTGGGATTGGGGCAAGTATCTGGGAGACGAAGCGATCGAAAAAGGCGTCGATGTCTGCGTCTCTACCTGGAACCGGCTGACGCCTAATTCAATGCCGGCCATGGCCAAGAGCGGCGCCAACTACATGAACTCGCAATTGATTAAGATGGAGGCGCTGCTGAACGGGTTCTCGGAAGGAATCGCCCTCGACGATCGCGGTTATGTTTCCGAAGGATCGGGCGAGAACATCTTCGTTATCAGCAATGGCGTGGTAAACACGCCGCCGCTGTCGTCTTCAATTCTGGCGGGCATCACCCGCGATAGCGTGATCCAGATTTGCCAGGAACTGGGACTGACGATTAAAGAACGCAGCATTCAACGCGCGGCACTGTATGTCGCCGACGAAGTTTTCTTCAGCGGCACTGCCGCCGAGATCACCCCTGTGCGTTCCGTCGATCACATTGCCATCGGCAAGGGCGGGCGCGGAGGATTGACTGAGAAGATTCAAAAGGTCTTCTTTGAGATTACCGCCGGCGAGCGTCCGGCGCCGGGTCCGTGGCTGACCTATGTGCGCGAGCAGGACGCTCGAGCTGTCGAGATCGAGACGGCGAGTGCAACCGAGAATGGGCGCGGCGCCACCGCCAAGAAATCGAGTAATTCCGGGGCCACTACGACAATGGAAAAGGAATTGGTCGCCCGGGCCGCGCGGTAGGCTGCAATATCCAAGAAGGCTTTCGTGCTTACGTTCAGGCCTAAGCTGAGTTTCGAATTGAGTGGCCTGACTTCCAGCGCTGAAACAACTGATTTGGTCTAACCTTTTTAAGTCACTCTCCTGCCTCGTACTAGAAAGCACACGACTCGCATCAGAGTTGAGATTTGCAGCACTAATGTTGGAGAATCGTCTCATGAGCGTCGCCGAACTTCCCATATCATTCGATCAGCAAGAAATAGCCGCGTTTTGCCGTGAACGCGGCATTCGAAAGTTGAGCCTGTTCGGTTCTGTGTTGCGCGAAGATTTCTCAACAAACAGTGACGTGGACGTGTTGGTCGAGTTCTTGCCGGGCCAGATCCCGGGGCTGGCATTTTTCGGTTATGGCGACCAACTCGCAAAGCTCATCGGGCACAGGGTGGACCTGAACACGCCAGGATTTCTCAGTAAACATTTTCGAGAAGATGTCTTGCGCCAGGCAGTAACCATCTATGAGCAAGCGTGATACCCACGCGACCTTGTCTCAAATCGCAGATCATGCACGACGCGCGCAGGATCTCTGCGCCGGCAAGACACTTGACCAGTTATTGGCTGACTGGAAAAGCTTGCTGGCCCTTGAACGCGTGTTAGAAATACTCGGTGAGGCGGTCAAACGCCTTCCTCCAGAGTTGTGCGAGGCCTATCCCAATGTGCCGTGGCGACTCGTCGCCGGAATGCGAGATCGCCTCAGTCACGGTTACGATGAAGTTGACCATGAGATTCTGTGGAATGCGGTTCACCAAGATCTTCCCAACCTGCTGAAAACGGTCGATCAGATGGTCCTAGAGTTGGACTAATCAGATGCTCATTGCTGGATGGTCCTTGAAGCGCCTACCGGCGATGCGTCCTCGACCTGAATCTTCTCACCCATCACCACGCGAACCTCGTGCAGTTTTCCATCATCGACCAACGCAACTTCATCGGCTGACTGAATTTCCTTGTCCAACGTAACGCTGGCGACGCCGCGACAAAGCGAGTGTGGATTCTCGACTTTGATTCGATATGTCGTGCTGCCCCGCCGATAATTGATCTCGAACTCGCGCCAAAAGCGCGGAATACAGGGAGCGATGCGCAGGCGATCACCTTCCAGCTTGAAACCGAGAATGTGTTCCAGCGCCGCGCGATACATCCATCCGGCCGAGCCGGTGTACCACGTCCAACCTCCGCGACCGGTATGAGGCGGCACGGCATAAACATCGCCGACGGAAACGTAGGGCTCGACTTTGTATTTGTGCAGACCCGCGCGCGTCGCCGAGTGATTGATCGGATTGAGTAATCCGAACAGCTCGCCGGCGCGATCGCCGTCCCCGAGCATCGCAAACGCAATGACCGTCCACAGAGCGGCGTGCGTATACTGCCCGCCGTTCTCGCGCACGCCGGGAACATAACCTTTCACGTAACCGGGATCCAATTTGCTCTTGTCGAAGGGTGGGGCGAACAAATTGATCAGGCCGTCACCGCGCCGGATCAGGTATTCATCGACCGCGGCCATTGCCCGCGCCGCTCGATATGAGTCAGCCACGCCCGAAATCACCGCCCAGGTTTGCGCGATTGAATCGATCCGGCATTCGTCGTTTTGCGCCGAACCCAGCGGCGTGCCGTCATCAAAGTAAGCGCGCCGGTACCAGTCGCCATCCCACGCCTGCTCCAGTCCCTTCTTCAACTTTTCCATGTAACGCGCATAACGGTTACCGCGCGTCTTCATTTGATAGCGTTCGCAGAGCGGCGCAAATCCATTCAGCACGGCGCACAAAAACCAGCCCAGCCAGACGCTTTCCCCTTTACCACCTGCGCCGACGCGATTCATGCCATCGTTCCAATCACCAGTTCCCATCAGCGGCAATCCGTGTTTGCCCAAAGTGAGACTGCGATCGATCGCGCGCGCGCAATGTTCAAGTACCGTAGCCTTCTCAGTCGAAATCTCGGGCTGCAAATAGTTCTCGAGCTGATCTTCGGCCAGCAGTGGTCCTTCGATGAACGGGACTTTTTCCTCCAACACCGAATGATCGCCGGTTACCGCAACATAAAACGAAGTGGAATAAGGCAGCCACAAAAGGTCATCTGAAAAGCGCGTGCGCACTCCACGGCCCGTCGGTTCGTGCCACCAATGCAGCACATCGCCTTCTTTGAATTGACGGCCGGCGGCCCGCAGAATCTGTGCGCGGGCCACCGCGGGCTGCGCATAGACCAGGGCCATCACATCCTGCAACTGGTCGCGAAAGCCGAACGCTCCGCTCGACTGATAAAAGGCCGAGCGCCCGCGCACGCGACAGGCGAGCGTCTGACACAACAGCCAGCGATTGACCAGAGTATCCATCGAACTGTCGGGAGTTTTGATCTCGATGGTGCCGGCGACCTCGTCCCAAAAGCCAAGGACCTTTTCAAAAGCCTCATTGACCGAGTGAATGCTGCGAAAACGCGCGTTGATGGCCCGGGCCGATTCGATCGAATCGCTTTCGCCCAGCAGAAAAACTATTTCGCGAGCCTCGCCCGGCTGGAGTTCGATTACAGTCTGGATTGCCGCGCAGGGATCCAGGCCGGCGCCGTCCCGGCCGCCGAGTTCGGTGCGTTGCAAGGCAGCGGGCTGCGCCGGCGATCCGTTTCGGCCGATGAACTCCTTGCGATCGCAGGTCATGGTAAAGCGGCGCTCGCTGGTGCCGGCAAAGACTATTCGTCCGGCAAATTCATGGTTGTAAGAGTTGCGCGCAAAGATTGCTCCCTCGTCCTCTTCCATGTCGGTGACGATATGGGGCGCGGATTGCTCGCGACTCACGCCCAGCACCAACTCCTGATAACTGGTGACTGAGATTCGGCGACGACGCTCGGTGCGGTTGCGCAGTCGCAGCAGCGAGATCTTCACCGGGGCATCCAACGGAGCGAACAGCAACAACTCCTGCGAGATCCCATGACTGGCGTGTTCAAATACCGTGTAGCCCTGGCCGTGCCGAATCAGGTAACTCTGTGATTCGCGCACCGGCAAAGGCGTCGGCGTCCAGGTCGTGCCGGTGTCTTCGTCGCGCAGATAAATCATTTCGCCGGGCGGGTCGCTGACCGTGTCGTTCGACCAGGCCGTCAGACGATTTTCGTGGCTGTTGGCCGACCAGGTGAAACCCGCCCCCGTTTCGGTAACCAGGAAACCAAACTCCGGCGTGTTGGCGATTACGTTGGACCAGGGCGCCGGCGTCCATTGGCCTTCACCCAACACGGTGACGTATTCGCGGCCACCATGCGCGAAGCCACCGAGGCCGTTGAAGAAGGCCAGCTTTGGTGCTTCGAGGGCCGGTTCCGGATCAGCCTGCTGCGCTGCTCGCGGCTGAAACGACGGCGGCATCTCTTCTTCGATCGGGCGCCGCACCAACTGGTCTTCCAGCGAACCGCGCTCGCTGACAATCACGACGCGGGCGACTGAATGCAGCAGAATCCTTTCGGGTTCAGGCAAAAGATCCGAGCGCCGGATGAAAACGCCGCCGGGCTTGTCCACCAGAGCCTGCGAACCTGAGGCGCGCACCGCGGTCTGCAACGCGTCCTGAACCGACAGCGCATAGTCGGTCGGATGATCGTCCAGAATAACGAGATCGAATTGCAGGCCTTTTGATCGCAGGTACTGATGACCGCGCAATAGCTGTCGCGCCATTTGAACGTCTTCTTCGCGATCGATACGGAGAATCACGATCGGCAGATCACCGCTGATTCCCTGGGCCCACAGCCCGGACTGCGTCAGCCGGTTGAGCGCCAGCACGTGCGGGCGCGGGCGCAGCGATGGATCTGAGAACAGGATCCGGCCGGCGAGACGTTGAAACAGGTGCGCCTCGTCGGGATTGATATGCAGGTGACTCATCTCGACCTGCGCCCGGGTCCACGCCAGACGCGATTCGCGCTCAAAGATGTTTGGGTCGCGATACTTCTCAGCCAGCGCAATCGAATGCTCGCGTGACTGCGCCACGCCGGTAACAAAAACCACCTGGGCTGTTTCGTTCGGCGCCAGACGCATCCGGCAGCGCAAACTGAATACGGGATCCAGGACGGCGCCGACCGTGTTTGATAGCGGACGATCTTCGATGACCGAGCCGGCTTCGCGGGTCGTGCGGCCGCGGCCAAGAAAACGGGACCGGTCGGTTTCAAATTGGACGCCGCCGATCGTTTCGCCGCCAGTGGCCACCACATGCACGCCCCAAACGGGCTGGTCCTGAGAAGAACGCGGACGCCGCCGGGCAAACAGCGCTTTGTGCGGCGCATAGAACTCGGTTTCGATGAAGAGATTGCTGAACGCCGGGTGCGCGAGATCATCGGCCCTGGGCGCCAGCACCACTTCGCCGTAGCTCGTCAGTTCGATCTCGCGCGCACGGGCTGAATAATTTGCCACCGATACGCGTCGCATCTCAGCGTTGTCTTCGGCTGAGACGATGACGTCCATATGCGTCACGATCCCGGAGTCGCGCCGCCAAAAGTCGGCTTTGTCTTCAGAGAACGCAACTTCATAACTCTGCGACCTGGCGCCCAGCGGTTGATGCCCGGCCGACCAGACAGCTCCGCTGCGCACGTCACGGACATAAACAAAGCTGCCCCAATTGTCGCGCGTGCAGTCCTCGCGCCAGCGCGTCACGGCCAACGGGCCGCACATCGAATAGCCGGCTCCGGCGGTGGTGATCATCAGACTGTAGGTGCCGTTCGATAACAATTGCGTGCGCGGCGTCGGCAAATCCGCGGTGTCGTAAGCGCGCGTCACCAACCCCGTCAAGGTGCGCACAACGCGGCCGGTCAAGACTTCTTCCGAGCGCGGATGCGCCGCCGGCACGCCCCGCGGGATGCGCTCCTGCAAAAGCAGTTCGGTGGCTTGCACCATCGGATCGCCATGAAACCGATTCTGCATTGCGCTGTTATTCAGCAGGTTGTCGAGTGCGATCAAACTCATGCC
>Ga0307468_100000403_pt1 | contig 10612 bp, 9 predicted proteins | sample atmdna_FD_203085 | JGI IMG/M metagenome (GOLD analysis project Ga0307468, IMG submission 203085) | Hardwood forest soil microbial communities from Morgan-Monroe State Forest, Indiana, United States - atmos_gases AM2C_05 | ecosystem: Environmental > Terrestrial > Soil > Temperate forest > Bulk...
GGAGGCCGCGCACTGCGCGGCCGGACCCGTCCCCGGCAACCCCGCGCCGCGTCGCCACCCAAGGTCAACTTGACAGCCTTTTCCCCACCCACCTAGCATCGTGCTTTCCGAAAGACATCCGATGCAGCAGATATCGCAGCGGCTCGCCGACCTCGTGGCGCGCGGTCGGGACGTCGTCGTCCTGACCGGCGCGGGGATGTCCGCCGAGTCGGGCGTCGCGACCTTCCGCGGCGCCGGCGGACTGTGGGAGAACGAGCCGGTCGAGCGGGTCGCGACGCCGGAGGGATTCGCGCACGATCCGCTGCGCGTCTGGCGCTTCTACGAGGCGCGACGGCAGCAGATCGCGGGAGTCGCGCCGCACGCCGGGCACCGCGCGCTCGCCGACTACGCCGCGCGGCATCCGGGGATCGTGACGGTGACCCAGAACATCGACGGCCTGCACCAGGCGGCCGGCGTCGAGGAGGTCATCGAGCTGCACGGCTCGCTCATGCGGGTGCGCTGCACCCGCGACGGCGGCGCGCGCGAGGACCGGCGGGTCCCCTTCCCCGCGCTCCCGCCCCGCTGCGACTGCGGCGCGATGCTCCGGCCCGACGTCGTCTGGTTCGGCGAGGCGCTTCCCGAAGCGGCATTCGCCCGCGCCCACGACGCGTCGCGACGCGCCGCGCTCTTCCTCGTCATCGGGACCTCGGCGCTGGTGTATCCTGCCGCCGGCTTGCCGGCCGTGGCGTCGGCGGCCGGCGCCTGGGTCGTGGAGATCAACCCCGAACCGACGCCGATCTCGGATCAGGTGGACGAAGTCCTGCGCGGCCCGGCGGGGGCGATCCTGCCGGCGCTTCTCGGCGCCGTCCCGACCCCCGACAGGTGACTGTGATGCGCGGCCTCTATCTCGACGCCTTCTCCGGAATCAGCGGCGACATGATGCTCGGGGCGCTGGTCGACCTCGGGGTCGGGGTCGCGCACCTGCGCCGCGCCCTCGCGACGCTGCCGGTGAAGGGGTACACGATCACGGCGCGCGCGACCCGTCGTGCCCATCTCGGCGGCACCAAGGTCTCGGTCGACGTCACCGGCCGCCAGCCGGAGCGACGCCTCGCCGACATCCGCCGAATCGTCGAGCGCGCCCGCCTCTCCCCTCGAGTCAAGGCCCTGTCGATGAAGACCTTCGAGCGGCTGGTCCGCGCCGAGGCGCGGGTGCACCGCACGACCGTCGATCACGTCCACCTGCACGAGGTCGGCGCGGTCGACGCCATCGTCGACGTGGTCGGGACGATGATCGGCCTCGAGGCGCTCGGCTGGCCGCGGGTCGTCTGCTCGCCGCTGCATGTCGGCTCGGGGACGGTCACGATGGAGCACGGCACTTTTCCGGTGCCGCCGCCGGCGGTGGCGGAGCTCCTGCGCGGCCGCCCCTGCTACGCGACCCACGTCGAGGGCGAGCTGGTCACTCCGACCGGCGCGGCGCTGGCGACCACCCTGGCGACCGGCTTCGGGCCGCTCCCGTCGATGCGCCTGCAGAAGGTCGGCTACGGGGCCGGGACGCGCGAGTACCACGACCATCCGAACCTCCTGCGCGCGCTCCTCGGCGACTGGGTCGACGAGGCGGCGACCCGCGAGACCGTGATCGTGGTCCAGACCACCATCGACGACATGAACCCGCAGCTGTACGGCCATCTCATGGAGCGGCTGTTCGCGGCCGGCGCGCTCGAGGTGTTCTACACGCCGATCCAGATGAAGAAGAACCGCCCGGGGACGATGGCGACGATCATCGTGCCGCAGGGGCGGATGGAGGCGATCACCGAGGTCGTCTTCCGCGAGACGACGACCATCGGCTTCCGGTACCTGCCGATGGGCCGGATCGAGATGGCACGCGAGATCATCACGGTGCGCACCCCGTGGGGGCCGGTGCGGATGAAGGTGTCGCACTACAACGGAGCGATCATGCAGTCGACGCCCGAATACGAGGACTGCCGGGCGCTGGCGCTCAAGGCCGGTGTGCCGCTCAAGGAGGTCCAGCGCGCCGCCGTGGAGGCGCCGAGGACCCCCGGCAGGCGGACGGCGCGGCGGCGCGCGGCGCGGCAGAGGGTCCCTCGGACGGCGGCGCGGCGACGCGGAGGACGGCGATGATCTACGACCGTGAGAAGGCGACCCGCATGCTCAAGGTGGCGCTCGAAGTGACCGCGGGCGCGCTCGATCTCGCCGCCCGGCCCGGCGGGGAGCCGAGCCTGCGCCTGCCGGCGATGCAGGTCGAGAAGACCCTCCGCACGCTCGCCGCCAAGGGGGACGTCGACGCGATGTACGGCGAGTACCTGCGCGCCCTGAACGACGGCAACGCCTTCGGCCAGGTGCTGGAGCGGGTGCACCAGAAGAGCCTCGAGTCGGAGTTCTACCGCTTCGTGAAGCTCTACTGGGAGCGCGACTGATGCCGGAGCCGGGTCGGCCGTTCTACGTCACGACGCCGATCTACTACGTCAACGACGCACCGCACATCGGGCACACCTACACCACGGTCGTCGCCGACGTCGTCGCCCGCTTCCGGCGGCAGCGCGGCGACGACGTCCGCTTCCTGACCGGCACCGACGAGCACGGGCAGAAGATCGAGCGCGCCGCGAAGGCGCGCGGCGTCCGCCCGATCGAGCTGGCCGACCAGGTGGTGGAGCGCTACCGCGAGCTCTGGAAGACCCTCGGCATCGGCTACGACGACTTCATCCGCACGACCGAAGCGCGTCACCGGCGGGGGGTCGAGGCGCTGTACGCGAAGATCGCGGCGCAGGGCGACATCTACAAGGACAAGTACGCGGGGTGGTACTGCACCTCCTGCGAGTCGTTCTATCCCGAGAACCAGATCGTCGACGGCAAGTGCCCCGACCAGGGGCACAAGGTCGAGTGGACCGAGGAGGAGTCGTACTTCTTCCGGCTGTCGCGCTACGAGAAGCCGCTGCTCGATCACTATCGCGCCCACCCGGAGTTCGTCTTCCCCGACACGCGCCGGAACGAAGTCACCGCCTTCGTCGCGGCGGGGCTCAAGGACCTGTCGATCAGCCGGTCGTCGTTCACCTGGGGGATCCCCTTCCCCGCCGACCCGAAGCACGTGGTCTACGTCTGGTTCGATGCGCTCTCCAACTACGTCACGGCGCTCGGCTACGGTGCCGACCGGACCCTGTACGACCGCTACTGGCCGGCCGACATGCACCTCGTCGGCAAGGACATCCTGCGGTTCCACGCGGTCTACTGGCCCGCCTTCCTGCTGTCGGCCGGCGAGCCGCTGCCGAAGCGGATCGTGGCGCATGGCTGGTGGCTCCGCGATGCGGCGAAGATCTCGAAATCACGAGGGGGCGTCGTCGACCCGCTGCCGCTCATCCGCGAGTTCGGGGTCGACGCGGTGCGCTACTTCCTGATGCGCGAGATGGTCTTCGGGCAGGACGCGTCGTACTCGGACGAGGGGTTCATCGAAAGGGTCAACACCGACCTCGCGAACGATCTCGGGAACCTCACGAGCCGCGCCCTCAAGATGATCGAGGACTATCGCGGCGGCGCCATCCCGGCACCCGACCCGGCGTTCGACGACGCCGCGCTCCGGGAGGCCGCGCGCGCCGCGTGGAACGGGTGCGTCGCCGACTTCGACGCGCTCGCGTTCCAGACCGGCCTGCAACGGGTGTTCGACTTCGTCGGCCTCCTGAACCGCTTCATCGTGCAGCACGAGCCATGGAAGCTCGCCAAGGACCCGGCGGCGGGGCGCCGGCTGGACACCATCCTCTACGACGTCGCCGAAGGGCTCCGGGTCGCCGCGGCGCTGCTCGCACCGGTGATGCCGGAGTCTTCGACCCGCCTCTGGTCGGCCGTCGGCGCGCCGGGCGAACCCGCCGGCTGCCGGCTCGACGCCTTCCGCTGGGGGGTGCTCCCGCCCGGCGCCCGGATCACGCGCGGCGGGGCCCTCTTTCCGCGCATCGACAAGGCCGCCTGGCTCAAGGCGGCGGCCGATTCCAGGGAGACACCGATGTCCGGCTCCGACACCCCGACCACACCCCCGCCGACCGCCGCACCGGCGCCGGCCGCCGCCCCGGCCGCCGCGCCGACCGCCGGCGCCGAGATCACCATCGACGACTTCGCCCGGGTCGAGCTCCGCACCGCGAAGGTGATCGCCGCCGAGAAGGTGCAGGGGGCCGACAAGCTCCTGAAGCTCACCGTCGACATCGGCACCGCCACGCGCACCATCGTCGCCGGCATCGCGGCGCGCTACGCCCCGGAGCAGATGGTCGGCCGCACGATCGTCGTGGTCGCCAATCTGAAGCCGGCGAAGCTGCGCGGGGTGGTGTCGGAGGGAATGCTGCTCGCCGCCTCCGACGCCGGCGGTGCGCCGTACGTCCTGATGCCGGACGACCCGTCGGTGCCGGCCGGCTGGCGCGTCAAGTAGCCCCCCGTGGCGCCGGCGGCGGTCTACTCCGACAGCCACGCGCACCTCACCTACGACCGCTTCGACGCCGACCGCGACGCCGTCCTCGCGCGGGCGCGCGCCGCCGGGCTGCGCTGGATGATCACCATCGCGTCGCGCATCGGCGACGCGCCGCAGTGCATGGCGCTCGCGGAGGCGCACGACGACATCCGCTTCGTCCCCGGGGTGCACCCGCACGAGGCGAAGCACTGGACGCCGGAGATCGCGCGCGGCATCGAGCGCGCGGCCGCGCACCCGAAGGCGGTCGCGATCGGCGAGATCGGGCTCGACTACCACTACAACCTGTCGCCACCCGCCGAGCAGCGCGCCGTCTTCCGCGAGCAGATCCGCATGGCGCGATCGCTCGCGATGCCGATCGTCGTGCACACCCGCGCGGCGTGGGACGACACCTTCGCCATCCTGGGCGACGAGAACGGCGCCGCACACGGCGGGGTGATGCACTGTTTCTCCGGCGGGCCGGCCGAGGCGGAGCGTTGCCTCGGGATGGGATTCGATCTCTCCTTCGCGGGGCCGATCACCTTCAAGAACCCCGGCGGACTCCCCGAGGCGGCGGCGCTGGCGCCGCTCGACCGCATCCTGATCGAAACCGACGCGCCCTACCTGACGCCGCATCCGCATCGCGGCGAGCGCAACGAGCCGGCGCGTGTCCTCCTGGTCGCGGAAAAGATCGCCGCCCTCCGCGGCCTCGCGCCGGAAGCGGTCGGCGCCGCCGCGACCGCGACCCTCGAGCGGGTCTTCCGGCTCCGGTCGGGGGGCGCCGCGACGCGTTGACGCCCGACCGACCCGGGGCGTACGATTCCCGCATGAGCCACTGCCTGCGGTGCGGCGCGAACCTTTCCGATCAGGAATCGACCTGCGAAGGCTGCGGCCGGCTGATCGCCGGCGCGCGGCGCGTCGCGCAGGCGCCGCTCGAGGAGGAGGCGGCGCTGCTCTACGACCTGCTCGAGAGCGCCGGCTTCGAACCGATCCTCGCGTGGCTGGAGAGCGGCGATCGGCCGCGCCCGGTGCCGCGGGAGCGGTCGGTCGCGCCGGCGGCCGGACTCCTGCCGCCGGTCACCACCCCGTTCGCGGTCTACGTGCGGGAAGAGGACGCCGACGAGGCGACCCTGGTGCTCGAGGATGCCCGGCGCCAGGGCGTCAGCGAGGAACCAGCTTCTTTCTGAAGCGTCCCAGCCGCGGCAGCGACATCGGCCCGCGCGCCGCGGGAGCCGGCCCGTCGTCCAGCGGATGCACGCCTTCGCCCCGCGCCGGCGCGCGCGCCGGACGCACCTTCTCGATCCACGCGACGATCTGCTCCTCGAGCCGATCGCGCACTTCACCGAAGGCCCGATGCACCGCGTCCGGTCCCCCGGGGGCCCAGGTGGGATCCGGGGTCGACCAGTGCTCCATCGGATAGGCGCGCACCGAGACCGGGCAGAGCATCGCGGCGCTGTCGCACAGGGTGACGACGAGGTCGAACGGCCCCGGCACTTCGTCGATCCGCTTCGAGAAATGCCGCGAGATGTCGATCCCCCGCTCGCGCATCACCGCCACGGCGTAGCCGCTCACGCCGGCCGGCATCGTCCCGGCGCTGTGCGCCTCGATGCGGCCGCCCCCGAGGTGGTTCGCGAGGCCCTCGGCCATCTGGCTGCGGGCCGAGTTGCCGGTGCAGATGAAGAAGACCTTGAAGGGGGCGTCGCTCATGCGGGGATTCTAATCCAGGCCGGGGACTCCGCCAGCCCTCGAGGCGGTCCCGGCCGCAGATCGACTCCGTCCCCCCCTCTCCCGCGAAGTCGCTTTTGTGTGCCCCAGGTCACCGTCCGGACGCGATCCTGACCTAGAATAGCGGCGCCGACTGGTTCAATCCGATGACCATGCACCCAACGACGCACCGCGGAGACTCTGCGGACGCCGGCCCCGAGGGCCGCGCCCTCGCCACCCTTCTCGACGAGAACTGGGAGTGGCGCCTGCGCGAGTACCCCACCCTCGCGACCGCCGTCGGGGACCCGCGCTACGACCACCTGTGGGGCGATGCGTCGCTCGCGGCGCACGAGCGGCGGGCAGGCGATCTGCGCGAGTTCCTGAACCGGGCACGCGCCATTCCGGCCGGCCGCCTCGACACCGCCGCCCGGCTCAACCACGAGCTCTTCCTGTACGAGATGGATCTCGCGGTCGCCGGGCTGCGGTTCCGCGACGAGATGATGCCCCTGAGCCAGATGAGCGGCGTCCACCAGGACGTCGCCGACATCGTGCAGATCTCGCCGCGCCGGCACCTCGCCGACCTGCAGAACATCGAGGCGCGCCTGCGCGCCGTCGGCGTCCTGGTCGACCAGACCATCGAGGCGATGCGCGAGGGGGCGGCGCGGGGTCTCACGCCGCCGCGCGCCATCCTGGTGCCGGTGCCGGATCAGATCGCGGGTCAGATCACCGACGACCCGGCATCGAGCCCGATCGCGCGGCTCATCGCCTCCGACCTGCCGGAGGGGATCGACCTCGCGGCCCGCACCCGCCAGCTCGCGGCGATCACCCGCGCGGTCGGCGAGGTGGTGACGCCGGCGTTCCGGAAACTGCGCACCTTCCTGGTCGATGATTACCTGCCGCGCTGCCGCCAGAGCCTCGGGCTGTCGACGCTTCCCGACGGGGAGGCGTGGTACGCCCACTCGATCCGCGCCATGACCTCATGCGATCTCGGGCCGAAGGCGATCCACGACCTCGGTCTCTCGGAAGTGGCGCGGATCCGCGGCGAGATGCTGGCGGTCGTCGGCGACACCGGCTTCAAGGGCGACCTGCCCGCGCTCCTGCATCATCTCCGCTCCGACCCGCGCTTCTTCTTCGACGACAAGGAGGCGCTCCTGATGTCGTACCGCGACATCTGCAAGCGCCTCGACGCGGCGCTGCCGCGCCTGTTCCGCACCCTGCCGCGGCTGCCGTACGGCGTCGTGCCGGTGCCGGAGTACTCCGAGAAGGTGCAGACGACGGCGTACTACTACCCCGGTTCGGCCGAGACCGGGCGCGCCGGCTACTTCTACGCCAACACCTACGACCTCGCGGCCCGCCCGAAGTGGGAGATGGAATCGCTCACCGCGCACGAGGCGGTGCCCGGGCATCACCTTCAGATCGCCCTCGCGCAGGAGCTGGACGGCGTGCCGGCCTTCCGGCGGCACGGCCATCACACCGCGTTCGTGGAAGGGTGGGGGCTGTATGCCGAGGCGCTCGGCGGCGAGATGGGGCTCTACAAGGATCCGTTCTCGAAGTTCGGGCGCCTGACCTACGAGATGTGGCGCGCGGTCAGGCTCGTGGTCGACACCGGGCTGCATGCGTTCGGCTGGAGCCGCGACCAGGCGATCGCGTATTTCGAGGCGCAGGCCGGCAAGGCCGGCCACGACATCCGCGTGGAGGTCGATCGCTACCTCGCCTGGCCCGGTCAGGCGCTCGCGTACAAGCTGGGCGAGCTGAAGATCAAGGAGCTCCGCCAGCGCGCCACCGCCGCTCTCGGCGAAGCGTTCGACCTGCGCGCCTTCCACGACGCGGTGCTGCTCGCCGGCGCCCTGCCGCTTCCGGTGCTCGAGCGGCGCGTCGACACCTGGATCGCCTCGGTCGTTGACACCGCGACGCCGCGGGCGGTATAAGTCGGCTTCATTCTTTGACAACACGGCCGGGACGGTCCGCGCGACGCGCGGACGTTCGAGGGAAGGGGGTGTGAATCCCCCGCTGCCCCGCAACTGTAAGCGGTAGCGAACGCCGGAGAATCCCACTGGGGGCCACAGGGCCTCTGGGAAGGGCCGGTCAGTAGAGAGCCGCAAGCCAGGAGACCCGTCCCCGCCGCACTGCTCGTGACGGACCTTTCGCGGGAAAGGGATCCCCGGTCGACCCCGGCGACAATCCCCCTTTCCCACTGAACGACCCGTCGCGAGGCATCTGCCTCGAGGGGGGGTCGCCATGGTTCGCCGTCACGTCGCCGCACCGTTCGCCGCGCTGTCGCTCGTCGTCGTCGCGCTCGCCCTGCCGCATCGGGCGATCGCCGGCACCACCACCGACTGCTTCCCCGATCGCGTCGTCGCGCTGAACCTCGGCACGGTCGCGTCGCCCCCCGCCTTCAACTCCTGGCAGCCGGGCATCGTCCTCGGTCCCCCGGGCACCACCACGCCGACCAACGGCACCCTGACCGTGGTGTCGCTCGGGCATGGCGGCTCGATCGTGCTGGAGTTCTCCGACAACAGCATCGTCGACGGGCCGGGGCCCGATTTCATCGTTTTCGAGAACGCGTTCTTCTGTTCGGCGCCACCCGCCACCGCCGCCGATCCCTGGAGCGTCTTCGCCGAGCCGGGGATCGTCGAGGCGAGCGCCGACGGGGTGAGCTGGCATCTCTTCCCGTACGACGCGGCGGCGCTCGCGCAGGTGACGACGCTGTGCACCGACAAGGCGCTGCTCGCCTCGCTGCACGGCCTGTTCGGCATCACCCCTTCGTTCACCGGCAACTGGATCGTGCCGGACGATCCGCTGGTCTTCGACCCGACCGCGCCCGGAGGCGTCTCGGGACATGGCGGCGACGCCTTCGACCTGGCGACCGTCGGGCTGAGCCAGGCGCGGTATCTCCGGCTCACCGACCCGAACCTGCCGATCGGAATCCCCGGCTCGGCCGACGGGCTCGACCTCGACGCCGTCATCGCCCTGCACGCGCACGCCACCCTCCCGGGGCTCGACACCGACGGCGACGGACTGCCGGACGACGCCGAGACGTTTCTCTACCAGACCAACCCGGCCGACCCGGACAGCGACGGCGACGGGGTGTCGGACGGCGACGAGGCGGCCGCCTGTCGCGATCCGAAGAGCGCCGCGTCGACGCCGCTGTTCCTCGGTGACCTCGACCTGGAGATCGCCGACGGCGCCTCTCCGACGATCGTGCGCTGGAACACGCTCGGCCCGGGAGTCACCTACGACCTGATCCGCGGCGACGTCGCGGCGCTCCGGGCGGTCGGCGGGATGGTCGACCTCGGCATCGTGACCTGCGTCGAGAACGACTCGACCGATCTGAGCAACCGGACCGTCGCCGACGCGGCGGTGCCGCCGGTCGGACAGGCGTTCTTCTACCTGGTGCGCCAGACGCCGCGCGGAAGCGGCCTCGGGTACGGCTTCTCGTCGGCGCACGCGGCGCGTCAGCCGGCGTCGGGCGACTGCCTGTGACCATCGACGCGCGGCGCCTCGTGGCGCCGATGCTGGTCGCGGCCCTGGTCGTGGCGGCGGGCCTGCCGTTGGCGCCCGGCGCGCTCGCCGCCGAGGAGCCGGCGCCGACCGAGGCCGCGACGCCCCCCGCCGGGAGCGCCGTCTCCCCCGGGGCCCCGCCGACACCGCCTCCCGCCGCCGCCGACGAGACGGTCACGGTCACCGCGACCGCGTCGCCGGCCGAGAGCGACGCGACGGCGTTCGCCACGGTCCTCAAGGCCTCCGAATTCGACGCGCCTTTCGTGACCCTCCCGGAGGTGCTGCGCCAGGCGGTCGGGGTGCAGATCAAGTCGCTGGGCGGCGAGTTCGCCACCGTCTCGATCCGCGGATCGTCCGCCGAGCAGGTGGTGGTCTACCTCGACGGCGTACCGCTCAATCACGCGCTCGGCGGCGGCGTCAACCTCGCCGACGTGCCGTTCGCGAGCCTCGACCGGATCGAGATCTTCCGCGGCGCGACCCCGGCCGGGCTTCCCGAGGCCTCGATCGGCGGCGCGATCCTGCTGCACACCCGCCCGCCCGCGTCCGGGTCGGCGGGCGGCGTCTTCCTCGGCGCGGGGTCGTACGGGTCGTCCGAGGCGGGCGGATCCTGGTCCTGGCGGCGCGATGCTCTCGACGGGCTGGTCTCCTTCGACACCGCGACCAGCGACGGCGACTACCAGTTCCACGACGACAACGGCACGCCGTTCGATGTGACCGACGATGCGACCGTCACGCGGATCAACAACGACTTCCGCCGCGGCCACCTCCTGGCGCGCGGCGGGTACCAGGGCGGAACGCTGCGGTTCGACTACGGCGTCGATCTCTTCGAGCGGGCCCAGGGAGTCCCGGGCATCTCCAATCTGCAGACCGGCGACTCGCGCCTGCACACGACCCGGATGCTCCTGCACGCCGGGGCGGAGGCACCCGGGCTCGCGGGCGGCGCCCTCCTGCTCCGCGGCAGGGTCTCCTATGTGAGCCAGGACCAGG
>Ga0307468_100000404_pt1 | contig 10605 bp, 13 predicted proteins | sample atmdna_FD_203085 | JGI IMG/M metagenome (GOLD analysis project Ga0307468, IMG submission 203085) | Hardwood forest soil microbial communities from Morgan-Monroe State Forest, Indiana, United States - atmos_gases AM2C_05 | ecosystem: Environmental > Terrestrial > Soil > Temperate forest > Bulk...
ACCTCGCCGGCGGCCGAGCGAGCCGAGTTGGCGAGGATCTACATGGGCCGAGGCCTCAGCCGCGAACTCGCGATCCAAGTCGCGGATCAACTGACGGCCCACGACGCGCTGGGGGCTCATGCTCGGGACGAGCTCGGCATCAATGAGACGACACGGGCTCGGCCGATTCAGGCAGCAATAGCGTCTGCGGCCTCTTTTGCTGTAGGGGCGGCTCCCCCCACGCTTCTTTCGGCGCTGTTACCTGCTGGGGGCCTGCCGCTGGGCGTCGTGGGAGTGACGTTGGGGCTCCTACTTGTCCTCGGGGGTGTGGCTGCTCGCCTTGGCGGCGCCTCGCTCACACGAGGGGCGCTGCGCGTTGCGTTCTGGGGTGCGGTGGCAATGGGCTGTACTGCCGCAGTCGGGCGACTATTCGGCGCCGTCATCTAGGCGCTTTCGCCGGATGCCACCTAACCCGGCACGGCAGGCATGAAGGCTGGCGAGACATTCGTACTGCTCAAGCACTCAATCGAGGTGCCTCTGGATGTCTCAGACTCTCCGACTTCTCTCCGGGTATGAATCGCTCGCGGTCATGGTAGAAGAGCGGAACGACAACTCGCTCCAGCTTGTCGTAGAGCGAGGCGGGCGTCGCGCGGTGACCTGTCTTCATCGCCGGCGCCGGCAACACGGAGAATGTGAATGACTCGCCAAGGGCCGACCGATCCGAGCTGCCGGTCGTCAGCGTGACGAGGTGCCGCCCGCGGCGAGCAGTTCCCGGAACGGTGGCTCGTACGCCTCGCTGTAGGTGGGAAAGGGATGGACCAGGTCAGCCAGCACGTCGAGGGGTATCCGCGCGCGAATGGCGAGGGCCGCCTCCCCGATGAGCTCCTCCACATGCGGGCCAATGGCTCCGGCCCCCAGCAGCACGCGCTCTTTCCTGTCGGCCACGAGCAGTAGCACGCCCGTCTTGGTGCCCGTCACGAAGGCGCGGGCGGTGTGGCCGAGCGGGAAGGTGGCCACCGCCACGTCGTACCCCTGCAGGCTGGCGGCGCTCGACGTGAGACCCACCGAGGCCACTGGCGGGTCGGTGTATACGCCCCGTGGGATGGCGCGGTGATCGGCGCGGGTGTCCTGGCCGAGAAGGTTCGCGGCGATCGTCCTCGCGTGGTAGTTGGCGGTGTGCGTGTAGGGAGCGACGCCGGTGACGTCACCCGCGCCCCAGAGGCTCGGCCGCCCCGCGATCCGGCAGTGGTCGTCCACCGGCAGGTACCCTCTCGCGTCCAGCGCGATGTCCAGGCGCTCGAGGCCGATGCCGTCTGTGTTCGCTCTCATGCCGATGGCGACGATCACCCGCTCGACGGTCGTGGACGCCCCGTCGGCGAGGGTGACGAGGGCCCCGCCCGGGGCAGGCGCGACGCCGGTCACTTCCACGTTCAGCCTCACGTCGACGCCGTCCTCCCGTAGCGCGGCCGCCAGCGCATCGGCCACCGCGGGCTCTTCCTGGGGAAGGAGCTGCCGCGAGTGCTGGACCAGGGTTACGCGGGAGCCGAAGCGGGTGAGCACCTGGGCGATCTCGCACCCGACGGGCCCGCCGCCGATGACGGCCGCGGAGGCCGGCAGCTCGGCGGACGTGTACACATCCTCACTCGTCCAGAAGGGCACCGCGCCAATGCCGGGGATGCCCGGCTCCCGGAACCTGGTGCCGGTCGCGATGACGAGATCGCGCCAGCCGATGCGCGACTCGCCAGCGGCCAGGAGGCCGAAGCCCTCGATCCGGCCCTGACCCCTGATCAGGCGCACCCCCTTGGCCTGGAGGCGCTGCGCCGCGGCGGAGTCGTCCTGGTGCTCAGCGAGGACGTCGCGACGCGCCACCGCCGCGGCGTAGGCCTCCCGGTCGCTGTCGAGCGCGAGCGGACGAGCGATGGCGCCGGCCATCAGCGCGGTCCGGCGGATACGGTGCCGCAGTTCGGCGGCCGCAAGCATGGCTTTGCTGGGAATGCAGGCGAAGTAAGGGCACTCGCCGCCCACGAGGCGCTGCTCCACGAGCGCCACGCGCTTGCCGCCGGCCGTCAGCAGCGATGCGGCGTATTCGCCAGCCGAGCCACCGCCAAGAAGCACCACGTCGTAGATGTCCATGCCGTCCGGGTTCGCCCCTTCCGAGGCGTCGTCCTTCGGTGTCACACCAATTCTCTAGAGAGACTTGAGGTACTCAACAACATCGGCGGCCTCTGCTCCCGTGAGCCCGAGAGCCTTGACGGAGTCATCGTGGTTGACCACGTCGAGAAGGGTTGCGAAACGCCCGACCCGTCCGCCTCCCGGCGATCTCGGCCCGGTGCCGGGCGAGCCGAAGGACACGACGCGCACCAGCAGAGCGCCGCACGAGTAGGCCTGCAAGTGGAGGCTCAGGGACTTCGCTAGCCGTCCGCCGCGAGCGTTCAACGCAATCTGGATGGGCGACGTCCGCCACACCATGTCACCGGTCCCCATCCACTTGGGCGCTAGGGCGCCCACGATGGAGTTGTCGGAACCCACGGGCTGGCCCGTTGGATGGACGTGGCAATGACCCGACGACTCGGGCGCCGGATGAAACCGATCACGGCGACGTAGTCGTTCTGCGCGATCTGACGGATCTCGCCCCTGGGGCATGCGCGCCAGGTCGAGCATCACGACGCCTCCGCTGTCGAGCGCGACGAGCATCTCACTGGGGGCGACGTAGGTGACACGTCCCTCGCAGCGAAGGATGGGCTGCTCCTGAGCGCCGATCGACGACGCCCACACAAGCGACAGGACGAGCCCTCCCAGCACGAACCGCCAGTGACTCCTGGTTCGCTTCACGAACGCGTCCCCGCCATGACGGCGCGGAGCCGCTCGTCGACCATCTCCCAGGCGACGACCTTCCACCAGGCTCTGAGGTAGTCCGGGCGGCGGTTCCGGTACTTCAGGTAGTAGGCGTGCTCCCAGACATCGCAGCAGAGGAGCCCCGGCGTCCCGTGCACCAGCACGCTGTCCTGGTTGGGTAACCACACGATCTCGAGGCGGTCCCGCGAGGGGTTCACGACGAGGAACGCCCATCCCGAGCCGAAGTGTGTTGTGGCGGCGTCGGTAAAGAGAGACTGAAATTGCTCGAACGAGCCGAAGTCCCTCTTGATGGCGTCGGCAATCGCGCCCTTCGGCGCCCCGGACGCGTGAGGTCCGAGGATGTCCCAGAAGAACTGATGGTTGAGGTGGCCCCGCCGTTGTTTCGAACCGATGTCCGGATCGTTTCCAGCACCTGGTCGAGGCGGTGCAGTAGGTCCTCGACCGCAAGCTCGGCGAGCTGCGGATACGGCTCGAGTGCCTTGTTCAGGTTGTCGACGTAGGCTTTGTGATGCTTATCGTGATGGAGTTCCATCGTCTCTGCGTCGATGTACGGCTCGAGCGCATCGTAGCCGAACCGCAGCGGCGGTAGCTTGTGTGCCATGTCGAAGCCTCCTCGATCTCACCACTACCAGGGGTGGCGTCACGTCCTGAATCAATCTAGTCGATGGCCTCGGTGACGCCTATTGGACCTTGGTTCAACTTCGAGCGCGCGTCCGTGGCGTTCGTGGGTTCGCGGGACAATCCGGCCCGCGGGCCAGGAGGACGTGCCGTGAAGAAAAGGCGATCCTCCGTCGAGCAAATTACGTCGTTGCTGCAACAGGTGGCCGGAGGGATCGCCGTCGGCGAGGTCTGCCGCCAGGTCGGGACGCGAGCCTCGAAAGCCATATTCGGGAAGAGGAGCAGGACATTTTCCCGCGCATGCGCTCCTTTCCCCTACGCGCGAGATTTTTTGGGACCCCTTTCGCGTCAGATGGGACGTCCCCGAACAGCTGCAGCAGCGGCCCCGTTGCGGATGGCTGCGCCCCAATGAAAGGGGTCGCGCCGACCCGTTCCATCCAAGCGACGTCGGCAGCCGCCCGCCGTCACAGTTGATCGCGGAGAGGGATGGCGAGCAGCTCGAGGAACCAGCTCGTGAGGCCGCGGCGACGCCGGTCCTCGTATGTCACCTGTCTGGAGTGGGCGAGGTCATGATCGAAGACCGCTTCGAGCCGCCCGACGATGGCGGTGTCGTACAGCAGACGTTGAGCTCATCGTTCAGGGCGAAAGAACGATAGTCCAGGTCCAGGTTGGTGCTTCCCACGGTCGACCAGATGCCGTCGATCTGAAGGAAACCCAGGTTCAACCAGGGTGACCAATCTTGAACAGACAAAAAACCCGCTCATGGTCATCCTTTAGTTCATGGCGCAACGTGCCTCGGCGGATCGCGGCCTGGAGTCGTCCTGGAACTCCTGACAACTCACACGACGGGCGCGTGCTGGGCGGCCGCCCAAACCGCTTCGTGCGCTGGCCATCACGCCAGTGGGAGGGACCGATGAGCAGTCTCGATCAAGCCATCGCGGCAAAGATTCAAAGTGGGGCCTTGCCGAAGTCCATTCCGGAGGCTCGCGTCGGACGAGGAAGGGGCGGGCGTTGTGCGGTATGCCGTGTGGCCATCCGCCCCGTGGACCCCGAGATTGAGGTGGAGGTCGAGTCCCGGCGTGGGGTATTCCATCAGGCTTGCTTCAATCTCTGGCGAGACGTCGTTGCCGGGCTTCGGGCGCAGGAGTCATGATTCGGAAACAAAAGGGTTGGTGTCCTTTTGGATGTCTGCAGCCTCGCAGCCTGGCCAAGGAGACGCTGTACCGAGTGTGAGGCAAAACATTCGCCAAAAGATTCAAGGAGGACGCACGCACATGCTAGGACAATTCCTGTTGGTGGCAATTACCGGGCTGGTCGTGTGGAAGTACCGTGATTCTCTCAGTGAGTACATGAAAGGCAATGCGGGACCGGCCCGGGAGACGGTGGATGGGCTGCTCCGGACGGTGCAACAGACGTCCGAGACGCTGCTCGACCAAGCGAAGGCGCAAATCTCTTCGCGGCTCGAGAGCGCTCGGGAGAAGGTCCGCGCGGGGGCGTCGGAGGCTGGTCGAGAAAGACCTACCCAGTAGTTCTCACAGCGCGCACCAGCGTCGTTCATTTCGTGACCTTGCGCTGCCCGAGCCGCTCCCAAGTCGACGCAATACAGCGGCCGCTGCCCTCGACCCGTCGTCCATTCATGACGCACGGCATGTCCACGAGTCCGCCTTGGGCCAGTTAGACGAGTCAGGGCCGAGGCCATATCCCTCAGCCGACCGGCGCGGGCAGCACCTCCTGCGGTCTGGTCTCCGTCCCGGTCAGATTCTCCACGGCCACCGCGGCGCCTGGCAATACGACATCCGCGGCGCGACGGGTGCGATGGTCCCGGTCTACCTGCTCGACATCGATTTGCCCGAAAATTCGGACTGGCACCGCACGCTGACGCATTGCTGTACGGGGGCGACGAGAACTTCACCTGCGCTAAGCGTTGAGCATTTCGTTCCAGGGCGTATGGGAGGCACACGAAAGGCCAAGCCCGCAGCTCATCGATCACGTCAACCGCGCCGCCAACGCGGGTATGGAGGTGCGCGACTTGACGATCGGGTTCGCCCGGCGCGACGCTACCCACAAGCGGGGTGACCTGGTTTCCCCGACCTGGATCGATTGAATCAGATCGCCGGCACCGGCGGAAGGCTCCAGATTGTCTATGCCGGCAAAGCCCATCCGTCCGTACCATCAGGGCGGCAAGGTAGTGGGGAGACCGGGCAGGGGCGGTGACCTCGAGATACGAGACGGAAGGGGAGAAGTCTTATGGAGCAGAGCCGGCTGGATGAAAGCAAAACGAAAGACCATGCAGAAGATAACCCGGCACTAAACAAGGTCATTGAGCGCAACATCCGCACCATTATCCGCCTTCGCCTGAAGGCAGCTCGTGAGCGAACCGTGCACGACCGTGTTGCCGACACCATCACCTCGCTTTCGGGACGAATGGGGTTTGCGTACGTGCATATCGTGTGGTTTGGCCTGTGGATCCTTCTGAACACCGGACGTGTAGGCGTGCCGGCGTTCGACCCATTCCCGTACGGACTGCTGACGATGATCGTATCACTGGAAGCGATTTTTCTGTCGACGGTTGTCCTGATCAGCCAGAATCGATTGAGTGGAGAGATCGAACGCCGCGCCGATTTAGATCTGCATATTGGGTTGCTGACCGAGCATGAGGTGACACGAGTGTTGCAAATGCTCGATGCGATTCAACGCAAAATGGGTATTGAGGACGATGAGTCCAGCGAGCTTGCAGACCTCGAGATGGAAACCAAGCCCGAAGACGTGCTGGCGGAAATCGAGCGCCTTCACCAGCGTGCACTGAGCGTGAAAGAGCCCGCGTCATGAGCCAGAGCCGGAGGACATCGGTCCAGTCCCGGAGGCGCTGCGTAGGACCGTTTCTTCTTGCGGCGTCTGTCACCGCGGCTCGAGCGCGCTTCCGGCTGCGCCAGAGCACTGACTGCAAGGCTCCGTCCCTCAGAACTCGATGCGCGCGCCGAGCTCGACGACGCGGGTTGGCGGGATATTGAAGAAGTCGGTCGCCGCACTTGCATTTCGCGACATGAGACTGAACAGCCGCTTCCGCCACCGCATCATCGGAGCTGGACCAGTCGACAAGAGCTCCGCACGGCCGAGATAGTACGTGGTATCCTCCGCCTCCACGTTGAGACCGATGTCACGACAGATGGCGACGATCTCCTGCACGTCCGGCCGCTCCATGAACCCGTAGTACGCCCTGACCCGATGGAATCCCTGCGGGAGCGCCTCGGTCATCACGCGCTTGTCGTGCTCCACTTCGGGTATCTCCTCCGTGACGATCGAGAGCAAGATCACCTCCTCGTGGAGGACCTTGTTGTACCGGACGTGACGCTGCAGGACCAGCGGCGCGCCGTCGACGTCGGCCGTCAAGAAGATCGCTGTTCCGTGCACGCGCGGTAACTTCGCCCGCTTCACCTCCTCGAGGAAGCGGTCCATCGGAACGGCGGCCCGCGCCAGGAATCCGCGTAGGAGCTCGGTCCCCCGATGCCAGGAGTTCATGAGGAGGAAGACGCCGCCGCCGATCGCGAGCGGCACCCAGCCGCCATCCGCGATCTTGGCGACATTGGCGCCAAAAAACGCGAGGTCGATCATGAGAAACGCCCCTGCCAGCGCGCCGGCCGACAGCGCCGACCAGTGCCAGCGCTGGCGCGCGATGACGTAGAACAACACCGTCGTGATTGTCATCGTTCCGGTCACGGCGATGCCGTACGCGGCACCGAGCGCGCTCGACGACCCGAAACTCAGGACAAGCAGCAGGCAGCCGATCATCAGGGCTGTATTCACGCCGGGAACGTAGATTTGGCCGACCTCCGATCGTGACGTATGAATGATCGAGACGCGCGGGCTGTAGTAGAGCTGCACGCACTGCTGTGTCAGAGAGAAGGCGGCGGAGATGAGGGCCTGCGACGCCACGACGGTGGCGAGCGTCGCGATTGCGACGAGTGGATACAGGAAGGAGCGCGACGCCAGGAGGTAGAACGGGTTCTGGACGGCGTCGGGGATGCGCAGCACCAGCGCACCCTGGCCGAAATAATTGAGGAGTAGTGCGGGGAGGACGAACACGAACCAGACGAGGCGAATGGGGGTACGGCCGAAGTGCCCCATGTCGGCGTAGAGCGCTTCCGCCCCGGTCACGGCGAGCACAACCGCACCGAGCACCAGAAAGCCAGGAGCGCCATGAAGGACGAGGAACCGCGCGCCGTACCATGGATTCAGCGCGAGCAAAATCGAGGGCTCGCGAACGATCTCGAGGGCCCCGAGCGTCGCGATCGTCGCGAACCATATGAGCATAATCGGGCCGAAGACACCGCCCACCCTCGCCGTCCCGTACTTCTGGAAGAAGAACAACAAAAAGAGGATGAGGAGGGTGGCGGGAAGCACGTAGGGTCTGAACGCCGACGTGGCGATCTCGAAACCTTCAGCGGCGCTGAGCACGGAGATGGCCGGGGTGATGACGCCGTCGCCGTACAGCAGGGCGGCGCCGAAGAGCCCGAGCGCGACGACGAGGCCGCGACGGCGCTTCTGTCGCAGCAGGGCGAGCAGCGCCACGATACCGCCCTCGCCGCGATTGTCCAGACGCATAAGGAAGATGAGGTACTTGACGCTGACGACCAGAATCAACGACCAGACGATGAGCGAGAGCACGCCATAGACCGTCAGGACTGTGGGCGACAGCCCGTACTTGGTGTTGAAGCATGCCCTGAACGCGTAGAGGGGGCTCGTGCCAATATCGCCGAAGACAACACCGAGGGCGGTCAACGAGAGAGTCGCGAGGCGCCGCCCCGTAGGAGCCGCGTACACGGTCGGGCGATGCCGCGATCGTCTGGTCTTGCCATCGACCGGGAGTTGCGGGTTCGTGTCGTGAACGCGCGCGCTCACACTGACCACAGGATACTTGACGGCGGTGTTTGCGTGCGGGGCCGTTCAGAATCGTTTCGCTCCGCAAGCGGAGGGTGAGGGTTGCGACGAGACGACGAAGAAGGCGATGGCGGCGACGTGCTGGTGATCGCGAGAGGTTGTCAAGACGCAGGCCGAGGGCGACCGCCTTGTGAGGTAATGCGCCTGCCGCTGGTGCGCGTCCCAACGCTAGGCTAGACTCTCGCTAGCTGTCCTGAACCGAGGTGTCGATACGGCTGATCGACTTCGACGACAGGATGAAGGCAGTGGCCACATCGCGACGACCCGATCGTCCTGAGCCGCGGTTTCAAGTTGAAGACTTCTTCAACCCCCGAAGGCCCAAGTTCCTACTCTGGCTTAACACGGCGGTGAAGCTTTCCGCCCTCACGTTGGATCGCGAGGCGGAGGCGCTGGCCGCCTCGCGACTGTTTGGCGAAGAGATGACCGTCAGACCCGAGGACACGTTGCGCGCGGCGGGGATCAGCAGCGAGCGTCAGGCGAAGTATCAGCGGCAGATGTCGAAGCTCCTGGCAGGGCGCTCGTGATGGCGGCGGCAAAGCTTGTCCTACTCCCCATGTTCGCTTTCTAGGATCAGGATCGCGTGACCGCGGCTATTGGGCGCGAGCGCCAGGAGCAGCGCGGGTCACGCGTCCTGCCTCAACGGATCTACTTCTTGTCAGCGGCCTTCTTCTCGGCCGGAGCCTTGGACACTGATTTCGCCATCGACGTCGTCGGGACCATGATGTGGGCGTGCGGCGTTCCCTTCCACATCACCCACGGACCTCCCTCGGTCCAATCCGTCGGATACGCGCCGAGCTGACTGACGTCCGTCGTAAGGATCATGATGTGCGGTCCGCTCACGACCCACTGGTTGTCAGCCGTCTTCATCACGGCGGCCCAGGACGATGCCTCGACCCGATGTCGCGTTGAGAAGTCCGGTGCCGCTGCGCACCTGTGGAAGCCCGTGGACGAGCAGGCGTTGCTTCTCGCGATCCGCCGTGCAATTGGCCAGGACGCCAACCCCGAGGGCGAAGAACGACCTTCCAGGCTCCTTGCCGGGTGAAAAATTTTGACCAGTCGCCCGACGAGCACTTTTGACCAGACTTGGCGTGTCGCCGCCGGTAGAGTCCGACCTCGATAGGGACGTACGGGGGTGAGACATAGCGGGTCTCGCAGTGCGGCGCGATGAGCGCTTTCGTCTCGATGGCGTTCGAGTTAGCGATCGAGCAAGTTCGCGCGGATTCAGAGATCCTCACCGCACCAGCCGACCAGCGCCGTGGCACAACTGGCGTCCTTCCGATCGATCAGGTTTGCAGGAGGTCCACATGCCCAACAAGGTCCGGGTCAACTTGGCCAATGCTCACGAGCTGCTTGAGTTGGTCGGCATCAGCGAGACCGAGGTCAGAACGATCGTCCGGTTCCGGGCCGAGCACGGTCCGATCGTGGACGGGCAGCAGCTCAGCGCCGTTCTCGGCGGGCGGCCGATGACCGCCGCGATTCTCGAGCGCGCAGATTTTGCGCCCTCCGAAGCGACGGCGCCAGAGGCTCCGGGCGCCTGAGAAAGGCCATGACCAGAAGAGGGGAGCAGAGCGCCATGAAACTCGTGACTCTCGTCGGTGTCGCTCTCATCGTTCTCGGCGTGCTCGCCCTGGCCTACCAGGGCATCACGTACACGGCACGCGAGAAGATCATTGACCTTGGACCGCTCAAGGCCTCGGTCGACAAGGAAAGGAGCATTCCCCTGCCTCCGATCGTCGGCGTGGTGGCACTTGCTGGCGGCGTGGTGTTGGTCATCGCCGGAGTTCGAAAGTCGTAAGGGTGACCCGCCAGTACTAGCTTTCGCTCTGCTGTTTGACTGCGTCTGCGTCGCCGAGCTAGAGTTATATAAGAGGTATCGAAATCTATAAGAAGTATCAAAATCCCCGCTTAGATAGGGGGCCGAAACATGGCACAGAAGAAAGACGCGCCACTCGACCTCAGGACGTACCTTGCGAAGGCCCGCGGGGGAACCACCCAGGCTTACCGAAAGAAAGCTACCGTCTTCTCGCAGGGCAGTCCGGCCGACGCGGTCTTTTACATTGAGAAGGGCAAGGTGAAGCTGACGGTCCTCTCCAGTCGCGGGAAGGAAGCGGTTGTCGCGATCTTGGGAAGCGGAGATTTCTTTGGTGAAGGAAGCCTGGCGGGACAGCCGCTTCGCATGGCGACGGCGACCGCGATGACCGAGTGCTCCATTCT
>Ga0307468_100000405_pt1 | contig 10594 bp, 9 predicted proteins | sample atmdna_FD_203085 | JGI IMG/M metagenome (GOLD analysis project Ga0307468, IMG submission 203085) | Hardwood forest soil microbial communities from Morgan-Monroe State Forest, Indiana, United States - atmos_gases AM2C_05 | ecosystem: Environmental > Terrestrial > Soil > Temperate forest > Bulk...
TGCAGCGATCGACGGTCTTCGAGTGGGCGTCGCTCGAGGCGAAGACGACGCAGACCGGCGCGCGGCGCGACGTGATGCGGGCGCCGACGCCGACGCTCGACGAGCTCGAGATTCACATCACGACGCTCAACCCGGGCCAGGTCTCACACCCGCCGCATCAGCATCCTGAAGAGGAGCTGCTGATCGTCAGAGAGGGGACCGTGGAGACGCTGCAGAACGGCAAGGCAAGCCGGCTCGGGCCCGGGTCGATCATCTTCCACTCATCGAACGACCTGCACAACATCCGCAACGTCGGCTCGACGCCGGCGACTTATCACGTCGTTCAGTGGCGGGTAGCGCCGGCGGCCAAGTAGCGGAAATTACGGCATCGGTCCCGTGTACCGCGCGCGCGGGCGAATCAAGTGGCCTGACGCGTATTGTTCAATCGCGTGCGCGATCCAGCCGATCGTGCGGCCGAGGGCGAAGAGCGTGAGCGCGCTGCCGGCGGGGAGGGCGAGCGTGCGCCTGAGCGCAACGAGGGCGAAGTCGACGGTGGCGAGCTCGCCGAGGAGTGATTCGGCGGCGGCGCCGAAGGCGCGGGCGGCGGCGAGCTCCTTCGATTTCGGGAAACGCGCGGCGAGCATTTCGATCAGCAGCTTTGCGCGTGGATCGCCGTTCGGATAGAGCGGATGTCCGAATCCTTCGATCGTCTCGCCGCGGCGCAATCGCTCGCCGAGTGTTTTCTTCACATCGCGTGAGCGGCGCAGCTCATCCATCAGCGCCGCGATGCGTGCCGTCGCGCCGCCGTGTTTCGTTCCTTCGATCGCCGCGAGTCCTGCGATCACGACCGCGTACGGATTCGATCCCGCCGACGCAACGCAGCGCGCGGTGAACGACGACACGTTCAATTCATGATCGGCGCAAAGAATCAGCGCAGCGCGAATCAACTCCGCCGCATGCGCGTTCGCCGGCGCCCACGCACGCGCAAGCGTGTCCTCGACCGTCGCTTCGAGCTCGCGCGATTCGGCGGCGACGCTCGTCAACAAGTTGATGATGCGCCAGCCGGTCTGCGCGATCGCGCGCGGACGCAGATCGAACGCGAGCGGATCGCGTGCGGCGACGACGGCGAGAATCGACTGCGCTCGATTCACGAACGGCAAATCGTCTTCCGCATGTCCGCCCGCGACGACGTGCAGCGGCGTGTCGAAGATGTCGGCGTCGAATGTGCCGGTCCACATCAGCGACGCAACTTCTTCGAGCGATCGCGTGCGCGCGAGCTCCGCGGCATCGTGTCCGCGATAGTACAAACGGCCGTTCGACATCAGCGTGAGCGCCGACTCGAGAATCGGCACACCCCACCGCAGCGCGTGCTGCGCGGCCTTCTCCGGATCTTTCCGCTCTTCGGTGCGCTGGCGCAGACGCTCTACATCTTCACGCGAATACCGCCGCTCGCGAGCCTTCCCCGGCACGGCCTCGGAACGAATGAATCCGCGGCTGACGTACGCGTACAACGTCGCGCGATTCACGCCGAGGCGTTTCGCGGCTTCATCGGCGCCCAGGAAGGCGTCCTTCTTCATGGTCACGAAATCGTACCATCGAAACATTGATTGCACAATCAATATTGACATCATTCGTCATGCGACCAAAGATGACGATCATGATGATCAACAGCGGACTCGATGGCGTCGTCGTCGCGGAAACGCGGCTGAGCATGGTGGATGGAGAGCGCGGCGAGCTGATCATCGCCGGCGTGCCGGTCGAAGAGCTCGCAGCGAATGCAACCTTCGAAGAAACGGTGGAGTTGTTGTGGGGCGAGTCTGTCGATCTCTCGTCGCGCGAATTGCCGCCGTTTGCGATCGAAGTGCTGCGCGAATGCGCACGCAATCGCGTTGACGTGATGGATGCGCTGAGGCTCGGTTTGGAGTGCAGCACTCAAAATGTGGCACAGACACTCTTGTCTGTGCGCCCCGCGCTGGATGAGCCGATGCACACTGGGTTCCGGCCTCCCGAGTGCGCACAGACAGGAGTGTCTGTGCCACATCACCGCATTCTCGCGATCTTCCCGACCATCGTCGCAACGTACTGGCGTCTCCTCAACGCACACGAACCGATCGCGCCGCGCAGCGATCTCTCGCACGCCGCAAACTATCTCTGGATGCTGCGCGGCGTTGCGCCATCAGCCGAAGAAACGCGCGGACTCGAAACGTATCTAAACACCGTCATCGATCACGGCCTCAACGCGTCGACATTCACCGCGCGCGTGATCGCATCGACCGGCTCCGATCTCGTCTCCGCGATCGTGGGCGCGCTCGGCGCGTTGAAAGGTCCGCTGCACGGCGGCGCTCCGGGACCGGCCCTCGACATGGTGTTCGAGATCGGCGACGCATCACGCGCGGAAGAAGTGCTGCGCCGCAAGATCGAATCGGGCGAGAAGCTGATGGGCTTCGGCCATCGCGTCTACAAAGTGCGCGACCCACGCGCGGACGTGCTCAACGCCGCGGCGCATCGCCTCTTCACGCGCGGCGGCGATCTCGCGCTCTACGAGCTCGCGCGCGCCGTCGAAGAAACCGCACTGCGTCTGCTCGAAGAATACAAACCGGGACGCCGCCTGCAGACGAACGTCGAGTTCTACACCGCGTTGTTGTTGCACGGACTCGGACTCGAAGCGCCGCTCTTCACGCCGACGTTCGCAATCAGCCGCGTCGCGGGCTGGCTCGCGCACTGCGCGGAGCAGCGCGCGACGGGACGGATCATCCGGCCGCAGTCGGTGTACGTGGGCGTCAGCGCTGCCCTTCGAGCGCAGTGATTCGCGCCTGCAGTTTCTCGATGACTCCCTGCTGCTCCTGCAGCGCCTTGACCAGCACGGGGATGAGCGCCGTGTAGTTCAGTGCGTCGAATTCGACGGCCGCGGAAACCACTTCGCCGCGCGCATCGATCTTCGGCGGATGGATGCTGTGCTTGACGATCGCCGGAAGAATCTGCGCCACCTCGCCGGCGATGAAGCCCGGCAACTCCTCGCGCGTGAAGTGCATGTCCGACAGCGCCGGATCGGAGGAGTAGCGAAATGTCACCGGCCGCAGTCGCATGAGACTCGCCGTGGCAGAGGACATCGGCCGGATGTTTTCCTTGAGCCGTGCGTCCGACGCGTCATACACACCGTTGGCGTACACGTCGCCGTTGAAATAGCCGGCATAGCCGTTGCCGCCGAGCGGGAGATCTCCGTAGACGCCATAGTTCGCGATCGATGCGCTGTACGCCGAGCCGAAAACACCTTTTGTGAACTGGCCGCCCGAGGCATCTCCGTGGACGCCGATGCTGGTGTGTCCAGCGTTGACACCGATTCCCCAAAGGCCGAACGTCTCGGAAGCGGCCGGGCCCGACGTGATGTGCGCGCCGCCGATGCCGAGTGCACCGATTCTTCCCCCCTCGAGATATGCGCCGCGGTCCGCGGCGAATGTCGCCAACGCGGTGCCCGTTGCGGAGTATGACTGCAGGCTCGCGTTCGTAAATGCGCTTCCGATCACCGTGACCTTGTCGGTGAAGTGCCCTTTGCCGGCGAAGTACCCCGCGTACGTTCCGTTGACGCCGACGTTGTCGATGCCGAGCACCGCGGAGACGGAACCGCTCGCCGGCAGGTTCGCGATGTTCCCATCGAGTTGGCCGGTGACGCCGCTGATTCGATACGGGCCACTCCCCTCCGAGCCCAACGGGATGGGATTGTTGATCGACGCCAGGAAGAACCCGCCGCGCAGCACAGCCAGTTTGTTGCTGTAGTTGGTCTGAATGAAGCTCGACGCGACGGTGCCCTGGACGCCGGTCAGGCCGCCGTGCGCGTACCAGGCATAGTTGGCGCCGAGCGAGGCCTCGCTCACACCCGTGACCGTCGGGCCACTCGCGGTATTCGTGACGCGCAATCCCGTCGACGGACCGTAAAGCAGTGGACCTGGATCGATCATCACCTGAATGAGCTGTGTAGCGGAGCCCCACGGCGCGTTGGCGAGGACCGCGACGGTTCCCGAGCGATCGATCGCAGTCGGCGGCGTCGCCGCGGGTGGATTCCACTGCGCTGCGGCCGACGAGGCGACAAGGAGTGCGAGAGCGAGGCAACGGTTTCGGATGCGCATACCCGATAGTGACGATCGAGCCTGCTTCGTTTCACCGCGCCAACGTCGCCGCAGTCCAAACTACAATCCCGCGCCATGCGCAGACTCCTCCTATCCGTTTTCCTCCTCGCCACGAACGCCTTCGCCGCCGACCAAGTCATCGCGATCAAAGCCGCGCGCATGATCGACGGCACCGGGGCCGCGCCCGTCGCGAATGCGGTCGTCATCGTCACCGGCAACAAGATCACCGCGGCCGGTGCGGGCGTCGCGATTCCGAAGGATGCGAAGGTCATCGATCTCGGCAACGCGACGATCCTTCCCGGCTTCATCGACGCGCACACGCATCTCATCGGCCGCATCCTCGGCGAGAAGGGATGGGAAGACTCTGCGGTGCGCGACATGCCGGGATACATCGCGATCCGCGGAGGCGAGCACGCGCGCATGACGCTCCTCGGCGGCATCACAACTGTGCGCAACGTCGGCGCGGAAATGTTCTACGACATGGCGCTGCGGCAGGCGATCAACGAAGGACACGTTCCGGGTCCGCGCATGCAGAACGCCGGCTACGCGCTCGGCATCACCGGCGGGCATTGCGACGAGAACGGCTATCGACCGGGACTCATGGACGGGAGTCCGCGCGAAGGAATCGCGAACGGTCCCGATCAGGTGCGCGAGGCCGTGCGCTACATGGTCAAGTACGGCGCGGATGTGATCAAAACGTGTGCGACCGGCGGCGTGCTTTCAGAGGGCGACGCGGTCGGCGCGACGCAGTACACGTATGAAGAATTGAAAGCGATGGTCGACGAAGCGACGAAGCTCGAGCGCAAAGTCGCTGCGCACGCGCACGGAACGGAAGGCATCAAGATCGCGGTGCGCGCCGGCGTTGCGTCGATCGAGCACGGCTCGTTTCTCGATGACGAAGGCGCGCGCATGATGGCGGAGCACGGAACGTATCTCGTACCGACGTTGTCCGCGCTCGAGCGCGTCGAGCAGGCCGCGAAAGCGAACGTGCTCACCGGATTGCGCAAAGAAAAAGCGCTCGCCGCTGCGGCTGCGGGACGTCACGCGCTGAAGATCGCGCTCGCGAACAAGGTGCCGGTCGCGATGGGCACCGACGCGGGCGTCGGTCCGCACGGCGCGAACATGCACGAGCTCTCGCTGATGGTCGAATGGGGCGGTATGCGTCCGCTCGAAGCGATCACCGCCGCCACGATGGGCAGCGCCCGCCTCCTCGGATGGCAGGACCGCATCGGCTCCCTCGAAGCAGGCAAGCTCGCCGACGTGATCGCCGTACCGGGCGATCCGACGCAGGACATCCACGTGCTCGATCGCGTGAGTTTCGTGATGAAGGACGGGGTGGTGTACAAGCAGTAAAAACCTGCGCGGAAGTCCTTCGTATCACCACGCATGTTCGAGCTGCTTGCGTTTCTCGGAGTGCTCTTCGCCGGCTGCATGGTGATGATGGTGGCGTTGTTCGCGATCAAGCTCGCGTTCAAGATCATCCTGATTCCGATCAAGCTGCTGTTTCTGCCGTTCCTGCTGCTCGCGCTGGTCGTGAAGTTCGCCGCGATTCTCGCGGTCGGAGCGATCGTGGTCGCGATCGCGATTCCGATCGTGATCCTCGCGGTGATGATCGCGGTTCCGATCGCGATCGTGGTGGCGGTGGCGCGATAGAAAACGGACAAGCTGAGAGCATGTCCTACGTCAAAAACGGCTAAAGCAAACGCTGGATCGTCCAGAACAGGCCCGTCGCGGCGATGAGTGCGGAAGCCGGCTTCGTGACGTGGTCGCGCCATTTCGGCGCCAGGGCAACGAACGTCAGCGCGATCACCGAGAGTTGGCCGCCTTCGACGCCGAGGTTGAAGGAGACGAGCGCGGTGAGGAACTCGCTGCGCGGGAGGCCGAGGTCGCGCAGCACGCCGGCGAAGCCCATGCCGTGCAGCAGGCCGAATCCGAACACGAGTGCGACGCGCCACGGCTTCATCTCGGTCGCCGTGAGATTCTCGACGGCGATGTAGACGATCGACAGCGCGATCAGCGGCTCGACGATGCGCGGCGACAGCGACACCAGTCCGTAGATCGTCAGCCCGAGCGTGATCGAGTGCGCGATCGTGAACGCCGTTACTTGCGCGAGGATCTGCTTCATCTTTCGCGTCAGCAGGCAGAGGCCGACGACGAAGAGGATGTGATCGAGTCCGCGCGGAAGAATGTGCGTGAAGCCGAGCGCGAGATATTGCCTGATCACTTCCATGCGCGTCGGCGGAATCACTTCGTGCGAGAGCGGGAACGGCGTGGACTGCTGATCCGCATCGAGCCACTGCCGCGCGACGTTCGGATCGCCTTCGTTCTGCAGCGCGAGCGAATACGTGCTGTACGTGAGCTTGTAGCGCCACGCGAACGTGCGCGCGTTGCGCGGGATGTCGCCGGTGAGATGGATCGTCACGGCGAAGTCGTGCACTTCGAGCTCGCAATTTCGTTGGCCATTGATTCGTTGGCCGTTGGCCGTTGGCCGTTGGCCGGAGTTCGTATCCACGGCGGACGGCGAACGGCCAACGGCCAACGGAGCGTGGCCATCGGCAAACGAAGCGTCGATCGATCGCACGAGCAGCGGTTTCAGATTGTTGAGACGCTGCTCCATCACGCCGATCGGCAGATCGCCCGGCGAGCGCGGCACGCCCGCCGCGGCTTCGAGCTTCGTGAGTAGCGCGCGCGGTGACGTGATGATGTCGATGCGATAGGTGTGATTGCGCAGGAAGAGCGCGTTCACCTGCGTCGTGCCGATCTCGTGCGCGTGCGCGATGTTCGCGAACAGCGCGACGACGATCAGCGCTCGAACGTGACGCTTGCCCACAGGCTCTCCCAATCGGCATTCGTCCCGGCGGGAGCCGGAACCATGTGCACGGCTTTCACGAGCCACACGCCGTTCTTCGCGAGCGGCAGCTTCACGCGGCCGTTGCGATCGCTGCGCGCGCGGAAACGCGCGGTCGGATCGTCGCGATGCAACGCGATCACGAGAATGTTCGCGATCGGCTTTCCTTCGTGCAGCACGCGGAATTGTGTATCCGATTCGGGGATGAGCTCGAAACGGTATCCGAAATTGGTATTCGGTGCGGTTCCCGCTCCGATGATGCTTTTTGCGAAACGAAAGAACAGCTCGTGGCCCGGCGTCTTCGACTGTCCGTGACTCGCGCGCCACGCGATGATCGATTCGAGCCCTTCATCGCGCAGGTACTGCTCGAATTTCTCCGCGGGCAGCTCGAGCGGATTCGCTTTGCTGCGATAGCCGACGATCGTGACGCCGGGATTCTCGACGCGCACGTAGCCGGCGGGATCGCGCCCTTCGAATCCGACAACGTCTTTCGTGCCCTTCGCGTCGCGCGCGACGAACGTCTCGAAGAGCTGCGTCGAGCGCGGAACGGGATCGCCCGCGAAATCGACGCCCACCCGCAGGCTCGCCGCCACCGTCGTGCCCGGGGTAGGTCGAAACGTGGAGGGCTCGATCCAGAAGTCGTGCGCCGGCACGCCGGTGGCGGCGAGGAGTAGGAGAGCGGTCAGGAGAGAAATGCGCACGGTGGTCTCTACGTGGGGTGTGCGCGAACGGATGTCCGTGAGCGTCGGCAGCGATTTTGCTGGCCTCGCTTGGTCATGGCAGGGCGAAAACGCGCGCTCGTCGTCGACGACGATCCGCCGATCCGGAAATTGCTCACGAAAATCGTCGAGCGGCAGGACCTCGACGTCGATACCGCGCGTGATGGCGCCGAGGCGATTGTGCGGCTCGACGGCAACGACTACGCGCTCGTGCTGCTCGATCTGATGATGCCGCGCGTCGACGGATTCGGCGTGCTGCGGCACATGCAGAAACACCATCCCGGCCAGCTCGGATGCACGATCATCGCGTCGGCGGTCTCGGAGACCGAGATCGTGCGCAACTTCGACGTGCCGGTGTACGCGATTCACGCGAAGCCGTTCGACATGTCGAAGCTGATCGAAGACATTCGCGAGTGCACGGGAGAAACGTAGGACATGCTCTCAGCTTGTCCGTCTCTCAGCTTGTCCGTTTCAGCCGCGCAATTTCCGCACGACTTTGCGCGCCACGTCATACGCGCGATACGCGAGCACTTCGAACGCCAGCCTGCCCCAGCGCACTTCGCGCTTGCGCGCGATGCGTAGCGCGTCGTCGAGCTCGCGGTAGAACTGCTCGTCGGCGCAGAAGTACATCACCTTCAGCCAGCACTGATTCTTCTCGACGCACGGGCGGCGCAGCGTCTTGAATTTTGATTCGCGGAAGCGGATCTCGCCGCCGGTGAGCATGACGTCGCGCATCTCCTCGCGGATCTGCGTGTAGCCGGGGCCGTTCCACTCTTCCTCGAGACTGCCGCGCATGAGATTGCCGAGCGGTTTGTAATCGGCGGCTTGCAGCAAACAACACGGATACATGTCGCCGGTGCCGCTCACGGTCGTCGTGTACCACGAGAAGAAGCACTGCCCATTCTCCGCGCGATACGACGGCGCGACCGGGATGTCGTTCGGCGGGGCGATGCCGAGGTCGCGGCGATGCTGCGCGACCATCTCGTCCCATCCTTCGCCGCGCGCATCCATCAGCAGCAGACCCGCATCGCGATCGCGCTCGAGGAGCTCGCGGAAATGCGGGCGCGCGATCTCGACGTCATCGCGCGTGAGCAGAATGTCGCGATCGATGCGCTCGTGCGGAATCTCGAGCACGGCGTTGATCGCGACGCGATCCGCGCCGAGAGAGCGGCCGAGTTCGTACATCTCGACGACGCGTGTGACGTTCTTTCGATCGAGGAGAAACTGAATCGTCAGCGAAGGACGCATGCCTTCGCCGCGAATCGCGACGAGGTGGCGCACATTCGCGAGGACTTTGTCGAAGATGTCGCCGCGCACTTGCATCATGCGCGCGTAGTCGGCGGCGTCGACGGCATTGAGCGAGATCACGATCTCGCGCGCGCGATCGCGTACGAATCGCTCTGCAACGGCGGCGGTCATGCCGAGTCCGTTCGTCGTGACGTTGTCGACGAGGATGTTGCATGCAGCGAGGTGATCGAGGATCGCCACGATCTCGCGATGCACGAGCGGATCGCCGCCGCCCGCGAGGCGCACCGATTTCAATCCGCCGGTGACGAGTTGATCGATGATGCGCGTGGCCTGCGGCAGCGGCACAGACTCTTTCGTGCGCACATCCATCGAGCAGCAGAAGTAGCAGGCGACATTGCAGCGATCGGTGAGATCGAGCTCCGCGTGCACGGGACCGGCGGTCGCGCGGCCGGAGACGATCGCATCGATGATCTCGCGCTTGCGTTCGTTCGAGACTTCAGACCAGCCGTGAGTGGCGCGCATGAGTTAGTCCCGCTTGGAAACCGGTAGGGCGACACATCCATTGCACGGAGCCTTACAATCGCCGCGTGGGCTTCCCCGAAACTTGTGAGGGACCGGTGTGAACGCGACCGTCCTGATCGTCGACGACGAGGAGGTGATCCGGTTCGCGATCACCAAACACCTGGATGCAGCCGGTTACGGCGTGATCCAGGCGTCGACCTGCCGCGCCGCGCGCGAGGCGATGCGCGCGTCTTCGCCCGACGTGATCATCCTCGACTACCGCCTTCCGGACTGCGACAGCCTGGAGATCATTCCGGAGCTCAAGTACCTCGATCCGGAGTGCGCGATCATCATGCTGACGGCGCATGGCTCGATCGACCTCGCCGTCGAAGCGATCAAGGCCGGCGCCGAGCAATTCATCACCAAACCAGTCGAGCTGGCTGCGCTGCGCCTGCTGGTGGATCGCATGGCCGGCAACCGGCGCACCCGGAAGCGCGACGCGGTCGCACGCGCGAAACATCGCAGCCCGGACAGAAGTGCCTTCGTCGGGCAGACGCCGGCGATCCGTCAGGTCTATGAAGAAGCGCGACGCGTCGGGGGCTCGGACAGTCCGGTCCTGCTCCAGGGTGAGACCGGGACGGGAAAAGGCGTGCTCGCGCGTTGGATTCATGACAACAGTCCGCGCGCAGACGAACCGTTCGTCGACCTGAACTGCGCGGGCCTCACGCGCGAGCTGCTGGAGTCGGAGCTGTTCGGATACGAGCGTGGTGCATTCACCGGTGCCGTTGCGGCGAAGCAGGGACTCCTCGAAGTCGCGCAGCACGGAACGGTCTTTCTCGACGAAGTCGGAGACATGGACCTCCTCGTCCAAGCCAAGCTGCTCAAGGTCGTCGAAGAAAAAACCTTCCGCCGATTGGGAGAAGTGCGAGACCGCAAACTCGACGTCCGCCTGATCTGCGCGACGCACCGCGACCTGAGCACCCAGGCACGCGACGGCCGCTTCCGCAACGATCTCTACTTCCGCATCAGCACATTTCGCCTCGAGCTGCCGCCTCTGCGAAAACGGACTGACGACATCGAAGCGCTCGCCGCGCATTTCATCGACATCCTCTCGCGCGACCTCGGAAGACAGAAGCCGCGTCTCAGCCCCGCTTCGGTGGAAGCGCTGTGCCGCT